>Ga0310813_10000010_pt1 | contig 171197 bp, 159 predicted proteins | sample YN3metagenome_FD_203086 | JGI IMG/M metagenome (GOLD analysis project Ga0310813, IMG submission 203086) | Soil microbial communities from experimental microcosm in Duke University, North Carolina, United States - YN3 | ecosystem: Engineered > Artificial ecosystem > Soil microcosm >... | reverse complement strand
TGCCTGATGGTAACCTACCCTTCCACCCACGGGGTGTTTGAAGAAAGCATTATAGAGATCTGTAAGATCATCCACGACAATGGTGGACAAGTGTACATGGACGGCGCCAACATGAATGCACAAGTTGGATTGACCAGCCCGGCAAACATAGGTGCTGATGTATGCCATCTGAATTTACATAAGACCTTCTGTATCCCGCATGGAGGGGGAGGTCCGGGAGTAGGGCCAATTGGTGTAGCGGCACACCTGGTAGAGTTTTTACCAGGTCACTCTGTAGTTCATTTCAGAGAAGGAAACGCGATCCACGCTGTCTCTGCTGCTCCATGGGGAAGCGCCAGCATTCTGCCAATCTCTTACGCATATATTGCGATGATGGGCGGTGATGGGTTGACAAAATCTACGAAGTACGCGATCCTCAATGCTAATTATATGAAAGCAAGATTGGAGAAATATTATCCGATTCTTTACACTGGTACAAACGGTCGTTGTGCACACGAATTTATTGTGGATTGTCGCGGCTTTAAACACACTGTTGGAATTGAAGTAGAAGATATTGCGAAAAGACTGATGGATTATAATTTCCATGCGCCTACTGTATCATTCCCGGTAGCAGGCACGCTTATGATCGAGCCTACAGAAAGCGAATCCATCGACGAATTGGATCGTTTTTGCGATGCGCTTATTTCTATCCGAAAAGAAATTGAAGAGATTGAAAAAGGACAGGCAGATAAAATAAACAACGTTTTGAAAAATGCACCACATACTGCAAAAGTAGTGTTGGATGATCAATGGAATAGAACTTACAGCCGTGAGAAGGCAGCTTACCCGCTTCCTTATGTAAAAGCTTCAAAATTCTGGCCAACGGTAGGACGTATCGACAGCGCTTACGGCGACCGTAATTTATTCTGTTCTTGTATTCCTGTAGAAGAATTTGCGAAAGAAGAAAAAACAGTAGAAGCATAGTTGCTGATTAATATTATCTGCGTGACAGTGATGTTCACCTCAAATGGCCTGCTCCCCCGACAGGCTATTTTTTTGCGTTAACAATGATTGCAGATCTTGTTAATCGATCTTGGAAAATAAATACCCGTCCAGGTCCCATGTTCTGTGGCACATAGAACATCTCTTGTTTTTATCAAACACCTTTTATGTTTGTGTTGTGTTCTGTGTGCCACAGAACACGGGGAAGTGGGAAAACACGGTTTAAAGACAGTTAACAACATTAGTTAGTCTGTTAAAACTTCACAGAAAAAATGCTGGCTATTCAGAAAGAAAATAATTCGTTGATAATCTATTTTCTCTGATTCGATCCGAAGAATGCGATCGCAATCTTCCAGATCAAAATTAATTTTTGAATCAGGAAAATGTTCAAGAAGCAACTGCGCAAGCTTGTTGGCTTCCGTTGCTTCCTGAACATTGGTTTTAAAGATTTCGATCATTAATTATTCTTTGATCATTTTGTGATAAAAATAATAAGACAGTGCCAGCACTACTATTGCTAAAGAAATGAAAGCGGTGCCACCACCTACTCCCGCTACTGCAGTCACTGCATAAAGTGCGCCTACCAGGTCGAATGCCAGGCCTGCATAAGCCCATTCTTTGATGCGCGGAAAGCCAGGAATCAAAAGGGCTATAGAACCTACTATTTTAGCAACGCCTAAAAAAGGGATCATGTAGACAGGAAAACCAAGCAGGTCGTGCAAAAATTTGACAGATTCTGCGTCCACCATTACGCTTTGAATAGAAGTTAATCCCATAAAGGCAGCAATTAATCCAGTGAAGATCCAGTAAAGTGTTTTTGTTTTTTTCATAAGATTTAGATTGTATAAAATTTATTGTTGAATTTTTGATAAATACGCATCCAGTTGATCAAAGGTTCCTTTGAAGCCTTGTTGCATATTATCCATGAAGGAATAATACATTTTGTCTTCCTCTTCGGTAGAATTTATCGGATAACCGGCAAGCGTAAGCGTAGTAGTTCCGTTGTGCTCGGTAAGTGTAAGTTTATTATAAATTTCTAACGGCCATACTGGACTGAACGGGGCACGGCAGATATTTCCTTTTTCATCGGAGAAGGAATTGATAAATTCGATCAGATCAGGTCTGCGAATTTCTCCGTATTTGAAAACTCCCCACATCACGGCATCATTGCCTTCCATTTTATAATGGAAATATCCTTGTGGTTTAAAATTCAGTTTTACTATGCTAAGAGACATTCCCGTTGGCCCCCACCATTGTGCAAGTGCTTCGGCTTCAGCAAATGCATCAAACACAATATCCCTCGGAGCTTTGAACTCGCGTACGATTTTAAATTCTTGTTTTGGCATAAGATAATTTTTTAAGTTAACATCTGGTATCCTTTTCTAGGACATTTGCTTCTGAAGAAACTCCACCAATCCTTTATTAAGAATATGATCCCATCCTTGTACAAAGTTTTCGCGCTTGAATACATCCATCGTTGGATCGAAAGGTATGTTGAACAAATGTGTGAACAGTAATTTGGTAGTTTTTGCATCCACGCTACTCAGTTCCCAGCTAACAGTGGAAGTGCCGCTGTAGCCGGGATATTCCCAGGTATGTACCAATTTTTTTCCTGGCACGATCTCTACCATTTTACCTCGATGCAACCATTGATTGTGCTCATTGTCGCCAGCATGCCAGTCGAACGATTGACCTACTTCCAGTTTAAATTCTTTTGGAAAATCAAAATACCATTGCTTCAATTGCTCACGGTCTGTGATTGCTCTCCAAACCACTTCGATCGGAGCGTTGTAGGTTCTTTCCAGAACAATTCGGTCGGCTTTATTTTCCATCATAATTTATTTTTTTGGTTCTACGCAATTAAACATCCAGTTGATTCCGAATTTATCAGTACAGCTTCCATAATAGGCGCCCCAGAACATGTCCATTAGTTCCATCGTTACTACACCACCTTTGGAAAGCGCGTCGTACAAGCGTTTGGTCTCTACTCTTGTATCGGGTTCCAGGTTGATGTGTATGTTATTCCCGGGAGTCAGCGTAAAGCCCATACTTGCAGGGGCATCGGTAGCCATCAGGACATGGCCGCCAAGGATAGCGAGCTCTACGTGAAGAATAAGTTTTTTGTCTGTATCTGAAAGGGGAGGCATTCCTTCTTGCGGAGGGATATCGCCGAAGCGTTGAATGCCATTACCGGAAAACTCTCCGCCAAAAACAGATTTGTAAAATTTGAATGCTTCCTCTGTGTTACCAGGGAAATTAAGATAAGTGCTTACTCTTGACATGGACGTAGGTTTTAATTGTTTGTAAAGTTTTAATTGCGCTTCTACATAGCGGTTCAGTTTTTCGATATTTTGTTTCAATCCTTCGTCGGCTTTGAATGTTTTCACTACCTGGATGAATTGTTCTTTTGTTTCGAAAAGCATATGCCAGTTGAGAAAAGTCTGGCTGCCTTGATTTTCAAATTCGATCGTGGCGGTAAACTTGGGAGCGCTCACGTGTTCATACACTAATTTTTTGTGCGGAACGACTTCTTTGAAAAGACTTTTGTTTTTGTAATCTGTGCCGTCGGGCCCATGCATTACAAGGTCCCACTCACCTTCGGGTTGGATGTCCATTTTAGTGATGGTATTTGTAAACCCATCCGGCCCCCACCAATTTTTGATATGATTGGGATCTGTCCATACTTCCCATACTAATTCTATCGGAGCATTCAGCAAGCGCGAGATCCTAATCTCGCGATCAGCTATATTACTTTCTGTTTTTTGCATTTTTTTTATCCTTTTGAATTTTCTCTAAATATAATTCCAGCGCATCCAGCTTGCTTTCCCAGAAGCGCTTGTATTGTTCTACCCATTGCGACACTTCGTTGAGCTTATCCAGTTTTGCTTCGCAATAACGTTCACGTCCGTGTTGTTTGATCTCTACCAGCCCGCATTCGGTAAGCACTTTCACATGCTTGGATATAGCAGGGCGGCTGATATCAAAATTTTCAGCCACTGCATTTAATGTAAGTGTTTGAATTGCCAATAAACTTAGAATAGCCCGCCTCGTAGGATCGGCTATCGCATGAAACGCATCTCTTCTTGTCTCCATAATTATGTAACTAAGTTGTTACAAATATATGTGTAACTAAGTTGTTACGCAAATGTTTTTGAATTTTTATTCTTGAACTCGCTCATCTGCTTGAATTCCAAAAGTATTTCATTAAAAACTATTGTAAAAAAACGCCTATCGCGAATCAGAAGTTAAGGGTTTTTCTCTGAAGTAATGAGTGATGAATAATTCAATTCAATATTCATAATTCATCACTCATACTTTCTTCGTAAGTTTTTCCAGGTAGTGAAAATCGATATGATAAGCATCCTTGATCGCTTTGATCTTCGTACTGATTGCTGAGAGGTCTGCGGGCTGTGCGGCTCTGGAGGCTACAAGCATAACATTTTTTCTCGTATGCTCGTTGGAAATAAATTCAAAAATTTTTGTCTGGTATTGATGCTGCTCCATGATCAGCGCGCGGATGGTATCGGTTACCATTTCAAACTGACGCTCTTTGAAGATGCCGTATTTTAACAAAGGACTTTCCTGCTCAATACCTTTCACCTGCTGGCGGATCTGCTTATGGCAACAAGGCGCGCATACTACAAGCGAAGCTTTAGACAAAATTCCTTTGTACAGGGCATCGTCGGTGGCTGTGTCGCAAGCATGTAGCGCGATAAGGATATCAATGTGTTTATCTTTATAATCTTCGATCGGTTGGCATACAAACTGTAATTGATCGAAACCGCATTGTTGAGCAGTGCTGTTGCAGTATTCAACCAGTTCGGTACGAAGCTCGATGCCGGTAACAGTTACGTCTAGCGATAATTTATTTTTTAGAAAATCATATAAAGCAAATGTGAGATACCCTTTGCCAGAGCCCATATCCACCACATGAATTTTCTCTGGCAATACAACTGACCTTACCAGGTCTTCCATGATCTCCAAATACTTATTGATCTGCCGAAATTTATCTGCCATTTTCGGGATCAGTTTTCCTTCTTCATCGTTTACGCCAAGCAGCGTAAGATAGTGATCGCTTCCGCTTGCGCGTTTTACTTTCTGGCGATCGTGTGAAACATCCGAAGTAGAAGTAAAGCTTGGTTTTTGTTTTAGTAATGTGACCGCTCCTTTTTTAGAAGTTTGCAAAAGAAAATCTGCACTGGTAGTGAAGAGTACGGCATTCTGAAAATTATGTTGAAGTAAATTTATAAGCTCTTTGTAGCTTTCTTCAAGAGCATAATTTTTTGTCTCATCTCTGGTCTGATAGCGATAATTGAAAGAAAGCAAAGTATTATTTTTTACAACGATAGATCGTACATAACAATTTTGAAGAACAGCATTTTTGTCCTTCGATTTGCTCAGCGTCATCTTCACAAATTCTCCCGACAGCAAAGCGCCTTTTACTATTTCAACCAGCTCATTCAGTTCTTTCATAGCTGCAATTTATCAAATTTGAAAGTAAGTTTCTGGCATCAATCTTTATATAAAAATTTTAATATTAAATTTAACTTTAAAGGTTATGATTTTTTCTATTTTAAAAAGTTACTAGGTATTTATACGTATTTTTTTTCTGTTGTTTTCTGCCATTTGTTTTTTGAAAGATACCGGATAAAAAAAATCGATGTTTAGATATGATTCAGAAAAGCCAGAATGTTTTTTAATAAATAGTTTAGAACTAGATTTTTATATTTTCAACTAAAAAATAATAAGAAAAAAAAAGATACCGATTACTAATTATAAGGTGATACGTATTTTTTGAAAGGGCAATTTTAGACTCACAACGTTCTGGTTTATACTATCGTAAAAACAGTATTAAACTATTTTGCAAACTGAACTTTATGAAAACCTCATTATTTTTTTTCCTCATAATAGGACTGTTGAGTTTTGCCCCCTTGCGAAGTTACGGTCAGGGGAGTGGTGCAGACGGTCCGTTGAATGTCGCCTCCGGCACTACTACGATCAACTCAGTAGCTACAGCAATATCCGGCTCTAATGCGGTTGGAACAACTATCAATGTAACTTCTACGGCAGGCTTTGCAGTAGGAGATCTGATACTTATTATCCAGATGGATGGAACAAACGCGGGTACTTATGATGAACGAACAATTACTTCTTTAACGCTTACTTCTTTTACCTTTTCAGGTTCTACTTCTGCTGTTTACTCCAGTTCAGGAGCAAATAGAGCACAAGTGATCCGTGTTCCACAATACACTACAGTCACTGTAAATTCGGGAGCTACACTTACAGCGCCTCCATGGAATGGCGCTACAGGCGGCGTACTGATTTTTGCGGCCGATGGTGCTGTAACCGATAACGGTACGATCACTATGAGCGGGAAAGGATTTACAGGAGGTACAGGAGGTACGGGTAATGCAGCCGGTACGGCTGGAGCATCAGGCAGTGGAGCTAATTCTTCAGGGGGCAATGGCACTGATGCAAGTCCGGTTGTAGGTGGATTAGGCGGAGTTTCAGCAGGTGGAGATGGTGGTAATGGTGGTATAGGAAATATGGCTGCAGCTGCCAATCCTGGTATTACAGGAAACGGCACGGGAGGTGGTACTTCCGGCTATGCAGGTGCAAATATGTCGAGCGGATTGGGTATGCTTACGATGGGCGGCGGTGGCGGCGGCGGCCAGGGTGGTCGTGGCGGTCAGTATGGCGGTAGTGGCGGCGGTGGCGGCGCTTCTTCGGTTGTATTGCTAGGAAGCGGTGGAGGATCCAATGGACAAAACGGAACAGTAGGTACAGCTTCTACAGCAGTAGGTGGCACAGGTGGTACCGGTGGTGGAATTATTTTAATGCATGTAAATTCTTTTGCAGGAAATGGCTTGGTAGTTACCGACGGACAAAACGGTACAGCCGGCACTGGTGTAGGCGGTACAGGTGGAGACGGCGGCAATGGTGGCAATGGTGGAGCATTCCTTTCCGGTCTTGTACTCACCAATGGTGGTGGCGGCGGCGGCGGCGGAAAAGGTGGCCAGGGTGGAATGGGTTCTGGTGGCGGCGGCGGCGGCGGCCCGGGAGTGATCGCCATGACAAGCGTGTACCCTACTTCGGGCTGGACAGGTTCGATGAGTAATAACCCTGGCTCCGGCGGAGTAGGCGGAGCAGGAGGTACATCCGGGGTATCTGGCAATGGTGGTACAGCTGGTGGAGCATTTCTTTTAGGAACTCCGGGTGTTGCCGGTGCAAGCGGCGGCGCTGTGTCAGCAGGTCCTACAGGCCCGAGCGGTCAACCGAGTCCTTCGTCAATTCCTCCGATTTATCTACCGGTTACACTGCTTAGCTTTACCGGCAAGGTTTCCGGACAATCTATCTTGTTGAACTGGAATACTACTTCAGCAAAAACTAACCATACCTTTATCATCGAAAAAAGCACCGATGGAGTGCATTATACTACCCTTACGGAACAAGACGGCAAAAACTCTTCGGCAGACCTCGTGTCTTATGCATTTACCGATAACAATCCTTACAACGGTCATAATTACTATAGACTCACAGAAGTGGATGAGAATGGTGAACATCTTTTAAATGTGATCGAAGTAGAATATCAAAACCAAATAAGCACAGGAACTTTCGAGGTTTATCCAAATCCGGTAGGAGAAGATAAGATCATTTATCTAACCTCAAGCGAAGTAGCAATACAATCGATCAAAATTACTTTGTACTCTGTGACAGGTCAGGTGCTCTTTCTAAAAGAAGGAACTTTTCAAATGGAACAATACAAACTTCTGCTTCCTGAAATATTGGAGTCTGGTGTTTATACGTTGGAAATTGCTGGATATGGCTCTCAAACTGTGAAGACAGAAAAAATGGTAGTACGATAAATTCAGTACTTAACGTTCTACAAAAATATACGAGCATACCAATCACTATAAAAAATGCGGACCGCCCTTCTGGTGGTCCGCATGACTTAAAATAAAAATTACTATTGGAATATTCGTTATGCTGCATGAATCGTTTCTTTGTATTTGTGCACGATTTCCTGAAAGAGATTTTCGTCGAGCAGATCCTGAATGGAGTTGATGATAAAATCAGGGGCATAGCCATAATTTGAGAGAGCATCTTTTTTAGTTACTCCGGATAAGGTCAATACCGTAGTAAAACCCATTGCCCCCGCGCCCAGGATATCGGTTTCCATTGTATCACCGATCATGATCGTTTCATCGGTAGTAAGTCCCAATGCTTTTCGAGCCATACGCATCATGATGGGACTAGGTTTACCTACGCTGAATGCTTTTTTACCGGTAGCAAATTCAATCATTGCTACAAAGGCGCCGCAGCCGGCCCTGTATTTGCCGCCATCAATCGGGCAGTTGGGATCAAGATTAGTAGCAATAAGTTTAGAACCATTCATTACCATATTTACAGCTTTATCTACTGCTTCCAGCATGATCGTTCTACCTTCACCGATCACCACATAATCCGGATTTTCTTCTACGATTGAATAACCATGATTGTGCAACTCTGTCAGCAAACCTCCCTCCCCGATCACATAAGCAGTTCCTTCAGGTTTAATAGTAGATAAATAACGCGCCGTAGCCAATCCGCATGTAAAAATATCTTCTACCTCTACTTGAAAACCGAGTGCATTTAATTTATAGCATACATCGCGGCTAGTGCGTTGGCTATTGTTGGTCAAAAATTTGAAAGGGATATCATCGGTTTTTAATTTATTAATAAATGGAATAGCTCCCGGAATCGGTTCTTTCCCTTTGTAAATCACACCATCCATATCAATCAGAAATCCTCTTTTCTCCATATCGTATTTATTTATAACCTTGTTTGTTGTAAAAGTATACTAAGTGTTGTTTCATTGCTTTATTTTTTAACTCTAAATATTACTTTTTTATAAAAATAGAACAGATTCTATTTTAAATTATAGCCACTAGCGACAAATAGGAGTATTTTGGTATTCAATGTTTGTACTATAGGTTTAGAAAATGGTTTGCAACTGATTTATTTCTTTTTTTATATTTTTTAGAAATCGCATACTTATCCGGAAATACAAAGAATAGGATTAAAAAGATAATAGATGTTCCTCTTAAAGAAATCTTCACTTTTTTCAAGAGATATTACTTTCAGTACTTAAAATAACTTTCACAGCATGTTGCAGTAAAAGGGGATAAAAAATAATTTTTTTGATTTCTTGCGCTTCATTTGTTTCTATAGAATGAATTAAAAAAGTTATTTTTCTTCTTTATTTAGCAGCCAGGCAAGTTTTTTATCCTCTATTGCGATTGTTATTCATGCGTCAAAAACAAAATTACAGATAGGACATTTTCTTCAAATTTTTGTAAAAAAGCACAACCCGACCGGTTACGTATACCTTTTTCGCGTATTCAAAAGTAGAGACGTACCACTAAGTAATTATAAAATTAAACCACTATACAATGAAACGTGAACCAACACAGACGCCGTTAGCCTTCGCTGGTAAGGTTAAAAACTTCACGGTTTTCTTTCTTATCATAACCCTATGGTCTATGACCAGTACAATTTTTGGTCAGACTTACCAGGTAAACGGGAATGCGGTCAACTATGGAAACGGTCTGGTCCGTATGACCACTTCCTCTGCAGGAACCTGGCAGACTTCTTCTGCCTGGAGTACTACCAAACAAGATCTGACACAACCTTTTGATATGAGCTTCGATATGTTTTTCGGATGCGAAAACGGTCCGAACGGAGGCGACGGAATGACATTTACCTTTCAGAATGCAGGCATTAACGCTATTGGTGGCGGTGGTGGATTCCTGGGAATCGGCGGCGGACCAATTGTATCGCCAGCTATTTCCATAGAATTTGATACCTATGATGGTACTGCTGCCGGAGGATCTAATGAGATCCCTGCAGACCATATTGCCATCGATGTTAATGGAGATGTAAATAATACGAATCAATTCTTTATAGGATCCGATGGTGTATCGAAAACGGTACAAGCAGTAGCAGGAGGAAGAGACTTGGAAGACTGTGCTACCAATGCCAACAATTTTTATACTATACGAATCGTATGGGATCCTGTAGGAAAAACTTTGAAACTATACGAAGAAGGAGTGCTCACCATGACGTATACCAATGATATTGTCGCCAATATTTTTGGAGGAAACTCTTCTGTATATTGGGGATTCACAGGCGCTACAGGTACTGCTTCCAATGAACAGTGGATCGCGCCTTCGGGAACGATCATTCCATGGAGCTGTTCTGTCAACTCTTGCTGTACGCCTTTCACGGTAACGCCTACAGGACCTACTATGGTTTGTAGCTCACCAATCACATTGGGCACTACTGGTTCTTACAGCAGCTACAGCTGGTCTACCGGGCAAACTTCTTCAACGATCAATATTTCTACTCCGGGCACTTATACAGTAAATGTATTACAAAGCCAGGCAGGACAAATGTGTCCTGGTTCGGCTACTTTCAACATTACAACAAGTGGCCCTACTGCTACAATATCCGGAGGCGGCACAATCTGCAACGATGGCACTACTACTACTCCACTGTCGGTAACCCTCACAGGTACTTCGCCCTGGACGCTTACCTATGCGATCGATGGCGTAGCTCAGACTCCTATCACAGGAATTACTACTTCTCCTTATGTGATCAATGGAAAAGCGCAACATACCTACACACTCTCTTCCGTATCTGACAATGCAGGTTGTAACGGTGCAACGAGCGGCACTGCGCAAGTCAATGCTTATACAGGTTTGCCGATAGGACATGACAATACCTTTGTTGCTCCCGGAAGTACAACGCTTACAGTAGACAACGGTGGAGGCACGTACCAATGGTATGATGGAGGAGTATTGGTGAATACCGGAACTTCATTTACTACACCTACACTTGCTGCTACCAAGACATATACCGTAGTAAATACAGCGCTTACGGCATCTGTGAGCAAAAGCATTGCCTACTTAAACAATACCCAATACGGAGCAGGAGGAAATAACACTGCTACCGCTACAGGCCTTCCTAAAGCGGTAGACTGGCTTAACTTCACAGCCAATTCCAGCTTTACGCTTAACTCCGTAAGTGTCGACACCTGGATCATTGCAAGTCCGCAAGCTGCGGGTTCTAATGTTACTGTATATCTTACCGATAATACGAATCCCGCTTTATCTACGAGTGTTACAGTGCCGGTTTCAGGATTTGCAGCTAATACGACACAAAGTATATTGGTATCTTTTGGCAGTTATAATATTATCTCAGGACATAGTTATCAGATTAGTTACGAAGGAACAGGAAGTGCCCAGGGAATTATGTACTGGGATTTTGTTGGTCCTCGTGGAGGCTGGACAGGCCCGCCGGCAGTAATCACCAAAGACCCTGAAGTAACGATTACTGTACCGAACCAGGGAAATTATCCAGGTATTTTTAATTGGCAGATCACTACAGGCTCACCTGCTGCTGCCTGCGGAGCTACACCTGTAACAGCATACGCAGTAGTACCAGCTCCTATTACTTTGTTGGAATTCACCGCAGCATATACCAAACCAAAGGTTGTAACACTTCACTGGAGCACTACTGCAGAGATCAATAATAACTATTACACTGTGCAACGTTCTACAGATGGTATTCATTTTATCGATATCCTTGTAATACCTGGTGCCGGTAATAGCAATCAATTTCTTTCTTACAATGCGCTGGACGAAGATGCTCTTGCGGGAGTATCGTATTACAGATTGAAGCAAACAGACTTTGATGGAAAGTTCACATACTCCAATATAGTCAAGGTCTCCAGCGCGGGCAATGAGTTTAGCTTTATGCTTTCTCCAAACTTGTGCAACGACCAGTCGGATGTAAAGATCTTTATTGCGGGTGCGGGGAGAAACGAAAAAATTCCGGTAGAGATATTTGATGTATTGGGAAGAAAAATATATTCCACTACATGTCTCACCGATGGATTAGGAAGTGCTTCGGAATATCTTGTGCTAAGCGGTGCAGGGCTTACTACCGGCACTTATATCGTAGTAGCTTATCCTGCAAGCGGCAAGGAGTTTAAGCAGAAGATCGTTTATATGAACTAAAAAAAGTTAAAAGTTTAAGGTTGAAAGTTAAAAAACAAAATATTTTGAACCTTAAATTTTCAACTTTCAACTTTTTCCAAATCCCATTCAAGGATATATTTTGGAAATCCCAATTCTTCACGCTGCTTGCGTGTGAGCGAATCGGCTACAAGGTTGTAGGAATGATCGATCCATTTTTTCAGCAGTAGATCGGAGATACTTCCATCCATGATGATGGTATTCCAATGAGCTTTGTTCATGTGATAACCAGGTTGCACTGCATTATATTTTTCGCGCAGGAGCAAGGCTAATTTCGGATCACATTTGAGGTTAATACTTTCAAAATCTTCAATGCCGCTGAGGGCAAACATTTTTCCCATCACTTTAAATACTAAAGTTTCCGGACCGAAAGGACATTCTTCGGTAACTCCGTTTTTTGAGATACAGTATTCGCGGTACTCTTCGATATTCATAAAAGTGAAGAATAAAAATTAACGAATAAAATTTTTGTAAATGATCACAATCACACCAATTAACAAGCCAATGATAGAAATCTTATTGCTCCAGTGCATCATCTTGATATTCGTATTCATAGGCCGCGACGGATCTTTCTTGCGGAAATAATATCCGAACACGTCTGAGAAGTTGAAATACTCTTTTAGTTTCATATGCTTGATTTTAATTCAATTATTCACTGAGAATAGCTTCCAGCCATTTGCCATCTTCCCGTATCAGCTCTATCAGCTCATCCACCGCTTTGTCGGAAGGAACCGCTTTTTTCACTACGTTCTGTCCTCTGTACAGAGCGATCTTATCTTTTCCTACACCCACATATCCGTAGTCAGCATCGGCCATTTCTCCCGGGCCATTTACGATACATCCCATGATCCCGATCTTGATGCCTTTCAGGTGGTCGGTACGTTTGCGGATCATTGCAGTGGTTTCCTGAAGATCGAAAAGCGTTCTTCCGCAGGAAGGACAAGAGATGTATTCTGTTTTCGACATCCTTGTTCTGGCCGCCTGGAGAATTCCAAACGACAGGCTGTTCATGCTTTTCAGAAGATTGAGCTGGGAAGTTCTGTCGCTAAATTTGTTTAGTTCTGTACTCAGCAAAATACCGTCGCCTAAGCCGTCTACAAGCAATCCGCCTACATCGGTAGAAGCGTAGAGCTGCAGTTGTTCCTCCGGCATGTTTTCAAATTGGCGTTGAATGATCACCGGCGCTTTTACCTCGTTTTCGATCAGGTAGAAGAACAATCTCCTCAAAGCCGCCATAGCATGGAGGTTGGTGGTAGTGAGGATCAACACAGCTGTAGGATCGTTTTTCACTTTCGTGTAAAACGCTTCGTGCATATGTTTGTAATTTACTTTTATGAAATTCAAATTGCCATGCAGCTTTCCGGATTGCTCCAGGTATTCATCGCCTGTAAGTAATGGAAATTTATGCAGTTGATCTTCGTGTGTTTTCCAGCTGCTGTAATTCAGGATCTCTTTCAATCCGTTTGGAAGCATAAATGAAATAGGCTGATCGCCGGTATAGATGAAGTCACTGCCCAGGTCGTTCATGTTCCATTTATCGAGTAAAGGAAGATAGAAATGGCCGATGTTTTTAAGGTCTTCCACTTGAACATTTTCCACCCTGCTAAAGTCCATGATCACACGCGGCACATTGCTATTGCCGATGTTGAGTACTTCATTTGTATTTCTTCTGAAATATTGGAAGGGATTGATCGGCGAAACCTCTACCGGTTTTATTTCTTTATGCTCTTTGCGATTGGTATATCGGTCGATCAGCATTTTTGCCACCGGGGCTTCGAATTCAGGATCTTCGGTAAGCGATACTCTTACGGTATCACCCAATCCGTCTTCCAGCAAGGTACCGATCCCTACGGCCGATTTTACACGTCCGTCTTCGCCTTCTCCGGCTTCTGTTACACCCAGGTGAAGTGGGTAAGGCTGAAGTTTTTCTTCTTCTAATTTTTGCACCAGCAAACGATAAGCTTGTACCATTACCTGGGTATTGCTCGCTTTCATCGAGATCACGAGGTTGTAATAATTCATATCCTCACAGATACGAATAAACTCAAGGGCGGATTCCACCATCCCAAGGGGAGTGTCGCCGTAGCGGCTCAGGATGCGGTCAGAGAGAGAACCATGGTTGGTTCCAATTCTCATCGCAGTGCCGTATTCTTTACAGATCTTTACTAAAGGCTCAAAGCGTTCGCGGATTCTATTCAGTTCGGCCTGGTAGGTAATATCCGTATATTCAATGTTTTCAAATCTTTTTTTATCGGCGTAGTTGCCCGGATTCACGCGCACTTTTTGTACAAGTTTTGCAGCCAGTTCGGCAGCATTAGGAGTGAAGTGAATATCGGCGATCAGGGGAGTTTTGTATCCTTTGAGTTCAAGTTCTTTGCGGATCTTGCCCAGGTTTTCTGCTTCCTTCAGGCTGGGAGCCGTAATGCGGATGTATTCGCAGCCAGATTCAATCATGCGGATACATTGTTCTACCGAGCCCTTTGTATCCATCGTATCCACGGTAGTCATGGACTGTACGCGGATAGGGTTATCGCCTCCCATTGGTACTCCTCCGATGTCTACTACACGTGTCTTCCTGCGCGAGTACGCAGTAAGGCTATCACAATACTTTGTTTTAAGGAGATCAGATGTCAGATCGAGCATAAATGTTAACTGATTTTTATAGTACAAATATACTCAAAAAAAGCAAAAAAAGCTGTGTTGAAGGATAGGTGAGAAGTTATGAATGTTGAGTTATGAGTTATGAATTAAAAAATAAGACTATGCTAAATTCATAATTCATAACTCAACATTTACAACTTATTTGCGATAGCGTCCTTTATTCGCATTATTATGCCAGGCCCAGGCAGTGCGGATGATTTCTTTCAGGTCTTTGTAGGAAGCTTCCCAACCCAGGGTTTGCTTGGCGTAGGCAGGAGCGGCGATAAGTCTTGGCGGGTCTCCTTCTCTTCGTTCACCGTATTCTACGGTTATTTTTTTGCCGGTTACTTCTTCAGACAATTGTATTACTTCTTTCACTGAATAGCCTCTTCCGGTACCAAGATTGCAGGCAATGGAAGGATTCCCTTTTTGAAGATAATCCAGTGCAAGGCGGTGCGCTTCAGCGAGGTCGGAGACGTGAATATAATCGCGGATGCATGAGCCGTCGGGTGTGTCATAATCTGTACCAAATACAGTAATATGTTTTCTGATCCCCAAAGCTACTTCGAGAATAAGCGGGATCAGGTGTGTTTCCGGGGTATGATCTTCCCCGGTACGGCCGTCTTCAGCGGCGCCGGAGGCATTGAAATAGCGAAGAAAAACATATTTTAGCCCATATGCTTTCTCATAATCCTTGATCACTTTTTCAAGCATGTATTTACTTTGTCCGTATGGATTAATAGGATCCTGCGGATGTTTTTCGTCGATCGGTATATACTGTGGATTGCCGTAGGTAGCACAGGTGGAAGAGAAAATAATATAACGGCAGTTGTATTTAACCATCGCATCCAGGAGCACGATGGGAGCAGAAAGATTATTATGGTAATATTTGGATGGTTCCGCCACGGATTCGCCTACATAGGTAAAGGCTGCAAAATGTAATACCGCTTCAACGCTATACTTGCGAAAGAGCTGATCGAGGAAAGCAGCATCGCCGATATTGCCATTCTCCAATATGGCCTCTGGGTTCACAATCGCTTGCTCATGCCCATACACGAGATTGTCTATTACTACAATCGGATATTTTTTATCTGCCAGTAGCCTGACAGTGTGAGAACCAATATAACCGGCTCCTCCGGTCACTAAAATAACTTTTTGTGCGCTCATAGATTTTTAACAGACTGCTAAAATAATCTAATTTCTATGATCGGGAAAAGAAATGAAATTAAATTATGATAGTGAATCTATTTTGAAAGGAAATTAGGATAAAAAGATACTAGATGCCGGATGCCAGATACCGGATAAAAAGTATATATAGAATGTCCCTCCACTCATTCTAGAAATATTTTGCTGGCGTGGATGCTAACAAAAGGAAAAAAATCAAATAATTCCATCGTCCGTTTCCACGGCTTCTTTTTCCTGGTCGATCTGCAAGGTGTCTTGTCTTCGGGCATTTTGGTTAGGTGCCCCGTTTGGAGGATCTTTTACTACAGGAGGAGTGAACGTAACTTTTCTCATTTTTCTATTTTGAATTTCTTCAATAAATCCTGCACTCAAGATCGCCGAAGGAATCGTGATTAGTCCGATGCCAAGCATGGCAAGTACTGTAGCGGTAAGTTTGCCGCCCAGCGTTACCGGATAAATATCGCCGTACCCGATCGCCAGGGTGGAAATGCCCCAATACATGGCCTGGAACAGGTTGCTGAACTTCTCGGGCTGTGCATCTTTTTCAAAATAGTAAGCGAGACAAGAACAAAATACAAGCACGATCATAATAGAAAATAAAGTAGCAAGCAGATCGTCTTTTTTATTGGTTACTACGCGTGTGATGGCCTGCAAGTGCTCGGAATAACGATAGAGCTTAAAAATTCTGAAGAGCGAAAATAAACGAAATATTTTTGTGAAGCGAAGATCCACGCTAAGTGTAACGGGGATGAATAAAGGCAAGATCGATAAGAAGTCAATGAGACCAATGAAAGAGAAAACATATTTGAAAAAACGTTTTTCATGATAGGCTACGTATACTCTATAGAAATATTCAATTGAAAAAATGACAAGAGAGATCATTTCTACAATTTCAAAATAAAGATCGTATTCTCGAAGTTCTTTTACGGTCTCTAAAGCAAATACTAAGAAGCTGATAAAAATGGAAATGTGAACCACTTTATCAAAAGTTTCTGCAAAACGTTCTTCTCTTATTTTTTTGAGCATACAGAGGTTTAAATAGAAATTAATCGGGAACTCCACCTGTTTCAGATTATTAAAATATCATTAAAATTAGATATTTCAAAGAATCATCATTGATTTCTTTCGCTGTCAAAAAGAGGAGGCACTACTATAAAGATCGGGAAGTGGCGCTGCTATTGTGTTTGATGTTGTTCATAGCCCGTGTAGCGCTGGCGGATTGAAAATAGAAATATTTGATAAGATCGAGTAGCGGCCCCGTCATGAAGGTTGTGGTCAGTGCCATGAGTACCAGGATGGCAAAGATCTCAGGCGATAAAATCCCGAGATCATATCCAATATTCAGTACAACCAATTCCATCAACCCTCGTGTGTTCATCAACGCGCCGATCGATAGTGCGTCTTTCCAGGATTGGCCTACAAGTCGCGCGGCAATGCTACTTCCGCCAAACTTACCCAGCACGGCTACCAGGATCACGATAAAACAGATTAGCCACAAATTACCTTCGTTGAGCAAGCCGATCTGCGTGCGCAACCCTGTAACGGCAAATACGATCGGAAGAAAAATGATCACGCTTATATCTTCAATTTTTTCAGTAAGCAATTCTCTGACCCTCGATCCCTGCGGCATAATTGTACCCGCCATGAAAGCGCCGAACAGCGAGTGAATGCCGATGATCTCTGCGAAATAAGAGGAGAGAAGCAGGGTCAGGAACATTACGGTAACCAGCGTTTTGTTGAGGTTTTCGGTAGGCGTGGAATTGTCGACCAGTTTTTTTAACCATGGACGAATCACAAACAACATTACAAAGATAAATGCGATCGCCGGAATGATCGTGTAGATCGAGCTTACAAAGCTGCCTGCCTTGGCGATCGCTACTACTACTGCTAAGATACACCATGCCGTTACGTCATCGGCAGCGGCACAGGAGATGGCCATCACACCCAGCGTGGATTTGGTGAGGCCGCGGTCTTTGACAATTCTTGCCAGCACAGGAAATGCAGTAATACTCATAGCAATCCCCATAAATAAAGTAAACACAAGAAAACTCACATTGGCAGGAGCAAAACGTTCGTAAATAAAAAAGGATAATCCAACTCCAAGAAAGAATGGAACGATAATGCTGGAATGGCTGATCACTACTGCGTCGTGGGCTTTGTTCTTTACTTTATGAAGATCCAATTCCATGCCTACCAAAAACATAAAAAAGGTAAGACCGATCTGGCTTAAGAAATGAAGATTTTTTAGAGAAGCCGACGGAAATAAAAAATTTAGAAAATCCGGATATAATAAACCCATTACAGAAGGCCCGAGAATAATACCGGCGATGATCTCACCTACTACAGAAGGCTGTCCTAGTTTGGCAAAGATCATTCCGAAAAATCTTGCTGCAAAAAGAATTACAATGATCTGTAGCAATAGCAAGCTTAGAGGGTGATTTATATTATGAGAAAGCTGATGCCAGAATCCTTCGGAAGATAAGGCTGTAGCAGTAACTGCAGAATTCGTAGTAAGTGTAGTAACTGATAGTTGTTTGGCAGGTACAAGAGTTTTTCCTTTTTCAAGGATCCACCAGATGGATAAACTAAAAATACTCATAATGATGATATACAGAATGAGATTCTTTTTCATAGAGGTATATTTAAAGTACGCGATTTCAAAGATACAAAAAAGGAAGAAATTCTCTTAGATGTGAATATTGTAATCAATTCTAATATTGATATAAGCTGCTTTGCGAAGGCCCATTCTATCTTTACGCCAACAAATTTTTTAAACAAAACAAATTATATGAAAGCAATAACCATGAAAATGCTGGCAAGCTGCGCACTAGTTGCTATGCTGGTAGTAAATTCTTTTGCACAATCCCCTATGACCTCTACCAAAGAAGGAGGTAAAAAACCTACCGGAATTGACCGAAAAACTGTACCGACTGAAGTAACAGATACCTATGTAAGAGAATATCCTTCTACTACTTATGAAACCTGGTATTACTACCCTGGATACTCTGATACCGATGAAGAGTGGTACATCTATACACCTTCCTACACTACCGTGACGGATATGCCGGGCTACTACGTAGTAGAATTTACGTCTTCCAAAGACAACATGCCTTACACAGCGATCTATTCGAAAGAAGGTAAAAAAATGAGAACCTACAGATCTATTGGAGACCCTCTGCCAAAGGCTGTCACAGACGCTTTCAATAAAAGCACATACAAATCCTGGACTTTGAAAAAAGACAAGGAAGAAATGTGGAGAGATTCTGATAAAAAGAAAGTTTATAAACTTACTGTTGAAAGAGGCAAAGAAAAACACTTACTCTACTACCAGGAAGATGGGAAGTTGCTAAAAGATAAAGACAGATCTTAAGCAAACGAAAAATTTTAAAGAAAAGCGTTCCGGCTGCCCACAGCCGGAACGCTTTTCTTTATAGAATGCCATAGTCAAAGTTGTGCCTGCTAGATAATGTGAAAAATATAATGAATATCAATATTCATATAATTAGCAGGCTATAGAACCCGGCTATCTTTATGTAGAAAATCAGAAAAGCTTTATGAAAAAAATATTCAACACGATAGCAGCCTTGATCATTCCTGTCATAGTAACGATGGAAGCTTCCGCCCAGGATGGCGTCAGTACAGGCCCAGTGCCAGAGGAAGCAAACCTTCCTGGAGTGGTAGATAAAAAGCATGTTCCCTATGTAGTGACAAACAACTATTACCGCGACTACAACGCTGCATTACCAGACACCTGGTATGTATATCCGCAATACTCTGACAGCGATTCTTCGGATTGGTATGTGTACAGTCCTTCACTTGTCTCCGGTATGCCTGAATATTATATCGTACATTTCGATTCAAGCGGAACACCTCATAAAATTATTTATTCCAAAGCGGGTCAGAAAATGACGACCTACAAAGGAATGAATCCAAATTCCAATTTGCCCAAAGCTGTGCAGGCTTCGCTGAAAAAGAGCGCTTACAAAGATTGGAAAATAACCGACGGGCGAGAAGAGATCACTCGTAATTCCGACAAAAAGAAAGTCTACAAAATAACCGTAGAGAAAGGCAAGGAGAAGCGCGCCCTATACTATCAGCAGGATGGGAAGCTTTTGAAAGATAAAAAAGAATGATTGTCTGACCTTGATAAGAAATAGAAGAGTTGCATGATTTTGATCTACAAGATCTTATTTTTTTAGTACTGTAAATTTTTTCATTCTGATCAAGTAAAGAAATGCGAGCAGTATGCAACTGGCACCTGCGTACCATCCGCAGACATGTAAACTGGTATCGGAGATGCCGTCGTGGAAAATATTTTTAAGCTGTGTACCCGAAACAATTGCACCCAGGTATCCAAATGTTCTTTGCAAGCCAAACGAAATTCCCGTCTGATCCGGCGGAGCTTCCGCGCTTAAGGAAGATTGGTTGGCAATAATATTTACCCCCACAGCTATTCCTGAAACCATTGTAGTTATTACGATCCAGACGATCGCTACTTCGTGGCGCAGTAAAAAGAGGCAGCAGGTTGCCATCACTAAAGTGATCACGCCAATCAGGTTGAGTAGGATTATTTTTTTAATCTTTGAAGCAATCAATATAGCCGATAGCGCCGACATGAGCGACATAGGAAGCATGATCATGCCGGTTTGTGCGGGCGACATTTCTTTCACTGCTTCTACCCATTGCGGAATAGCGTAGAGCAAAAGAAATAAAATATAATTCGTTCCCATCGTGCGGATATATACAAGCAGCAAAGAAGGCTTATGCCATAAAAGACGAATGTCGATGAAGGGATGCGCTTGTGTTCGTTCCCAAAGAATAAATAAAATAAAGGATACAAACGACAAAGAAGAATACACCCAAACATTAACAGGCTGCGTAAGCGTGATCAGCAATAATACGAGGAAGACTGCAAAGAGCAGGATGCCCATTGCATCGATCATTTGAAGTGTAGAACGAAAAGAACTTCCGCCAATGTTCTTTTTTACAGGTGAAATGTTTTGAGAAAGAAACAAAGCAAGAATAGCCCAGGGAACATTGATCAGGAAAATCCCCTGCCAACCCCAAACCTCTGTCAATACGCCGCCCAGCAACGGGCCCACCACCATACTTACCTGACTGGCTACGGTAATGATGCCAAGTACATTTCCTGGAATGGCTCTTTTACTATCCCCATACCGATGCGCGATCAGTGCCATGGCCGAAGGATAAGCAGCAGAAGTACCAAGCCCGAAGAGTGCGCGCGAAACAATGAGCCAGGAAAAAGACTGAGCGAAAATGCCTACAAACGCTCCTAGCAAGATGATGATAAAACCACACTTGTTGATCGTCTTCGGATCATACAGATCGGCCAATCTTCCCATGAGCGGCTGACCGATGGCAGAAGCCATATAAAGCGGCGTGATCAGCAAGGCACTTTCGCTTACATTTTCATGAAAGTGCAAACAGATCGTAGCCAGCGCTGTGGCCAGCATGGTGGAGTTGAGCGGATTCATCATCGTTCCCAACACCAAAGGCAGCATAAATTTCCAATCGATTCGTTCCCTTTCTCCTACTGCTGTTGCTGACATTTTATTTCCTGTTCTTAAGCTTTTCTATAATCTCCTCACTCGTCCCGCGTTCTCCTAAGCCAGGAAAAATAACTTCAATACTATTTTTGTGTGCTTCTCCGTTTGGATCGGTCATGGCATCTGTAGCAAAACTGATATTATAAGCCCGTTCGCTAGCCGCTCTGGCTGTTCCTTCCACGCCTTTGCTGGTAGAAACTCCTGCCAGTACGATGCCTGTAATTTTTCTTTTCTGAAGTTCTTCGTGCAGCGGCGTATTACCAAAAGCGCTCCAGTGTTCCTTGGTAATAAAAATATCAAAAGGTTCGGTTTTTATTTTTTCTGAGATCTCCGAAAACTCTGGAGAATACAAGTTGTTTACTGGTGAAGGAACATCCTTACGTGTAGTTCTCCATGCACCGGAAGAAACCACGTTAACCACTACTACCGGTAAATCTTCTTTGCGAAAGGCTTCTACGAGAAGAGCCGCCTTTTCTAATACTGAGGAAATCGGATGCGCCAGCTTATAACCCAAAATCCCTTTTTGAAAATCGATCAATACCAATGCGGTATTTTTATCTATTGCAGTAATCATAACTCCTTTTTATTTTACAGGCTGCTATAATTGATGCCAGGTGCCGGATACCAGATGCCAGATAATTTTTGAAAAACATTTATCCGGCATCTGGAATCTGGTATCGGGCATCTTTTTTTATTTCATTTTGTGAACAAAGGTCATGCTTAGGTTAATGCTGATCAATGCTACTCCGATGAAGAATACAAGCAACGCTATTTTATTGCGGTGGCTTACTTTCCCTACTCTGAAAAGCAAGTAGCCCACCACAAGATTTGCCAAAGCCCATAGCACGTTTACGATAGGAGAGGACAAGCCTTTTCCGGGAGGGTCTGAAAACGGAGAAGGGAACGGATCGCCGCATACGCCTTTCACGTAGTGCGGAACGAAGTTGGCTAAAAATAAGCCGGCAAAAAACGCGGCAATGTAATGATACCATTTAGGTTTGTCAGATGTGATCGTGTTTTCCATAATGTAATTCAAAATTTAAAATTTATAATTCAAAATTATTTCGCTTCTGCCAGCTTGTTAAGCACTGGCAGCACTTTGATCAGAATATCTTTTTCTTTTTCTGTTAAGTTATTTTCAATAATGTTTTTCAACCATTCGTCTTTCTCATATAAAGTAGTATCAACAAGCTTTCTGCCAGAGGCGGTGAGAGAAATACAGACTTTGCGTTTGTCTTCCCGGGAAGGAGTTTTCTTGATCAATTTCTGCTGCTCCATTTTAGTAAGGATCTGCGACATCGACTGGGTAGTGATCCTGGTAAGGTTGGCGAGTTCGGTAGGCAAGAGAAAATCGTTGCGAAAAAGATGGCCGATCGTTTCCATCTCAGTCATGGAGTACGTGGTCATCGCGGAAGTGCGTTTGCGCAGGCCTTTATGGAGGGAAGAAACTACTACTCTCAACGAAGAAGCTAATTCGGTAGAATCCATATTATGTATCTTAACTTGTTAGTTTACCTAACTAATTTAAAAACTATTTTGTTCAGAAAAAAATAAAAAGATTAAAATTTATAGTTCAGAAAAATTTCAGAATTGTTTAATAGAAGCGCAGGGGAAGTGTATGGAAGTTGAGGATGTTTATAAAATCTTTAAATCATGTTATTTAAGCTGTTCCTCCGTTCACGCGTATCACTTGTCCATTAATCCAGGAAGCCTCAGCGCTGGTGAGGAAAGCCACTACATTGGCGATTTCTTCTACTTCGCCTAATCTTTCTAAGTGAGAGAGTTTTGCCATGGTATTAATTTGCTCTTCGGTTTTGCCTTCAAAAAACATTTCTGATCTCACCAGTCCCGGAGCGATAGTATTTACAGTAATATGGCGGCCCCGGAGTTCTTTCGCGAAATTTTTGGTAAGTGCTTCTACGGCGGCTTTGGCACTAATATAGAGGCCAAGCCCGGGAGTAGCGGTAAGAACAGCTGTGGAAGATAAGTTTATGATTCGTCCTTGATCGCGTAAATGCAAAGCTGCCTGACGGAAGGTATGCACGGTGCCTTTTACATTCACATTGAAAAGTCTGTCAAAAAGAGCGTCGTCACTTTCTGCAAGCGGTTTGATGGAAGAGACACCGGCGTTGTTTACCAAAACGTCTATACTGCCAAAGGTTTCAAGTGTAGTCTTAAAAAGACGTTCTACTGGAGGATACAAAGAGACGTCGGCTTGCAAGGCTATTGCTTGTCCGCCGTTGTGCATGATTTGCTGTACTACTTTTTCTGCCTGATCTTTTTGTTGTGTATAATTTACTACGATGGAAAATCCATCTTGTGAAAGCCGAAGGGCTATAGCTTTCCCAATGCCGCGGGAAGCGCCGGTGATAATGGCCGTTTTCATAAGAATATTTTTAAATTCGATTAATGCAAAACTGAAAAAATAGTATTCAAAAAAATGGTATTGATTTAAGTATTTTGCTCGCGGAATTGCTTTGGTGTCATACCTGTCACACGTTTAAAGGCTTTGGTAAAATTAGAAGGATCATAGGTAAGCAAATATGCAATATCCTGAATTGGCTTGTCAGTATTTACCAGCAATATTTTTGCCGATTCCAGGATCTTCGTTTGGTAAAAATTGCAGGCAGATTTTCCCGTATAGCTTTTGATGGTAGTACTTAAATGTATAGGATGAATGTGTAAGAGTTCTGCAAATTTATAGATCTCAAACATTGTTTCGACTTTGCCTGTGATTAAATCATTGAGATGTTTATCGATCTCAGAAAGGAAAGTTGCTTTGATCTTTTCGGGCCTTTTCATCTTTAAAGATAAACACAAAGACACGAAGACTCAAGTCCTCATGTCTTTGTCTTTGTGTTTATTATTTATGGTCTTGGGAAAGCCAATTCTTTTTTAGGTAGCACAAACCCAACCGCTATTAACCAAAGAAATCCAGGAAATCTGGTAAGTGGAATAAGAAATAAAAGTTTAGGAAATAAAAGACTCAGAAAGCTGAGCTCTCCACAAGCCGCCAGGAACAGACCGACCCACATCAACCATTTCGGGATTAGTTTAGTAAGTCCGCCTGTTACAGAAATTCCTGCAATGAGCAATCCTAATGGTACTGAATAGCCCACGCCACCTACAGCAAAACCCATATAATACAAAGCGCGGAGAACTCCTGTGTCCTGCGCTATTCCGGGATAAGCCATCACCCACAAGATCAATGCAGAAAGTGCGAGATTAAAAGCTGTCATCAATCCACCGAAGAGAGCGATGTATACGCCGGTGGCTCTTATTTTAAAAAACTGTAACCTGCTTACTACAGCAGCAGTGAACAAGCCGAGCGGAATGGCAGCGCCAAATTGGAAAAAAGCACAACGTAAGACATCGTAGGATTGATGTTGGAAATATGCCGCGATCACTTCAGCACTTTCCCATGGACCAGGATAATAAGGAGACTTGCCCGATAAAGAAATTACAAAAGACAGACCTGTATTGAATAAACAGGTAAAAACGATCGCCAGGATGCCAGGATGTGGCCCACGGTGTGTGTGTTGAATAGTGTTTTCCATAAATAGATTTGTTTATATGTTTGCTTACTCTGTTCGGTTTTCAGCTTACCCGGTAGTAAATTTGTTTGTATTATATTTTAGTTTGTATTGCAAACTAAAAATGACCAAAAATAAACACCTGATAAGGTGTTTATAAATGTTTATAAGTGTAAATATTTTTTTATATCCTCTACATATTTTTCAAAGGCCTTTTTCCCTAAGGGGGTTATTTTGCAGATTGTTTGAGGATAATTTCCTTTGAATGTTTTTTCGATCTCCACGTATCCCTCGTCGTTCAGGCGTTTTAGCTGGTGACTGAGGTTTCCTTGTGTGGTATTGGTCGCTTCCATCAGGTATTTAAAATCTGCTTTTTTCACTTTCATCAGAATAGAAATAATAGCCAATCTTGCTGGAGTGCTTAGTACAGGATCAAGTTCGTTGTACATGTGGAAATGATCAGAGCGAAGAATTTTTAAGTAAATAACCAGGCACCAGGTATCCGCCCATGATGGCGAATCCTGAAAGGAGTGGTTTGTAGGCATCAGGTAAGTAAATGCTTACGATGGCAGAGATGAAAAACAAAATGCCTCCAATAATTAAAGGATTGAAACGAATGTTCAGTCCCGTGCTTAGAGTACCGATGGCCGCCAGGATGAGGGTATAGGTGAAGGGAGATAATTTTTGCGAAACGGAAACGAATACGATCACATGAAAACCAATGCCTAATACTAGCCAGAGCCTGCTGAAAAAATAACCTGCATAAGATTCGATAGGCTGTGCCTTTTTTCCTTTTGCATATATAAGTAAAGAGGCAATAATACCAGTAGCTACCAGGATAGGAAAGGGAAGAAAATAATATTGAAAAGAAGTGAATTGCTGCAAACCAAAAAAGCCAAAGCTCGCCAAAGCGATCAGCCAGCCCCAGAGAAGGAAGTAAGTACTGTTCCCTCGAAAATTATCGCGCGTATGTTGGATCGTGCGGGAGATCAGTTCTAGGCTTTCCTGTGGAGATAATGTTTTTTCTTCGGTCATAAAATAAATAATTTTTGTATTGCAATATAATTTGGTTTGCAATGCAAACCAAATAAATTTAATGGAGCATCCTTTTTAATTATAAAAATACGTGATCTGCAATAGAGAAATCTTGTCATAATTAATCCTAACAAAACCGTTTTTCTTTCCAATAGGTAGGACTGACGAAATAAGCAGTCATAAAAACGAAGAAATCATTTTCATTTTCTTGAAAGAGGGAGTGTATTTTTTACAGAACGATGTAATAAATGGCAGGAATTTGCACGAAAACAAGAATAGTGTTGAGTTGAATTAGAAAATTTTAAGACAATTCTGAATTAAAATATAGGAAAAATACAGAATTATTAGAAGAAAAAATAGGCTTGATCAAATAGGAAATATTTAGATAGAAATATTATAACATATCTCATTATTAACTAATTTGGTTTATATTTGCACGGTTTATATCATTATTTTGATAAGCCCCTTGAAGTTTTTGTTTCTCTTTGATTCAAATTTTCTTCAGAAAGTATATCTTCATTTGTAAAAAAAAGTAAAATTCTGATGAATAGAATTCTCACACTCCTCAGTGTAAGTCTGTGCTTATTTCTCGCAAGCTGCCACTCACACGAACACGAACATGAAGCCGAAACAAAGTTTTTGGTTACCAGTCCACTAAAAAAAGACACGCAAGTTACCAGAGAGTATGTGTGTCAAATCCGTGCAATCCAGCACATTGAACTGCGGGCTCTGGAACGCGGTTATCTCCAAAAAATTTATGTTGACGAAGGCCAGTCCGTCAAGCAAGGCCAAATGATGTTCCAGATCATGCCTTTGATTTATCAGGCAGAACTCGGAAAAGCGCAAGCAGAAGCTGATTTTGCCCAGGTGGAATATCGAAATACAAAATCGCTTGCCGATAGCAACGTGGTTTCTCCAAACGAACTCGCATTGGCAAAAGCCAAGTACGATAAGGCAAAAGCCGAATTGGCACTGGCGCAAACGCACCTTGGGTTCACCGAGATCAGAGCTCCTTTCAACGGGATCATGGACCGTTTCCATGTACGGTTGGGAAGCCTTGTAGACGAAGGAGATTTACTCTCTACGTTGTCTGACAACAGTGAAATGTGGGTTTACTTCAACGTACCGGAGGCAGAATACCTCGATTATAAAACTCATGCAGATAATAATATCTTGAAAGTAGATCTTATTATGGCAAACCATGAACATTTCAAATATCCTGGATATGTAAGAGCGATCGAGGCTGATTTCAATAACGAAATGGGTACTATTGCGTTCAGAGCTACTTTCCCTAATCCGGACAGACTGCTGAGACACGGGGAGACAGGTAATGTGGAGGTAACAGCTCCTCTTAAAAATGCACTCTTAATTCCTCAGAAAGCTACTTTCGAAATTTTGGATAAGAAATATGTCTACGTAGTAGACAAAGAGAATAAACTGAAATCAAGAAAAATAGTTATTGCTGCTGAGTTGCCAGACTTATATGCGGTAAAAGAAGGTTTGCAAGAAGGTGATAAAATACTTCTGGAGGGATTGAGAATAGTGAAAGAGAACGAGAAGATCAACTACCAATTCCAGGATCCTAAAAAGGTAATCTCCAACTTAAAGTTACACGCCGAGTAATTATTGATTAAAGAATTAAAATCTAAAAGGAGAGAAAATGTTTCAAAGATTTATTCATAGGCCGGTATTCGCAATTGTGATTTCCCTGGTTTTGGTTTTCGTTGGTACTCTATCCATGAATACCTTACCTAAGTCACAGTTCCCTGAAATTGCGCCGCCCATGGTAGTGGTATATGCCTCTTACCCTGGTGCAAGTTCTACAGTACTCACCAACTCTGTACTTATCCCTTTGGAGCAGGCCATCAACGGTGTGCCAGGGATGAAATATATGTTCTCTACTGCAGCCAGCTCTGGTGAAGCGAACATTCAGATTGTATTTAACATGGGAGAAGATCCCAACCAGGCGCTTGTAAACATCCAGAACCGTATCGAGCAAATGAAGATGAGGCTCCCACCTCTTGTACAGCTCGAAGGTATTGTTGTACAGCGTTTGCTTCCATCGATGTTGATGTATGTAAACCTTTACAGTAAGGATACACTCAATGCCGACATGAAATTTATCTTCAACTATGCCTATATCAACATGCTCCCGGAGCTGCAAAGGATTAATGGTATAGGTTTGGCAAGGATCCTCGGTAGCCGTCAGTACGCGATGCGTGTGTGGCTGAACCCGGATCGTATGCGTGCTTATAACGTCAACTCCGATGAAGTGATGAAGATGATGGACGAACAAAGTGTGATTGGTTCTCCAGGTCGTTTGGGTAGAGCGGATAGTAAACGTTCGGAAGCGATTGAATACGTGTTGACTTATCAAGGCCGTTTCAGCGATGTCGAACAATATCGAAATATCATTATCAAAGCTACTCCTAACGGAGAAGTTTTGCGCCTGAGAGATATTGCAGAAGTAGAGCTGGGTAGTGAGTACTACGATATTTATTCCGATAAAGACGGATATCCTTCCGCAGCGCTTATGCTCAACCAGACATACGGTAGTAATGCAAGCGATGTGATCGGAAGGGTGAAAACAAAACTCAAAGAACTTGAAAAGAACTTCCCTCCGGGAATGGAATACGAGATCAGCTACGACGTTTCCAGCTTCCTTGACGCTTCCATCGACGAAGTAATTCACACCCTGCGGGATGCCTTTATCCTCGTGGCCTTGGTGGTATTCCTATTCCTCGGTGACTGGCGTTCTACCCTTATTCCAACACTTGCAGTACCAGTATCCCTGATCGGTGCATTCTTCGTGATGCAGGCATTCGGACTTTCTATTAACCTCATTACGCTCTTTGCCCTTGTACTTGCGATCGGTATCGTGGTGGATGATGCGATTGTGGTAGTGGAAGCCGTGCACGCTAAAATGGAAGAAGAACATCTCTCGCCCTATAATGCGGTGAGAAAGGTACTCGGAGAGATCAGCGGTGCGGTAATCGCGATCACCTTGCTGATGACCTCAGTATTCGTACCAGTAGCATTCATGACTGGTCCGGTGGGTATCTTCTATCGCCAGTTCTCTATTACCATGGCGTCTTCCATCGTACTCTCCGGTATTGTGGCCCTTACGCTTACACCCGTATTGTGTGCGATCATTCTGAAAAATACACATGGTGCAAACGCAGTGCCTAAGAAGAAAACATTCCTGAACCGTTTCATGGATGGATTCAACAGAGGATTTGAAAAACTTACCAATGTATATGTAGGCCTGTTGAAAAGGATTGTACATAGAAGGTTGGTTACGATAGGTATGCTTATAATATTCGTACTGGGTATTTTAGGAATCACCAGCGATCTTCCTTCTGGTTTCGTTCCTGCAGAAGACCAGGGTATGATCTATGTGGTAATCCAGACACCTCCTGGTTCTACGCTTGAAAGAACTTATGATGTCAGCCGTCAATTGCAAAGGATAGCAAAGAAGATCGAGGGTATTGAATCTGTTTCTACACTTGCTGGTTATGAAATCCTGACACAGGGACGTGGATCCAACTCTGGTACTACTCTGATTAACCTGAAGCCTTGGCATGAACGGGAACACACCGTTCGTGAGATCATCGAAGAGCTGGAAGAGAAAGTCAAAGATATTCCTGGTGCAGCGATCGAATTCTTCGACCCGCCAGCAGTACCTGGTTATGGTGCAGCAGGAGGTATCGCCCTTCAGTTATTGGATAAAAATAACACTGTTGATTACAACAGACTAGGAGAGATCACAGAAGATTTCATGGCCAAGCTGGAAAAAAGAAAAGAGATTACTTCTTTGTTTACTTTCTACCGGACAGATTATCCTCAATACGAATTGGTGATCGACAACCAACAAGCGATGCAGAAAGGTGTTTCTATTGGTAAAGCAATGGAGAACCTCTCCCTGATGATTGGTAGTACGTACGACATTGGTTTTATCAAGTTCGGTCGTTTCTTTAAAGTGTTCGTGCAAGCTTCCCCTGAATTCAGAAAACTTCCTACGGACATTCTGAACCTGTATGTGAAAAACGAATACGGTGAAATGGTGCCTTATTCTTCTTTCATGTCTATTAAAAAGACTCAAGGTATTTACGAGATCAACCGTTACAATATGTATACAACTTCTTCTATTCGATGCGCTCCTGCTGTAGGATACAGCTCGGGTGAAGCGATCGAAACGATCAAGGAAATAGCGAAGACATTACCGAAAGGATATGACATCGACTGGGCAGGTCTTCAGAAAGATGAGGTAGCCCGTGGAAATGAAGCGGTCTACATTTTCCTTGTCGTGTTGATGTTCGTATACTTCGTACTTGCGGCACAATATGAAAGTTTCATCCTTCCATTTGCTGTAGTGCTATCACTTCCTGCAGGGGTTTTCGGATCTTTCATGATGTTGAAGATAATGGGACTTGCAAACGATATTTATGCACAGGTAGGACTTGTCATGCTCGTAGGTCTCTTGGGTAAAAACGCCGTGTTGATCGTAGAGTTTGCCGTACAGAAACACCACGAAGGTGCCAGCGTACTCGACGCTGCGATCGAAGGCGCAAGGGTACGTTTCCGTCCGATCCTGATGACTTCCTTTGCCTTCGTAGCAGGATTGATCCCACTCGTAATCGCCCATGGCCCTGGTGCTATTGGTAACCGTACGATTGGTTCCTCTGCACTCGGAGGTATGCTATTCGGAACTATATTCGGGGTAATAATTGTCCCTGGACTATATTATATCTTTGGCAAAATAGCTGAAGGAAGACATCTCATCAGAGATGAACATGAGACTCCATTAACCGAAGAACACGACCAAAATCATCATGCTTAAAAACAGAATAATTGGAACACTAGGGATAATAGGAATTTCCCTAGTGTATACAGCTTGCAGTGTACCACAGCTAGGTCGTAAAACCGAAAATAAAAATACTCCTGCAAACTTTAACAATACAAATGCACAGGATACAGCGAATACTGGAAAAATAAAATGGGACCAGTTTTTTAAAGATGCTAATCTGAATGAATTGATTAAAACTGCGTTGGACAACAACCAGGAGCTGAACATCCTCATCCAGGAAATCAATGTTGCTCAATTCGAAGTAAGAAATAGAAAAAGCCAATACTTGCCTTTCTTAGGAGTAGGCCCGGGAGTAGGAGTGGAGCGACAAGGCCGCTATACAAGAGATGGTGCCGTTGATGCCAATGTACCGATCAGACCGGGACAAGCAATTCCTGATCCTCTGCCGAATTATTATCTCGGAGCTAATCTATATTGGGAAGTCGATATCTGGAAAAAGTTGCGTAATTCGAAAAAAGCTGCTTACCTAAGATACCTTTCTACTAGAGACGGCAGAAATTATGCTCAAACAAGATTGATCGCCGAAATTGCCAATTCATATTATGAATTGATGGCTCTAGACAATCAGTTGACAATCCTGAGACAAAATATCCAGATCCAACAAAATGCGTTGCAGATCGTGAGGATGGAAAAAGTCAATGCGAGAGTTACAGAATTGGCAGTGCGAAGATTTGAAGCAGAAGTACTCAAAAATCAAAGCCGCCAGTATTATATCGCGCAGCAGATCATCATGACAGAAAACAGGATCAACTTCCTGGTTGGTAGATTCCCTCAACCTGTGACGAGAAATTCTCAAAATTTCACTGAGCTGATACCAGAGGTAATGAAGTCAGGTGTTCCTTCGCAATTGTTAGACAACCGTCCGGATATCTTGCAAGCCACGAAACAACTGGAAGCTAGCAAAGTGGACGTGAAAGCAGCGAGAGCACAATTCTACCCTTCGCTGATCATTTCTGCCGGTGCAGGATATGAAGCTTTCAATCCTAGATTTTTATTCAACACTCCACAATCTGTTTTGTACTCTGCTGCAGGACAACTGATGATGCCGTTGATCAACAGAAATGCGATCAAGGCTAGTTACTACTCTGCAAATTCAAGACAGATCCAGGCGGTGTATAATTATGAGCGTACAATTTTAAATGCGCATATTCAAGTAGCAAACCAATTGTCAAATATTTCTAACCTGGAAAAAAGTTATGATCTGAAATCACAACAGGTGAGAACGCTCACCGAGTCGATTGACATTTCTACAGGCCTCTTCAAATCAGCAAGAGCCGACTATATGGAAGTATTATTAACTCAACGCGATGCGTTAGAAGCAAGATTTGATTTGATCGAGATCAAGCAGCAGCAGATGAGTGCTATGGTAAATGTTTATCAAGCATTAGGCGGCGGCTGGTAATAAATTTAGAATTGATTAATATAAGAAAACCATTTTACTGAAAAGTAAAATGGTTTTTCGTTTTTGTAAAGATTATTGGAAGAGAGAATGAAGAATAAATTTTGAGTATGATTAAACATACCCTGTAGTATATTTTTATCCAAGAGATTAATATTTCACCAACGACTGATTCAACACTACTTCGCCGAATGAGTTGTATACAAGAATATAATATAAACCGGAAGGAAAATTACGAAGGGAAATAAAATTATCTTCTTTGCAAACAGCCTCTTCAATCGTCTGACCATTTGTACTGATAAGAGTATATCGGTATTCTTTAGAAACATCTGAAACAGAAAGTTGAAAATTTTCAGTAACCGGATTTGGATAAATCGCCACTTCTGAATCCATTGTAGTAGCACGAATAACAGAGTAGCGAACTTTGCCGTCAAAATCTTCTTGTTTCAAGCGGTAGTAGTTCTCCGATTTCAAAGGATCATAATCGATGTATTCGTAGCTCAACATTCCGTTATAATTTCCTTTACCACTTATATAATCAATGTCTTTAAAGGTATGACCATCTGCGCTTCTTTGCAGCGTGTAGCCTTTGTTGTTTTCTTCCTGCAATACCTTCCACACAAGTTTTACAGATGATTTGCATTTGATCAGATCAAAGGACAAGAGCGATACCGGAAGAGAAATATTTTGCGCAAGATTCCAGGTACAGTCGGCGCCGTTCCCACCGTCGATTACCAGATAATAATTACCAGCAGGAAGTGTATAACCAGCATAGTTTACACCCGGTGTAATCGTGAGAGAAGTTGTAGTAGCCGGCTCCTCCTGGGCAGTGCAAGCTACATAACAAGGCCCCATGCCACCGCTTGTACAATTGCAGGCAGTAGTATACACCATCATTTGCATTGATTGCTGGCCGCCTGTGCAAGCAATATTACTCATGGTAAGTGTGTAAGGCTGCGGATCGGTGGCCAATACAGTAAAGCCAAACCACATGGAATTGTCGATCGAGTTGATCCCATTTTTATTTGGACTAGGACTGCAGCTTCCGGGAGGGGTGATCACTTCATTTTTGTTTGAAGCGCCTTTATTGCAATAATTCTTAGTAGGATCAAGTGTTTTTGCTGAGCTGCAATCGTCTTCTGCAGGAGAAGGATAGAGGTGCATTTTAATATCACAATTTGTGCTGTTATTATCGTAGATCTGCAGATAGATCTGCGTGCCGGGAGTGAAGGCAGCATTAGCGGCTACTTTTTTATTATTACAATCAGTAGCGTCGCAAAAACCACAAAGTTTATTTTTAGTACTACCAGAGCAGCCCCCTACCACATAAGTAACGCCCAGTGCGCTCAGATCAGCGGAAGTACAGCTGCCTACAATTTCAAATTCTACAGAAAATTTTGGAGACGTATTGCTCGGCATGATAAAAGAAACCCAATGATCCCGGTCTGGTGAACCGGTGGTACAATCTCCGCTTGGAAACGTGCTGGTAGGAGTTCCCTGGAAAGGATTGAAAGTACTCGAGGTCCACGAGCCACAAGTATTGGTCATGTCAATCGTAACAGGATTGGCACCCGCCAGCGCGCAGGTGGCATACTGGCTGAAGGCCACAGTTGAAATCAAAAGAAAGTAAAAACTAACGAATACAGTTTTCATACAAATAACATTGGTTGCAAGTGAGCGTGTTGCTTAATTATTAGAATGGTATTTTGCTAAATGCAAAATGCCCCTGGATTTCTGGTTTTGTATTGAAGTCTGTTCGCGGCGAATTCAATGCGAACAAAAGATTTTAGTTATTAGAGTTACTAAGGCTTATGTAAGGTCTTTTGCTGATTGTTACACTAAGGTATGCAAAAATGATTTTGTATTTGTATTATTTTTAATAAAATTGGATAAAAATATGTTGAATTGTTTTATTTTGTTATTTTATAGGACAAAATGTTTATTTTAACACTAAAAAACAACTATAAGTACCAGGTAATTTTTCAGCTATTTCATACCATTTTATGAAGCAAATAAAAAAATAGTAAAATAATTGTGTAGTTAAATGACTTCATATATATTTGTAGTCAAATAACTACATAATGAATCTGAGAAGAGATGTATTCCAGGCAATAGCCGACCCGACAAGAAGAGCGATCCTTTTATTGGTGGCTTCACAGGCCATGACAGCGGGCGCCATAGCCTCCAACTTTGATACGGCGAGACCTACTGTTTCAAAACACTTACAAATTCTTACCGAATGTGAATTACTGAAACAGGAGCAAACTGGCAGAGAAATTTATTATCATCTTAATCCAAAAAAAATGAAAGAAGTAGCTGATTTCATCGAGCCCTTCCGCCAGATGTGGGAAGCGCGGTTCAACAAACTAGAAACGATCATGAAGAAATATAAACACAAATAACATGGAGCAAAAAACAAAAATCAATGCTGAAAACAACAAGCAGGAAATGAGGATCACAAGAGAATTTGAATTGCCTGTGGAATTGCTTTTCAAAGCTTATGCAGAAGCTGAACTGATAGAACAATGGATGGGAACAAAAGTGCTGAAGCTTGAAAGTAAAAAGCATGGCAGCTACCAATTTGAAACCACCGATCCGAAAGGAAATAAACATGGATTCAGCGGAGTGATCCACGAATTTATTCCAAACAAAAAGATCATTCGCACTTTTGAAATGGAAAACACGCCCTTCGGTGTCCAGCTTGAGATCCACGAGTTTGAAAAACTTACCGACGATACCAGCAGGATCAATATGCACGTGATCTATGAATCCATAGAGAAGAGAGACCAGATCATGCAGCTGCCATTTGCGCAAGGTCTCAATATGGCACACAACCGTATTCAGGAGCTCCTAAGCAAATTAAAAGCTTCACAGAAATAATTTCAACTAAAATAATTTATCCATATGGAGGCGTATCCGAAAAGCCAAATGAGTAGGACCAAATAAAAAAAACAGAAAAATGAAAACATGGAGAATCGTTCTGATCGTACTTCTAGTGTTGTATGGATTGGCAGCTTTAGCAGGTACAATAATCAGTTTAGCCAACCCGGCCAAACAAGCAGAGATGCAACAATTAGGAGAAATGACAGTAGGATTGGAAAAATTAATTTTACTATCCGGAGCTATACTTGCCGGCCAGGTTTGGCTGTATTTCTCTGCTATCGCTTTACTGGCAAGGGGAATGAAAGAAGGGTATATGAATGCTGTTACCTTAGGATTTATTGAGCTGATCCAGGCGATTGTAATTATTATCGCCTTTAGCACGCACAACTTCGGAAGCCCTACGAACTACCTGGCAATATTGAAAGGACTGATCTTGCTGGTGCCGGCCTTGATCGCGTTTAAGAAAGCAAATCCAGGAAGTTAATCAAATACCATACTGGTGCCACCACTTAGAATGGTGGCGCCAGTTAGAATTCTATTTATTGCCGAACTGTAAGCAGAAAAATCAATTCTATAAATTTATAAATCAATTGAAGATTAATTATCTTTAAGAGAAGGACCTTGCGCTGAAATAGAGGTTCTTTTGATGCAAGAAAGTTCATCGGACGACTGCACTTTTTTTAGGCTCGGTATTAAACGCAAGGGACGCGAGATAGATCTGAAAAATAAAAATGCATACAGACAGAAAATTAATTTTATACATTGCCACAAGCCTGGACGGCTATATTGCCAAGCCTAACGATGATCTGAGTTTTTTATCCATTGTTGAGCAGGCAGGGCAAGACTATGGATATGCCGCGTTTATAAAAACAATCGACACGATCATCATCGGAAGGAAAACCTACGACTGGGTAAAAAAACATGTACCGGAATATGCACATGCAGATAAAACTACTTATGTCATTACGCGAACAGCAAAGCCAAGTACTGGCAATACAAATTTTTATACCGGTTCAATCAAAGCACTGATCACACAATTGAAAAGCGCAGGAGGGAAAAATATCTTTTGTGATGGAGGCGCAGAAATCGTAAATGAGCTTTTAAAAGAAAATTTAATTGATGAATTTATTATTTCGATAATTCCGATTTTCGTAGGCAACGGCACCAGACTTTTTAAAGAGGAAAGACCTGAACAGGTTTTGAAATTAGTTTCCACAAAACAATTTGAAAAAGGACTCGTTCAACTTCACTACATCCGTGAGTAATTAAAATAACAATACGATGAAAGGCACAACAAATCCTAAGGCTGAATTCTTTTTTGCAAAAGCTTCCAAATGGCAGGAAGAGTATGAGACATTGAGAATGATCATTCTTGATTGTGGATTGAAGGAAGAGGTGAAATGGGGCTGTCCTTGCTATACACATGAAAAAGCCAATATTATATTGATCCATGGGTTTAAAGAATATTGTGCCGTGCTATTTTTCAAAGGCGCACTCCTAAAAGATCCTAAAAAGATCTTAATACAACAAACCGAAAACGTACAGTCCCCGCGCCAGGTGAGGTTTACGACCGTAAAAGAAATCGAGAAGCTCAAAACCACGCTCAAAGCCTATATCAAAGAAGCCATTGAAGTAGAGAAAGCAGGCTTAAAAGTAGAATTGAAAAAAACTTCGGAGTATGATATTCCGGAAGAGTTCCAGCTAAAATTAAACGAAAATAAAAAACTGCAAAAAGCCTTTTCTCTTCTGACACCAGGAAGACAGCGAGCCTATATTTTTTATTTTTCTCAAGCCAAGCAATCCAAGACGAGAGAGGCGAGAGTGGAAAAATATATACCGCAGATCCTGGAAGGAAAAGGAATAGACGACTAGAGTTTTGGAGAATGAATTAGTGGAAAAAACTTCAGCGACAGAAGACGGAAAATATAAAATGTATAAGCAAGATGAGCAAAACAAAAAATAAACTATCATCCGCACAAAGAGAAGAACTTATCAAAACATTAAAATCCCGTTTTGAAAAAAATACCAAACGCCACAAAGGGCTTGATTGGGCTGATGTACAGGCGAAGCTGGAGGCTAATGCTGATAAACTCTGGTCGCTGCAAGCTATGGAGGAAACAGGAGGAGAGCCCGATGTGATCGGTTATGATAAAAAAGCAAAAGAATTTATTTTTTGTGATTGCTCGGCAGAGAGTCCTAAAGGGAGAAGAAGTATTTGTTACGACCGCAAAGCCTGGGAATCGAGAAAGGAACATAAACCCGAGAATACTGCGATGGATATGGCTGCTGAGATCGGTATTGAAATTTTAACAGAAGAGGAATACCGTGCATTGCAGCAACTGGGAGAATTCGATACAAAAACTTCAAGCTGGATCATTACTCCGGCTGAGATCAGGAAGCTTGGTGGCGCCCTCTTCTGCGACCGCCGTTATGACACGGTCTTCACTTATCACAATGGTGCAGAATCTTATTATGCGGCGCGAGGATTCCGGGGTTCTCTTAGAGTCTGAAAATTATTTTTCTATTGGTAAGGTGAACCAGAAAGTAGCACCTTTGCCTGGTTCGGCCTCTGCATGGATCACGCCACCGTGTTTATTAATAATTCGTTGCACTGTAGCCAAGCCTACACCTGTTCCTTCAAACTGATTATCCGAATGCAAACGTTGAAAAACTCCGAACAACCTGTCGGCATATTTCATATCAAATCCATCGCCGTTATCTTTTATGGTATAAACAATATGATTATTGTTTAAGGCAGAAGAGATCTCTATTACCGGGTTCTCTTTTTTTGAAGAATACTTTATGGCATTGGAAATAAGATTGACAAAGACCTGTTTGATAAGTCCCGGATCACCACATACCGGCTGTAAGTCACCTACAATAATTTCCGCTTTGTGTCCGCTGTTTTTGAAATCCATTAATATTTCATTTACAAGATCATTAATGTCAATGGTAGTTTTCTGAATCGCTTTTTTCCCTACCCGTGCAAACGATAACAGGTCATTGATGAGGTTACCCATCTTTTTGGCATTTTTCTGCACTGCTGTAAGCACGCGTTTTCCTTCGTCATCAAAAGTACTTGAAAAATCTTCTTCCAGTATTTTAACATACCCGTTGATAGCACGTAGCGGAGCCATTAGATCGTGCGATACAGAATAGGAAAAAGCTTCCAGCTCTTTGTTGACAGCTTCCAGCTGTTGCATATGCTGTTCAATGATTAGTTGCTGTTCTATAATTTTAGTAATATCCAGGAAGAACGATACAAGAACCTCCTCGCCGTTCATTTGCATCTTTTCTATAGAGGATACTGTATGCACGATACTACCGTCCTTGGCAATACATTTTACATAATCGTTTTGTAACCGGCCTTTTTCCTTAATGATCGAACCCACCCGGATTGATTCTTCCTGATCCAGGATCCCTACTTCAACCGAGGTATGACCAATGATCTCGGATTCGGCATACATAAATTTTTCCAGAAATTTTTTATTGACCCGAACATACGTTCGCTTACCCAGGTTGGTAGTAGTCATGCTCATGCAGACCGGGCTGTTGTTGAATAATTGGAAAAATCCCGCCCTGCTCTCTCGGAAAAGTCTGGTCGCGACTTCCAGGTTGTCTATGTTAATGTTGTCGGAAAAAAGATCCATGTTGTTCATGAGTTAAGAATAATGCGCTGTATATAGTTATAAAAATTCACTTTCAGTAAGCAGAAAGAAATTGTCTTTCTTTAAATATACTTGAAAAGCTGATTAGTTGAAATTCTTTTTAGGGAATAATATACTTTATTAAATAAAAAAACGCTATTGTTTGTCTCCACGAACAACTTCTCTGTAATCGCTCAGCAATTTTTTTCTATTGCGCAGAAAAAAAATAACGTTGCTGATATCCATCGGCAACGTTATTAAATTTATAATTTTGGTAATAACTCAATGTTGGTGCATTAAATTATATTATTTTGTTTTTGTATCGTTCTTCTTAACGGTTAAACAGTGATAAGCACAAGCGCCTTGCTGCTTATAGTTTTCATGGATGATCACAACGGTTTTCCCATTCTTATCTTTTACTGTACAGTTGCCATTCACCGGCGCGGAAACCGACCATTTGTCGTCTGGTGTTTTGGAAAAATATGGAGTGAAATTTCCATTTTTCTCGGCCTTGCCCAATTTTTTACCGGTAGCAGATTCCACCAAATTTCCTTCACTATCGATCTCCGCAACTTTTTGTCCGGATGTATCTTTTACGATACCATCTTTAGTGATCCAGCCAATATGCTTTCCTTCATTGTTGAACACTTTTCCGTCTTCTTTTATCAAGCCCTCAGGATGTTTATAATCTTGTGCGTTGACGGTAGAAATTGCTAGTATTACTCCCAATACTGCAAACATAAATTTTTTGAAAATTCTCATTTTATTGTTTCGATTTATTATTAATTTATTTGTTACAATTAGTATACGCCATCATTTCCTTCGAGCTTGTCATCAAGTGCTCTTAGTTTTTTCAGGAATTCATTCCATGCCTTCACCAAAGCTTTTTTGTCTTGCTTGGTAGCTTCTTTTATTTTTTGCGACATATTTTTTCCCTCTTCTATGATTTCATTTCCTTCTTTGTCTAATTTTTTACCAGACCATTTTTCCGCATTTTTTACTCTTTGCAGCGCTGCATCAAGATGAGCGTCTACTTTATTTTTTTCGAAATCATAATCGGATGTTACTGTAGCTTGTTGATAGAGGTAATTTCTATACAACGCTTTGTTTGTTTGATAAAAGGCTTCTTTCAGCTCGAGTGGAGTTACTTTATCTCCTCTTTCCAATCGATCGCCCAGGCTTGCCAATTGTGCCTTTGCAGTTATGAGCAAATTTTTGCCATCACCTTCTTTTGCTTTTGCTATTTCCTGATCCAGGTAAAGAGTAGATTTTCTTATTTCTGCTGCCGCCGATTTAAATTCTTTTTGTTCGTGATTGTCTTTTGCTTTTTCAAAGTGATCTTCCTGCTCCTGCGGCATGAGCCAGAATATTTCTTCGGTAACGATATATTGATTTTGACCCGGTACGGAATCCACTTCTATGATATGGACTTCTTCCAGCGGCATGTTTTCGGTCTTCGACTCTTCTTTTTTAGAACAGGCTGCAAAGACCACTAAAAGGCTTACTAATAAAATATTTTTCATGGTACAAAATTTTATGTTTTACATGGGCCAAAGGTTGTAAAGCCAAAGAGCAGATCAAATGCCGGATAACATACAAAGGAATGACTTTTGTCATATCAAGCTTTCTATGATCAGGATATATTTGCCGGAAAAGAATGTAAAACAGTTTACCAACGTCACAAATAAAATTATACCAATGGAAAACGAAAAAGAATACCTCAACGAAGCACATGCCAATGACATGGAATGGAGAAAAGCAATGGAGTTTTACAAAAATGAAGTTGCATACATGCGCAAAAAACTGGAAGAAGTAAACGCTGCAAATACAAATAAAGAATTTAAAATGCTCGTATCTCATTTTGAAAATCATTTCCTTATCCAGCACGAAATCATTGATGAAATAAAGCATGCGATTAATGTAAGAGAAGATTATATCGCAAGAAGAATGAAGGCCAATCCTGAAGGATACGAATACAGGGTGATCCGGCTGCACTCAGAGCTGAAAGGTAAAATAGAGGTGTTTGAAAAATTATTTGGTGAATTGAAAAAATCGTTTGATCGGTTTCTGTCGGAAAGACTGTAAAGAGGAATGCCAGGTATCGGATAAGATAAAAAATCCGGTATCTGGCGCCTAGGATCCCCAAAAAATATTCATCGTTTAAACTAGACCTATGATCCAATTTTTAACACAAACGGAGATCAATGAGTTTCTGGGCCGGCAATATATAGGCCGTCTGGCTTGTTGTAAAGATAATATTCCCTACCTTATTCCTATTACGTACTGTTACGACAGCGTAGACGATAGCGTCATAGGATATACTGGTTTTGGGAAAAAGCTTCATATGCTTAGAAAAAATCCCAAAGTTTGTTTGGAGGTAGATGAGATAGAAGGGTTGGCTACCTGGCGTACTGTTATTGGGATGGGTGAATTTATAGAATTGCGTGGCACAGATGCCCGAAAAGCATTACAATTTTTTGTGAAAACGATACGCATGCTTGCGCAAAAAAATGAGCAGGATAAACATGTCCAGTTTCTAAAAGATATGGCCAATACAGAAATCCATTTTTCCGAGTCAGTGATATACAAAATTAAATTTTACGAAAAGACCGGGCGTTGCGAACATAAAGACTGATCTGTAAGTTATGATATCAAAATCAAAGAGATAAATATGATGGCACCTAAAAATAAAACAAAAGAAATAACAGCACTTCTTGGTGAAAATGCCGATTATCTCCTGGCACATCAATGTTCGACCATTCACCATGATTTGATTGAAACTCCCTCACCAGATTATATAGACAATGTTTTGAGCCAAAGCAACCGCAGCAACCGTGTATTAAATAGCTTTCAGCAATTGATGAACCACGGGCGACTTTCGGGCACTGGCTATTGCAATATACTGCCGGTGGATCAGGGAGTGGAACATAGCGCAGGCGCAGCTTTTGCGCCCAATCCATTGTATTTTGATCCGGCCAACATTGTGAAGCTGGCGATAGAAGGTGGTTGTAATGGCGTTGCTTCTACCTTTGGAGTATTGGGTATGGTGAGCCGCACCTATGCGCATAAGATTCCATTTATTGTGAAAATCAACCATAATGAATTGTTGAGTTGCCCTAACCGCTATGATCAAACACTTTTTGGCACGATCAAAAATGCATGGAACATGGGCGCAGTAGGAGTAGGTGCTACTGTTTACTGGGGCTCGGCGGAAAGCAACCGACAATTAAAAGAAATTTCAGAAGCATTTGAATATGCACACGAACTCGGTATGATCACTATTCTCTGGTGCTACCTCCGCAATGATGCGTTTAAGGTGGACGGCACCGATTATCACGCTTCGGCCGATCTTACAGGACAGGCTAATTACTTAGGAGTTACTATACAGGCTGATATTATCAAACAAAAGATTCCTGTAAACAATGGTGGATATCTGGCTACCAAACATGGTAAAACCAATCCCTTGGTATATGAAAAACTCAGCTCTGATCATCCCATAGATCTCTGCCGCTATCAACTGTTAAACTGTTATGCAGGAAAAGTAGGATTGATCAGTTCGGGCGGCGAAAGCAAAGGTGCCTCCGACCTTTCGGAAGCTGTGTATACAGCAGTGGTGAACAAACGTGCCGGTGGGATGGGAATGATCCTGGGGAGAAAAGCTTTTCAGCATTCCTTCAAAGAAGGTATTGAATTGCTGAATACTGTGCAGGATGTATATCTGGATGAAAAAATTACGATTGCCTGAAAGAAAGATGCCGGACACTACATTGCATCTGGTATCCGGCATCTTTTGTCAATTAACTTTCAGAAATATCAATGCCAGAATTTTTCTCTCTCCTTGCTGGTATTGAGCCCAAGCAGAGCATAGAGTGGACAAAAGCTTAGAAGTCCTGAAGCCAATGGGATCCAGCCAAGTAAAAATAACCAGCTTTGAAAATAGAAACCCAGAATAATAATTGCTAAACCAAAGGCTATCCTCACCTTACGGTCTAATGATCCTACGTTGCAGTACATGTTTTTTTGTAACTGTACCCATGGTTTTTCACGCATTAAATGAGGATTTAGGCAATAAACGATGATTTATATCACTTAACCTTCTGAGGCGAGTCATTCTTTTCTCCTTAAGATTAGCCGAATTTTGAAGAAGAAATACACATCATTTCTTATCGGGATAAGTGTATTGTTAATATAACGGCTAGTGGTTAGATTTACGTACGTGAAATCTAAACCGGTAAACCGTTCATTATGCAACTAGCAGACAGTAATTCGAGATTGAAAGCAATAATTGATAACGCGGTAGATGGTATTATTACCATTGACAGCAGAGGGATAATCGAAAGTGCCAATCCTGCTGCTGCAAGATTGTTTGGCTATACCCATGAGGAAATGATGGGTAAGAATGTAAAGATGCTGATGCCCGAACCGGACAAAAGTAATCACGATCAATACATAAAAAATTATCAACGCACGGGTATCGGCAGTATTATTGGAAAAGGAAGGGAAGTGATCGGGAAAAGAAAAGACGGATCTACGTTTCCATTCCTTCTCAGCATAAGCGAAGTAGAACTAAGCGGTGGAAAAATGTATACAGGCATTATTCATGATATTTCCGAACTGGAAGAAATGAAAAATGCTTTGAAGAAGGAAATGGAGCTGAATGAATTGAAATCAAGATTTGTAACCATGGCCTCACATGAGTTCAGAACCCCGCTTAGCGCGATCTTGTCTTCTGCTTCACTTATTTCTAAATACAATGATCCTAAAGACGAAGATAAACGGTTGAAACATATTCATAGAATAAAATCTTCGGTGGCCAACCTTACTTCCATTTTAAATGATTTTCTATCGATAAGTAAACTGGAAGAAGGCAAAGTGTTGAATACTCCTGTAGCCCTTGAGATCACAGACCTTTGCAACGAGATTATAGAAGAAATGAGCCCTGTGTTGAAAGAAGAGCAAGTGATCCAATACAAACATTACGGGGATACCAAAGTTCATCTTGATAAAAACATTATCAAAAACATTTGCATCAATCTCCTTTCTAATGCCATTAAATATTCATCGGAAGGAAAAAATGTAGAATTCACTACCAGTAATGAAAAAGGAATGATTGATATCGTGGTCAAAGATTATGGAATCGGAATTCCGGATGGCGATAAGCAGCATCTGTTCAGCCGCTTTTTTAGAGCACACAATGCCGGAAATATTCAGGGCACTGGACTTGGTTTAAACATTGTAAAAAAATACATCGATCTAATGAATGGTGAAATTTATTTCACCAGTGAATTAAATAAAGGTACAGTATTCACAGTAACCGTTCCATGTCAAAAGGAAACTATATGAAAACAATTTTACTCATTGAAGATAATCTCGAAGTAAGAGAAAATACAGCAGAAATTCTTGAGCTTGCCGACTATAAAGTTCTTACGGCTGAAAATGGAAAGATCGGTATCGAACTGGCAAAGAAAAACCTGCCAGACCTGATCGTCTGCGATATCATGATGCCGGAGCTGGATGGTTACGGTGTGATCCATGTGCTGAGTAAATCTCCGGAGACCGCTTCCATTCCGTTTATTTTTCTTACTGCTAAAACAGAAAAAAATGACATCCGCAAAGGTATGAACCTCGGTGCCGACGATTATCTCACCAAACCTTTTGACGATGTGGAATTGCTCGATGCGGTAGAGATCCGCCTTCGCAAAAATGAACTCATTAAAAAAAGCTCTTCCACCACCCTGGACGGCATCAACCAGATCGCTCATGAGGCAAGGGGGATGAAAGAACTAGAACAACTAATCGCCGATCAACGGAGAATCAGTAAATACAAAAAGAAACAGGTTTTGTATATGGAAGGGAATATGGCCAATTCGCTTTATTTCATTGCCACCGGAAAGATCAAAACCTACAAAACAAATGAAGACGGACGCGACTATATTACCGGTCTTCATAAAAACGGCGATTTTATTGGCTATATGAATTTACTGGAAGATTCAGTGTATTCTGATTCGGCAATGGTTTTAGAAGATTGCGAAATTTGTGTCATACCCAAACAGGAATTTTTTGCCTTGCTTTTCAGTAATCGCGATATCACGGAGAAATTTATCAAAATGCTTTCCAATAATATTCTGGAAGGAGAGGAGCGCCTGCTTAAGCTTGCTTACAACTCCGTACGCAAAAGAGTAGCAGAGTCTTTATTATTTATCCGTAAAAATTATGGTAAGGAAGACAGCAAACCTTTCAGCATGCCTGTTTCCAGGGATGATATAGCTTCTATCACAGGCGCCTCTAAAGAAACAGTGATTCGTACTTTATCCGATTTTAAAGACGAAGGACTAATTGACATCAACGGAAGTACGATCACGATTGTAAATGAAAATAAATTGGTCAATATGCGCAACTAGCCTTGAATTGATGCCAGATGCCGGACAATGCAGGTATAGTATCCGCCATCTTATAGTTTGATTTTATTTTTTATCCGGTATCAAAACAATAACAAAGGCAATCCCATGACAAAAAATATTTCAGCGCTTGAACTACCGGACTTACTTAAAAAACTTGATACCTCTGCAGAACAAGGATTGAATGCCAGGCAAGTGAAGGAAAGGCAACTATTCAATAATAAGAAAAATAAAACCCCCACAAAATTTGCCAGGAATACAAAACTTTTGTTTCGACAGTATTCCAACCCCTTGGTACTGCTGCTTGTGATCGCAGTGATCTTATCCGCCTTTTTAGGTGAAACCTCCGATACTTTTATTATTTTATTTATCCTGGTGGTGACTGGTTTGTTAGGTTTCTGGCAAGAACTGAATGCCGACAATGCAGTAGAGCAATTGCGCAACATGATCCATATTACAAACAATGTACTTCGCGAAGGGAAAACCGTACAAGTAGCGAGTGAAAATATTGTAAGCGGAGATATTATCATATTGAACTCAGGCGATATTGTTCCGGCCGACTGTAGAATTATAGAAGCAAATGAAGTACACGTAAACGAAAGCAGCCTGACAGGTGAATCATTTGCAGTTGAAAAGCAAACCGGGAATATCGCAGAAAATGAAGCACTCAGTAAAAAATATAATTGTCTTTGGCAAGGTACTAATATTGTAAGTGGCACAGCCAAGGCAGTAGTAGTAGATACCGGCAAAGATACGATCTTCGGCGGAATGGCACACAGCCTGACTGAGCAACCGGAAACTGCTTTCGAAAAAGGCATTCGCGGATTCGGATATTTTCTTTTGAAAATAACATTAATTCTTTCTGTACTTATTTTTTCTCTTAACCTGTATTTTCACAAAACTATTTTAGATTCCATTCTCTTCTCCTTGGCACTGGCCATCGGAATGGCTCCAGAACTGCTTCCTGCTATTATGACCTTTACTATGTCGGTAGGAGCGAAACGGATGATGAAGAAAAAAGTGATTGTCAAAAAACTTACTTCCATTTTTAATTTCGGTGAAGTAAATTTATTGTGCACTGACAAGACTGGTACCCTTACCGAAGGGACTGTAAGTGTCAAGGCGATCACTGCAATAGATGGAATGGAAAATGAAAAGGCAAAACTTTATGCTTCGCTGAATGCTTGCCTTCAAAATGGCCTTTCAAACCCGATTGATGAAGCGATTAAAAATCTCGGTTGTATAATAAGTAAGTATAGAAAGGTTAAAGAAATTCCTTACGACTTTATACGAAGAAGACTAAGCGTATTGGTAAATCAAGACAATCAATCGATCCTCATTACGAAAGGAGCAGTCACCAATATAATGGAGGTATGTACGCAGTATGAAGAAAATGATCAGCAGCACGAACTCACGGAAACACAGCGAAACAAGATCCAACAAAAGCTCTCAGACTATAGCAAGGTAGGATTGCGTGTGATTGCCATTTGTTATAAACAGGTATACAATACCAACGTTTCAAGAGAAGACGAAAAAGAAATGATTTTTCTGGGTTTTGTTGTTTTAGAAGATCCCGTAAAGGAAGGAGTGATCGAATCTATACAAGCGCTGAAAAGATTGAATACTACAGTAAAAATAATCACGGGCGATAATAGGTATGTAGCGGCTTACGTAGGCGAAAAGATCGGTATGCAAGTTCCTAAAATAATTACAGGAGAAGACATGCGGCAGATGACTACCGAAGCGCTGATAGTACAAGCAGCAAACACTGATATTTTCGCAGAGATCGAACCACAGCAGAAAGAGCAAATCGTACGGGCACTCCAGAGATCTAGGTATACAGTAGCTTATATGGGAGATGGAATTAATGATGTAGCCGCTATTCATGCAGCGGATGTGGGCATTTCTACTAATAATGCGGTAGACGTAGCCAAGCAGGCGGCAGATTTTGTGTTGTTGGAAAAAGATCTGTCGGTGTTGGCAGATGGTATTTATGAAGGACGCAAGTCTTTTGTAAATTCGATGAAATATATTTTTATCAATACTGGCGCTACTTTTGGCAATATGTTCAGTGTAGCTGGCGCATCGCTGATCTTGCCGTTTTTTCCTATGCTACCAAAACAAATATTGCTCACCAATTTTATTACCGACTTTCCATATCTGTCGGTGGCCTCTGACAACGTGGACGATAAGGAGCTAACCAATCCCGGACATTGGGATTTAAAACTGATTAGAAATTTCATGATAGTTTTCGGACTACACAGTTCGCTGTTTGATTTTATTACATTCCTTGCACTGTACCATTATCTGGATCTTTCCGGTTCTGCTTTCCAAACCGGATGGTTCCTGGAATCGGTTTTATCAGAACTTTTTATTTTATTTATTATAAGGTCGAAGTCTACCATCTTAAAAAGCAGGCCGGGTAAATGGCTATTGTGGACAAGCCTTTGTTCGTTTGTAGTTACGGTGTTGCTTCCGCTGTCGCCTTTTGCAAATGACTTGTCGCTAGGCATAGATAATTTACAACAAGTAATGATCATCTCATTTATTCTATTGGCTTATGTGATCACGGGAGAATTTTTGAAAATAGCGTTCTTCTCATTCTACAATAAAAAATCAAGTGCGAAATAATTCGTCGGTTTATATGGAGAAAAGCTCTTATCTTATAAAGTACCTGAAAATAGTACTCACCTATGCGATCGTGATATTGCTTGGGTTTACCGTTTTTTTTCTCGACGATCGTGAAGTGAGTAATGTTTTCCAAGGCAAAGTGACTGTAGTGATCATAAGTATAATAAAGAGTATTTATTTTATGATCTTTAATTATAAGAAAATCGTAGAGGTGAGCAAAAAGGATCTTCCCTATTATGAGTTTTTATTATTTATTGGGATTAATGTATTCTTAATTATTTTTTCCTTTGCGATCGATTACAGTTGCCTGTATTGGATTGAGCCTACTTCTTTTTCTAATATACCCGCAGGCTTATCGTATCCGCGGATCTTTTTTGAATTTAGTTATTTAAGTATTCTTAGTTATACCAATTTCGGCTATGCAGAAATTTTAGCGGTCTCCGGCTATGCAAAATTACTAGTGATCTTTGAAGATGTGATCGCCTATTCCATGACCATTTTTATTCTTGCAGATTTTGTAAGTTTAAAAGAATCCATCCGCAAACGAATTACACTTCAATCTAAAAAAGGTAAATCTGCCGATTTGTAAATCACTCTGATTTTTGATAGTGATAAAACTGATCTTTGTCATTCTTTTTCTTAGGCAGCTTTAGGAATTTTAGCGTCTATGGAAAAGACTCTTACAGCACCCAAAATACTATGTTATCATTGTGGAGATGAATGCTCTTCGCATCCTCTTTTGTTCCAGGATAAAACTTTCTGTTGCGAAGGGTGCATGACAGTTTATCAATTGTTGCAGGAGAATGATCTTTGTACGTATTACGATTTTGAAAAAAATCCCGGCATTAAGATCAAAGCAAAACAGAAAGAGCAGTTTGCTTACCTGGATGAACCTACTATTGCCAACCAGCTATTTGATTTCAACGAAGGCGATGTAGCAAGCATTCGTCTTTTTATTCCTCGTATCCATTGTAGTTCCTGTATCTGGCTTCTCGAAAACCTCTACAAGCTTAGAGAAGGAATATTATATTCAAGAGTAAATTTCGTAAAAAAGGAAATATACATCACCTTCCAAAAAGAGTTGATCAGCTTGCGTACCATTGTAGAGTTGCTTGATTCTTTTGGATACACCCCGTCGATCACACTTAAAAATTATACAAGGGAGAAAAATAATACCGAAAACAAAAGTCTTTATTATAAGATCGGAATAGCCGGTTTCTGTGCCAGCAACATTATGATGCTTAGTTTCCCGGAATACCTGGGATTGGAAGAGATGAAAGATTCTTCGCTAAGGGTTTTATTCGGGTACCTGAATTTGTTCTTATCCATTCCAGTAGTTTTCTATTGTGCCAATGAATATTTTATTTCTGCATTCAAGGGATTAAAAAATAAACTCTTAAATATTGACGTGCCTATTGCATTGGGTACGTCGGCAGTTTTTATACGAAGTATTTACGAGGTGATCTCACAAACCGGTCCCGGATATTTCGATTCTCTTACCGGTCTTGTTTTTTTTCTGCTGATAGGGAAGTGGGTTCAAAAAAGCACCTATCAGAAATTTTCCTTTGAAAGAGATTACCAATCTTATTTTCCGGCCGCTGTTATAAAAATCGAGCATGAAAAAGAATCGATCATCCCTGTAAATGATTTAAAAGAAGGCGATGAAATTTTAATAAGAAATCACGAGATCATTCCTGCCGATGCAATATTGAAATCAGGTATAGGGCATATTGATTATAGCTTTGTAAGCGGCGAAGCTCTGCCCGTTACTAAACACGAAGGCATGCTGTTGTATGCAGGAGGAAAGCAGATCGGGAATAGTATCCGTTTACAAGTAACAAAAGATTTCTCTCAAAGTTATTTTTTGCAATTGTGGAACAAAGAAATTTTCACCAAAAAATCCAATGCCTATTTATCTTCCTTTGTACTTTCTTTTAGTAAATATTTTACTATCGGTACTCTTGTGATCGCACTGGGTACTTTTTTGTATTGGTATTTCACTGATGCTAGTAAAGCGTTATTCCCTGTCACTTCTGTATTGCTGGTAGCCTGTCCTTGTTCCCTGGCGCTCTCGCTACCTTTCGCACTCAGCAATTGTCTCCGGCTGATGGGCAAAAAAGGTTTGTATTTGAAAAGTGCTGATACCGTAGAAATGCTTTCAGAAATTGATACCATTGTTTTTGACAAAACAGGCACACTTACAGAAACAGATCTGTCGGGGATAGAATATGTAGGAGATGGATTACTGGCAAAAGAGATCGTATACGTTCGGTCGGCAGCGCAACATTCGCTGCATCCACTTAGCCAGGCACTGTATAGATTTCTGGATAAAAACACGATAGAAACCCATTCCTTTGAAGAAATTCCTTCTTGTGGAATCTGCTGCACGATCGACGATGTCAAAATAAAACTCGGCTCCGCAGATTTTGTAGGCGAACAAGAAGAAAAGATTGTACATGAAGCGAGAGTATATATTTCTATAAACGGATATTATAAAGGCTACTACAAAGTGAAGAACCAATACAGGGAAGAAATGGAATATTTTACAGCTTTGTTGGGTAAATACTACGAACTGCATGTGTTATCAGGAGACAACAATAGCGAGCAGAAAAAACTTTCAGCCTTCTTTAAAAGAATAAAATTCAATCAGACTCCTCAGGATAAATTGGAGTATATAGAAAAGCTTAAGCTCGAAGGCAAAAAAGTATTAATGCTCGGAGATGGCCTCAATGATGCAGGTGCGCTAAAAGCTGCTACAGTCGGCATTGCAGTCTCTGATAACACTTGTAATTTTTCTCCATCGTGCGATGGAATTCTTGAAGGTAAAAAAATAAAAAATCTTTTTTCATTTTTGGCATATTCAAAAGCCGGAATAAGGATCATACATTTAAGTCTTATTCTCTCACTGATCTATAACGCGATCGGATTATACTTTGCCGTGCAAGGCCTGCTGTCACCTGTAATTGCCGCAATCCTTATGCCGATGAGTTCGGTTACGGTGGTGCTCTTTGTAGTGGTGGCCACCAGTGTAAGGGCAAGGGAATTGTAAAGTTGTCTGAACCAGGATTTGAGAATTAACTTAATTGCTTTTTGTAATATTTCTTATTTTTCCTACTGACTAGTAAGCCATATCACTTATTACTTATTTATTTTTATCTGGTATCCGGTATCTGGTATCCAGCATCTATCCTGAGAGTCCTTTAATTTTGTATATCCTGGTTTACATATACTTTAAATCATTGTTCAACTTAAGCCGGATAATGTGAAGTTTATTCATCAACAAAATGATCGGATAAGCAGGATCAAACTCGTGCCATTTGATCCCGAAGTTGGCGCGGCCTCCAAATTTATGATGGTTGTTGTGATAACCTTCGCCAAACATCAAAAAGTCGAACGGCAATAAATTTTTTGCAGTGTCATTTACCTTATAATTTACATAGCCAAATTTGTGTGCAAACCAATTAATGATCGCTCCATGTATCGGGCCCATCAAATAGTGTACGGGCAGCAAAAGGAATTCCCACCAGGCTGTTGCGAAGTGAATATAAAATAAAGAATATGCTACTCCCCATCCAATCCTTATGAACCAGGTGTCGCCCAGCTTTTCCATAAATTTCCAGTAAGGTACATTACGGGTAAATTTTGCATCGATCCGTATGCGATGTTTTAAAATGTCATTGTATATATTTTTTGTTTTCCACATCATGTCGAATAAGTTATGAGAATATTTCGGCGAATGCGGATCCTTCTCTGTATCTGCGTATGCATGGTGCATCCTGTGCATAACGCCATAGGCATACGGACTTAAAAAAGAAGAACCCTGGAAGATCCAGGTCATGATATAAAATACCCGTTCCCAGAATTTATTCATGGTAAACATTTGATGCGCCGCATAGCGGTGAAGGAAGAATGTCTGTGCAAAAAGGGATAAATACCAATGACAGAGGAAGAAAATTAGAATAGCCATAATCAGAAATAATTCAATGTTGGTGTATCGCAAAATTAAACCGGAAGTATTGTAAAAAAGATGATCAATATCATTTTTAAAAATGCCGGGTCTCATCTTTATTAAAAATGGTTCTGAGTTACTTTGTTCCAGAAAAAAAAATATGACCATCATCTATCTTTTAATCGGCGTGAGTATCCTGGTTGCCTCCTGTTTCCTGGTTGCATTCCTATGGGCCGTCAAAAGCGGGCAGTACGAAGACGCTCAAACACCGGCGATCAGGATCTTGCTCGACGATACCAAAAAAAGCAACACAACAACTAATAATAAAAGTCAATTATGAATACAAATCTAGAACGGTTTTCTTATGACAATACCATTGTAAGAAATTTCATCTATGCTACAGTGATCTGGGGAGTGATCGGAATGTTGGTAGGATTGACCATTGCCTTGCAGCTGGTATTCCCTGTTTTGAATTTTGCCGACTTCGGTACCTTCGGCAGGCTAAGACCTCTTCATACGAATGCTGTAATATTCGCCTTTGTGGGCAACGGAATTTTTTCCGGTGTTTATTATTCATTACAACGTCTTTGTAAAGCCAGGATGTATAGCGATGCGCTCAGCAAAATAAATTTCTGGGGTTGGCAATTAATTATTCTTTCTGCAGTAGCTACTCTTCCGTTTGGATATACTACCAGTAAGGAGTATGCCGAGCTGGAATGGCCAATCGATATTGCCATCACGCTGATCTGGGTTGTATTCGGTTGGAATATGTTTGGCACAATTCTCAAAAGAAGAGAAAAACATTTGTATGTAGCGATCTGGTTTTACATCGCCACTTTTGTTACGGTAGCGGTACTGCATTTGGTGAATTCACTGGAAATGCCGGTTACCTTTCTGAAAAGTTATTCCTGGTATGCCGGTGTGCAAGACGCACTCGTGCAGTGGTGGTATGGTCATAATGCGGTAGCCTTTTTCCTGACCACGCCTTACCTGGGCCTGATGTATTACTTCGTACCAAAGGCTGCCAACAGGCCTGTCTATTCTTACCGTCTATCGATCATTCACTTTTGGGCGCTGATCTTTATTTATATCTGGGCAGGGCCGCACCATCTTCTTTACACCTCTCTGCCCGACTGGGCGCAGTCATTAGGGGTAGTATTCTCTATCATGCTGCTGGCTCCTTCCTGGGGAGGTATGCTCAACGGTTTGCTAACGCTGCGTGGTGTTTGGGATAAAGTAAGAGAAGATGTAGTACTCAAATTTATGGTCGTAGCGCTTACCGCCTATGGTATGGCTACTTTCGAAGGGCCTATGCTTTCGCTGAAAAATGTAAACGCTATTGCACACTTCACCGATTGGGTAGTAGCACACGTACACGTGGGAGGCCTCGGCTGGAATGGCTTCCTGACCTTTGGGATGCTTTATTATCTCATTCCTAAAATGTATGATACAAAATTATACTCTTCTAAGCTCGCAAACTTTCACTTCTGGATCGGTACAATGGGAATTATTTTCTATGCCATTCCAATGTATTGGGCAGGCTTTGTGCAAAGCGCAATGTGGAAGGAATTCACACAAGACGGTGTATTGGCTTATCCGAATTTTCTCGAAACTGTAACGCAGATCAAAACCATGTACATGCTCAGAGCACTCGGAGGTGCCTTGTATATCACAGGAGTGATCGTAATGGCGTACAATTTATATAAGACAGCCTTAGCAGGAAAATTCATCGCCAACGAAGCGGCGGAAGCTCCTGCTATGCAAGAGGAAATCGCTCACAAAGGTGAACACTGGCACCGGTGGATTGAACGGAAACCAATTCAGATGTTGGTTTTCAGTCTTATTGTAATCCTGATCGGTGGTATTGTAGAAATGGTGCCTACGTTCTTAGTAAAGTCAAACATTCCAACTATTAGCAGTGTAAAGCCTTACACCGCGCTTGAACTGGAAGGTCGCGACCTGTATATCCGGGAAGGATGCAACAACTGTCACTCGCAAATGGTAAGGCCTTTCCGTTCAGAAACGGCGCGCTATGGTGAATATTCTAAAGCAGGAGAATTTGTTTACGATCACCCTTTCCTTTGGGGATCCAAGCGTACAGGACCCGATCTGCATAGGATTGGAGGGAAGTATCCAAATTCCTGGCATTATAACCATATGCTGGATCCTGAATTGACTTCTGCAAATTCGATCATGCCGCCTTATCCATGGCTGTTTGACAGGAAGCTGGATGTTTCTCATACCGCTGATAAAGTAACGGCTATGCGAAAACTTGGAGTTCCTTATCCGCATGGTTATGAACAAACAATCGAAACCGAAATGAATAAGCAGGCAGACGGTATTGTTAAAAATCTTGCGAAAGACAATATCAAAGTAGCAAGCGATAAAGAGATCATCGCCTTGATCGCTTATCTGCAGAGGCTGGGAACAGATATTAAAGTAAAAGAAAAAACAGAGACTGAAAATAAATAAAGCAATGCTTAAATATATAAAACAACATATGGCCAGTATTGCCGGTATAGAAATTTATCCGGTGATCTCTTTTGTAATATTCTTTTTGTTTTTCCTCGTAGTCGCACTGTGGGTAGTAAAGGGAAACAAAGATTATTTCTCAAAGATGTCGGCTCTTCCGTTGGAAGAAGAGAATAAATAATTGAACCACTTCATCAACTAAATTACAATGGAAAACAAGCATCGATTAAAATATTATACATCCTTACTGGTGAGTGTTATTACTCTATTCTTTTCAACGGCCTTCGCACAGGAAGTTTCCATGCCGGCTACTACAACTGCGGATTCTACAAGTAAATTAGATCCACAGTTTTTATTCTTGTTCGTGTTAGGAATATTTATTGTAGTACTTCTCATTGTACTCTATATGCTTTATGCACTTAATCTATTCTTGAAAAATGCAAGACAGACAGGAGCAATGAAAGAGGTGCCGGCACTTTTAAGATTCACCGATCCGGTGCCGATTGAACGTGAGCATGAAATTTTGCTTGATCATAATTATGATGGAATCCGCGAGCTGGACAATAAATTACCACCGTGGTGGGTGTACCTGTTTTACGGAACGATCGTTTTTGCAGTGATTTATATCTGGTTCTATCACTTCTCCGGCAACGGCTCTCTGCAAGAACAGGAATACAAACAAGAGCTGGCAGAAGCGGAAATACAAATGAAATTATCCGCAAGCAAGGTTGACGAAAATTCAGTAACACTTTTAACAAGCGCCGATAAAATAAAAAACGGTGAAGCCATTTATACTGCCAATTGTTCTCCTTGCCACGGAAAGAAAGGCGAAGGAGGGGTAGGGCCTAATCTTACAGATAATTATTGGTTGCACGGAGGAGGGATCAAAAATGTTTTCAAAACAGTAAAATACGGAGTGCCTGTAAAAGGAATGATCCCATGGCAGACACAACTGGGACCTTCACAAATACAGGAAGTAGCCAGCTATGTGATTACGTTGAAAGGAACGAATCCTCCTAATCCAAAAGCTTCGCAGGGGGAGTTGTACAAAGAATAAACCAAATAAAAAAATGTTGACTAGTGCCACCACTGAAAGTGATGGGTACCAATATTCGGAATATTAGAAAATAAAAATGCAAGCAGCTATAACACATACAATCCCCGACAATTCCTTTCGCGATAAAATTTCGACTGTGGATGATAAAGGCCGTCGGGTCTGGCTTTATCCGAAAAAGCCAAAAGGGAAAATGACGCGTTATAGAAATTACGTAGGATATACCTTGCTTGCTTTTTTATTTCTTGCGCCTTTTATAAAAATAGCCGGAGAACCGCTTATACTGCTTAATGTACTGCAAAGACATTTCGTTTTTTTTGGCGTAGTTTTTTGGCCACAGGATTTTCATCTTTTTTTGTTTGGCATGCTTGCCTTTGTTTTGTTTGTTGTACTATTTACCGTAGTCTATGGAAGAGTGTTTTGTGGCTTGGCTTGCCCACAAACCATTTTCATGGAATTGGTTTTCAGAAAAATAGAATACGCAATTGAAGGTGACTGGAAAGCTCAACAAACGCTTGACAAGTCCTCTGTCAATGCCTCCAAGATCATGAAAAAGGCACTGAAGCATTTTATCTTCTTTTTTATTTCTTTCCTGATCTCCAATCTTTTTCTCACCTACCTGATCGGAGTAGATTCCTGGTGGAAAATTGTATCTGACGACCCTGCGCAACACATCGCCGGATTAAGTACTATGTTGACATTCACAGCTGTTTTCTATTTTGTATATGCGCGCTTTCGCGAACAAGTATGTACGACCGTTTGTCCTTACGGAAGATTACAGGGTGTAATGCTTGATAAAAAATCAATCGTAGTTGCCTATGATTATCATAGAGGTGAACCAAGAGGTAAAATACGTAAGCACGAAAACAGGCAGCAACTCAAAGGCGACTGCGTAGACTGCTCGCTTTGTGTACAGGTATGCCCTACAGGAATCGATATTCGCAACGGCTTGCAGCTGGAGTGTATAAACTGCACAGCTTGTATGGATGCCTGTGATGAAGTGATGGATAAGGTAGGTTTGCCACAAGGATTGATCCGGTATGCTTCCGAAGAGGGAATCGCGAATCAACAACCACTGCGGTGGACAAAACGAATTATTGCTTACTCGGCGGTATTGGTGCTGATCATTGTATTTCTGGGAGTATTGCTGATCACCCGCTCGGATGTAGAAACTTCTATTCTTAGAACACCAGGCATACTGTATCAGGAATATGGAAAGAATGAATATAGTAATCTATATAATGTCAAGCTCGTGAATAAAACGCATAAAGATTTTACGGTGTCTTTCAAACTTGAAAATATGCAGGGAAAAATATTTCCCGTGGGAAAACTGCCAATGGCAAAAGCAGAATCCATCGCAGAAGGGGCTTTGTTTATTGTACTCGACAAAGAAAATATCAAGTCAATGAAAACAAAAGCGATCATAGGCGTTTATGAAAATGGCCGCTTGATTGAAAAAGTGAATACAACATTTATAGCGCCAGCCCCATGATTGCTGAAGTTCTACTAAAATAAGACAACAATGAAAATACATACAAGTACTTATGTTTTTATAGCCTTTGGATCGTTTATGCTTTTCATTACTGGATTAGTGATAAAAACATATCAATTTAAAGTTGACCTCGTAAGCGAGGATTACTACGGGCAGGAATTGCGCTACCAGGAAACGATCAACAAGATGAATCGTTCTGCTAAGATCGATTGGATGCAGGATAGCACGTTTGTTGTATTGAAATTTCCAGAAGGGGTGAGGAGGGATGTGATAAATGGTAAAATAGAATTTTATCGTCCTTCCGATTCTGCGAGAGATTTTTCAATTCCAATCAAACTAGATGAAAATGGAAATCAACGTTTGCAGCGAGATCTTTTCATCACAGGTTTGTACAAAATAAAAATCGACTGGAAGTTGAAAGGGACGGATTATTATACAGAAGAAGATATCTACATACAATAATGCTGTGGACTGGATTAATATTGGGATTAATGAGTAGCCTGCACTGCATAGGCATGTGCGGGCCAATTGCGCTGGCACTGCCTGTTCCAGAAGGTTCGTCGAGAGTAATTGGAATTTTGTTGTATAATAGCGGAAGGATCATTACCTATAGCATGTTGGGTCTTGTATTTGGTACAATGGGATACATCGCTGTACTTTCCGGTCTTCAGCAATATTTGTCTATTGTATGTGGAAGCATTGTTATCGTTCTGGTCTTCGTTTCCTTTTTTGGAAAGATACAGTACTTAGGAAAATTTTCAATGCTGTTTTTGAAATTCAAAAACAAATTTTCATTGCTTCTCAAAAAAAGAACGCTTCCGTCTCTTTTCCTGATAGGCATACTAAACGGCTTACTACCTTGCGGAATGGTATATATGGCGCTGGTAGGAGCAATCGCAACCGGCAGTTCATTAACCGGAAGTGTTTACATGATACTTTTCGGTCTTGGCACTTTCCCCCTTATGTTCTTAGTTTTTTATGTCAACACGCTTGCTACAACCTGGCGAAAAAATATAAAAACTGCTCTTCCTGTTCTCTCGTTGTTGCTTGGAGTATTGCTTATCGTAAGAGGATTGAATCTGAATATTCCTTTTCTAAGTCCTGGTATTACCGATGGAAAAATTTCCTGTTGTTCGGTTCATAAATGTCATCAATAAAAATGCCTTGATCATGTTATATTTTTTGGGAAAGTATAAAAGTGATTTCTCTTATTGTGTTACATAAAAATGATTTCAAGTAGCCCATGCGCTCTTTAATACAAAAATATAATGTTCCAGGTCCAAGGTACACAAGCTATCCTACTGTTCCTTATTGGGATACAGAGCGTTTTACTACATCGCTTTGGAAACAGCATATGATCAATGCGTTTGAAAACAAAACTGAAGAAGGTATTAGTGTATACATTCATCTCCCTTATTGCGAAAGCCTTTGTACTTACTGTGCTTGCAATACAAGGATTACTGTAAACCATGCTGTAGAGCTTCCTTATGTGATGGCGGTGTTACAGGAATGGGAATTATATCGAAAAAATTTTACAAGAACACCTAAGATCAAAGAGATCCACCTGGGAGGAGGGACGCCAACTTTTTTCAGTCCTGAAAATTTATTTTTATTGTTGGAAGGAATTCTTTGCAATGTACAAACCTTGCCGGATATCGATTTCAGTTTTGAAGGCCATCCGGGAAATACTACGGAAGAACATCTGAAGGTCTTGTATGGCCTGGGCTTTAGAAGAGTCAGTTTTGGGATCCAGGATTTTGATCCGCAGGTACAGGAGATCATCAATCGGAAACAAACTTTTGAAGAAGTAGCTTTTATTACCGAGAAAGCAAGGAAGATAGGTTATACTTCCGTGAATTTTGATCTCGTATATGGGTTGCCTTTGCAAACTAAAAAACGAATGATCAATACCTTGCAAAAAGTACAATCGCTGCGGCCCGATCGGATTGCTTTCTACAGCTACGCACATGTGCCCTGGATAAAGCCTGGGCAACGAAAATTTACAGAAGCCGATCTCCCCGACAATGAAACAAAACGTGATCTGTATGAAACAGGTCGTGCAATGTTAGAAGAATTGGGGTATTGTGAAATTGGTATGGATCATTTTGCTCTTCCGTCCGATTCGCTGTATAAAGCAGTGCAGTCAAATACCTTGCACCGGAATTTTATGGGCTATACGAGTTCGCACACGTCTACACTTATAGGATTAGGATGTTCGTCGATCAGCGATACGTGGACAGCTTTTGCGCAGAATATTAAAACAGTGGAAGAATACATCAAAGAAGTGAACAATGCGCATATTCCTGTTTACAGAGGACATATATTAACGGAAGAAGATCTGGTGATCAGAAAACTTATTCTTAATCTTATGTGTCGTATGGAAACTTCTTTGCCTGCGGATAGTTCGGCGCTCGTTATCCAGGCTGGTTTAACACGGTTGAAAGAATTGGCAAATGACGGTTTGATCCAACTATCGGATGATACTATAAAAGTGTATGAAGCTGGTCGTCCCTTTTTGAGGAATATATGTATGGCTTTCGATGCCAGGCTTCATCGAAGCGAAAAGCCCGGCACGCTTTTTTCAAAAACAATATAAGTAGAATAATTATAGCTATTTATCAATCTGTATAAAAGCAACAAGCCTCCCATGATTGATACATTGGAGGCTTTAATGTTGCATCAATCAAACACTAAGAAATGCTAATCTTTGCTTTTTTAGATTTTTTTGGAGCGTCTTTTTTCTTTGATATTTCCAAAGAAAGGATGCCATGTTTGTAGGCTGCCTTGATTTCATTTTCATCGGCAGTTTCTGGTAACATAAAAGATCTTTCAAAAGAGTTAAAACTGAATTCTTTTTTTGTGAAGTTTTTCTTTTCTTCTGTTTTTTCTTCTTTCTTTTCGGCCGATACTTTTAGTATTCCGTTTTCTACTTCAATTTTAAAATCATTTTTTTCAAATCCAGGGGTAGCAAGTTCTAATTCAAACTGCCTATCTGATTCTTTGATGTTCACTGCAGGATGGCTCTTATTTATAGATTCAAGAAATCCTGGAGCGAAAAAACGGTCTGCGTCAAAAAAATCCTGGAAGAAATTTCTTCCTGTAGGAAAATTGTTGGTATGTTTTGTTTCGTGTGACATAGTTGTATGTATTTAGGTTAAAAAGCAAATTATTTTTCTTTGCTTTGAATAATCAACATTGGTACTTTTGAAAAGAAAACAAAATTTTTGGTAACACTAGATTCTGTAAGCTCCTTGTACAAGTTTCTTTTATGATGTTCCAGGATCAACAAATCAGCATTGCGATCAGTAACAAACTTCTCAAGTGAGTGGATCATATTTTCAGTTGCTTTTATATCCAAACTGATTTTATTGTATCCAGATTGAATCTTCAAATCATTGTATTTCGCATACAATTCTTCTGCGTGCTGTTCGTCCTCGTCATTGCAGTAATTTAAAATATCGAGATGCGCATTTAGTTCTTTTGCAAACTCGATTGCCTTTTTTTCAAAAGAGTTTTCATGTTCCATATCAAAAGCATAAACTATGTTTTGAATGCCATTGTATTTATAGTTTTTGGGTACCACCAGCATCGGGCATTTGATATTTTGTATCAGTCTTGAAATAACACTGCCATAATAATTATCTGTGGGAGACAATGCACCTTCGAGAGAAAGTACTAACAGGTCAATTTTTCTTTCGGTAATAATATCGTTTATGTTTTTTTGGATATCTCCTTCGCGGGTGATAAAACCATAGTCTACATTAGAGTAATGATTCGCCCTGGTAAAATCCATGCAAATTTTATAGAGCATATCTCTCGATTGCGTTTCGGTATAAGCGATCTGCAAGGGGTGATGAAATTCTTTTTTTTGTAAGTCATCACACAGATCATAGGTGTGCATTAAAATTAAAGAAGAAGAAAACTTCTTGGCGAGTTCATTGGCGTACAATACACCATTCTGAGCACTTTCAGAGAAATCCGTGAGACAAAGTATCTTTTTCATAAAAATTTTGTTTTTGGGTTATAAGCGTATTCATTTTATATATGTAAAAATAGTATCGTTATTGTTCATGTATTATGACAAGCGTAAAGGCTCAGTATGATCTGCATCATGTTTTGAAGTGAGTTCGAATCGACTATCCTCTCCTTTAGACCAGCAATTGATATTGAAGAGCGTTGTATTGGCAATATCCTGTAAAGCTGTGGAGGTAAGGAAACCCTGATGTGGAGTGATCAATACATTTTTAAGGCTCATTAATTCTAGCAGCGTATCATCTTTTAACACTTCTCCGGATTTATCGAAAAAGAAAACACCCTTTTCCTTTTCATATACATCCATGCCGAATGATCCGATCTTTCCTTTTTTTAAACCATCCAGCACCGCTTCTGTATTTACCAAACCACCACGACCGGTGTTGATCAGCATGACTCCGTCTTTCATCAATGAAATATTTTTTTCATTGATTAGATATTTCGTGCTATCCACAAGTGGAAGGTGAAGTGTAATTATATCTGCCTGTGTGAAAAGTTCTTCTTTTGTACAATAACGGACTTTATAATATTCAACCACCGAAGGTGTCTGCACCTGATCATAAGCAAGTACAGTACATCCGAAGCCATTCAGAATTTTTGCGATAGTTTTACCAATACGGCCCATGCCGATAATGCCTACTGTTTTGTTATGCAGCTCAGTGCCTACTAGGTTGTTTAAAGTAAAATTATACAGCTTTACTTGATTGTCGGCGACCAGTAGTTTTCTGCTTAGAGCGAGGATCATCAGGATAGTTTGCTCTGCTACCGAATAAGGCGAGTAGTCGGGTACGTTGGCTACTTTGATACCGGTGATTCCGGCATATTTCAAATCCACATGGTTATATCCTGTGGCGCGAATAGCAATATATCGTACACCTGCTTCCTTTAATTTTTGAAGTACCGGAGCAGATAAATCATCGTTGGTAAAAACAGATATTGCTTCAAAACCTACACATCCGGCAGCGTTTTGGAGCGATAGAGATTCTGTTTCAAAGATAAATTCATGAATTGCTTTATTCGACCAATTCAAATAAGGTTCTTCATAAGGGCGGATACTGAAAAATTTTATTTTCATTAATAGTGGATTTATTCTTCAGGGTTTTCAAGATAATCGTATAAAGCATTTTTGAGCGTTTGCAATTCATATAGAACGCAAGAGAGTTCAGCCATGAAATATTTTCTCCATGAGTTTTCCAGGGAAGAATTTTGAATCGTATTAGGGTACAATTCTAAAATAGTCTGATCAAGTTCGGCCTGTTTTCTTTCATCGCTCAAGTCCTTAAGGCGTTTGGAGAATTTTTCAAAGGCTTTCCAGAATGTATCCAGTTTTTTTATTTTTTCTTTGCTGGAGAATACCCCGTATTCCTTCGTAAGTGTTTTTAGCAGAAAATTAATTTCCAATGAATAGAATCGTATAGTTGATTCGAATGAGGTGTATTCATCAGTTGCTTTCAAAGTAGTTTGCATAAGGGTTTATGATTTGTACAAAGGTATTTATGAGCCCGCCGATGAACCATGATAGGATGCAGTAAATAAGATGATTAAAATCATCTTTAGACATAAACAGAATAGTAGCAATGGTGATATTCATTGATTTTTGAAGAAAGGAAGGATTTTTCAATAGATTAAAAATTCCGGTGAAGGAATTTTGTCTAAAAAAAGGAATAAATAAAAACGCCTGCAATATGATTGAAAGGCATTACCTGGCTCTAATAGCTATTGTATTAACTATCATTTCATCTTATGATTTTTGTCATCCAAGCTGAGAATACAAGCTTCTACATTTGGAGTATAATTTTTAAAAAAAATAAAGAACGATATGGAAAAAACATTCTCAAATAAGGTAGCTGTCGTAACCGGTGGAAGCTTTGGTATAGGACAGGCTACAGCGCTGGCTTTTGCGGTGCGTGGCGCTAAAGTGGCAGTTGTAGATTGGATAGAGAACCAGGAGACACTCACAAAAATAAAGGAAGCCGGTGGAGAAGCAATCTTTATAAAATGCGATGTTTCTTCGGATAAAGAAGTAAAACAGATGACAGAAATTGTCATCCAGAAATTCGGTCGGATTGATTATGCATTCAACAACGCAGGAATAGAAGGCCTTACAGCTTCTACACAGGATTGCACAGAAGAAAACTGGGACAAAACACTTGCTGTAAATCTGAAGGGCGTATGGCATTGTATGAAATATTTCTTGCCTTCTATGATCAAAAACGGTAAAGGCGCTATTGTTAACTGCGCTTCTATAGCAGGATTGGTGGGCTTCTCAGGATTACCTGCCTATGTAGCCAGCAAACATGCCGTAGTAGGTCTTACTAAAACAACTGCTCTGGAGACAGCTAAGCAAGGAATAAGGATCAATGCAGTTTGCCCCGGAGTAATCAAAACTCCAATGGTAGACCGAATGACGGGAAAAGTAAAAGAAGCAGAAAAGCAATTTGAAAACATGGAACCTGTAGGCCGCATGGGGCAACCGGAAGAAGTGGCTTCTGCTGTGCTATGGCTTTGCTCAGACGATGCCTCGTTTGTTACCGGCCAGGCTATTGCCGTTGATGGTGGATGGATTGCCGCATAAATAAAAGAAATACTATTATGGAAAATAAAAATATCGGGAATCTGATATACGAAGCTTTGCTAAACTATATGAAGGAAAAAGCAGAGCCTTATATAGAAAAAGGAATAAGAAAATTGGCGCGTGTAGCCGGCATCTTGTTTTCTGCCATAGTGCTTTTGGCATCGTTGCTTATGGTACTTATTTTTTCAGGTATAACAGCGGCTATTTTCTTAAATGAATTTCTTGGGAAAAATTATCTGGGATTTCTGATCGTAACGGGTGTTTATCTTCTAATGGGATGGTTCACCTGGATAATGCGAAAAAAGATTGTAAGCAAAATTATAGAACATATCATGCTACAGGAAGCTAAAAATTTATAAACCTTGAAAGGCTACCATACTTTCCTTTTAACTAAAACATAAAAAACATGTATATGAAATCTATTGTATATAAAAACATTCTGGTGCCTGTGGATTATTCACCTTGCTCCGAAAATGCAGTACTGTATGCCGCAGAAATGGCAAAGAGCTTAGGCGCTACATTATATTTATACCATGCCTATCATATTTCCTCGGTGTATACAGGACGACTGAATTTAAAAGCACTGAATAACATGAATGAAAAATTAGAAAAGGAAAACCAGGCACAAATTAAAAAAGTGAGTGAGCATATAGAGCAAAAATTTTCAGGTGTTAAAGTCAATTGTCTTCTGGATTATACACTCTTCACAGATGGGTTAGATAACGTAGTGGAAAAAAATAAAATTGATCTCATTGTCATCGGAACAAAAGGTGCAACCGGGCTTAACGAGTTGGTAGGTTCAAATGCCTCGTACATTGTGGAGTCGGTGAAATGCCCGGTACTTGTTATTCCACAAAATACAGTTTTTAAACCGCTCAAAAAAGTGCTTTATGCTACCGATTTCCAGTGCGATGATGCACAATCATTGAAACAATTAACAGAGCTGGTGGCTGCGTTTGATCCATGCATTATTGTAGGACATGTACCTGGGGTTGAGTTGAATCGTGATGAAGACCGAATGGATGGGCTTCGTGAGATTGCAAAAGAGCAAATAAATTATTCCAATATTGTTTACCATACCATTGCACAAAGAGAAGATGTCTTTTCTTCACTGAATGCATTTATTGACGAACACCAGATCGAAGTGATCGCTATGACCAGGCAAAATAAATCTTTTATCAAGCGCTTATTTACAGGTAGCCTCACCAAAAAAATGGCTTACCATAGTCATATACCTTTACTAGCCTTTCATTTTAAAAAGGATGTTCAATGAATAACAAATTATAATTGATTAAAATGGTACAGATGTTCATTCACAAAAGTCTGTGAATATTCTTTGATCATTTGTCTTACCGCTCTGAATTGATCTAAGATCTGTTCTTCGGTGCCTGAGGCTTTAGCAGGGTCGGGGAAATTGTGATGAAACTTTAGAGCGCTGCCTGGAAGGTATGGGCAACGCTCTTTGGCATTATCACAGACTGTAATCACAAAGTCGAAATCAATGTCCTTGTACTCTTCTACGTTATTTGAAGTGTGTTTTGAGATATCGATCCCGTCTTCTTTCATGATGAGTATAGCTTTGGGATTTACACCGTGTGTTTCTACTCCGGCGCTATAGATTTCCGCTTTATCACCTGCGAAATATTTGAGATATCCATCTGCTATTTGACTGCGGCAACTATTGCCAGTACATAGTACTAATATTTTTTTTACGGCCATAGGATTAAACAAAAAGCCAAATAAGATTGATGATACAAAACTTAGGATCAAACCCGAAGATAAGTTGTAAAACTATCACTGAAGACACAATTATTACCTGCCTTTTGTATTTAATTAAAAACGACTTCATTGATTTACAGTAATTACATTCTCTTTGGGAGTACAGCATGCCTTCGCTTCAGCTGTTTCAAAATGAGGATCATTAAATTCGGCATCTTCGTGGAAGTAATAAACTTCCCATTGAAATCCGTCTGGATCATTTACCCAAAATTTATCTTGTTTTGCGTAACAGCAATTTGTTCCTATTTCTTCTTTAGAAACAAGTTTATTCATTCTTGCTTCCCAAAGTCGCTTGTTTAGCTCTTCCACAGTTTCTACTTGAAACCCCAGGTGTCCAAAATTTTGCTGTACACGTTCTTTGTTCTCCACAAAGGAAATGATCAGTGATGGGTTGCTTATTATATATTTTGCATAATCGGTTTTAACCTTAGTTGGCTCCACGCCAAAAAATAAGTTGTAAAATTTTACCGTTTCTGGAATGCTGCTCACATACAGGCTTACGTGCATTCTTGGGAAGATATTATCAGACATAGTTTATTCAATTTAAGTTCAACAACATTTTTTATCTTTGGGATATTTATCAAATAAGGCGTTAAGTAATTTTTGATATTTCATCCATATTTTTTCATCGATACAATAACAAATTGCAGTACCTTCGATGTTTCCTTTTATAATTCCGGCATTCTTTAATTCTTTTAAATGCTGCGAAACTGTGGGTTGCGCCAATGGAAGCTCGTTGACAATATCTCCACAGATACAGCTATCAACCTTAAGTAAATACTCAAGGATAGCCACACGCGCAGGATGCGCAATAGCCTTTGCGATTGTTGCGATCTCATTCTGCTTATCGCTAAAATAGTCTGTCTTGGTTGCTCCCATTATTAATATTTTTATATTGCAATATTACGATTAATAAATTGATTGTGCAAAAGAAAATTTAAAATAATTTGAATTCTTTATCTGAGTAAAATTTTTTTTGGTGGATTTGAAGAAAATGCAGATGTTTGGGAAAGGAATATATAATACAACGTGCTTCTCGTAATGATTTTTTGAAATTACTATTGACAATTAATAATACTAAGATGGATAATTCAAGAGTGTATAAAATGATTTTTGCCAGTGTTTACCCTTTGTATGTAAAGAAAGCTGAAAAAAAAGGACGTACAAAAGAAGAAGTAGATACCATTATTTTTTGGCTAACAGGTTATGATGAGCAAACACTGCAAGATCAAATCGATAAGAAAACCAATTTTGAAACATTCTTCGCGCAGGCGCCAAAGCTTAATCCGAATGTTTCAAAAATCACGGGAGTAATTTGTGGTTACCGTGTGGAAGAGATTGAAGACAAGCTTATGCAGAAAGTTCGTTACTTGGATAAGTTGATCGATGAATTGGCAAAAGGGAAAACGATGGAAAAGATTTTACGAAAGTAAAATTGTTTGTGTTCTTACGCGATTGTCGCTTTGATGATCCGAAGCATGGAAGGTTATAATTTTGAAGAACATTATTAAGCTCTATAACTATTTAAATAATTTATAAATTTCTATCCATGCTACACATACAAATCCTGTGAAAGCGCAAAGCAACAATTGATCAAGACGAAGGAAATCCAAAAGAAACAGATTTCTTACGGCGGGAACATATAAAATAATTAGGAGTAGTATTACAGTTATAGAGATGATAAATAAGATATAGTTATTTTTATACCTGATCGTTTTAAGAATGCTGTCTTTAAAAGAACGGTTCTCCAGTGTAAGAATAATATTGGCAATCACAATACTAGAAAATACCATTGATCTTACAAGCGCTTTAGGATAACCTGCAGACATTGAAAAATAATATAGCCCTAACACTCCTAAAGAAATCATCAGGCCTTGAATAATACTAATTACTAATTCATTAAGATGAAGAAAACCGGGCTGCCTGGGTTTACTTTTTTTGATATCAGCTTCCATCGGTTCATTCTCATAAATTATCGAACATGTTGGCCCCATAACAATCTCAAAGAATATAATATGTACAGGAGAAAATATATTGACAATATCCCACCCAAACAATAGAGGGATCAGAACTGCTGTAATGATCGAAATATGAATAGATAAAATGTATCTGATCGCTTTTTTTAAATTGACATAAATTTTCCTTCCGGTAATGATCGCAAAAAACATTTTTGCAAGGTCATTGGATAAAAGAACAATGGAAGAAGCTTGTTTTGCAATTTCAGTACCGGCGCTTCCCATTGAAACCCCAATATCTGCTGCTTTCAGAGCGGGGCCATCATTAACGCCATCTCCAGTCATTGCTACAATCTCACCGTTTGCTTTCAAGGCATTGACAACTCTCAATTTGGCATCAGGGAACATCCTGGCAAAAATAAATTTTTCGTTTACAATATTCCGAACCACCGGTTCGCTCATATTCATTATTTCATTACCAGTAATTATTTTTTCTGTTCCTTTGAAACCAATTTCATTTGCTATGGAACGGGTAGTTTCCGGAAAATCTCCGGAAATAATTTTCACTTTAATTCCTGCATTATAAAAACTCTGAAGTACTTCTCGGATATTTTTCTTCGGAGGATCATAAAGCCCTATTAACCCTAAAAAAATCCAAGTAAAATCTTTCTGATCATTCGGGAAATTATTTCCTGAAAGGTCCGCACTTGCCACACCCAGCACCCTATATCCTTTACTGGCTAGTTCTCTTGCTTTTCCTTGTACAAGTTCAGAATTTTCAGGAGACAAATTAGAGAAGTGAATCACGGATTCAGATCCTCCTTTACATGCTACTATTCTTTTCCCTTCTTTATTTTCATAGACATGAGTCATTACAGGAGGGGTTCCTGCAAGAGGATATTCATGAATGAAATTAAATTTTTTTCTTTCGTCTGAAGGGCTTCCTTCTTCGTATGCCTTATGAATGGCTATTTCCATCGGATCAAAAGGAGAAGGTTCACTTGCCCACATTGCATAAGTAAGTACCTTTAACCCATCGGAGCTACATTTATCAGGGGTAGAGCTGCTTTTATCATGATAGCTGAATAGTTCAGCAACCTTCATTCTGTTTTCAGTAATGGTTCCGGTTTTATCTATGCAGATTACTGTAGCCGCTCCAAGTGTTTCTACCACCTGCGGATCTTTAGCCAACACCTCTTCCTTAAGAAGACGTAAAGAACCAAGCGCCATAAATGTTGAAAATGCTACAGGAATTTCTTCAGGAAGAATAGACATAGCTAATGCCAGTGCAAAAAGAAGTGACGTTAGAATGTTATGGGTATGATTATAATTTATGCCCAGCACTATGAAGAAAGCAATTGCTCCTGCAACAGCCATCATTCTTATAAAAAAACGAATCTCCTTTTGAAACCTGCTTACAGACGGTTTGATCTCCTCTACGGATTTACCAAGCTTACCAAGCATCGTATGTACTCCTACAAGCGTAACTTGTACGTACGCGTTACCTGTCTTTACTGTAGAACCAAGATATACTTTATTATCTTCCGAATTTTCATTTTTGGATACAGCCAACGATTCTCCGGTGAGTACTGATTCATCAATAGAAAAATCATGACTCTTTAATAATAGACCATCTGCTGGAATTTGTTCTCCTTCTTCGATTAAAAAAATATCGCCTGTCACAAGTTCTTCCGACAAAATTTCCAGTTCTTTTCCTTCACGTATAACTTTCACTCTGGGCTGACTCATCCTGCGTACTGCCTCCAAAGCCTGCCGGCTTCTACCTTCCTGGAAAAAAGATATAGAAGCGACAAGAGCCATGGCTACCAACATGATTATTCCCTCGATATATTGAGATACAAGAAAATAAACAATACAGGCTACTATCAGAAGTAAGAACATGGGTTCGGTTACAATATCCTTCAACAATAGAAAGAAATTTTTTCCTTGCTCTTTTTTGAAAGTATTTCCTCCAAATTTTTTCCGACTTGCTTCTACCTGTTCAGTGGTTAGACCTGTAAAATTTAGTAATTCATTTTCCATAGCTAATATTATTACACTGATCTAAAACCGGATTATCTATGCTGAATATCGCAAAGTAATTTTGAAAAGGTAAGTTTTGACGCAGAATTGTTTCAAATGATTTAAAGGAACCTATTCATATAGTGTTTTAAACATTGAACGTTCATCTTTAATAAACAAAAAAATCCCGCTCATCGAAATGAGCGGGATTTATGAATTTCGCTTAAAGCGCAGTGATTACTCAGCTACTACTTTAAATTTGATCTCTTGTTTTACTTCTTTGTGAAGGTCAACAACTGCAGTGTACTCTCCAACTTCTTTTACATCGCCTTTGAAAGAAATTTTCTTTCTGTCGATTGCAAAACCTTTGTCTTTAAGAGTATCAGAGATCTGAAGAGAAGTAACAGCTCCGAAGATCTTTCCGGAATCTCCTACTTTTGCTTTTACTTCGATGGTTACTCCTGCAAGCTTTTCAGCAATAGAAAGTGCATCGTTTTTCATTTTCTCTGCTTTGTGTGCAGCTTGTTTTACATTTTCAGCGACTACTTTCTTGGCAGACTCCGTTGCCATGCTCGCCAAACCTTTTGGAATAAGATAGTTTCTACCGTAACCTGGTTTTACTTTCACCACGTCGTTCTTATAGCCAAGGCCTTTGATATCTTCTTTTAAAATGATTTCCATAATTCGACTATTTTAGAGAATCTGTAACATAAGGTAATAAAGCGATGTGACGGGCTCTTTTCACAGCCTGAGCCACTTTACGCTGATACTTAAGGCTTGTCCCTGTAATTCTTCTAGGAAGAAGTTTGCCTTGCTCATTGATGAATTTCAACAGGAAGTTAGCATCTTTATAATCGATGTAACGGATACCGTTCTTTTTGAAACGGCAGTATTTTTTTCTGTTCTCTACTCTTTGAACTGATTCGTTTACAAGTGTCATGATTATTTAGCCTCCGTCTTTTCTGTTGATTTTCTAAATTCACCTTTTTTTCTTCTTTCGTTGTACTCAACAGCAAATTTGTCAAGTCTGGTAGTAAGAAATCTAAGAACTTTCTCATCACGCTTGTATTCGATCTCAAGTGTGTTGATTAAGGTAGGCTCAGCCTTGAATTCTACGAAGTGGTAGAATCCAGTGTTTTTATGCTGAATCGTGTAAGCGAGCTTTTTCAGGCCCCAGCTCTCTTGGTTTACAATTTCGGCTCCGTTGTCTTTAAGCAACTTCACGAACTTGTCTGCGGTATCCTTCATCTGACTATCAGACAAAACGGGAGTTAAAATGAATACCGACTCGTAGTTGTTTTTTGCCATTTTAAATGTTTATTTATTTAAAGGACTGCAAAGGTATGGATTTTTGCAGTTTAAACCAAGATTGGTAGAGAATTATGAGTTATGAATTATTAGTTATGAATGTTAAATTTTGAGTTAAATAATAAATTGCTAATAATCAATTGTTTAAATTCATGACTCATAATTCATAACTCATAATTTTTATTATTACGTATAGATTTTATATCTTTGTCGTATAAACTTTTTTATGGACTCCAAAATCACTCTCAGTTTTGATAAAAACGTGATAGACAAGGCAAAGTCGTTTGCAGAAGCGCACAATATCAGCTTGTCCAGACTTACCGAAATGCTTTACCGCAAAATTACCGAAGGCAATTATCAAAGCCTGGAAGAGCTTCCCATTTCCGATTGGGTATCGATGGTAGCCGAGGGCCAGGTAGAATACAAAACCAAAAACAAAAGCCGTAAAGACCTGAAGAAAGATTTTTTTGATTCCAAAAAATGAAATTGTTTTTAGACGCCAATATTCTTGTTTCTGTATTGAACAAGGAATATCCTGTTTTTACCTATTCTTCCCGCATTTTAAGCTTAATAGACCGGCCCGGATATGAAGTCTATACTTCTCCCATCTGCCTGGCAATTGCATTTTATTTTGCAGAAAAGAAAAGCGGTACTGCCTCCGCAAAGAAAAAGATTGATCTGCTTTGCCGGCATATTAAAATCGCAGCTACCAATCAGGATTGCGTGACCCAGTGCCTGGCTAATAAAAAGATCCACGATTTTGAAGATGGACTTGAATATTATGCTGCTAAAGAAGCAGGTTGCGAATGCATCATCACAGAAGATACCAATGATTTTTATTTTTCGGAGATCAGTGTACTAAAAGCGGAAATGTTCATAAAAAAACATTTCGGGTATTTAAAATATTAAGCTACAGGTCCTTATTAATATTATTAATACACATAACTAAGTGATTTCTTTGTTGAGAACCGGCCTCTCTTTCTTTCAACTTTCAACTTTCATCCTTTTACCTTTACCTGCCCAAAATCGGTTCAGGAACGCAATACAATGCTTGAACGTTTAAAGTAGAAATGAGAATATCCAACGAAACAATTGAGAGAATCCATCAGCAGCTCGACATCATTGATGTAGTGGGGGATTTTGTTTCGTTGAAAAAGAAAGGAATGAATTATTGGGCCTGCTGTCCATTCCATAATGAGAAAAGTCCTTCCTTCGCGGTCAATCCTGCTAAAGGTATTTTCAAATGTTTCGGCTGCGGAAAATCCGGCGATGCGATCACTTTTGTGCAGCAGCTGGAAGGTCTGTCTTACATTGAGGCGATGAAATATTTTGCCAAAAAATATGGCATCGAAATACAGGAATCGGAAGCGCGAAGTGAAGAAGATCTGCGCCAGCAAAACGAACGCGACGGTTTATACATTGTACTCAACTACGCCAAAAATTATTTTGCCGATCTGCTGCACAATCATGAAGACGGGCAATCCATCGGACTCAGCTATTTTCGCGAACGCGGATTTTCAGAAACTACCATCAAAAAATTTGAACTTGGTTATAGTCTGGATCAATGGGATGGACTTTTGAAAGAAGCTACCAAAAACGGCTACAGCATCGAAATGCTGGAGAAAGCCGGCCTTATCCTTGCGCGCGAAAATGCCAACGACCGCCAGGACCGCAAGCACTACGACCGCTTTCGCGGAAGAGTGGTCTTTCCGATCCACAACCTGAGCGGCAAGCCAATTGCCTTCGGAGCGAGGATCCTGAAAAATGATAAGAACCAACCGAAGTATATCAACTCACCGGAGACGGAGGTTTATCATAAGAGTAAAATCCTTTACGGAATTTTCCAGGCGAAAAACGCTATCCGCAATGAAGATAATTGCTTTCTCGTAGAAGGCTATACAGACGTGATCTCGCTGCACCAGGCAGGGGTAGAAAACGTAGTGGCTTCTTCCGGTACTTCGCTCACGGAAGATCAGATCCGGCTGATCAAACGCTATTCAGAAAACATCACTGTACTATACGACGGCGATCCCGCTGGTATCAAGGCTTCCCTGCGCGGGATCGATATGATCCTGGAAGAAGGATTGAATGTGAACGTGGTGCTTTTCCCCGACAACGATGATCCGGACAGCTATGTGCGCAAGATCGGCGGAGAAAAATTCAAAGCTTTTATCAAAGAGCATAAAAAAGATTTTATCAGTTTTAAAACAGAGCTCTACCTCCAGGAAGCAGCAGACGATCCGATCAAGAAGGCTGGAATTATCAAGGATATCGTCACCAGTATTTCTAAAATTCCGGATGGGATCAAGCGTGCACTCTTCTTTCGTCAGTGTTCCAAATTAATGGAGATAGATGAGCAGGTACTTATCTCCGAATACAACAAAGTAGAGCTGAAAAGACGGCAGGACAAAAGCAAGAAGAATGAAACACCTCCTGAGTTTATCAATTATCAGGAAGGAGAGGAAATTCCTTTACTTATTGAAGACCCCGCCACAGAGCCTGATGCCGATAGGCTCATGGCGCAGCTGCAAGACCACGAGACCAGTATTTTAAAACTGATCATCAATCTTGGTGGAGAAATGATAGAAGGGCACAGAGTAGTAGAATACCTTCTTACCGAAACGCAAGATGTGGAAAGTTCTAATCCACTTTATCTCAAAATAAGAAACGCTGTAGTAGAAGAGCTCAACAAAGGCAATGAGATCACGAAGGCTTTCTTTTTGGAAAACGAAGACGAAGAGTTAAAAACGCTCGCCATTGATCTGATGGTAGAAAAATACCAGATCAGCGATCGCTGGGAAAAATTTGGAATCATTGTACCCAAAGACCAAGAACTGCTGGAACAAAACACGCCGAAAGCAGTATTGAAATACAAAAGACTTTTTGCCAAATACCTTATACGCGAAAAAAGAAAAGAGCTTACTCACGGCCAGGAAGCAGAGAAAGAGATGCAAGTACTTCAGGAGATCCTTACACTTCAGCAATTCGAGAAACAAATCGACAAGATGCTCGGGATTATTGTGGGATAAAAGTTATGAATTATGAGTTATGAATGTTGAATTCATAACTCATAATTCAACATTCATAATTTTAATGGCTTTGGGCAACCTTTTTCAGGAATTTCAGTACACTAGATTCTTTCCTATTTTCTTCCTTTGTCCTTTGAAATTAAAGCTTCGTTGCTTAGATTCGTTTTTACACTAAAACGGCGTACCGTGAATATAGCAGTCAACACAAGATTATTGCTTGAAGACAAGCTCGAGGGAATCGGGTGGTTCACCTACGAAACGATGAAGCGCCTTACCCAAAATCACCCTGAACATCAGTTTCATTTTATTTTTGACCGCCCTTATAGTGAAAAATTTATTTTCAATAAAAACGTCATCCCCCATGTAATATCGCCTCAGGCGAGGCATCCTTTTCTGTACTATTTGTATTTCGAGCATTCAATTCCTTCTGTCTTGAAAAAGATCAACGCGGATTATTTTATTTCAACGGATGGATATATGTCGCTCTCTACATCTGTAAAGACACTGGATGTGATTCATGATATCAATTTTGAACATCGTCCGCAAGACCTACCTTTTATGGCGCGGACTTACTATAAACATTATTTTCCAAAATTCGCCAAACAAGCCACACGCCTGGCTACCGTATCGGAATTTTCTAAACGAGATCTTGTTAAGACCTACAAGATCAGTCCGGAAAAGATCGATGTAGTATATAATGGTTGCAACACCCAGTACGGTCCTGCCAGCGAAGAGATCCAACGCAAGACCAAGTACCGTTATTCTAATGGAAGACCTTATTTTCTTTTTGTAGGTTCTCTCAATCCCAGAAAAAATACGAAGAATCTGTTGATCGCTTTTGATGAGTTTAAAAAATCGTATTCCAACGACATCAAGTTACTCTTTGTAGGCCAGGTGATGTGGGACGACGGTGATTTTAAAGATACCTATCACAATATGAAATTCAAGCACGATGTACATTTCCTCGGTCGGATTTCTTCCAGTGAATTAAAAAACGTGATCGCCTCTTCTATGGCACTTACTTATGTGCCATTCTTCGAAGGCTTTGGCATCCCGATCCTCGAAGCCATGTACTGTGACGTGCCAGTGATCACTTCCAATGTCACTTCCATGCCGGAAGTGGCAGGAGATGCTGGTATATTAGTGAATCCTAACCATGCTTATGACATTACAGAAAGTATGCTCAGTATTGCCAAAGATCCTGTACTGAGGAATAAGCTGATCGAAAAAGGAAAAATTCAGCGTGAGAAATTTTCCTGGGATAAAACTGCCGAGAAACTTTGGGGAAGTTTTGAGAAAATGGTTGAAGGTTCAAAGTAAAAAATTTAAAGTTGATCGCTTCTTTTACCCCCTCTCTATAAATTCTCTAAAATTTGCTTAATCTAAAAAATGATCATTCGCTGGTGTAAGATTTTTCAACTCTTAAACGTTAAACTTTCAACTTTTAACCTTCTTATTCTTAGCTTCTTATTTTTTTACATTTTCCCTCTTCATTTTACTTTTATCATTCTCTTCTGAAAAATGGCATTCTTGCAAAAAACCAATTAGATTAGCAGGTTGGATTTTTTAATATTAGTAGAAAAAATAGTATTTATTGGATAAAACGTACACCATACTACAAGTGACGAACCGTTTGCCTTATCCTTTGAACGATGGGGGAAATATTGCCACTTATCATGTGACCAAATATCTTCATAAATTTGGACATCGTGTGGTATTGGCTAGCATCAATACTAAAAAGCACCATCAGGATCCTGCTAAGCTTTCTACTATCGCTACTGTAAAAACAGTAGACCTTGATACCACCATTACTCTTGCGGGATTGCTGAAAGGAGTATTTCAAAAAACTCCATACAACATAGCACGATTTGATTCGGAAGCATTTAAAACAATTCTTGAAAAAATCATTCAAGAAGAAAAACCTTCCGTCATCCAACTGGAAGGAATTTATCTTGCAACCTATGCCGAAGCGATCAAAAAAAAGTCTTCTGCTCCTCTTGTACTTCGCTCCCACAATATAGAGCATGAGATCTGGGAACGTACGGCGCAGAACGAAACGAACATTCTGAAAAAAATATACCTGAAACATCTGAGCAAAAAGATCCGCCTCTTTGAGCAAGAGCATATGCACCTCTTCGATGGAATTATTGCGATCACTGAACGTGATAAGATGTTTTATCAAAATAATAATTACAAAGGGTTGCTAAAAACGATCCCTGCCGGTGTAGACCTGGAGCAGCTTTCTCCGACCAAGCCAAGGAGATCCGAGCTGAGCCTTTGTTTTCTGGGCAGTATGGAATGGATGCCCAACGTACAGGGCATAGATTGGTATCTTGAAAAAGTATGGCCGATCCTTCATCAAAAATATTCTACACTCACCTTGCACATTGCCGGCAAAGGAATGAGCGATGAAATGAAAGCTAGAAAAATTCCTGGCGTAATATTTCATGGAATGGTACCAGATGCAGCTGCCTTCCTTGACGAACACGCGGTAATGATCGTGCCACTATTATCAGGTGGTGGAATGCGGCTGAAGATCGTAGAAGCAATGGCTCATCGTCAATGTGTACTTTCCACCAGCGTAGGAGCAGAAGGGATTGACGCTGTAAACGAAAAAGAAATTCTTCTTGCAGACACACCCAAAGCATTTGTAGAGAAAACAGAAGCTTTGCTGAATGGTACATTCAACGCAGAAACGATTGGCCAACAAGCAGAGAAACTCGTGCAGGAAAAGTACTCCTGGGAAAAATTAGTAAGAGAAATAGAAAAATTTTATCTTGATCTGATATGAAAATACTGGTAGCACTTTCACGTTTTCCTTTCCCTATTGAAAAAGGGGACAAGCTACGTGCATACTATCAAATAAGAGAACTCAGCCGAAACAATGAATTGTATGTGGTATGTCTTACAGATAAAATGCCTTCGGAAGAACATTTGCAAGAAGTAAAAAAATACTGCAAGCATTTAGAGATCATACAGCTTAGTTTTTTCAGTCGCTTGCTAAACCTTTTCAAAGGGATCTTTGGCGCCGATCCTTTTCAGGTACACTATTTCACTTCTCCTAAAATGAAGGATACGATTGCTTACCTGGTCAGCACAAACAATATTGATATCTGCTATGTACAATTGCTGAGAATATTCAACAATATTCCATTTGAATTGCCTACTAAATATTATCTCGATTACATGGATGCTTTTTCCGAAGGGATGAAAAAACGTATCAAGTATTCACATTGGTATGAAAAATTCATCGTAGGAATAGAAGCCCGTAGGCTGCGCGCTTTTGAAGAAAAGATCGCTTCTTATTTTGATGGTTATTCGATGATCAGTCAATCCGATACGGATACTTTTTCTCCTACGTTAAGAGAAAAAATAGATATTATTCCCAATGGTGTAAGCGAGGAATATTTTGTGACCAAAACGCCGGAAATTGAAAAAGAGTACGACATCATTTTTACCGGCAATATGGGCTACCATCCCAATATTCAAGCCTGTAAATATTTGGTACAGGAAATTTTGCCCGTACTTCAATCCAAAGGCGTGAAGACCAAGATCTGTCTGGCTGGCATCAATCCGGCCCAGGAAGTAACAGCCTTGAAGAACGATGACGTGATCGTGACAGGTTATGTACCCGATATGAAAGAATATCTGATCCGTTCGAAAGTATTTGTAGCCCCGCTTTTTTCAGGTTCAGGATTGCAAAACAAGCTGCTGGAAGCTATGGCAGCGGGTTTGCCTACAATTACGACCTCACTTACCAATAAGGCTTTGAAAGCCAAAGACAAAAAAGAGATCATTATATGCAACGAAAGCGTTAAATTTGCAGAACAGATCATTTTCCTTTTGAACCATCCTGCAGAGGCTGGGGAACTAGCAAGGCTCGGAAGATTGTTTGTAAGAGAAAACTACAACTGGCGTGCTTGTAACACCCTACTGGAAAAAAGTTTCAAAAACCTGTTAAGCTGATTTATGCTGGATAAAATAGAAGACGCGATCGCCGATATCAAAAAAGGAAAAGTGATCATCGTAGTAGACGATGAGGACCGTGAGAATGAAGGCGATTTTGTTTGTGCAGCCGAGTGCATTACTCCTGAGATCATTAATTTCATGTCAAAAGAAGGCCGTGGCCTTATCTGTGCTCCTTTGGTAGAAGAGCGTTGTGAAGAGCTCGGGCTGCATCTGATGGTAGGAACGAATACGGCTACACACGAAACGGCATTCACGGTATCTGTGGACCTCCTGGGACATGGCTGTACAACCGGCATCTCTGCAAGCGACCGTGCCAAAACGGTTAAAGCATTGGTGGATCCTACTATCCATTCCGAAGACCTGGGAAGACCCGGACACATTTTCCCACTCAAAGCAAAAAAAGAAGGTGTACTCCGCAGAGCCGGACATACCGAAGCAGCTATAGACTTTGCGAGGCTTGCAGGATACAAGCCTGCAGGAGTGATCGTGGAGATCATGAACGAAGAAGGTGAAATGGCTCGCTTGCCAGAGTTGAGACAAATTGCCAACCGACTCAATTTAAAACTAGTTTCTATTAAAGATCTTATCGCTTACCGTCTCTGTACGGAAAGCCTCATCCAGCGTGAGATAGGCGTGCATATGCCTACGCAGTTTGGAAATTTTGAAATGATCGCCTACCGCCAGGTAGATACAGGTGATCTTCATCTTGCTCTCATAAAAGGCAGCTGGGAAGAAGGCGAACCTGTGATGGTACGCGTACACTCTTCCTGCGTAACCGGTGATATCTTCGGCTCCTGCCGCTGTGATTGCGGGCCTCAGCTTCAGAAAGCCATGGAGCTGGTAGAAAAAGAAGGCAAAGGAGTGATCCTTTATATGAACCAGGAAGGACGCGGCATCGGACTGATCAATAAACTGAAAGCATATCAACTGCAGGAACAAGGATTTGATACTGTAGAAGCTAATCTAAAATTAGGTTTTAAGATGGACGAGCGCGACTATGGCGTAGGCGCACAGATTCTGCGCGATCTGAACCTTACTAAAATACGCTTGATCTCCAACAATCCTGTAAAACGCGCAGGCCTTATCGGATATGGCCTGGAGATCGTAGAAAATATTCCCGTAGAAATTCCGCCCAACCCGCATAATGAAAAATACCTTCAGACAAAAAGGGATAAGATGGGGCATTCAATCCTGAAGAAAAATAATTAAAGTTATGGATTATGAATGTTGAGTTATAAATGAAAATAATCAAACAAAATTCATCACTCACTCTTCAACCCAACATTCATAATTCGACATTCATAATTGACAAAAGATGAAAAAGCCGTTAATACTAGTAACAAACGACGATGGCATCACATCCTTCGGTATTCGCACATTGGTGGAGGTGATGAAAGAATTGGGAGAAGTAATCGTAGTAGCGCCCGACAGTCCGCAATCAGGCATGGGGCATGCCATCACGATTGGTTATCCGCTAAGGTTGGATGAGACTGATATTTATGGAGACATCAAAGCCTATGAATGTTCAGGTACTCCGGCAGACTGCGTGAAGCTGGCGAAAAATTTTGTCTTGAAAGACCGTGTGCCCGATCTGGTGGTAAGTGGTATTAATCATGGAAGCAATTCTTCTACTTCTGTTTTATATTCCGGCACCATGTCTGCCGCGATTGAAGCGGCGATTGAAGGATTGCCGGCAATTGGGTTTTCACTTTGCGATTATAAGCCAAGACCGGATTTTTCGCATATCAAAGAATATGTAAAAAAGATCGCTTCTCAAGTGTTGGAAAACAAACCACCGGTAGGCGTTGCATTGAATGTAAATTTCCCGATCAAATCCGTACTACCCATTAAAGGCATCAAGATCTGTCGCCAGGCGATCGCTAAGTGGCAGGAAAATTTTGAAGAGCGCCATGATCCGAATGGAAGAAGATATTTCTGGATGAGTGGTACATTTGTCAACACCGACAAATCTGAAGACACCGACGAATGGGCATTGGAAAATAATTATGTATCGATCGTGCCATGCATGTACGACATGACAGCGCACTATTCGCTGGGGATTTTGAACCGTGACTGGAAGCTTGCTTAAAGCGATTTATCGAAGCGTTTGCCCCAGGCGATGGTATTAGTGTTGAGATTATAATTCAGGTAAGGAGTAGCCGTATTTTGTGCGGGCCAGACAAAATTCTGGTTATAGTGATTTTCTTCTTCCACCATCTCAGGCTGGGCCTCTCCCCATTTTTCAGAATAATATTTTTTGACTGCTTTAAATACCTGGTCTGCTTTATCAGAGTCTTTTTCGTTGTAAGTGAAAACGTAGGAATAAAGACTGTCGTCCTTAAAGTTAAATTCAGCGGAGATCTCGCTTCCGAATAATTTTTGTTTGCAAACTGATTCAGTAAAACCGGCAGCAGCTAGTTCATCTTTTTTATCTTCAGGACGGATGCCTCTTACGGAAGGATATTTTGCTTTTACTTCGTTGAAGGAAAAACCCATTTCAACGATCTGAAGTAGTTCAAGAATATTTTTATCGTCTTGGGTAAGCGCATAAATTTTGACTGGAGTGTGATCAATCACTACAGTATCGGCCTGCAGTTCTTTTTTGAGTGTATCGGTGAGCACAGAGTCCTGATCTGTAACAGGTTTATCGCTGGTGCTATCGGTACAGCTATATAAAAGACCCGCCAAAGCCATCCACAATATTGTAAATCTTATTCTCCCCATGGTTATCAATTTCTATAGTTGTTAAAATTAGCGATTTTACAGGAAATTTTATTGAAATAGTAGACTTATTATTACGTGTTAGAAAGCGATGAGAAAAATAACGGGCTAGAGAAGCAGATTTTTGAAAGTATTTTTGTGTTTTTAGAGAGTATTTTAATACATTTGCAGCCCGTACTCGGAATGCCTAGATGGCGGAACTGGTAGACGCGCACGACTCAAAATCGTGTTCCGTAAGGAGTGTCGGTTCGATCCCGACTCTGGGTACGAGACAGTTTGGAGTGTGAGTGTGAGTTTTGAGGATATTCTCAAGACTCACACTCACACTCCTCACTATTTTTAGCTTGATTTTTTAGACAACAATATTTTCTACTCATTTTTAATTTTATGTTCGACTTCGAAAAGCTCAATGTTTATAAGAAAGCAAAGGAATTTGACCTTAAGGTTCTAACTCTTATTTGTTCCGATAAATTAATTGACAAGGTCATTGCCAATCAACTTAAAAGAGCTTCTTTAAGTATTCCTCTGAATATTGTGGAAGGCACAGGTAGATATAGTAAAGCAGATATAAAAAATTTCTATGTTATAGCCCGCGGCTCCGTATTCGAATGTGTTACTATTTTTGATATTCTCCCTAGCTGGCGCAAGTCTGTGACTTGTGCCTTATATATAGTAGCCCTCTGGGCGGTGCATCGAGAGGAATTTTAACAAGTCAAATTTTTTTATTCAAGGTATAATTTTTTTATAAATTCAATATTTCCCGCACTTGCTCGGACCCCAAGGTGCATTCGCTTGGCAGCGCCGAGTGACGAATATTATTGTTAGGCCTCTGGCCGGAACAATAAGGTTGTCGTTAATATCGTCACATTCTGTTTTATATTTTTGCCATAATTTTTTATTTCACTCTAATCTTTTTATAATTTCTAATAGTGTTCTTCGCATCCGGCCAGAGGCCTGGCAATAATATTCCTCACTCGGACTAAAGTCCGAGCGAGTGCATGAGATTTGCAGTTACAAGAAGTTGATAATTTCGAAGCACTAACATGTTACTACTATACTTGATACGAAAAAAACTTCATATTTGACCCAGTACCAACACAAGAAAGGAACAAGCGGTTCTTAGGTGCAGTAGGCTTGGCACATCATTTCCAGTAACCTTTCATTCTCAGGTTAATATATTTGGGATAATCCAGGGATAATCATAACTCTTAACACATGTTAAAGCAACTGCTGAAAACGCAGAGGTTGGATGTATTTCGTTTTTTATTTGGCTATACAAAAAGTTCAATGTTTGTTCTAAACCTATAAACATAGAAACTTCGTTATTGTTGTTTTCGTTGATTCCATTAGCTAACATCTGATCATGAAGCAGATAATTTCTATGGGCCTCGGAAATGAAATCATTACATTTTTGCCATTTTGTTAAACGGGCATTTTTTAAGTCTTGAATATCATTTAGACCATAAATAATTATAGATGCTTCAGCACGAGTATATTTCCATAAGTCATTTGTATAATAATATGTAGAGATGGCTTTTCCATCTGCTTCAAATGTTATTAAGTCAGGATCTCCTTTCTTCGTCGGATCTAAGAGAATGTGTTCTTCGATGGAATAATCATCATTTTCACTGTAGGCTATAAATGTGCTATCGCTTTTTATTGGAAAAAAATTTCTCTTAAAGGAGCTATTAATTTTACTACCTGCAATTCTGTAGTTGGAGTGATCAAAAGCAAGCCACCAATAGCCATCAGAAGTGCTTATAGTATCAGCCCAATCATTTCTCGATAATTCAGAAAAGGTAATATTTTGAATACTAATTTTTGATTTTTCTACTTCCTTTTTTGGACGAAAATGTTCAACATGGTAATCTGATACATTCTCTATTGATTCGGAAAACCAACATTTATTAGCATTTGGTAGATTTAAAAGTTCTTGTTTGATTTCTGACCAAATATTAGTTATATAATCCTTTTTCTCTTGAACTGTTGCAAGAGCTAACATAGCTGTACGATGTCTTGTTGCTTTTGCAAGCCAGTCAGCGTTGGGAACAAAGTTTTCAATATTGATGTATATCATTATTACTCTTTGTTTACTTTTTTAATCTTTTCAAACGCTTCTTTAGCTTTTCTAATCCTTTCTTTTTTCTCTTCTTCTGACAAAGGAGTTTGTTTTTCGTACACTTCGTAATCAATTTCCTTTAATGCTAAAATAAAATCATAAAACAATGGATCATGATAGGGTAGAGCTTTTTCACTCATCATTTGAGTTAGTGCTTGTAATTTTGCAGCATCTTCCACAGATAAGGTTCTTCCTTCTTTTTCTAAATCCAATTTTTCCGCGAATAATCTTCTCCGTTCTAATAGTTTTTCATAAGTTTCTCTATCAATAGTTGTATTTAATCCGAATATATCACTCGTCAGTATTCCATCAATACTCATTCCTTTCGGATTGATATGTGGTTCATGAGTCGTAACCTGATCACCGTTTTTAGTAAATACTCTTATTTGTTCCTTCTCAACTCCGCCAATTGTCAAAGCATGGTGAGTAGAAATTAACATTTGACTACTTTGGTAATCTCCTACAACTGTATTTAGCAAACTCAAATATTTATACTCCCAAAGCGGATTTAAATGGGTATCGGGTTCATCTAATAGAAATAAAGATTCTTCATGTTTTGTGAATTTTAAGAGCCCTAAAACCATAAGTAATTGTTGTTCACCTTCACTCAATTCTTTAAATGTAATATTACCCTCTGCATCCTTCTTTTTTACTTGAATTCTTGTTTCTAAAATCAAATCAGAGATATATAAACTCTCCAGAGCTTTGAAAAATTCTGTATTTTTTATTTCATCTTTGATGTTAAATGTTGTGCAATACTCGGTCGCTAAATCTTGTAATTGTTCTTGGCTATCGATATACAAATACCAACAACCTTTATTCTTTGGTTTATGTCTAAAATCAATGCGCGTTTTAATTTCATGCCGTATTGGTGCGAGAGAATGTTTAAACAAAATATTTAAGAAATCTTTTACGACACCTCTTGAGTCCCAAAATTTTTTTTCTCCTACATTCTTTTTAACGGATTCATCTTGTAACCCTTTGTTTACATTTTTTTTCTTTTTATACCATTGTGGTTGTTGAATCACAAACAATGCAGAGTCAAAACCAATAATATTTAAATGCTCTTGGAGAAAGTTTTTTGTTTTTTCATCTTGAAATGCATAAAAAGCTAAAAGCACGTAATTACTATGAATAGATTGTGCGTAAAATAACCTACGAAAAGGTTCATTTTTACCTTCAAGAAGTTCATCGTAGAATTTTTTTTGTGTTTTATCGAAATGCTGTTCTAATCGATTACTAACTCCAGAGTAATATGCAAATACATATTTGGGCAAGTGTATTTCAATACCACTTAATGTTTGTGCCGATGAAACTCTATCGTCAACTTTAATTTGATATTTATAGACTTGTTTTTGTACTTTCTTTTTAGGTTCATCTTCGAAAATCTGTATTTGCGTAGCTAGCTTAGATTCCCCAAGATTTTTTCTGGAATGTATTTCAATCGCTTTGCCTGCAGAAGTATATTTTAAAGTGTAATTGAATGGCGGGGCATTTTCACCATATATTAAGTCCTTAAAGATTAATACTAATGCCTCCAGAAAATTGGATTTACCCGCACCATTTTGCCCCACGACAACAATAGTATTCAGACTTTGGTTATCTGACAAATCAATTTTAAAATTTTGTAGGTTTTTAAAATTTTCAATAAATACTTCTGTTATTCTCATTGTATAGTTTTTAAAGACAACATGGATTGAGGGATTTCTTCATCACTCAATTCGGAAATTATTTCTCCACTTTTTATTTTTGCTCTTAATTCCTCATAAAATGAATCAATATTATTTTGATGTTTCGATTCCATCCAAATTTCTTTTGCAGAAACCTTACCTGTTTTTAATTTTAAAACATCCACAATGTCGAGTTTGCTTTTTTCTTTAGTTTTTTGTCTCATCTCTTGTGTTTTTTTTGCGTTTTTTTTTTGCTCATCTTTCCTTTGATCAAGCAATGCTTTTTTTGCATTTCTTAATTTGATCTTCAAGTTTTCTTCGTAAGAAGTGTTTGATGAAGTTTTTAAAGAATCTTCGGTAAAAGCCATTTGCAGAATTGATTGTTGCAATTCATTTAACTTTTGAATAGTGCCGGAATGTTCTGAAGCTAAATATTCGAGTTCTGAAAGATGAGTTTTTATTTTTTTAATAATTTCTTTTTGCTCTTCAATGGGTGGACAATTGATTTGGATTGCCCTTATCTGGGCATAATTTAATCCCTCTCTTGTAACACCAGATTGTAAACCCATAATTATTTTTTGGCCAACTGGAGAGTTTAGGTAAATTGTTAAATATTCTGGGTCTATTTCTTGATTAACTCTTATTATGCAAACATGTTGATTGACATTAGCTTCTCCAAAATCTGCAGGTATCATAGCAACTCGTCCTATTGAAGCTCCAGTTATATTAAGTAATACATCATTTGGTTTTACATGAGTACGTTTCATTTGTTCATGCATTTCCTTTGAAATGAATACCACATTTTCTAATCGTAATTCATTGGGATAAACATTTTGACTTCGTAAAAAAGGAATTCCTGTCGTAAGATAGTTTGATGAACCTCCTTTAGGAGTTATTCCACTTCCAATGAAGCTAGATATATTTTCTATTGTTTTTTTTGACCAAGTTTCTGGGAGACTATCTTGAGTAAGAATTTCGTTTTTATTATTCCTCCATTGTTTCGTTAAGTTTCCAGTTACTGCCCTTTCAAGAACTGCTTTAGTTGAATCTTCAATTTTCAATAACTCGTTTTCAATGTTTTTAAAATTATTAAAATAGTCATCCAAATTCTTGTTCAATTGTTCTACAATATTCTTTTGGTCTTCTAAGGGGGGGAATGGAACCAATGTGTTGAAAAATATTTTTTGGTTAAGATGAGGGATACTCGAACCAATAGTATTTTTATTAAAGTAATTGTATTTTGATTTTAAAAAGTAAAAAAGAAAATCTTTATTAATAATTAAAGGGGTTAAACACATAATAGTAGATCCAACAGCCCCTGCTACTCCTTTAGCTACTAATCCGCTTCTTGAACCATCTGCTACAATGAATACGTCATCCTCTGTTGAAATTATTGTTGAAAACGTATCCGCATATTGAGTGAATTTACCTTTTTCCACTGCTTCAATATCAAGATAAGGCACACTATCTGGGAATTTAAATCCTGATAATTTTAGAGGTTTTTTGCCTTTTCGAACAACAATTAATTCACGAAGTTGTATATTTCCCCATTTTTTTTGTTGGTTCATTTTTGTCTTTTGGTAAGTTATTTTTTAATTTTTTTAGTGCTAAAATCTTTCTTTCATAATCAGCAATCATTTCATCAATAATAATTGCAGGATGAGGTAGTATTTCAGATTGAAATAATTCAACAAAAGCTAAATCATACTTTTTTTCTTTAATTTCATTTAAAGTATGGACTTTAAATCTTGTTGTTTCATTTCTTCTTGAGTCTCCATTCGGACTCACTCCATAGCATTCTTCAAAATCATGAAAATGCTCGGGAGACAAAGAATTACTTTTAGTAGTAACCTTGACATTATCTTTTCGAGCATCATATGTCCACATTTTTCTTGTAATCTCGCCTTTCTTTAAAAAAATCACGCACGCTTTAATTCCGTTTGCGTACGCGGCAAAAACACCTTCAGGTAATTTTAATATTGTATGTAGGTTACAAACATCTGCTCCACTTTTATTCGAGTCTAAATAATGTGCCCATATTTTTTTTGCAGCTTCGCTTGACAAACAACTATCTGGCAATACAATTGCCGCTCTACCACCATCTTTTAGTTTCTCAATAATATGTTGAATGAAATTTAACTGCTTATCACTTGTTTTAACGGGAAACTTTCTATTTGGGATTTGATTAGCACCCTTATTTCCAAAAGGAGGATTAGTTAAAATACAATCATAAACATCGTTGTTCTGTTTTCCGTATAATGAATCTCCAAATCTTATTTGAGCATTCACTCCATGCAAAAACATATTCATTAATGCCAATCTACGAGGACGTTGAACTAATTCTTGTCCATAAAAGGTATTATTCTTGATTCTGTTACTTTCAAGTGTGGTGAGATTTTTCCCTTTACTGTTTTGTTTATGCCATTCATATGCTACAACTAAAAATCCAGCAGTTCCTGTTGCCACATCTCCAATGTTAAAGCTTTTAGATTGTAAAGGATCTGGTTTCATAACATTTACAATTGCTTGTATTAGTGGCCGTGGTGTGAAATATTGTCCTGCTCCTTTTTTCCCTTCATTTGCAACTTTACCAATCAATTCTTCAAAAGCTAAACCAACAATATCTGCATCAAAACTTGTCCATTCAATTGAATCTATCTCGTTGATTAACCCTTTAAGAATTTCAGCATTCCGAACTCGAGAAACCGGCTCGGAAAAAATATCACCTAAAATCCCTTTTTTTGTTCTAAGTTTTTGTAAAATGGCTTCTAAATGTGGTATGAGTGAACGAGTTGAAGTGTTAATAAGTGATTGCCAATCATATCCTTTAGGAACGTTGATTCCCCTTTCCTCAGCCATCTTCAGAAAAAGTAAATATGTTAGCTGCTCAATATAATCAGAGGAATCAACTCCATCATGCCGTAGCTTATTACAAAATCCCCAGAGTTTATTTACAATATCCATATAAATACAAGAAAATTATTAGTTTTAATCTGTTTTGAAATAGTCAATGTGCAACAGTAAAAACAGTAAAATTAACTACGGTGAAAAATACTGAATTTTTATTTTATAAACGTTTTTTAATTTGTCATTTTCCTGTATGCACGCCAGTAATGCAAAGTACAAATTCTTAATTCCTGGTAATTTGATTAGTTTAGTTCTACCCGAAGTCACAATGATAAAGTGTTATAGAAAAGTAGTTTTAGAATTATCCAAATCCTTGTAATTGTTATTGAATCTTCTGATAAGCCATAGCCTTTTTCTGTATCTTATTAATTTTCAGACCGCAAAATTCCTATCAAAAAACATTATTAGCAATGGCCTAATAATTAGTCATTGCTAATAATGTTCTCTCAACCTACAAAATCCATATTTAAAATCCCGTATTAAGGATAATTTTTATCCGGTATTCTTTGCTAATTCGAATTGTAGAAGATTTTGCAGTAATGTAAAGAAAGCATTTGCGAATCTGAAGCACAGGAAAATCAAGAATACTGATGCTGAAAAGGCACTTTATTTCAACATCGTAAATAATGAATAATTTCGACTTTTCAGGAAGTGGATGGACTTAGGAAACATAGTACCCAGTAAGTAATAGCGAGCAAATTCCCTCTGAAATCTATTGTTTTATGTTTCAATTGGTTAAGGGTTATCAAGTTAAAAAAGAAGCACAGCTAATCAGCTCAGAAGAGCAGCCCCTTAATATAGCAGAAGGTACAAGCCGTTTCAGTAAAGCAGATAAGAAGAATTTCCCGCACTTGCTCGAACCCAAAGGTGCACTCACTCGGACTAAAGTCCGAGCGTGTGTATGAAAAATCACAAATGAATTGTTTTTTGATTTATATAAACGCTGAAGAATTATCGCGTATTCTCTTTTATAAATTCAATAGTCAGCTTCGCAAGGCCGCCCAGAGAGCTGCAAAATATATGGCACTCGCGAGACGCGAACGACTGCCAGGAGAAAAACAGAATTATTTTTTCAAATGACTTAATATGACTCCGGAAACCAATAGCAACAATCCGATTCCAAAAAAAATATAATGTAAAAAATCAATCTTCTGTAATAATATTACCTGAACTACAATCCAACCATTCAGAATTAATCCTTGTACTATGATGGTTCCTTCATAATATTTCCATTTCAAAAAGGTAAATAATAAGGTTACCAGCGTTAATAAACCATTTGCTACAAATAGGATCAATCCTGGAATAAAAAAACTTGTGAAGGGCGAATATTGAAGCCAGCTAGTAGAGATATGTAAATATCTGCCGGATGGGTCTAGCATAAATAAATAACCAGCTACCAAGGCATTGATGGATACAAATAGGAGCAACAGGATCGTGATGATTCTTATCGTTTTATACATTTCCTTTTTTGCTAAAATTCAACACAAGTAATAATATATTAAGTAGTGCAAATACGCTCATAATGAAAATAACCGGCAAGTTGTTATTTTTTTCCCCTTGCGATAAAAGGAAGGAAAGTACTATAATAGTAATGCTCATTAGGAGTAGAAAAGAAAGGATTATCGGTGCAAACAGCGACCCTATTTTCTTTTCACGGAGAAGAAATACTCCCACCATAAATACACCGGGTAGCATTATAGCAATGTCAATGACATGAACCGGATTGGTAAACACTCCTGCATCCGCCACACTTTTTGGCACACTGTCGCTCTGGATTGCCGGTATTATTTCTGAAAGCCACAAACAGTAGAATAATATGGCAATTATAAGAAAATAAAATCCTGTTATTTTAGAAACCCTTGAGGTATTGTATACATAAGTAGGGTTACTATTTTGCCTATACATAAAATATAAAAACAAATAAAAGTTCAGGCCAAGTATAGCGCAGTAATCCAGAAAAAGCACATTAAAATGAATGTCAAAACAGTATATGAGAAAAGTGTATAGTGTATACAGAATGCCACCTGACCATAAAAATAGTCCATACTCTTTCTTGATAAAAACAGTGATAAGTAAAAAAGGAACTACAACACATAAGTTCATTATGTCCTGGCCAAAGGACTGCATCTCCCAATTGCTGGTTTCTCTATAATAAAATTCCGGCATTATTCCTGTAAGGCTTGCCAGGCTGATCAGGCAGCAAATGATGAAAGAGCCGTATATTATTATTTTAAACTCTTTCTCATAAATCCTCTTAAAATAAAACATAGATTTATTATTTAGCCAGATAAGAAAATAACTCTAAGTTGTTTTTATTTCTTCATTCATTCCATTGATCCCATTTGTCTTTAGGCAAATTGCTTCATACGATCTTGCCCATTACTAAATTATATTCTGCTTTTTTTATATTTTCCATCCCATGCAACATCGCGTCTGGATTAAAAGAAATACTATCGATATGAGCTTCTACCAGGAATTGAGCAAAGGACTCCGAATCACTAGGACCTTGCCCGCATATTCCGATCTTTCTACCGGCTGCTTTGGCTTTCGTAATTACCATTTCGATCATTCGTTTTACTGCCAGGTTATTTTCATCAAACAATTCCTGTACAATCGACGAGTCCCGGTCCAATCCTAGCGTAAGTTGTGTAAGATCGTTCGAGCCGATCGAAAATCCGTCGAATATTTCTGCAAATTCTTCAGCCAGTATCACGTTGCTTGGTATCTCAGCCATCACGTATACTTCAAGATTATTTTCTCCGCGGTGCAATCCATATTGACTCATTATATCGAGTACTTTTTTCCCTTCCTCTACCGTACGGCAAAAAGGGATCATTAATTTGATATTGTCCAATCCCATTTCGTTTCGTACTACCTTCATGGCTTCGCATTCAAGACGAAATCCTTCGCGGTAACGCTCGTTGTAATACCTGGAAGCGCCGCGAAATCCTATCATAGGATTTTCTTCTTTCGGTTCAAACTGTTTTCCTCCCAAAAGATTGGCATATTCATTTGTCTTGAAGTCACTCATTCGTACGATCACATCTTTTGGATAAAAAGCTGCGGCAACAATTGCAATGGCCTCCGCTAGTTTTTCTACAAAATATTTTTCCTTGTCTTCATAACCAGCGGTAAGCTCTGCGATTTCTTTTTTTGCTTTTTCATCTTTCAGGTCATCAAAATGTACAAGTGCCATTGGATGCGCTTTTATGGAATTATTCACGATAAATTCCAGTCGCAACAATCCTACTCCGTTATTAGGTAGCATAGCCAATTCAAATGCCTTTTCAGGATCGCCCAGAATATACATGGTACTTGTATCAGGTAATTCAATATTGGTAAGATCAGTCACCTTCTCTTCCCATTTCGCAGCTCCTTCGTATACGAAGCCTTCATTGCCTTCTATGCAGGATACCGTTACTATTTCACCGTCTTTGATCAGAGAGGTGGCGTTCGCTGTACCTACTACAGCTACAGCACCCACTTCTCTTGCTACAATAGCAGCATGGCTTGTGCGCCCTCCTTTATCGGTAATGATTGCAGCGGCCTTTTTCAAAATAGGATCCCAGTCTGGGTTTGTAATACCTGTCACCAACACTTCCCCTTCCTTTAGTTTTTCTGATTCCGAAGGAGAATTCAAAACCCTTGCGATACCTGTTGCTATTTTTTTACCGATTGCCACACCTTTGGTGAGTATAGGTTTTTTTTCTGTTATGGTATATTCTTTCAGTAATGTACGTTTGGTATTTTGGGAATGTACAGTTTCTGGTCTGGCCTGTACAATATAGAGTTCATTGCTTATTCCGTCTTTGGCCCATTCGATATCCATTGGTTTTTGATAATGTTCTTCAATGAGTACAAACCATTTTGCCAGTTGCTCAATTTCTTTTTCGGTAAGAATGAATTGTTTTCTTTTTTCCTCTGGTGTCTGGAGGTTGAGCGTAGGCGAAACACTATTTTTATCGGTTGCGTAAACCATCGTAATTGCTTTGTTTCCCAACTTTCTCGACAGGATGGATTTTTTACCGTTTTTTAAAGCAGGTTTAAAAATGTAAAATTCATCTGTATTGACTGCGCCTTGTACCACATTCTCTCCAAGTCCCCAACTTCCTGTGAGATACACTACATTTCTGAATCCTGTTTCGGGGTCAAGTGTAAATCCTACTCCTGCCGACGCAAGATCAGAACGCACCATGGTTTGAATACCAATGGAAAGCGCCACTTTCATATGTTCGAACTGATGGTCAAAACGATATTTAATTGCCCTGTCGGTAAAGAGCGAAGCGTAACAACGGAGACAGGCATCCAGCAATTCTTTTTCTCCTTTAATATTCAGGTACGATTCCTGCTGTCCGGCAAAACTTGCATTGGCAAGGTCTTCTGCAGTAGCGCTGCTTCGAACGGCCAGCTCTATTTCACGGTTATACTTTCCTTTCAACGCATGATAAAATTCAAGAATTGATTGCTGCACATCATCGGGAATATGTGCATTCAGGATTAACCCGCGGCACTTTGCTCCCACGTCTGATAAGTTTGCAAACGAAACCGTATCAAGAGAGGAGAGTACATCGGTTAATTTTTTTCGCAATTCATTACGCTCTATAAAGTACCAATAAGCAGTAGAAGTAACTGCAAAACCGTCTGGGATATTTACACCTTTAGAAGTAAGCTGCGTAAACATTTCTCCCAGCGATGCGTTTTTCCCTCCTGTTTCCACCAGGTCCCCGATGGAGATCTCAGAAAATTTTTTGATATATGGATCCATATTATTTTAGTTAAATCTATTTACTTCAGTTTATTATTTTCACTAAGGTGTAGCAGCATTAAAGGGATAGTGGTATGAAATGCCATTTTCCTTGTATTGCTTTGATGGAAAAGATCTTTTATGAAACCTCTCTCTGCTTTAGACATGCACAAAATATTGACATCCATTTTTTGCGTAGCATTTACCAATGTATCGTTGATGTTTTGTCCGAAAAAACGTTTGTAGATTATGTTTTTATAATTAATATTTGTCTCTCCTATTTCAGAGAACCAATCCTGTGTATCGTCTTCTTCTATAAATTTATCCAGCTCGCGGTCCACATGAGTCACTACAATTTGTGCATTAAAGGGACGTGCCAGCTGAACTACCTTGCTTAACTCATGAATATCTTTATACTGAAAATCGGTAGCATACATGATCTTATGTATGCCATGATAGCTTGCCTCTGCCGGTATTATTAATACTGGACAAGACACTTTTTCAAATATGCGCTCGGAATTGGTTTCAAATAAAAATGCTTCTAATCCTTTGGCCCCGGAGGTTCCTGTTACTACAAGGTCGATCTTCAATTTGTTTACCAGATCTGCTACATCATATTCCAATAATCCCTTTTCAATGATCTTCTCTACCGCTACATTCTGATTTTCGACAAAGGCAACTTGCTTTTTCATTTCTTCGTCAAGCGAATAGGCATAGGCCTTCTCATCAGGATCAGGGTAACTAAAGGCTCCCATATCGGTCATGATGAAGATAGGACTGATTGTATGCAAAAGAATAATCTTACCGTGTATTGCATGAGCAATTTTCACAGCAAACTTTAAAGCATTTTTCGCCTCATCGCTAAAATCTGTAGGGACTAAGATATTTTTCATTGTTTTAATTCCTTTGGTTTATAACCCAAAACTAATATGCATGCCAGATTTATATAATGATAAAACTCATATAATTGTATGATCTTTATAAAAAAGAAGCAGCGCTCTTTTAAAGCGCTGCTTTACGATATTTATTTCTTGCAAAGGATGAAAAATGCTTTGCGCGATATGCTTTTATTATTTAGTGGATTATCTTCCCATCTTCCATTTCAATGATGCGTTGAGTTTTCTGGGCAAAGCCCTGGTCGTGGGTTACAATCAACAACGTTTGCCGATATTCTTCTGCCAGTTGTTTGAAAATATCAAATACAATTTCACTATTTTTTTTATCCAAATTACCGGTAGGTTCGTCTCCCATGATTATTTTAGGATCATTTATCAAAGCACGAGCTATAGCTACCCGTTGCTTCTCACCTCCCGACAATTTATTGGCTTTTTTGGTAGCCAGCGCTTCTATCCCCAGCATTTTCAAACGCTCCATTGCTCTATGTTCTACCTCGCTTTGTGAATAGTTATTTAATTTCAATCCGGGCAACATTACATTTTTTAAAACAGTAAATTCATTCAATAAGTAGTGAAATTGAAAAACAAAACCAATTTTCTCGTTTCGTATTCTTGCCAGTTGTTTTTCTTTTTTGTTTGCAGTAGAATCCTGTTCTATTAGCACTTCTCCTTCGTAGCTCGTGTCCATTGTAGAAAGTATATACAGCAATGTAGATTTGCCACAACCTGATTTACCGGTAATGGATACGAAATCTCCTTTGTTGATGGAAAAATTAATGTCGTTCAATACTTCTATTGTAACAGGATCCTGAAATTTTTTCCGGATATGCCTTGCCTCTAAAATTATCTCACTCATATTATTTTCCTCTTATGATCAATACAGGATCTATTTTGCTTGCTTTTCTGGCTGGAAATAATCCTGCCAGGTAAGTGGTAATTAATGAAAAAGAAACTCCGATAACATAAAATGCCGGATCGTAGTTGATCGGATAAGTTTTAATAGTCGGCAATGCGGATGTGTTGAAAGGGATCTGCCCGATTGCCGAGGATAATAAAAAGCCAAAGATCAATCCTGCGAAACCTCCGAAAAATCCGATGGTTAGCGCGATCAGGAGAAATATCTTGTTTACATCCCACCCTGAAAAACCTGTTGCTTTTAAGATAGCGATGGAATCCATTTTTTCATAAATCATCATATTCAAAATATTGTAGATCCCGAATCCCGCTACTATCAGCAACGTAATGCCTACCGAATAGGAAATAAGGGTGCGGATAAAATTTCCTGTTTCAAATTGTGCATTGGCTGTTTGTATATCTTCCGCTTCGCATTGAAATAGCGTAGCATATTCCCGCGCCACTTCAGGGGCTTGCCCCATATTATTTAACTTAATTTGAATATCGGTAACATAACTATTAGGCTCGCCCAAGATTTTTTGGGTGGTGTTTATAGAAGCAAAACTTTGTGTTTTGTCAAACTCTTGTAGTCCTGATTCAAAAAAGCCCACTACCTTTAAAGAAAACCGATCGCCTTCTGTAGACGTTACCTGCACTACGTCTCCGATACTAACCAGTAGTTTATCTGCAAGTGCTTTTCCAAGAATTATGCTATTGGCAATATTTTTCAAGTCCATAGCATTTCCTTCTGTGATGTACTCATTAAAATGAAATAATTCATTTTCCGCTTTTGCATCAATGCCATTCACTGCTGCGGCAATATCTACCATCCCTTCGTTGAAAAAAACCTGGGTAATTATTTTAGGAGCGAACCCAACTACTCTTTTGTCTTTCCGGATGGCTTGCATAATAGCCCCGCTATTATAGATCTGCTGCCGGCTGCTACTTGCTTTTATCGACTCAATAAAATTATAGCTGTTTTTAAAAGAAGGTATTTCATTGATAGGTTGCTTTTTTGAAGGTTTGATTTCATTGTAAAGTCTTACATGCGGTGTTCTGTTTAGCACCAACCCATCAAGCAATTTGTTTAACCCGGTCATGAAACTCAATAGCGTTATAAACATCGTAATGCTGAAGGTAACTCCGATGGCTGCTACCAATGTCTGCTTCCACCTAGCCAGCAGCAATGCCTGGGCGATCATTATAATTAATTTTAAGTTCATTGTATCGGATTAATAATAATATCATCTACTGTAAGCCCTGAAAGTATTTCTACCTTTTCATAATTTTGTAATCCTACCGTTACTCTTCTTCTTTCATTGTTTTTCATTAGTACAAAAACATTGTCTAAAAGATAATTTTTCGGAATTGTTAATGCTTTTTCTTTTATCCTGATCAACACGTTTGTTTCAGCAGTCAGCGAAGGATATAATGTTGGAGGTTGGGTAACAAAATCAGCGTCCACTTTAAAAGATCTTGAACGCTCATTCATCATAGGGTAGATCTTGTTTACTTTTGCTTCAAATACTTTGCCTTTATAGCTGTCCATGCTCACAAATACTTTTTGTCCTGGTTTTATTTTAGCGATATCATATTCATCTACCTGGAGCTCTATGATAAATTTATTCGCATCTCCGATCACTGCAATGGGGCTTTGAGGACTGACCAATTCTCCTTTCTCCTTTAGCAGGCTATATACTTTACCGTCTATTTCGCTTTTAATAATATAATCGTTTCTGATCGCTTTAGTGATCTGGAAATTTTTCGTAGACTGCTGCGCGGCGAAGTTTAATTCTTTCTCTAATTCAGAATAACGAAATACAGTTGTTTTATAAATTGTGCTGGAATTACTATACGCAAGTTCTCTCTGCTCAAGCTCTACCAGGGTTCCAATCTGGTTTGACCAAAGGCTGCGCTGTCTGGCCAGAAGCAGAGAGTCATTCATCATTTTTACACGCGCAAGTTCAATATTCGCTTTTAGCTCATCTAATTTGTCGTGGTTTGCACTCACTGCGGAAAAGTCCGCGGCCAGACGGGCATTTTCAGTATTTAAGAGAGAAGCCTCATTCAACAGCCAGATTATAGGTGTTCCTTTTTTGACAAGGTCTCCTTCCGTGACTAATATCTTTTGAATTAATCCATTAGTGGTTGAAAATACTTCATACTGATATTTACTTTTCACAATACCTGAAGCATATACTGATTCAGAAATACTTTCTATTTCCGGCCGGACCATTTCCTGTTTGTTAGTACAGGCCGCTACAAGGCAGAAGGCGATCAGGCTAAAGGAAAAATGTTTCATGATTTTACTTGTGTTATAAACTATGGCTTTATTTTTTGTGAAGGTCGTTCATAGCTACCTGTATCAAAATGACCAATATCATATTCTTGGCTATTTTTAAACATTCGGAATAATCACAGAGTTACTGTTCACTCCTAATAGACTTTAATGCTTTCATCAAAAACAAAACATTTATTGAATTGTTATCTCAACAATTATTGCTTATTCAAGCTATCGTTACTAAAAGTATATGATAAAATAGATGAGCAGCACTAAGGATTCAGTAGCTTTAGGAAAGATTAAAAGTATAAAGTATTACAATAAACCTTTAACTTTAAACTTTATATTATGAATCTATGCTTATGAATTCAACCCTCAAATGGGGAATAATCGGTCCCGGTAAAATTGCTCAGAAATTTGCGGAAGCATTAAACAATGTGGAAGATGCCGCATTGTATGCCGTAGCTTCCCGCTCGATCGATTCGGCAATTGCATTTGCTGGAAAATACAACGCTGTCCGCGCTTACGGAACATACGAGGAACTGGTTCTCGATCCGGAAGTAGATCTTGTATACGTGGCTACCCCTCATGTCTTTCATAAAGAACATACGCTTTTATGTTTGAACCATAAGAAACCTGTACTCTGTGAAAAACCTCTGGCACATTGCCTCCACGACGTACAGGCAATGGTTACAGCTTCCAAAACGAACCAAACATTTTTGATGGAAGCGATGTGGACACGTTTTCTCCCACCTACAAACAAAGCGCTCGAACTGATCCGATCGGGAGCAATTGGGATGGTAACAAATGTGAAAGCTGACTTCGGTTTTTTTTCACACTTTGACGAAAAAAGCAGGCTATATGATCTTGCGCTTGGTGGTGGTTCTTTGCTGGATATTGGGGTTTATCCTTTGTTTCTCGTACTTACCGTATTGGGGGAGCCTTCTGGCTATGAAGTGGAAGCAAAACTAGCGGCTACCGGTGCTGACGAGGACTTTAAAGCTACTCTATATTATCCGCAGGCAGAAGCTCAAATTCATTCGTCTATGATCGCAGATACTGCTAAAACTGCAGAGATCAGGGGAACAGAAGGAACTATTTATTTTGTTTCTCCATGGTATCGCGAAACTTCTTTGGTGTTAAAAAAGAAAGATGGAAGTAGCGAGACCTTTACGTTTCCCGCTACAGGGAATGGCTTTGAGCCGGAGATCAAAGAAGCGATGAATTGTGTAAGAAATGGAAAAATAGAAAGCGATATTATGTCGCACGAATTTAGTTTGCTGCAAAGCAAAATACTAGACCTGTTATGTAAAGAGGCTGGAGTAATTTACCGTTGAAAAATAAGATCAAATGTTTCGCACAGAAATAAATATTCCTTCTTCGCCTGAAAAGATCAATCATGAACACAAGCTGCTCACGATCGGTTCTTGCTTTTCGCAAGTGATAGGAGAGCAGCTGAAAGAAAATAAATTTGAAGTAGTAGCGAATCCATTCGGTACGGTTTTTAATCCGGTTTCTATTTTTAGAATATTGGAAAGCGTCCTTAAAAATGATTTTTCTTTACTTGACCGTTCGGTAGAAAGTAATGGCGTATGGTTTAATTATCATACACACTCTGATTTCTTTGGCAATACAAGAGAAGCGCTGGAATTGAAAATAAAAGATCAATTGCAAAAAGCACATGCGCATTTACTCAAAACAAATTTCCTAATCATTACACTGGGTACGGCTTTTGTATATCGCCTAAAAAAAGAAAATGAAATTGTAGCCAACTGTCATAAAATACCTGCGGCTCATTTTACAAAAGAGCTTTTGAGTGTACAGGAAGTAGTACGATCATTCGAAACGTTGCACGCTCAATTGAAAAGCCAGTTACCTGCATTGAAAATTATTTTGACGGTAAGTCCTGTACGTCATACCAAAGACACATTACCGCTGAATGCTGTAAGCAAAGCCGCACTGCGATTGGTTTGCCATGAGTGCAGTGAAAAACATGAGAATGTTTTCTATTTTCCTTCATATGAAATAATGATGGATGATCTTAGAGATTACCGGTTTTATAAACAAGATATGATCCACCCAACAGAAGTTGCGGAGGAATATATCTGGAATAAATTTTCAGAAACCTATTTTTCGGAAGAGACAAAAAAAATATTATCCGAATGGGCAAGCCTTTTAAAAGCCTTACAACATAAACCTTTTAGAGGAGGTACGAAGGAACATAGCGCTTTTTTAGAAGATACATTGAGTCGGTTAAAAAAGCTAAATGGCAAAATTAATTTGGAAGAAGAGATCAACGATATGTTAAACAAAATCTAGTTTTTGCGCCTTAGCGCCTTTGCGTGAAAATTTGCTCGCAAAGATGTTAAAATGCAAAGGATATAAAATATTGGAATATGAAACCCAACAAACTAATAAACGAATCCAGTCCTTACTTACTCCAACACGCGCACAATCCTGTGCAGTGGTATCCCTGGGGTGAAGAAGCGTTGAAGAAAGCAAAAGAGGAAGACAAACCAATCATCGTAAGCATTGGCTACTCCGCTTGCCACTGGTGCCACGTAATGGAGCGTGAGTGTTTTGAAAAAGAAGCGCTGGCCGCTATCATGAACGAGCATTTCATCAATATCAAAGTAGACCGAGAAGAAAGACCTGATATCGATCAGATCTACATGGATGCCGTGCAGGCCATGGGATTGCAGGGGGGCTGGCCTTTGAATGTATTTCTGACACCTGACACAAATCCTTTTTATGGAGGCACTTATTTCCCTCCGGCGCAATGGGAAAATCTGTTAGGCCAGATCGACAAAGCTTTTAAAGAACACCGGGAAGACATTGAAAAATCTGCCCTCGGTTTCCGTGATTCTCTCAGCGGGAGTGAAGTAGCAAAATATAATCTTCACGAAGTGCCAGGAGAATTTTTAAAGGAAGATCTCGACAAAATGTTTGAGGTGGTAAAACCAAACTTTGATACAGAAATGGGTGGTAACAAACGTGCTCCTAAATTTCCAATGCCATCTATCTATTCATTTTTATTGAGGTACTACAGCGTTTCTAAAAACAAAGAAGCGCTACAACACGCTATACTTACGCTTGATAAGATGGCCTACGGAGGGATCTACGATCAGATCGGAGGTGGGTTTGCACGTTATTCTACCGACATGGATTGGTTTGCGCCGCACTTTGAAAAAATGTTGTACGACAACGGGCAGTTACTAAGTCTCTACACCGAAGCTTATCAGGCAACCAAAGATCCGAATTATAAAACGATCGTATACGAAACGATCGAATGGCTAAAAAGAGAAATGACCAGCACGGAAGGCGGCTTCTATTCTGCGCTGGATGCGGATAGTGAGGGTGAGGAAGGAAAATTTTACGTTTGGTACGAACCGGATCTGAAAAAACTTTTAGGCGAAGATGCAGAACTGTTTAGCAAATATTACAATGTAAACCCTGCTGGAAATTGGGAAAATATTTACAACATTCTTATCAAATCTTTTTCAGACGAAGTCTTTGCGCTTAATAATGGAATTGAATTAAACGAATTACAAAGCAAAGTAAAACGCTGGAAAGAAATTTTATTAAAAGAACGTGACAAAAGAGTCCGTCCTGGATTAGACGATAAAATTCTGGCCTCCTGGAATGGCCTTATGTTAAAAGGCCTGGCAGATGCTTACCGCGTATTCGATGAACTGGATTTTCTGAAACTTGCTCTTGACAATGCTTCCTTTTTGAAAACTAAAATGAAAGAAGGAGAAAAGTTGTTTCATAATTACAAAAATGGCAAAGCCACTATCGACGGTTACTTAGAAGATTATGCTTTTGTGATCGATGGCTATCTTTCTTTGTACGAAGCTACTTTCGACGAGCAGTGGATCAACGAAGCGATCCGGCTTACCAATTATGTGATCGATCATTTTTATGATGAACGCGAAGGGTTGTTCTTTTTCACCGCTGATAATTCCGAAAAATTGATCGCTCGAAAAAAGGAGATTTTCGACAATGTAATTCCCGCTTCTAACTCCGCGATGGCGCGCAATATGTACAAGCTGAGTTTGTTTTTATATAAAGACGATTGGAAAGAATTGGCAGAAAGCATGCTTTCACGCACAAAGAAAATTATTCTCACAGAACCGAGCTATCTTTCCAACTGGGCATGCCTGTATGCAGATCTCACACAACCTACCGCAGAGATCGCCATCAGCGGGAGAGATAGTATTGCCAAACGCAAAGCATTTGATCAGATTTTTCTTCCTAATAAAATTATGGCAGGAATGGAAAATAATTCTTCTTTACCTATTCTTGAAAACAGAGTAAGCAAAGACGATAAGACTATGATCTATGTTTGTTATAATAAAACCTGTCAGCGGCCTGTAGAAGAGGCGAGTGAGGCTTTAAAAAATTTGAATTAAAATAGCGCTACGACTAATCGTAACATTCCTGCACTAGATTTAACCTATTGGCAATTATAAGTAAATGTAGTAACAAAAGGGGTGTTTGTGTTATTCTCCATTATTATTTGTTGAATCATATTACCCATCGAATCAAATTTATATGTGAATGACTCATGGTTTAGACTTTTCAGAAAAAAGAAAGACGATTTTCCATAATTGTATGGAGTATATAATGTTGAATTTGTTTGAGCATAGAGGTTTGTATAAAATTCTGTAGTAGAATATTTTGGGGAAGACCCATTTGCGGAAGATGTAGTAATACATGTACCTGAATTGGGATATGTATAGCTATTACTAAAAGTAGAACTATAATTTTGCGTTGGGTTAAGATATTGATAATATTCTTTACTATCCATGGTAATTAAATACCCATTAGAGTCATATGTATATAAAATGGTATCATAAACATTTCTTATATCCTGGTACGAGATGGAGGTGCATTTGCTTACACTATTATCGGCATTAAGATCATTTTTGTAAACAGCATAAATATTTCCCGCTGCATCATAGTCAGTCTTAACTATTTCTGTTGGAGATTGATATTGGAATGTATAATAATCTAATAACATACCTGCCGTTTTATTACTATAGGCTTCAACCTTGATAAGTTTATCGTTTTCATATTGAAATTTTACATCGATCGTATCAGCCGTATATGAGAGCAATCTACAATTTTTATTCGTGACAGGTGAAGATGTTTTTTTACAACCATTAGAAATAAGGATAATAAAAAATAAAATAATAGAAATATATTTTAGCATAGTAAAAGAGAATTAAAAAAAAGCACTCACTTATATTTAAGTGAGTGCTTTAAAATTTATCGATCTACTTGATCGCAAAATTCTTAGAATCATTTTTAGTTTCAGAGATCACACAATCTTTCAAAGTAACACTTCCTCTCGATTTTTCCGCGATCCACAGGCCATGTCTGTCTTTGGCTCCGATACCATATTTGCCGATCTTAACATTGGTGAAAGTAGCATTGGATAATTCTACCACCACGCCATAATCTTCCACTGTAATGATGCTTAAGCCATCCGAAAAACTATCGTCGATGGTAACATTGTTCAGCGCAATACCTGAAATCGCACGCTTGTCCAGACAAATTTGAACAGCTGCGCGCCATTGCCAGCCATGGTCGTAGCCACCACTGGTTTTGACAGAGCAGTTTTCTACTACTGTAGTGCCGCTAAAATGGTTATTGATGTTCAACGCTGGTTCAGCTGTAGGGAAGGTAGAGCTCAATAAAATCGCTGAACCTGGATTGATATCGATGAAAGAGCAATATTCAATTTTATTGCTTTCGCCTCCATAGATCGCTGCGCCGTTGGCAAGGAAAGGAAGTTGTGCGGTGCAATGTGTGATCACATTTTTACCAGGCTTATATGTTTGTCTCAACCAGGTAGCAGGCCACATCGCGAAGCAATCGTCGCCGGTACCTCTTGCTGTGCAGTTTTTCATGCTTGATTCGGCCATACCTACGCAGAAGTTGATTCCGTCTGCTACTGTATTTCTAAGGCGGCATCCGTCTACCACAAGGCCTTTAGAATTTTCAACCCAAATTCCAGCTTTGGTATGTTCGATCCAAATGCGCGTGATGGTTGAGTTCTCGCCGAAAGATCCACCGATCCCATCATTTGGTTCGCTGTCGTCGCGGTAATTTAATTTTCCTAAAAGAGCAAAGTCAGCCAAATGGATGTTGCTGCCATTCCCTCTGAAACGTACACGGTTACTGGAGTTGTCGGGATATAATTTTTCATCACCCACGATCAACGTATGCCACATGCCTGCACCCTGGATCGTTACTTTTTCAGGCACGTTAATCTCTCTTGTAAGTTTGTATGTTCCTGCAGGGATGTAAACGATCTTACCTTTTTCAACAGCGATCGTAAGACATCTTAAAAGCGCTTCGGTGAAATTTTCGTTGGCATCAAAACCTGTAGCGCTTTTATCGGTTACCGATACAGAGTTTTCCGGCGCTGGAATTGGAGCGGCTACATTTTCAAGATCTACAAAATCAAGGATACAATATTCAGCATTATCGCCTGAAGCATCATCGCGTTTCACACGGATCATATCGCCTTTTGCGATAGCGATGTTCATGATTCTTGTTTCATCGTAAAAATTTCTGGGCTTTCCATCCTTAGGCTCGTTGGAGAAAGGATAGTTCCCATAAAGCCAGGAATAATAAGAATTGATCTTTTGTACCTGTACTTGTTTTCCATTTACATAAATTCCGAGAGAAGTGCGGGTTCCTTCACCTTTCTCATTATCAGGAAGGCTGAAGCGGATCACGATGCTGTTGGCTGCTGCAGTTGCTTTGAATTCTGCATACTGCCCCTTTGCGGTAAGCTTTACACATTGCTGCCCGGAAGACTCTGTTTCTACCAGGAACGGTCCATACTGCGGGCCAAGAACGGTACCGGTAGTTTTCATTTTCTCTGCCTCGTAGGTAGTCCAAGGAATGTCGGCACCGATCTTTACATCGTCCTTTGCAAAACAGAAGGCTGCACTTAAAGCAAAAACTGCTGAAAGGCAAATAGGTTTTATATTCATTAGTGAACTTGTTTAGTTAGATTTTGTACTTAAACCAAAACCAATATACATATTTTAACGAAACAAAACATAGTCGCTGTGTTTTGTCTTTGCGAATGCTTATTTTTACTAACTATGGTTTGATGATTTACGCAAACCTATAAGGATTTAATAATGTTAAAATCATTATAGGTTACATTTATATTAATCCTTATAGCTATACCGTAGGTTATATTAGTTAAGAAATCAAAGACGTGTCCCTGGAATTTAATAGTGAAGAATATGAAAACGAGCAGACCCTGTTTGCAGATGTAATTCTTCCACTGCCCCTGCCTTTGATGTATACTTACCGGGTTCCCAGAGAGTTTGCTGCCAAAGTAAAGCCGGGTGTGCGCGTGGTAGTGCAGTTTGGCCAGAAAAGGGTACTCACAGCCGTCATCGCTTCCATTCATTCCAACGCTCCTAAGATCTACGAAGCAAAATACCTGCTCGATCTGCTCGACGAAAGTCCTACGGTAAACAGTTACCAATTCAAATTATTTGAATGGATGGCATCGTACTACATGTGTACACAAGGCGAAGTACTCAATGCTGCCGTGCCTTCCGGACTAAAGCTCAGCAGTGAATCAAAGATCCAGCTCAACCCGGAGTATAACGGGAATTATGAATTCTCTGCTTCCGAACAACTTATCCTCGAAGAGCTCAAAAAAAGAAATCTCAGCTACAGTGATGTAATGACCTTGCTTGGGAAAAAGACTATTCACCCGGTGATCAAATCACTGTTGGCAAAAGGCGTGGTCATTCTTTTTGAAGAGCTAAAGGAAAAATATGCACCAAAGGTTATTTCCAAAATACGGTTGAGAGATGAAATACTGGAATCGAAAAAACTTTTTGAAGAAGTATTTCAAAAATTAGAAAAAAAGGAAAAACAACTTACGTTACTGCTGCGCTATATGCAGCTTACACAAGTACAGCAGAATAAAGACAACAACCGGTTAGGCTTGGCCAAAAACGTATTGCTCAATGCCGAAGTCTCTGCTTCTGCGCTCAGCACGTTGCTCAAGAATAATATTTTCGAAGAATTTGACCAGGTGATTTCACGGTTTGCAGAGTATGATCTTAAAAATGAAAAGGAGATCAAACTTTCCGAAGCGCAAACACGTGCCAAAGAGGAAATCCTAGAGCTTTTCAAAACAAAAGAGGTGACCTTGTTGCACGGGATCACGGGCAGCGGGAAAACAGAAGTATATATTGAGCTGATCAAACATGCCTTGGAAGGTGGCTCGCAAGTGCTGCTGCTTTTGCCGGAGATCGCCCTTACTACGCAGATCGTTTCGCGTTTGCAAAAAGTATTTGGCAATAAAATGGGCATCTATCATTCCCGCTTTTCCGACAACGAGCGTGTAGAAGTATGGCGCGGAATTATTTCCGGAAAGTTTTCTTTTATCATTGGCGTACGCTCTTCTGTTTTTCTTCCTTTCGATAATCTTGGATTGGTGATCGTAGACGAAGAACATGAAAGTTCATACAAACAATACGACCCCGCACCCCGCTATCAGGCGCGCGATACGGCTATTATGCTGGCCAGGTTTCACCATGCTAAAGTAGTGCTGGGCTCGGCTACTCCTTCGGTAGAGAGCTATTACCAGGCTACTACAGGCCGGTGGGGATTGGTGAAAATGGACAAACGTTTCGGCGAAGCTAGTCTGCCTGAAATTGTATTGGTCGACACGCTGCGTGAGAAAAAATTTAAGACCATGCAAAATGATTTTTCTTCCGTACTGCTTTCGGAATTAAAATTATGCCTGGAAGAAAATCACCAGGCAATTCTTTTTCAAAATAGAAGAGGCTATGCGCCTTACCTGAATTGCGAGGATTGCGCTTATATTCCTAAATGTACTTCCTGTTCGGTAAGTCTTACTTATCATATGCACAGCGGTGAGCTGCGTTGTCATTATTGCGGCCATGTGGAACGTCTTCCGCAGCAATGCCAGGCTTGTGGTTCAACAAGGATAAAACCAATTGGATTTGGTACTGAAAAACTAGAAGACGATCTCAAGCTTTTTTTGCCCGAAGCACGTGTACAACGTATGGACCTTGATACCACACGAAATAAAAATTCTTATCAGAACATCATTCAGGAATTTGAATCAGGAAAAACCAATGTACTGGTAGGTACACAAATGGTGACGAAAGGCCTTGATTTTGATAAAGTGACCTTAGTAGGAATTTTCGATGCCGATCGGATGATCCATTTCCCGGATTTCAGGGCGGCCGAGCGTTCTTTCCAAATCCTTAGCCAGGTAAGCGGGCGTGCGGGTAGGAGAGGGCAGAAAGGAAAGGTATTGATCCAAACTACCAATACTTTACAAAATATCCTGCACCAGGTCATTCGCCACGACTACGAAGCATTCTATCAATTGGAATTGCAGGAAAGGGAGCGTTTTAACTATCCACCTTTTTATAGACTTATAAAGATCACCATAAAAGACCCGGAGAAAAAGCCGGCGCATGATTTTGCACAAGCATTTGTAAACCTCTTACTCCCTGAACTGGGAAGCAAACGAGTGCTTGGCCCGGAAACCCCTGTGATCGACAAGATCCGGAATAATTACCTGGTCGATATTTTTATAAAGCTGGAAAAAGACAAGATCAAACTTCCGGCGGTAAAGGAGCTCTTGCAAAAGCATGCTTCCCAGCTTTTACAATCAGATAAGTCCTATCGAAGCACCCAGGTAGTCTTCGATGTAGACCCTGCATAGCAGCTTTGAACAAGGAGCAAGAATAGACAAGTAAGCGCTCCATACAGACCCAAAGTCCAGAACTCCCATTTTTGTATATTAATTTTATGTTAACAAATTAACTTCAATGTTAACAGTGATTTTACTGCTTTATAGCTATCGTATTCACAATCAATCTTTTTTAGGGTTTATTTAAAAATTGATTTTCAATAAGTTAAATAAGTATTTACACAGCTTTTGGTGTGTTGAAACTGAAATTTCACTGCTACGTTTAGGATTATATAACCGGTAACATACAAAGTGGTTTATTACTCCAATGTTAAGAACTAGGTTTAATGTTAAGTATCGGTTAATTTTGTATAGTACAATAAGTTATAAAGAGCCTATGAAAAAGTTAGCTTACATGTTCCTGATAGTAGGAAGCCTTCTGGCAGGAGCCAATGTTGTAAATGCAGCCGGAGACGGGGCGAAGAAAAAAGCTAAAACGAGATTTGTTTCCTGCTCTGAGCAGACAAGTCAGATTAAGGCCCTGATCGGAAGTCCTGATCTAGTGTTGGAAAGTACTTCTAAAGTAGAAGTAAATTTCAGTCTTAACGAATACAATGTCATCACCGTGAATGATGTAAAAACGGATAATGCCGACCTGAAGAAATATGTCTACAGTAAAATGAATGGCAACCGTATTCACGGAAACGATGTAGATATGAAAGATCAAAAAATCACACTGGTTTTCAAACCAGAACAACAACCGATATTTTCAGTGTTTTAAGGTAGAAGGGGAGTTTTAGGTTTTAGAATTTTAAGTCTGTCCCGCTGTGTAATCACAGCGGGATATTTTTTTGTCTGAACCTTGATTCACCGGATTAGAAGATTTACTTGATTTTGATTAGCAAGATTTAGCACCGTCACATAGTTACTTGGTCCGCTCAGAGTCTCCCACACTCGGAACGTTGTTTTAGCACAAGTGTTCGATGGGGACTCTGAGCTGCTACTAGCAGAGCAGGATCATCAAACAACTCAGAGTCCCCTGCAAAGGGCAGTATAAGCTTTACTCTCCGGATGCGGGAGACTCTGAGCGGACTAAAGTTTCCTACTGAATGACAACTATTAAAATCCTGTTAATCAAAATCAGTAAATCTTCTAATCCGGTGAATCAAGGTTCAGGCAATCATGGCTGTGCTTCATTCATCAACAGCAAGAATTTTTCTACCATCAGCTCTTTTGAAAACTCCCTTTCGGCCAGTTGTCTTGCGTTTGTTTGCGCTTTTTTCAGAAGGCTGTGATCTTTTGTGTAGGGGAGTATTTTTTCTGCAAAGTCTGCAGGCTGCTCGGGATCATAGTAGAAGCCGCAATGATTTTGCTCGATCAGGTCTTTCATCCAGCCTTTGGTATTGCTGATACAAAGTTTGCCGGCAGCCAGGCCATCGAAAAATTTATTGGGACTGGTGGTTTCCAGGATTGGTTTTTTAGCAAAAGAAATATAAACCGCGTCCGTTATATTCAGCATATTGTGTAAGCTATCTTTGTTTATGAAGCCCACAAAGTGAATATTTTTCAATCCGTTTTTCCTTACCTTCTCTTTGATGAAAGAAAGCTCAGCGCCTTTGCCGGCTATAAGGAAATGAACACGTTCATCGTCTTTCCTGGAGAGCTCAATAGCAGCGTCAATCAGGTAATCCAGGTGGTTGGCTTTGCCGAGCGCTCCGAAATAGCTGATCACAAATTTTCCTTTTACTGCAAAATGTTCTTCCAGTTTCGGATCTTTTTCTTCGGGATGGAAAAAATCACAATCAGAAAAATTTGGGATCAGGTGAATTTCTTTTCCAGGCACTTTTTTGCGAATCCCTTCTTCAATACCTGGAGATAGCGCGATGATCCTTTCGGCTTTGGAGTAGATCCTTTTTTCGAGGAAGAATAAATATTTTTTTACAAAATAATTTTTGATCACACCCATCTGGATCGGCGCCTCCGGCCATAGATCGCGTACTTCAAAATCGTAATTGATCCGGTGCAGCCGGCGAAGCCAGATAGCTACAAGGCCTATGGTAAGCGGAGTAGAAGTGGTATAGCAGTAATCTACATCGTCTATTTCCGTAGCTTTTTCATAAGCACGGTAAATAAATTTGAGAAAAGAAATGATCCGCCCGAAACTGCTGAGGTTATTTTCATAATAAACGGGCAAATAATGAACCTTGATCCCCTCTATATTTTCATAGTGATAATGCGAATTATTGTGTGAAGTGATCATCTCCACATCATGTCCGGCCTCTACCAAGGCCTTAGCCAGATGGTAGGAGCGTATGGCGCCTCCTTGTTCAGGTGTTAAAAAATATTGATGTAAATAAATTATTTTCATAAAAATTCTTTTTGCATCCAGTTGGTAAGCACGATCAAAGACCAAATGGCAGTGCTATGATCGCGTCTTTCTGAAAAATGTTCTGCTAAGAGTATTTCTGTTTTTTCAAAAGAAATATAATGGTATACTAAACTATTTTTGTTGCGCAGAGGCTTGAGTAGAAAACTATTTTCCGGTTGCCGGATCCATTTTCCTACAGGCATTCCAAAACCTTCCTTGCTTCGTTGTGCAAATTCTTTTCCGCCCATATTTTGCAGCAGCTCCTTCAGGATCCATTTTCTTCCGTTTTGCAAAAGTAATTTGGGAGAAAGCGTATCAAGAAAGGCAGTAAGCTCATTGTCCAGATAGGGAACCCGCACCTCCAGGCTTTTCAGCATCGAAGTTTTATCTGTCAGCATGAGAATATCGGAAACCAGGTATTCGTGGCGGTCCTTATCCAGGGCTCGTTCCAGGAGATTCTCTTTTTGGTCGAGCGTAACATTTGTGTGTTTATGTTCGGAAAGGATTAGTCCTTCGGGATAGTATACGCTGCTGAAATTATCGTAGGTAACTACAGGATCTTTCCGGATCTCAGTAGCAAATTTATTCCAGAGTCTTGCCTGCTTGCGCAGTGGATGTGCGAAGCCATCGGGAATGACCTGGGAAAGAAAACCTGAAAACGAAATAAGTGAATCGTGCTGGTAGAAATAATCCAGGTATTTTTTATAAGCCCAGTGCCGGTTGTATCCGGCAAACCATTCGTCAGCGCCTGCGCCCGAGATTGCTACGCGCACTTCCTGCGCAGCGGCCTCTGAAAGCAGCCAGGTAAGCAGCAAAGCACTGTCCCCGATCGGCTGGTCCATCTGACGGATCAGATCGTCCATACGAAAAAGAATAGTAGAATCGATTACTATCTCGTGGTGATCGCTTTGGTAAAGCGCTGCGGCTTTGCGTGCATGAAGGTAATCGTTGGTACCAAAATCTTTGTCTTCGGCAGTGTTGACAATAGAGAACGATGGAAAATCTGAAATTCCCAGTTTATGGATCATCGCCAATAGTAAGGTAGAATCCACGCCGCCACTGAGGAAGATACCATTCGAAACATCCGATTCCAATTGCCTTTCCACTGCTTTCAGCAGCAAAGATTTTACATGAAGAATCAGTGAAGAAGACCGTGTGATATCGTGTAATACCGGAATTTCAGGAAGCCATTTTTTTATTTCCAATGAATCTGCATCGGCGTGGATCATATGGCCTGGCTCGAGCTCGAAAATATTTTTGTAAAATGTTTCCGGTCGTTTAGCGTATTTATATTTTAGATAATGTTCGAGTTGCAGGTGGTTGAATTCTTTCAAGATCAAACCGGAAGAAAGGATGCCTTTTATTTCGGAAGATAGTAAAAGAAAATTTTCACCTGCAGCATAATACAATGGCTTGATCCCATGCCTGTCGCGGGCAGCGGTGATTATGCCGGTAAGTGAATCGTAGAGAATAAAAGCAAACATGCCGTTCAGGTCAGGCAATCCTGCCGGGCCATATTCGATCAGGTGATAGAGCAATACTTCGCTGTCGGAGCCGGTGCGAAACTGGTATTTATGGTCCAATTTTTTTCGCAGCTCACGGTAGTTGTATATTTCGCCGTTGAACGACAAACAATAGCGGCCATCTGAAGAAATAAAAGGTTGGTTGGCTTCATCGGATTTGTCTACGATCTTAAGACGGTTGTTGCCAATAAAAATGGCATTACCTGCATGCGAATATCGTCCAAACCTGCTAGCGTCCGGGCCACGGTGCCGGATGCTGATATTCATCCTGCGGATGATCGTTTCGTCCGGATTGTTTCTTTTGTCAACAAACAGATTTATACCACACACTTCTGAAATTTTAAATTGTGAATTATGAATTTTAAATTCATTTCCAATTTCCTGCCTGTAAGGAGAATCTGTATTTAATTTATAACTTATAATTCATAATTCATAATTATTACCCAAATGACGATCGAAGAAGCACAACAGAAAGTAGACGAATGGATCAACACCATTGGTATACGCTATTACAACGAGCTTACCAATATGGCAATTCTTACCGAAGAAGTAGGAGAAGTAGCCCGCATCATTGCCAGAAAGTATGGAGAGCAATCGTTTAAAGAATCTGATAAACAAGTAAACCTCGCAGATGAAATGGCAGATGTGCTCTTCGTTCTAATCTGCCTGGCAAATCAAACGGGTATTAATCTTACAGAAGCATTGGAAAAAAATCTCGAAAAGAAAACGATAAGAGATAAAGACAGACATAAGGGGAATGAGAAGTTATGAGTTATGAATGTTGAGTTATGAATTATAATTACTAGTCATTCATAACTCATAACTCAACATTCATAATTTTTAAACTATTCGTTCCGGTAAAAAAACGCACACATCGCGCCCACCATGGCTCCGTAGAGGTGTGTTTGCCAGGAGACCCTGCCAGCGCTTGGAAGCAGGCCGGATACGATGCTTCCGTATACGATCACAATTAGTAAGGATAAAAGGAGCGCTTTGAAATTTCTGCGAAAAAAACCGCTGAAGAAAATAAAACTGGCAAAGCCGTACACTAAGCCACTCGCGCCAATATGACTACCGGGTTTTCCTATGATCCACACGCAAAGTCCGGAAAGAAGATAGATCCATATAAAGATCTCAAAGGCAATTTTTCTGTAAAAGTTAAATACAAGAATGCCCAGGATGAGTAAAGGCAGAGAATTTGAAAAAAGGTGAACAAAATTTATATGGATCAAAGGCCCTGTCACAATACCAACCAACCCAACTGCCGTGCGTGGAATGATGCCATAGCCACCGAAATATAAGTGAAAGTAAACCTCTACTATTTTTACAAGCCATAAAATGGCTACAAATAAGAAAGGATATAAAAGACTGTCGGAAGCATTTGATTGTTCTTTCAAAGGGAATATTTTAAAAACCTAAACGTTATATATTCAAAAATTAGTATATTAGTTTTAACAAACGCTAAGCATATGAAAAAGGTTATCACATTGCTTGTATTTTCTGCGATACTTTTGTCTGGCTCTTTTACAGAGGGATTTTCAGCGCCTCCCAAAAAGAAAACAAGCCTGGAAAAAAGAATGAAAAAGCAGAACAAGAAAAAGAAAAGAAAAGGCGATACGACTTGCCCGAAAATAGATTGCTAAAACTAAAATAAAAGTTATGAGTTATGAATGTTGAATTATGAGTTAATTTTAATTCAACATTCATAACTCATAATTCATAATTTCTATTTCTATTTGTGTCTCTTCCGCAATTCCTCAATGATCTCGTCGAGGTCAATATTTTTTTGTTCCAGTAATACCAGGTAATGAAACATCAGGTCTGCGGCTTCTCCCAGGAAGAGCGCCTTGTTATCGTCTTTCGCTTCGATCACCAGCTCTACTGCTTCTTCTCCTACTTTCTGTGCTATTTTATTAGTGCCTTTGGCAAAGAGTGAACTTGTATAAGATTTGTCGGAAGGATTATTTTTCCGATCGCGAATTACTTTTTTTAGGTGAGTAAGGAAAGCAGTTTTATCTTCGTTTTTTTCAAACCAGCAAGTATCTGCTCCAGTATGGCAGGTAGGCCCAATTGGATTTGCTTTGATGAGCAGTGTGTCCTGGTCACAGTCGAGCAGGATCTCTTTTACCATAAGATAATTTTGAGAAGTTTCTCCTTTGGTCCAGAGTCTTTGTTTCGTGCGGCTGAAAAAGGTTACTTTACCCTCTTGTTGGGTTTTTTCAAAAGCTTCCTGGTTCATATAGCCAAGCATTAGCACTTTATTGGTATCGGCATCCTGAATGATGGCCGGCACGAGCCCGCCCGATTTGGCGAAATCAATATTCATTACGATCAATTGTTTAGGCTGCAAAGGTAAGAATTTTATCCGTGCCTACCGAAATTCTTCTATTTCAATGTATAAATTGCACATTTTAGGGAATTTAATAATAATTTTATGATAAAGTCTTGGGGTTTTAAATAAAACATTTGTATCTTCGTTTTAAGTTTGTGAACCATTAATCTATTCAATATTATGAAACTAATGTATGTTGTTCTCGTTGCTTCGGCATTGTTCCTTTCCTCTTGTATGGCTGCCCACACTTGTCCTACTTATATGAAGAAAGACAACAAAGAGGCTGCAAAAAGAGCCTAATCGCGAAAGTATTTAAGAAATTGTGTTATTCATAGAGTTGGATCTTTGATCCTGCTCTATTTTTTTTGAGAAACTTAGTAAGCAGCAGGTTAGCAAGAGTATTGAGAAATAGTGAACTACTCAATACTCTTGCTGTTGCCCTTACTGACTCTATATCAGCAACACTCTCAGGATTATTTTTTAACAGGCTCCCCCTCGATTGGGTCGAGGATGATGTGCGACCAGCCGTGTGCATCCTGGTCTCCGGCGTTTTTCTTGCGCTCTTTCATCGCGCGGGTCACTTTTTTGCTGAAGGTCCAGCAAGTGCTTTGTCTGAGTTGCAAAAGCTGCGAAAGCTCGAGCGACGTGATCTTTCCTTTATTGGCATACACCAGGAATACCATGTAGAAAGCTTTCACCACATCAAATTTCAGACGGTGAAAAATAGTATAAGCAGTAGGTGATTCATCGTAGCGGCAGCGTGTACAGCGGCGTGAGTATTTATCTTTGCCTTCACAGAAACGGGTGTGACCACATTTCCGGCATACGTAGCCTTTGTCCCATTTTAGTTCTGCTAGGTATCGGTAACAAGATTCTTCGCTAGGGAAAATTTTACTAAACTCTTCAAAGTCTACTTCCTCCACCATCACTCTTGCTTTCACAAGATCTTTCACATTATTCTGAAGTTTTCTATTGTCGGAGTCGAGCAGCAAATTCATTCTCGTGATCTCTTCCGATTGCAAACGCAGTTCTTCGTTCATTTCCTCCAGCTGCTGATTTTTCTCGGCGATCTCGGTGGTGCGTTCTTTTACTTTTTGTTCCAGCTCTCGGTTTACTTTGTCTTTTAGCTTTTCATTTTCTTTCAGCTGCTCGATCATCTGCTCCTGCGCTTTTTCACGCTCTGCACGAATGATCTTGATCCTGTCGCCCAAAGCAAAAGAGAGGATCACAATCTCGAATACCAATCCTATATTAAATGAATAAACAGTAAAAATATCCGACCAGTGAATAATTCCGCTCATGCGGAAAATAAGGAAGATGATACTGATGATCATAAACGAATATCCTACCAGGTAATAGCGTGCCTGGCGAAACCCTTTACGCAAGCAAAGAATCGCCGAGACATAAATAATAATAAATGGTATGATGTATAAAGGAAAATTCCACTGAAGGTTTAAAATGGCTACGTCTAATAAAAAGAACGCTATATAGACTGCAATGATCAAGTCGAGCAGGCGGTTGAGTTTGGGAAGGTTATTTCTCAATTCAAGGAATGCTTTCGAATATACCGAGAAGCTTACCATCAGCATCAGCGGCGAGCTCCGGCTGATCCAGTTATTGAGTGCCGGCGAGTGCGACCAAAGGTATTGAAAACCTGTACCGTCTTCTGCCAGTGAAATAAGACCGCAGCAGAGTACATAGATCACATAGAGGATATATACTCTTTCTTTCATGGAAAAATAAACCAGGATGTTGTAAATGGCCATGATGGCGAGAATGCCGTAGAACATGCCCAACATATAATATTCGTTCAGCGCATAAAAAGTAAAATAATTGGCCGAATGAATTTTAAAGATGAAGGGGTTATGATTATTTGAAACAACCCTTACGTAGTAAGACCGTGCAATTGTATCGGTAGGAAGGTCGAAGATGAAATTTTTGTGCGCATAAGGCCGAAGGTCAAAAGGTTGCGCATAGCCTGCATAAGCAGAAAGGTAAGCCCCTGTTTTATCCGGATAGTAAAATTCAAAATTATCAATATGCGGATCGGAGTTTTCGAAGGTCCAGCGCTTATGGGTGTTTTTTGCTTCACGAAGGGAAAAGCGGATCCAGTAGGCGGATTTAGTGTTTTTAATGAACGCAAAAAGGGGAGAACTGGTATGCACTTTGAATTCATTCGAATGCATTACCTCCTCGATCGAAAGTTTCTGGGTGGGATCTTCCAGGATTTCCAGCTGACTGCCTAATAATGTAACATCTTCTTGAGAATCATCTAAGACAAGTGTTTCCAAGTTTTGTGGGTAAACCGCAAAAGGAAAAACGCAACATAGAAATAAGGTGATTACAATTCTAAACATTGTATAAAAATAATAAAAAATTCGATTATGAGAAGTATTTACGGGGCAAAGTTTAATTGAGATACCAGATACCAGATTCCGGATGCCAGATAAAATTATCCGGGGATCTGGTATCTGGCATCTGGTATCCTACACAATTCTCATACTTTTCTCTGAAAGTTTTTTCCTAGATTGCACTATCAAAATATAACTAAACAATGGGGATCCGTTCGGTATTAAGTAAACCTTTTGCCTCTTACGTGGTTGGAAAACAGCAACAATGGGCTGACAAACCTGGAGAAACGCAACAAAAAATTTTTCAATACCTGGTCAGCAAAGCTGCGCATACCAAATTCGGGAAAGATCATAATTTTTCATCCATCAAAAATTACGAAGACTTTAAACGCAATGTGCCTGTAAGAGACTATGAAGGCCTGAAAGAGTATATTGAAAAAGTAGTAAAAGGCGAACAGGATGTTCTCTGGCCTGGTCTGCCACAGTATTTTGCCAAAACTTCCGGCACAACTTCCGGGATAAAATATATTCCCATCAGCAAAGAATCCATCGGCTTTCATATCAATGGCGCGCGCGATGCCTTGCTCAATTATGTGCACGGCACAGGCAAATCGCTCTTCCTCGATGGCAAGCTGATCTTCCTTTCCGGAAGCCCGGAAATGGAGAAAAAGAATGGCATCTATGTTGGCCGGCTTTCAGGCATCGTTAACCATCACGTACCAGGCTATCTGCGCTCCAACCAGAAGCCGAGCTATGAAACCAATTGTATGGACGATTGGGAAGCTAAACTCGAAAAGATCATCGACGAAACACTGGGAGAACGCATGACCCTGATCTCCGGTATCCCGCCCTGGGCGCAGATGTACTTTGATCGGATCGTGGAGCGTACGGGAAAAAAGATCAAAGATGTTTTTCCTGATTTCTCGCTTTTCGTCTACGGCGGCGTAAACTTTGAACCTTATAAGGCAAAGCTGTTTGATACGATTGGGAAAAAAGTAGATTCGATCGAAACCTATCCTGCCTCTGAAGGGTTCATTGCTTTCCAGGATCAGCAAGACCAGGAAGGTTTGTTGCTCTTGCTCAACAGCGGCATCTTTTATGAATTCATTCCTACAGAAGAATATTTCAAAGAAAACCCAAAACGACTTTCAATTGAGGACGTCGAGCTAGGTGTCAACTATGCGCTGATCATGAATACCAATGCAGGTTTGTGGGGATATTCGATTGGCGATACAGTGAAGTTCGTTTCCAAAGATCCATACAGGCTAGTAGTAACGGGCAGGATCAAACATTTTATTTCTGCTTTTGGCGAACATGTGATCGGCGAAGAAGTGGAGAAAGCGATGAAAGCAACACTCGCGGTACACCCGGAAGCGGAGATCGTAGAATTTACCGTAGCGCCGCAAGTAACGCCGGCTTCAGGCTTACCTTACCACGAATGGCTAATCGAATTTTCAAGCGCTCCGAAAGACAAAGCAAAATTTGCTCAAGACTTGGACGATGCATTGGTAAAGCTCAACGTCTACTACAAAGACCTGATCACAGGCAATATTTTAACTACTTTAAAAATTACCTCTTTGAAAAAAGACGCTTTCCGCGAATACATGAAATCACAAGGTAAACTTGGGGGGCAGAATAAAGTTCCTCGTTTGTCTAATGACAGGAAATTGGCGGACGAACTAAAAAGTTATGAATTATGAGTTGCGAATGTTGAATTAGAAGATCTTCTATTTATTTAATTTAACTCATAATTCATAACTCATAATTCAAAATTTAAATAAAATTGAAACCTACAATAATCAATATCGGCGGCGTTCCTGAGCATTTCAATCAACCTTGGCATGAGGCCTTGGCAAAGGGATTATTTTCGCAAAAAAATATTGACCTCCACTGGACCGATTATCCCGGCGGTACAGGGGCGATGAATAAAGACCTGCGAAGTGGTATACTGGATGCAGCTGTTATTCTTACCGAAGGTATTGTAGCAGACATCGCACAGGGCAATGAAACGAAGATCGTACAGTGGTATGTAAAATCTCCGCTGGTCTGGGGTATTCATACCGGTGCGCATTCTCCTGTTCAAAACGATTCTTCTTTTGCCGGAAAAAAATATGCGATCAGTCGCTACGGTTCTGGCTCGCACCTCATGGCTTTTGTGGATGCGCATCAGCGAGGCTTAACGATCCGGCAAGACCAGTTCGTAGTGGTCAACAACCTGGACGGCGCGGTGAAAGCGCTTAGCAGCGGAGAAGCAGACCTGTTCATGTGGGAAAAATTTATGACCAAACCACTGGTCGACCAGGGAATCTTTAGAAGAGTAGGAGAGTGTCCCACGCCCTGGCCTTCCTTCGTGATCGCAGTACGTACAAAATTCCTGGAAGAAAATCCTGAAGCGATACAAGCGATGCTTTCGGTGATCCGGGAAGCATGCAAAGAATTTTATGCGCAGCCGGATGCGGCAGAAAAATTGTCGGCTAAATTCAATTTGCAATTGGCAGATGTGCAGGAATGGATGAAAGCCATCCGCTGGCAAACCGAAGCAAGCTTTGACCCACAGCCATTGAAAGAAGTAATAAATACGTTGGTTGATTTGAAAATTATCGAAAAACAAATTTCAGTAAGAGAACTTTGTAAATAATAAATTCAAAACTCAACATTCATAATTCATAATTCAACATTCATAATTCATAATTAATTTAATATGAACGGCACCATTCGTGCAGATATAAAACCGGGCTTGAAAGTTTCAATCATCTTGAAAAAAGATCAACGCTCAGGAAAAAGGACAGAAGGGATTGTAAAAGATATTCTCACCTCCGCACCCAAACATACCAGGGGGATCAAGGTACGCCTGGAAACCGGGGAGGTTGGGAGAGTACAGGATATTTTGTAAAAAATTCAGATAAAATATTTCTATGAGAAAAATCAATAATGTTAGGATCATGAAGACCGTATTGTACTTCTTGTCTATTTTATTTTCTCTTACCAGTACAGCGCAAACGCCCGCTAAAAAATACCTCACCGAACGTGTAATCATTCTTGTGGTCGACGGGCCGCGCTATTCGGAAACCTGGGGAGATAAAGAGCATAAATACATTCCGCATACCAGTCATGATCTACAGCCAAGTGGTGTGATCGGTACAAAATTTTACAACGATGGATACACTTATACCACCTCCGGCCATGCTGCGCTGTGCACAGGTGTGCGCCAGGAGCTTGAAAACAGCAAAGGAACAGACCTCCCCAAACAGCCATCTATTTTTCAATACTATTTAAAGCAGTCGGCGCTACCTGCTTCCAAAGCATGGCTGATCACTTCGAAAGACAAATTATTTATCCTTGGCAACACCGTCAATGCAGAATGGCATGATAAATATGTTCCTTTTTTCGACTGTGGAATAAATGGCCCGCGTTCAGGCTATCGCAACGACAGCATTACGTTTAATCACGTGATGAAAGTATTAAAAACAGATCAGCCGAATTTGCTGTTGGTGAATTTCAGAGAGCCCGATGCTTCAGGTCATGCCAACGACTGGCCCGGTTATCTCAAAGGAATCAAAGATACCGATAGTCTTGTATGGGAAGTATGGAAATTTATTCAGACCGATCCGTACTATAAAGACAAAACCACACTCTTCGTCACCAATGATCACGGAAGGCATTTGGATGGAGTTAAAGACGGTTTTGTTTCACACGGCGACGATTGCGAAGGATGTCGCCACATCAATCTTTTCGCCTTTGGTCCGGATTTTAAAAAGGATTATATACTTGATAAATATTACAGCCAGGTAGACCTACCCGCTACAGTAGCAGAATTGCTGGGCTTCCAGATGCCTGAAGGTACAGGGCAGGTGATGAAAAAATTATTTAAGTAAAACGTTTCGTCATTGCGAGGAAATGTTGCAAAGCAACGTTGACGAAGCAATCCGTTAGTTACGAAGTCTGAGCCCGTTTATTTATACCGCTAATTTAAAATTGACAAGGCTTCGTAGCTAACGGATTGCTTCGTCGCATGGCACACTCCTCGCAATGACGGATTTTTTTATTCCTGCTCTTCTTCTATCAGCTGGGGTGGCTCTCCTGCTTTCAATTTTGTCAAAAAATAATTCATAGTGATCTCAATAGCGCTCACCGGAAGTTGGTTGGCTCCTACGCTTGGTACTTTGTAGGTAAAAAAGAAATTTGTTTTTCCCTGGAATAATCGAATCTTTTCAAATCCTACGCTGCATACATATCCCTGGTGCCATTTGTACAATACTCCTGCCGATACGGTGTTCTGTATCACAAGCCAGGCGCCTGCGCTAAAGGTATTGTATTTTTTTCCGTAATAAATAAATTCTGCTGCGGGAGTCAAACGTAACGTATGACTAAGCAAAAAAGAACGATCAAAGGTAAGCGTATAAAACCTGGAAAGCAGGATAGGCGCATCTATTGGCTTGAGTGTTGTGTTGGGTACATCTTGTGAAGAAATCCCTAGATGCATTTTGTCACTGTAAAGCCACAAGCCTAAATTTCCGGTAAGTCCATTAGTAGAGCCACCGGCGCTGGCTGTAGAGCTTTTATAGGAGTAACTTACCAGTCCGGCCGAAATACCGGCTGACAAAAATAAATTTTCCTGGAGTCCTATATGATAGCTGTATTGCAGGTATCCTCTCGTTTTTCCAAAAAATTCTCCTTCTTTTTCTCCATACCACAAAGTACCTAATACTTGTTTGTTTTGTGAATTTCTCCGGTTCTGTTTTTCCTTTAGGCGAAAATTGGCGCTTCCATAAAAATTCCGCACTTGAGAGAAAACGCCGTTTAAACCGTGATAATCCATGGAAAGTTCTACTGGTGCGTAAGAACCACCTACTGCGGGATTGATAAGGGTATAATTGCGGAAGAAAATGTCTGTTGCATTGCTATAATCGTTGTAATGCTGGCCATAAGCATCCTGCACGATCAATAGCGAAATACAAAGAAAAAGGTTTCCTAGCCGAAATAACATCCTCCAAATAAATGATTTTAATCCATTTAAAAAAAATGCAAAAGATTTGTTTACAAATTCTTTTTAAAAGGATAGTAAGGGAAAATAAGCGCGCAAGTGGATTTTAAGCACTTGAGATACTGAATTTTACTGGCACTCTTATTTCGATTAAATAAATCTTTTAAAGAAGTTAGTATGAAAAGAAAAATCATTTTTGTTACCGCCGTCATCATAGCGCTCTTCAGCTTTACTATGGCGGTCAAAGATAATTCAGGAAAGTTCCACACTGCAGGAGCTCCCATTCCTGGCGAAACTACTTGTTCTGCGCCTGCTTGCCATGGAGCTGGTAACGGAAGTTTCACCACCGGCGGATTGGCCGACAATGCTGGTCCCGGGAGCATTACGCTCAGCTCTTCCAATATGACAAGCTGGACGTACACACCAGGTACGCTTTACCATATGACACTCACACTCACACAACCCGGTTGTACCCTGTTTGGTTTCAGTGCTGCCATCATCGACAATGCCGGCAGAAACGCCGGCACGATCACAGTGACCGATGCGACTCATACCCGCAAAGGCTCTCCAGTGGGCAGCACTGTTGTTTATCTCACACATACAGGACCGGCTACCGGCCCTAATCCAGGATACCAGGTGATCAGCACCGATCCTGCTATTATCAATTTCGACTGGACTGCACCGGCTACCAATGTTGGTCCGGTTACTTTTTATTTCGATGGAGTAGCTTCCAACAATAATACACTGGAAGATGGCGGAGACAATGTTTATGCGGGTTCGCAGGTGGTAAATCCTAATTCGGTTTCTTCTTTGCTGCTTGCAACCGTTAGCTCAATATCCGGCTTCTCTTCTGCCAACAATGTACCATCGCTTTCACAAAGCATCATGGTAGCAGGTGGCGGACTCACCGGAAACGTCACTGTAACGGCTCCTGCGCAATACCAGGTATCACTTAATAGCACTACAGGGTTTGCAAGTTCACTCGTATTGTCTACCAGTTCAGGTACGCTTCCTACCACTACTTTATATATTCGCTACAGTCCAACGTCGGCAGGCTCAGCCTCCGGAAATGTAACGTTGGCCGATGCAGGCTCCACTACCGCTTCAGTAGCGGTCTCCGGCTCTACTACTACCAGTGCTACTTTGTATGTGGTCAGCCTTATTACAAACTCATTCAGAACAATTGTAGGAACCCCTTCCGCCACCGTGAAAAATTTTACGGTAGCAGGTGTAAACCTCACCAGCAATTTAGTAGTAACCGCCCCCGCAAATTATGAAGTATCGCTGAGCGCAGGGTCAGGTTTCGGAGGTTCTGTAAGCATAGCTCCCGTAAGCGGCGCCGTGCCTGCTACCACGGTGTACGTTCGCTATAATCCCTCTTCTGCAGGACTGCACAACAACCTGATCCCTGTGAGCAGCGCAGGTGCTACCACTAAGAATATTTCTATCGGTGGACTAAGCGTGCCGCCGCCTGTACTTAATCAATCGGGGACACTGAGTGCATATAGCACTGTAGTAGGTACGCCTTCTACGGCTCAAAGCATCAACGTTTCAGGAACCAGCTTGTTGGCCGATATGATGGTAACGGCTCCTTCCAACTATGAAGTATCACTTAGCAGTAGCGCTGGTTATAGCAGCAGTGTTACGCTGACACAGACTTCGGGAACTGTTTCTTCTACGCCTGTCTATATTCGCTACAACCCGCTGGCAGCAGGCACACACAACAGCAGTGTTACTATTTCCAGCGTAGGTGCTAACACTCCGATCTCTGTATCGGTAAGTGGAACCTCTACTAATCCTGCCGGGCCTTCGATCTCAGCAAGCAATACATTTTCCACGTTTACTACTACTGTAGGTACACCTTCTGCAGAGCAGACCTTCACGGTTTCCGGAGTGAATCTTACTGCTAATCTCATCGTTGCTGCTCCAACTGATTTTGAAGTATCGCTTACCTCCGGCACAGGTTTTGGAAGTTCTGTCAACCTCATTCCTTCCAGCGGTTCGGTATCTTCTACTACGGTGTATGTGCGCTACAACCCTTCCGCAGCAGGGGTGACCAGTGTAACGATTGATCTTACTAGCACAGGAGCCACTACAAAAACAGTTTCTGTAAACGGTAATTCCAGTACTACAGAAGTAATGAGCAGCATTGCTGCTACTACAACTTTGGCCGTATATCCAAATCCCTTGAGTGGCGCCGGATACGTGGTGGCGAATAATGCTTCGGAAGGATTGATGAAAATTTCTGTACTCAATTACCAGGGACAACCGGTGAAAGAATTGTACAGCAGTTATGCCGGGATCGGGGAAACAAAAATTCCACTGGATTTTACAGGCATGAAAAAAGGAGCTTATATCATCGAACTTCAAGTGGGTGAAAACACTGTTCGGAAACAAATAATAGCTGAATAATACTTTAGTTGATAACCGGGGATGGCGGAAATTTTTTCTGCTGTCCCTTTTATTTAAAAAGACATGAAGAAGATAATCCTGCTGTGGTGTATAGTTTTAGGTGCTTGCGTTTATGGATGCGTGTATAAAAAGTACGATGATATTAAACCAAAAAATGTTACATCAAAAATAGTCAGCTTGCCTTGCGATAGTGCAAATCCTGTGATCTCTTATTCGCAACATATCGAGCCGATTATGGAGGCAGAGTGCGGTTCTAAAAATTCCTGTCACAATACTGCCGGAGCAGGGGGAGAAATAATCCTGGAAGACTACAACGGTGTAAGCTATGCCGCGGCAACAGGCCAATTGATGAGCTGTATTGTTTGGGATGGCTCTACCAAGCTGATGCCCGAAGATTCTAATACAAAAATAGATGCCTGCTACATCGCGGAAATTCAAAAATGGGTAGACGCAGGATTTCCAAATAATTGATCATGGAAAATTCAGACAAACGGATGATCAAATAAAATGATTTTGAAATGATGAATTACTATAAAATAATTTTCACCCTCATTGGCTTCATTATAACTATACAGGGTTTTGCGCAGGACGATCTTATGCAACAATTAGACAAGGAAACGGAAAAGAAAAAAGAATTTACCCAATCGACTTTCAAAAGTACGAGGGTGATCAACTCGCATTCCCTGGAAACATTGGGCAAAGGAGCGCTTGACTTTAGGATCTCACACCGGTTTGGAAGTTTTAATTCCGGATTTAACAATTGGTATGGGCTGGACGGCCCTGCTACGATCAGGCTTTCCTTTGAATACAGCATTAACAACCGACTTATGGTAGGAATTGGTAGAAGCTCGCAGGGAAAGTTGTACGACATGACTTTCAAATACCGTGTACTTAGGCAAACTACGAACAATAGCATGCCTGTAAGCGTGACAGCATTATACGTAGCCAACATGACCGGCCAACAAGATCTGACGAAAGCTTCTACAGGATTTGATCGTTACGGAGATTTTGCCAACAGGTTTTCAAATGTAGCGCAAGTGATTATCGGAAGAAAGTTTGGAAAACGTCTCTCGCTGCAAGTTGCGCCCACATTTGTGCATATCAATCTTGTAGACAGATCGGATGATAAGAACGATCTATATGCGATTGCTACTGCGGGAAGATATAAGTTCTCCAGAAGTATGGCCATTACCTACGATTATGTATACAGGATCTACAATGGAAGCGGAGAGTTTAACCATTACTATAACAGCCTGGGAATCGGGTTGGATATAGAGACCGGAGGACACGTATTCCAAATGTTTGTTACCAACTCCACCGGTATGAATGAAGCACAGTTTATTCCTTATACCTCTTCATCCTGGAAGAATGGTGGAATCCGTCTAGGCTTCAATGTGTCGAGAGTGTTTTCCTTTAAAAAGCGTAAAAAAAATAATGAGTCGTATGAAAAAAAATAAAATCATCTTTGGAGCGGCGACAATAGTGGCTTGTTTTCTGTGGTCGTTTATCAGTGTAAGCGTATATAAAACTAATTCGGGAAAAGTTTCTTTTTTTTCCGAAACACCCGCTATGAATATTGATGCAAATTCTGAAGTGTTAAGTTCGATCATCAACCCGGAAAATAATACCATGGCCTTTAGTGTGCAAAATACTTCCTTTAAATTTTCTAATTCATTTATGGAAGAGCATTTCAACGAAAAATATATGGAAAGCGATAAATACCCGCGCTCTACCTTTTCTGGCAAGATCAATGAAGCAATAGACCTGAAAAAAGACGGTACCTACCAGGTGACTGCTACAGGAAAGTTGAATGTACATGGCGTGGAACAACCCAGAACGATCAATGGAACGATCACCGTGAGGCAAGGGAAGTTACATTTGAAAAGTGTTTTTCCTGTGAAGCTGGTGGATCACAAAATAGAAGTACCTACGCTGGTCACAGAAAAGATCGCCGAAGAGATCCGCGTGACGGTCGATTCGGATTTCAACATGCAATAAAAAATGAATGCAGTATCAAAACTAATTTTATATATTGGAGACAAGGATTTCTGTTTATTTAAACTCAACAAAGGAAATCAGTATAACAAGAACCAACTATGAACAAACAAGTTCAAGACCGCATTGTTGAAGCAATAGTTTCCGGCAAAGGCAACGAGGTTCTTTCTGTTCTGTATAAAGAAACACTTTCCAAGGTTCGCCAGATGGTTTTAAAAAACAATGGCAACCTTGAAGAAGCAAACGATATCTTCCAGGACGCTGTGCTAGTCTTCTTTAAGCAAGTAAGGAACGGTTCGTTTAAAGCAGAGTATGACATAGACGCATATATTTATACCATCGCGAAAAATCTTTGGATCAAAAGAGCGATGAAGATCACGAAAAATGTTCCGCTTGAGTATTTGAAAGAAACACAAACGATCGCAGAAAATGCTCTGGAGACAGTGATCACCGAAGAAAAGGCTGAGGCGCTGGAAACCTTGATGAATAAAGTAGGAGAAGAGTGCAAAAAATTATTAAAGCTCGTAGCCTACGAAAAACGCTCGATGAAAGAAATTTGTGTAGAGATGAATTATTCAAGTGAAAATGTTGCCAAGACATATCACTACCGTTGCAAAAAGAAATTTACAAAATTTATTAAAACCAATTCCCGTTTAATGGAATTATACAAAGCATGAATCCGGAATACGCCGATATTGAAAAGATTGAACGCTACCTGGCTGGAAAGCTTACAGGAAAGGAGCTGGAGGAGTTTGAACAAAAACTCAAACATGATCCTGAACTGATGATGCAGTTGAAAGCGCAGAAAATTTCCGATGAACTGCTGGAAGATTATGAGTTTTTGAAAATCAAAAAGCAAATGCAGCAGGAATTGCCTCAGATCAACCAGGGTGGAAAAGGAAATTATTGGATTCTCTTTGGCGCACTAGTGATGGCCTTGGTAGCAGGAGTTTTATATCAATTTAATGCTTCTAAAACGAATTCTTCTACCGTCCCAACTTCTGTAAGCAAAGATACTATTGTTTCCAAAAATGAGATCATCAACGAATCGGGAAGCAATGTTTCTTATACAAATGAATCAAAAGGGACTTACAATACTAAAATAGATTCTACGATTGTGGCGCCAAAGGATACTGTCTCTTCTATAAAGCCTCAAAACCCGATGAATCCTGGCCCTACGACCACAACAGTTTTTGAGGTGGAAGAAAAGAAAATGGATCCAGCTCCTGTTGCTAAAGAAAATAATTGTGAAGGATTACAAATCGAAACCAATACTGAAACAGAAAAAACCTGTGAAGGGAAAAATACCGGATCATTCACGATCTCTGTACTCAAAGGAGGGAAATCGCCTTATCAGTTCAGGTTGAGTGGAAAAAATAATTTTACCAATTCGAATCGTTTCGATCGTCTTGCAGAAGGCGATTATATGGTTTTCATTAAAGAAAGCAGCGGTTGTATTTATGAAGTAAAACAACCGATACATATTGAACCCAAGGTATGCAAGGAACCTTTCAGTGCTACGTTCACGCCTTCTCAGGAACCTGCCTGGAAATTACCTATAGAAGGAGATCAGTCAGGAAAAATGAAATTCCAGGACAAGGCGGGAAGACTTGTGCACGAGATCTATATACAAAACGGAGTTCCTTATGAATGGGATGGTTCGGGCAATAGAGGTGAAGAAATTCCGGGAGGATATTATTATGTAACGATCGAATTTTCTGACGGTTCGTTTACATATGGATATCTGACGATAAATCGTTAAATTTCGAATGGATGTTTGCGAAAATTTTACATATCGTATGTTTTCTGGTACTCTTGCAAAGTAAATTTTGCATCGCACAAACCACTGTGCCGGTGCCGGATGCAAACTTCCGTTCTTTCCTGCAAACAAATTTTTCTTCCGTCATGTCGGGAAATTTATTGGATACCGTAGCCGCTTCGAATGTTACCGGAACGCTCAACTGCCATAGCCGTTCGATCAGTGATATTACAGGGATCCAGTATTTCAAAAAACTCACGATTATCAACCTGAGTAATAATTCGATCTCCACGTTGCCAGCGTTGAAAAATTTTTCAAATCTTCAGCAGCTCTACTGCGATACTAACCAGCTGACGAGTGTCCCAGCGCTTAATGCACTCACTACGCTCCAGGTTATTTCATTCAAGAAAAATAATCTAACAGCTTTACCTTCCTTAACAGGCCTGACGAATCTAACCATGCTGCGTGTTGGGATGAATAATCTTTCAGCGCTTCCTTCACTTAGTGGACTTACAAGCATGACTACCCTGGATGCGTCTGAAAATAATCTTACACAACTTCCCGATCTTTCTTCATTAATAAATCTTGAAAATCTCTATTGCGGAAAAAATGCTCTTACCGTTTTACCTTCACTGCAAACACTGGTCAAACTTCAAATTCTTATTTGCGGAGAAAATCAATTGACCTCAATTCCGGAGCTTCATTACTGCACCTTACTAAAGTTTATCCGGATTTCCGACAATCAGATCAGCCAGCTACCGGACTTGTCTTTTATGAATACACCTACGCAGGTTCACCTGGATCATAATAATCTTAGCTTTGAAGATTTGTTAGCTGTAGTAAGCAACAGCAATTATTCATCGACCGTCTTTGAATTATTTCCACAAAATATACTAGGGAATTATGCCGACACGATTGTAAAAAAGAACGGGCAATTCCGTTTTAAATTAAACATAGACGAATCGGTCAACTCGAATACTTATGAGTGGTATAGAAAGAACACTTATATTTCTTCTACTAGTTCGGACCTCATGCAAATTAATGGAGTGGCGGATTCTGATACAGGAAGTTATTATGCGGTGATCAAAAACAGTAACCCTGCTTTTGTTGGAGATTCATTGGTGAGTAATATGAAAAAGATGAAAGTAGCAGAATGTTTTGTTTCCGCTACGATAAGTATTACAGCAGAAAATATTTCCTGCAAAGAAGGATTCCGGGTAACTGTCAATACAAGTAATCTCACCGGAGTCATAAGTCCTTTAACCTATAGTGCAACGAATACATATACAGGAGAAAGCTATGCTTCTTCAATGCCGGTGATATCAAGGCTTCCGGAAGGTAATTATCAATTGCAGGTGCAAGATGCAATGAGCTGCGAAACCACACCTTTCACATTCGACCTGGTATCAGGAAGTGATTGCGATCCGGTATTTTCTCCAAATGGTGATGGGATAGCGGATACCTATTACATCAGCACACCAGGAAGAGCAAAAATCTTTAATAAAAATGGTACGCTTATCCAGGAATTTACAACGCCTGCTTATTGGGACGGAGTGGATAAAAATGGCGCGGAAGCCCCCTCCGGCTATTATGCAATTATTGTGAATGAGAAAATCACTATGCATATCTCTCTAATGCGTTAATATTTTCTCTTGCATCCTTTGCGTTTAAACCAAGTATAAAAAGAAATACGATCATTCCTTGAGCTCCAGGCTTTGAAGGATATGCTGGTTACTCACCGCAAGTGTTATTTACTTTCGCGCAGAAATTCTGAGATCAACGAAGTGCAAATTTCTTTCACCGGTCTTATCTCGTGAATATATTCAATCGCCGGACCTGCGCACCATACGGTTTTGTAGGTAGGTTTGAAAGCTGCGTTTTCAATAGCGTTCATTCCTCTCAAGGCCATGAAAAGTTTGGTATATTTTTTCAGCCATTTATTTTTTAGAAAAAATCTTTCCAAGAAACCGGCTTTAGTTCCGATCTTTTTCACATAAGGCGTATTGATGACTGTAAGCGCAGAGCCGGACAAGCGCGTGGTGCGTACAATGTCTTTCGCACCATATTGGATTAAAGCTTTTTTATAATCATCCGAAACGGGTGCTTCGTTGGAAGCGATAAAGATCGTACCAATGCTGGCGCCATCGGCTCCAAGGTCTAGTATATGTTTCAGTTGTTTCCCTGTAGCTACACCACCAGCAGAGATCACAGGGATGGAAAGATGTTCTTTCAGAAGTGGTACAAGCTTTTCCGCCGGGATATTTCCTGCATGTCCGCCTGCTTCTGAGTTGACTGCAATCACACCGTCGGCGCCGAGCGCTTCTACTTTCTGAGCATAGTGAAGATCGGTGACATCACAAAAAACTTTTATGCCCGCGCTTTTACATTGTTCAATCGTTTCCTGCGGACTGCCAAGAGAAGTGATGATAAAATTTACTTTCAGCTCTACACAGGTTTTTAATTGAGATTTATATTTGAGATTAGATTTGTTTACGATCAGGTTTACACCAAATGGTTTGTCAGTTTTCGAACGTATCTCAGCAATTGCTTTTCTCAACTCTTCGTCACTGCGATAGTTAAGTGCCGGGAAGGCCGCCGTAATACCGCTTTCAAGTGCCGCCACAATCATGGCCGTGTTGGATACGAGAAACATAGGGGCCATGATGATAGGGTATTGTATGTTAAGAAGGGTGGTTAGGGTTGTTTTCATTTAATAATTTTATTTTGTTCTCAAGACTCACACTCACACTCCAGACTGACCTATAGCTGGACAGTCTGGAGTGTGAGTGTGAGTCTTGAGAATGTCGCGTTACAATTCATTAAGTTCGGCTTCATACCCTCCACTCAAGATCGGAAACCTGCACCAGGAGCGAGGATCCACGTTGAAATCATCGATGTGGAAGGAAGGAGCGATGCGTTCACGTTTCCATTGGTTGCGGGTCCACATCTGGAAGAATTTTTTTACATGCATGCGAAGCAGTGTAGAGTCTTCCAGGTTTCGTTCAGCCAGCTCTTCGTATACTACTTTAGGAGCTTTGCGCTGCTTGATCGCAAGTTTTTCTATTTCTACTAAAATGGAATAGGGCATCAGATCTTTTTCATCTGTCTGGGTTCGTTCAATTGGCCTGAGCTCGGCGGTAGGAGTGAGCGCGTTTACAAAACGAAGACCTGATTGTCCCATTGTTTTTTCTGCCCAAAGCAGCCAGCTGCGGATAAAATGTTTGTCCACCCCTGCAATAGGAGCAATGCTTCCGGAAGTATCGCCGTCCATCGTAGCGTAGCCTACATCGCCCTCGCTGCGGTTGGAGGTGGTGATTAGCAAAGCCCGGTGAATATTGGCCAGCATCCAGATGATCGGTGCGCGGCTTCTGGCTTGGATGTTTTGTAAGGTGATATCGTCGGTTTCCCAGATCAGTTTACGGCCGATCGCATTTTCTATTTTATGCGTATAACTATTTACTTCTTCGTCTACCGGCCAATGATAGAAGGTAGCACCAATTGACCTGGCAAGTTCTTCAGCGCTTTGGAAAGTATTGTCGCTGGAGTTTTTTGTTCCCTGGTAGGCGCAGATCAGGATCTTATTCATGATCTTTTTTACTTGTTCGTCGAATGGGAACGCCTCTATTTCTGCTGGATTCACGAGATCATCGATGCCACCTTTTTTTAGAAAAACTTCTGTGCCTAATTCCCTTAATCCTTTCTTCACCATTTCACAAACCATTACCGCGCAAGCAGAAGAGTCGGCGCCACCGCTGAGGGAAAGAACAAAGCCTTTGCTCTTACTTTTGCGCATATAGTCGTAAAGTCCGAGTGATGTGGCTTCCCAGAATTCGTATTCTTTTTCTCTGTCGTCGTGGGTCAATAGTGAGTGACTGGTTTCGCCGTTGCTGAAATTTATATCGGCGTATACAAGGTTTACATTTTTAAAAGAAAGGCGATCATTGCGCTGAATTAATTCACCCTTGTGTGCGATGAGCACTTCACCGTCGTAGATCATACGTCCGGCTTCGTTTCCCACAAGGTCGCTGTAGATGTAGGTACAGTCAAAATATTTAGAACCGCCGATGACAAGATCGTAACGGATGATGGATTTATGAAAAGCAAAATGGCTCGCGCTTGGGTTCAGGATTAGTTGTGCGCCCTTCTGATGGTGCCTGATGCCCGGCCTTTGAGGTCTCCAGGCGTCTTCGCAAATTTCAAATCCAATTCGGATCCCTTCTATATCGTAAAGTACATCGCCGATCTTGTAGGAGTTATTTTCTATTTTGATCTCCTCGATTAGTTCAGCAGGCCAGGCGGTAAACCATCGTGGCTCGTAATGTACGCCATCGTTTGCAAGAAATTGTTTGGCAGTAAACCCAAGTATTTTTCCATTTTCGATCAGGCATGCGCAGTTATAGAGAAGCCCTTCAAAACGTACGGGTAATCCAATGCTGACTACAATTCCATTGCAGGAAGGAGCGATGAGCAAAAGTTCTTCCATTGCTTTTTTAGGAAGCCATTCGCTTAGGAACATATCTTCACAGCCGTAGCCGGTGATGCAGAGTTCGGGAAGACAAAGAATTTTTACGTTTTGAGCTTTTGCCTGTTGGATCGCTTCAAGAATATTAGCCCGGTTGTTGGCCCAGTCAAAAGGTGTCTGATTCAACGCTGCTCCGGCTACACGGGTAAATTGATTAGAAGTCATGATAAAAGAATCACTTTGGATATTCAAGTTAACTAATAAAAATGAGATTTAGTTGCGTTGTTCTCCTTGTTGTTAAGGTCTGTATCCATTGCGAACGCACAAAAAAAGGAGGCCCTGTGTGAAAGCCTCCTTTATTAATTTAGGTTATGAAACTAAATTATAGGTTATGAAAAATTGTTAGTATGTCAGAAAATCGCCGCAAAGAACTTTGATTTCTTCTTTGCTCTTTGGTTCGTCACCAGTTTGAAGCGTTACAATTCTTCTTACCAGTACACCAGTGATCGCTTTTCTGAAGCCAAGTTTTTCAGCAAGTTCGATACAGTTAGACATTTCGTCTTCTGTACATACGCCGTCAGCAAGCATCATAGAAACCAGGTCATACAATTCGTCGAAACGATCAGAATCGTTGTCCGGAACTTTAAATTCGATAGATTTGCTATCTGATTTTATAATTTTTTTAACGTCATTGATGCTCAATCCATTTTTTACACCAATATCGAAAATGAGTCTTTTTTCAGCTACAGAAAAATCGCCATCTGAATTTGCAATCGCTACCAGGTTTGCAAGGTGGCTTTTCAGATTTTTAGTCTTCTTTGTTTCAAATAGTACCATAATAGTATTTTTTTAAGTCGATACAAAGTACGTCAATTTTTGTAATTCCAACAAATGAAAAAGTAAAATATTTTTAAAATTCTTTAAATAATTATATATATTTAATAATAATGCACATTATTTTCTTGTTTAATTACGTATAATGCTATTTTAGGCATTTTTCATTTGTTGTATTATTTCCATATGATATGCGAATACTCAGAGAAGTATAATTTTAATTATAATTATTTATCTCTAACCAGCTAACCTTGTGAAAATTAAAGATTTTATACTAGTTTTGAAAAAAATGCTGAAAAAACTAGCAGTATTTTAAAAAATCAAAGGGCTTTTTAAAAGAATTAACAAAAAATGAGTCGAAAGGAAGAATTTTCTAAGGTCATATTAGAAGGATATGAATTTTCCGGGCCTTCTATCGTGTTAGGAGGAGCTATATTAGATGGAGAATCTTTTCCCGGAGAATTGATCCGCCTGCCGCTTAGAACTATGAATCGCCACGGATTAATAGCGGGAGCAACAGGTACGGGAAAAACAAAAACGCTGCAGACCATTACAGAAGGGCTTTCCGAAGCTGGTGTGCCGGTATTGCTCATGGATATTAAAGGAGATTTAAGTGGTATCGCCCTAACCGGAGAATCAAATGCCAAGATCGAGGAAAGACATAAAAAAATTGGAATTCCATTTAGTCCTAAAAAATTTCCGGTAGAGCTTTATTCGCTTTCCAATGAGAAAGGAGCCCGCTTGCGCGCTACCGTTACAGAGTTTGGCCCTGTATTATTTTCAAAAATCCTTGATCTCAATGATACTCAAAGCGGCATCGTTTCACTGATCTTTAAACTCTCCGACGATGAGCGCCTGCCTTTGCTGGATCTGAAAGATTTCAAATCAATGCTGAATTACGTGACCAATGAAGGAAAGGAAAAAGTAGAAAAACTATACGGAAAAATTTCTGCTGCTTCTACGGGTACTATTCTCCGTAAAGTAATTGAACTCGAACAACAAGGAGCGGATAAATTTTTTGGAGAAACCTCTTTTGACGTAGAAGATCTTTTGCAGAAAGATGCAGCAGGCAATGGAACAGTTTCTATTATAAAGCTTACAGATATTCAGGACAGACCTAAATTATTTTCTACCTTCATGCTCAGCTTGCTGGCAGAAGTGTATGCAAAATTTCCGGAAGCGGGAGATCTGGATAAACCAAAGCTAGTGATCTTTATAGACGAAGCGCATCTTATTTTTGATGAAGCTTCTAAAGCGCTCAACGATCAGATCGAAACTATTATCAAACTGATCCGTTCTAAAGGAGTAGGGATTTTCTTCTGTACACAAAATCCGGCAGATATCCCTGCTTCGATCCTTGGACAACTTGGAATGAAGGTGCAACATGCCTTGCGTGCTTTCACTGCCAATGACCGCAAGATGATTAAGATGACGGCAGAAAATTATCCGATCACTGATTTCTATAAAACAGAAGAGCTGCTTACCTCTCTCGGAATCGGAGAAGCCGCCGTGACTGTGCTAAGTGAAAAGGGAACACCCACACCGCTGGCCGCTACTTTACTGCGTGCGCCGCAATCAAGAATGGGAGTATTGACAGAAACAGAAACCGAACAACTGGTAAAAAATTCAAAGCTTGCCTCCAAATACAACCAAGTGATCGATCGTGAAAGCGCTTATGAAATACTGACGCAAAAGATCGACAAGATCGATGAGGAGGAAGGCGAAAAAGAAGAAGCCAAAAAAGTAAAGACAAGTAGGAAACAAGAAAAAAGTACAATGGAAAAAGTATTGGACAGTTCGCTTACCAAACAGATCGGACGTACTGTGTTTACAGAGCTTACCAGAGGCTTGCTGGGAGCGCTTGGATTGAAAACTACAAGAAGAAGATAAAGAAGTTATGAGTTATGAATGTTGAATTATGAGTTAAAATATAAACATGTAATCCATATTCATTCATAATTCATAACTCATAATTCATAATTTAAAAAAAATGAAGGTAATCGTAATAGGAGGGGGAGCTGCCGGTTTTTTTGGAGCTATTACTTGTGCGCGGTACAACTACAATGCGGAAATTATTTTGCTTGAAAAATCAGACAAGCTTTTGTCCAAAGTAAAAGTTTCCGGTGGTGGACGGTGTAATATTACACACGCCTGTTTTGACAACAACCAGCTCATCAAATTTTATCCAAGAGGAGGTAAAGAACTCAAAACCTGTTTCACTTATTTTTCTACCAACCAAACGGTAGACTGGTTTGAATCCAGGGGGGTGAAATTAAAAACAGAGGCAGACAATCGTATGTTTCCGGTTTCCGATTCTTCTCAATCCGTGGTAGATTGCCTGATCCGTGAGGCCCGCGTGTTGGGGGTAAAAATCATGACAAGCTTTCCCGTAGGAGGAATTGAACGAAAAAATGGCCAGTGGTACGTCAAGCTGAGAGGTGGCGAAAATATGGTTTGCGATAAAATATTAGTAGCTACCGGCGGCAGTCCAAGCGATGATTCTTACAACTGGATGCGCGAATTAGGACTTGAAGTGGTGAAACCGGTTCCGTCGCTTTTCACTTTCAACATACCAAATTCCAGACTGAGCGGGCTGCAAGGAGTTTCCGTTCCGCATGTCGAAGTAAGGGTAGAAGGCACAAAGCTCTCCCATACCGGCCCTTTGCTGATCACGCATTGGGGATTCAGCGGGCCTGCAGTATTAAAACTTTCTGCCTGGGCCGCGCGCGAGATCCATGATATGAATTATAATTTTAACATTCATATCAATTTTGTGCCAGAACATACCGAAGAAAGTCTCCGTGAAAAACTGCACGAGATCAAAATGGAGCATTCTAAAAAAATCGTCTCGTCAAATCCATTCTTTGAGATCCCTAAACGTCTCTGGGAACGACTGACCAATATTGCAGGCATTGAAGAAGAAGTGCGTTGGATGGAAGTGCCTAACAAAAGTATTAATAAACTTTTGGAAGAACTTCTGCGAGGAAATTATTCGGTGAAAGGAAAAACGACTTTTAAGGAAGAATTTGTAACCTGTGGTGGTGTAGACCTGAAAGAGGTAGATATTGTCACTATGCAATCCAAAAAACAGCCCGGCCTTTATTTCGCAGGCGAAGTACTCAACATCGACGCGGTGACAGGAGGCTTCAATTTCCAGGCTGCCTGGACTACGGGATTCTTAGCAGGCAAGTCGATCGCTGAAGATTAGTTTGAATCGAAGATTTGAAATCTGCCGTTTTGATAATATATTTATAAATGAGGGGTAAGGATTTTTTAAATTAATTTCATTTTCAAAATTATCGAATTTTCAAATCATAGAATATGGCTAAAGTAAATAAAACTTCTACCCGGGCTCCTAAGAGTTTGGATAAAGAAAAAATAAAAATAGAAACAGATATGCTCGTGCAGCGGATTGGCGAGCTTCAAAAAATATTTTACGCTTCCGCACAACATGGATTACTGGTAGTCCTGCAAGGACTCGATGCGGCAGGAAAGGATGGACTGATCAGCAAAGTTTTTAAAGGGATCAATCCTCTGGGATGTACAGTACACGCATTCAAAGGGCCTACAGAAGAAGAAATGAAACATGATTTTCTCTGGCGTGTACACAAAGAAATTCCTGCCAAAGGAATGATCCAGATCTTCAACCGCTCGCACTACGAAGATGTACTCATCACCAGAGTAGAAAAATGGATCGACGATAAAACAGCTAAAAAACGATTCGTTCATATCAATAATTTCGAAGATCTTATCACAGATAATGGAACCATCGTCTTAAAGTTTTACCTCCATATTTCCAGAGAAGAGCAGGCAAGCCGCTTGACGGAACGTAAAACCAATCCACAAAAATACTGGAAACACAACGACGATGATTGGAAGACCAATCAAAAATGGCATGCGTATATGGAAGCGTATGAAGATATTTTCAAGTACTGCAATAATCCTGAATGGACAATCGTGCCGGCGGATCAGAACTGGTACAAAGAATACATCGTAGCAAAAAAGATCTGTGATACGTTGGAAAAGCTTAAATTGCAATATCCTAAAATGGCTAAAAAATAAAACTTCAAAAACGCAAATGCCAAATTCAAAAAGCTATTACTGTTTTCGAATTTGGCATTTGCGTTTGGGGATTTAATCAGTATGCATTTAAACTATTATTTCCTGCGTTTCCTCAGCGAAGAGCTTCGCTCGAAACTGCTAGGATTGGAGCTTGCAGAATGTTATCTCCAAAATCGTTACGAATGCGTTCTTGCCTTCTTCGGAAAGGAAGAAGAATTTTTTATCAAACTGAATTTATATCCTGAATTTACCTGTCTCGCTTTTCCTTCGGAATTTTATAAAAACAAAAAAGGAACCTATCCTCTTTTTAAATCGCTCAATGGTCTGAAAATCCTGGATCTCGTACAGCACGATAATGACCGGAGCTTTCACCTGGTATTCGAAAATGAAATGAGCCTGATGTTTAAGCTCTATGGCAGCCGCTCGAATCTGCTTTTATTCTTTAAGAATGAATGCGTCGATCTGCTGAATAAAAACCTGGCGCAAGACCAGGAGTTGGTACTAGATGCTACCGCTAAAAAAATGAATGTAAGTTGGGAGCAGTTTGTAAAAGAAGAAGGCAATCTAAAAAAACTTTTTCCTGCCTTTGACAAAGAAATTATTACTCTACTGGAGGAAAAACAATATGCTACACGACCGCTGGAGGCGCAATGGGCAAGACTTTCCGAAGTGCTGACAGTTTTAAATAGAAAGAAGTTTTTTATCCTGGAGACAGAAAAAGAAATCAACTTAAGTTTTTTTGAGCATGGTAAAATAATTGCTTCCACAGACTCTGCTCTTGAAGCGGCTAATTTATTTGAACGTTACCGTGGACAACAATTTTATTTATCCAAGGAAAAACAGGAAGCGTTAACTGTTTTAAATCAAAAAATAAAAAAGACGAAATCTTATCTTGCTACAGTAGAGCAAAAGAAAATAGCGCTAAGCCAGCAAACTCCCTATGAAGAGATCGGCCATATCCTCATGGCCAATCTTCACCAGATCCCTCGACATATAAGCGAAGTAGAGCTGTTCAATTTTTATACCGAACAACCTATTGTGATCAGGCTTAAAAAAGACCTCACACCTCAGAAAAATGCAGAGCAATATTATAGAAAAGCCAAGAACCAAAAATTAGAGGTTGCGCAGTTGGATCAGACCATTGGGCACAAGCATAAAGAGAAAGCGCTTGCAGAAGAACAGGTAAATACTTTGGAAAATTTCCAGGAATTGAAATCGTTGCGAAAATATTTAAAAGAGCAAGGATTGATGCAGGAAAAAATTTCTAAGGAAAAAGCGCAGGAAGAGCTCTTTAGAAAATTTGAAATTGACGGCTTTGAGATCCTTGTAGGGAAAAGCGCGAAGAACAATGATCTGCTTACGCAAAAATATTCTTATAAAGAAGACCTATGGCTGCATGCAAGGGATGTAGCGGGCTCGCACGTGCTAATAAAATACAAGGCTGGAAAAATTTTTCCCAAACAAGTAATCGAAAAAGCTGCGCAGTTGGCGGCTTATTATTCCAAACGAAAATCCGATACGCTTTGTCCTGTGATCGTAACCCCTAAAAAATACGTGCGAAAACCCAAAGGTGCCTTGGAAGGACAGGTGCTCGTAGAACGCGAAGAAGTACTGCTGGTAAAGCCTGCTGCTTATGATGATCTGTAAGGATTTATTTTTCTGGGAATAGAAGAAAAATTTTAATATTTTTACATATCTCAACTAATCTTACATTCTTATGAAAACGATCAAATTTTTTTTATTCGTATCGCTATTTGTTTTTTCTTACTATGCTTCGGCTGTTGACTATTATTGGGTAGGTGGTTCTGGCCAATGGTCGGAATATAATCTGCATTGGGCAACCAGTTCAGGAGGAGCTACCTTTCATAGTCAGGTGCCTACCAACAGCGACAATGTTTTCTTTGACGCAAACTCTGGTTTTGTAACAGGAAGTGAAGTGAAAGTAGACCAGACGATCATTTACTGCAATAATATGGATTGGACCGGAGCTGCGGCTAATCCTAAACTATCAACTAGCGATAACACTAATATTATTAAAATATATGGCTCCCTGAAGTTGATCGTTAACATGAAATATTTATTTAACGGAGTGATTTCTTTTGAAGGAAGTACAACAGGCAATACGATCACTTCGGCAGCAAAAAGTTTTTCCCAACTTGATTTCAGAGGTACGGGTGGAGAATGGATCTTGCAGGATAGTCTTAAAGTTGATAATAACTTTATAATGGAATCAGGTACTATAAAAGCCAACAACCAGGTGATCGTTGCTCCTTATTTTTCGGGAGTTGGAGGAGGTACAAAGCAACTGATCCTTGGGAATGCAGATTTCATTACGTCTTCATGGAGCTTGGAACAGGGAACTAATTTCAATTTGCAACCAGGTACTTCTACCTTTGTATTTAATCTGGCAGGAAATAATGCAAAACTGGCCGGCGGACAAAACGATCTGACTTTTTACAATGTAGTTTCTAAATATATTTATGGAGGAAAATTACAGATCACCGGATACCACAACGATTATCATAAGCTGATGTTGGGAACAGACTGTGAAATAAGTTCAGGAATGCCTGCTCACTATGATTCATTGATCTTGTCTCCCAGCAGGCAATATCAAATGACAGGAACACATACAATCAACGACGGAGGAAAAATTCTTGCTAATGGTACTTGCCAGCAACCGATTGTTATAGATGGAGTGAATTCTAATACTGCTATTTATGTGAATGCCTCTTCGATCGTTGCTTCGTTTGCATATTGTTATGTAAGTAATCTGCAGTTGGTCACAGGGAGTACAGCAGTAAGCATCACTAATTCTTTTGACCTTGGAAATACTTATGGATGGAATATCCCAGCGCCTACTTCTAAAAACCTTTATTGGGTAGGAGGATCAGGAAACTGGAGCAATACTGCTCACTGGTCTACCACCAGCGGAGGAGCAGGAGGCTCTTGTATTCCAACACCGGCCGACAATGTTTTCTTTGATGCTAATTCAGGATCGAACATTACGGTAAACGCAAACCTTTCGGTTATTTATTGTAAAGATATGGATTGGACGGGTGCTCTTGGTGTACCTACTTTTCCCTGCGGTGGCTCTGTGCTTAAGGTCTACGGCTCTCTAACTTTTATCCCGCAACTGGTCACCTCCTTCTTTCGCGAAGTTTATTTTATGTCTTCTACGGCAGGAACGACCATCAAATCGGCGGGACAAATTTTCAGAAACGATGTTTATTTCAATGGAACAGGAGAGTGGTTGCTTCAAGATGATCTTACATCGCAAAGGGATCTTTATTTAAATGCCGGAACAATTCGTTCCAATAATTATAAAATGACGATGGCAACATTTAATGCAATCTCCAGTTCGACAAGTGCATTGTATTTAGGCAGCTCTTACATGGATTTGCAAGGAGGCACGAAGCAATTCGTGTGGAATACTTCCAATCCAAATTTTATATTTGATGCAGGTACTTCTACAATCCATGTTTCCGGTTATTATCCAACCAACGATATTTATACCTACAATATGGTTTTAAATTTTTATAATTTCATAGTAGAAACATCTTACCCGGTAGTTTTTTGGTATGGAAATAAATTTCATAAACTACATTTGAAAGCAAACACTGAAACAAGAGGTAACAATACCTGTGATAGCTTGATATTGGAACCAAATTTTTCTTACAAGCTAAGCGCTTACACCGAAATTAATCCGGGAGGAGATTTTGTGGCAAAAGGCACTTGCGATCAAATGATCACCATTAGTGGCAAAGGTTTCTATGGTGTCAATGGAGGAATCAAGAAAGTAAGCGGAGCAATTACGATGGATCATGTGATCGTAGATCATTTCGGGACGGATGGAAATGCCAGCTTTACAGCAACCAACTCAATTGACAACGGCGATAATACAGGCTGGAATATTTTAGCCTCCAGTCCCCGCAATCTGTATTGGATAGGTGGTGCAGGCGATTGGAGCAATAATTCGCATTGGGCTTTGACCAGTGGAGGAGCAGGCGGCAATTGCCCACCGATGCCTACCGATGATGTGTTCTTTGACGGACTTTCCGGATTGAACACAAGTGGAAAAACTGTCACGATCACGAATGCACAATCGTATTGCCATAACATGACATGGTCTGGTTCGCTGGCTCAACCTATTCTTGAGTTGGATACTGATTTTGATCTCTACGGTTCCATAATGCTTGCCTCAACTATGACGCTTAACAGCAATAATTACAAGGTTATATTTAAATCATCTGAAACAGGTAACTATATAAAAAGCGCCGGCAATAATTTTTATGATATATTATTTGACAATCCCAAAGGTAAATGGGAATTGCAGGATTCATTATCAGTACTGGATGGTATTACAATAACACGTGGTTTTTTTAAAACCGACAATTATCCGCTCTATGCAAATAGTATGAATATAGGTGGTTATTACAATGATACAATCACCTATGTAGAGCTAGGATCAAGCAGGATATGGTTAAATGAAGGCATAGCATTTCAGTCGGATAGTATAAATATAAACTTCAATGCAGGTACTTCAGAAATAATCCTTACAGGAGATAACAATGGCCAGTATGCAAGTATCGGAATGAGTGTGGCGATGGCGAATTTTGGATTCCATTTTTATAATGTAACATTTAAATCTTCGAATTCATTATCATCTATTGACGGAATAAATCATTTTCACAAACTATCGTTGGGAATGTCTACGCTCATCGATAATTTTAATATTTTAGATTCCTTAATCTTATGGCCGGGGAAAACATATACAATTGCTCCTTTTATAACGCAATACTTCACCTCGCGCGGAACCCTTGTAGCAAACGGTCTTCCTGATTTTCCAATTGAAATAATTTCCAGTAGCGCAGGACTGCAAACAAATTTTAATAAAGAAGATGGGATTGTTTGCGGCGAATATCTTTTTATTAAAGATCTGAATGCTACCGGAGGAGCACAATGGTACGCAGGTACACAAGGCGCTAATATTTCCAACAACTCCGGTTGGCTTTTTGAAGACTGTCCGTTTACACCTACTGGAGTAAAAGAAAAAGGTAACACTATTACTACATTGTCTGCCAATCCAAATCCTACTACCGGCGCGCTTACTCTTACGTACCATACAGACCAGCCAGGTAGTTCAACCATTTTTATCACCGATCTGCTTGGAAAAGAAGTGAAACAAGAACAATGGAAATTGAACGCAGGACAAAATGAATTGACAATGGATCTCTCGACGCTTGAAAAAGGAATGTATTGCCTGCGAATCGGAAAAGAGACAGAAAATGCTAAAATGAAAATAATTGTTTATTAATAATTACTTCTATAAGATTTAAACCTTATAGAAGTAATATCATAATAATTAAGCTTGAATCTGCCCTTCAGTTTATGCGAATAAATAGTAGGTAATAGTGGAGCGTGAAGAAGTATTGTTGTGAAACCTACATTGTTTGACGATTTGAAATCAATCTGAATTTGACACTTCCCTTCCCTTTTACGGGCGTCCTTCCTTTTGCTGGCGTCCTCGCCAGCAAAAAAGTTTCTACTTTTTCTGTTTACACTATTTCACAAAAGAGTTGTATCCTTCGCATTTATAGTTGTTTGATACCCGGATAATGGGCTATTTGCTTACAAACCAATAAAGGCTATGACGTATTGTTTAGGAATAAAAGTTAAAGATGGATTAGTAGCCATTTCGGATACACGTATCACTGCTGGCACGAATACTACCATTAAGAAAAAGGTACATCTTGTGCAGAAAGATCATTATTCGATGTTCATCATGACAAGCGGGCTCCGTTCGGTTCGTGACAAAGCTGTACATTATTTTCAGGAATTGCTGGAAGAAGGTGTTGTACATAACAAGTTATACAAAGCTGTCAATGCTTTTGGAGAGCAAGTGAAGCGTGTAGCGGAAGAAGATAAACTGTCGCTTGAGCGCGCTGGCTTAAGATTTAATCTTAATACAATTGTAGGCGGACAATTAAAAGACGATGATGAACATAGGTTATTTTTATTGTATTCCGAAGGGAATTGGGTAGAATTAGATTCCAGTTGTCCTTATGTGATCATTGGAAATTCTGGACAAGGAAAAGCTATTCTAAACCGTGTTATAAACAATAATACGAGTATAAAACAAGCACTGAAAGCGGGCTTTCTTTCATTCGATTCCACACGGGTAAGTTCGAACGATGTAGAATTTCCGATCGACGTAGTGCTTTATAAAAAAGATAGTTTTTCGATGGTTGAAAGCAGGTATGAAAAAAATGATCTGGATAGAATATCCAAGATCTGGGAAGAAAAGTTAAAACAAGCGCTGGACGACATACCGGAAGATTGGATGGATGGCATCGTTAGCAAATTATGATAATTTTTAGGAGGGAAGTTTAAAATGAAATTTAAAATCAATAGTGAATTAGAATACAATGTGCTTAGTGCAAGCACTATGATCTTTAATATACATGCTTTGCGTACGTTGAATCAAACCGTATTGGAAGAAAGTCTTATAGTAAATCCGGATATACGTGTAGAGGAATTTACCTCCAGCAACAGTGCGAATCGCTTTATGCGGCTTCAGATCGATAAACCAATGCAATTGAAGGTATCTTATAAAGCCACCGTGGATACGCAATACAAACTGATTGATGAGCGGCAAGAAGCGAAGACTGTTCCTGTTGTGAAGATGGATGGAGATATTATTCAGTTTCTTTTTCCAAGTCGTTATTGTCAATCCGATAAGTTACAAAGATTAGCATATAAAGAATTTGGTCAAATTGAAAATTTATATTCCAAGGTTTTGGCGATCAACGATTGGATCTACAGCAACATAGAATATGTAAGTGGCAGTACCGATTCTCATACTTCAGCCTATGATACGATCACAGAACGTGTTGGCGTCTGTCGCGATTTTGCACACCTGGGAATTGCACTCTGTAGGGCACTGTCAATCCCGGCGCGTTATTTTACAGGATACGCTTTCAAATTAAATCCTCCCGATTTTCATGCTTGTTTTGAAGCGTATATCGGTGGTAACTGGATCCTCTTTGATCCTACTAAATTAGCGCCTGTGAATGGCCTTGTTAAGATCGCCACAGGCCGCGATGCCGCAGATGCTGCAGTGGCCACTTTTTTTGGCAATGTGCGTTGTAGCCGGCTGAATGTAGAATGCGATACAACCGATTCCGGATTCGTTCCGTTAAATTATAGTACAGAAAAATTGGAAGGAGTATCTTATCAGTAATGAGTTCTGAGTTATTAGTATTGAGTAAATGTAACTAATAACTCAGAACTAAACTTTCCTACTTGATTACACAGCTTGTGAATTCACTTTATGTAAATAAATATTGGAAACAGCCAGTATCAGCAAAAACACAATCGGAGTGATCGCTGCGTTGGCAGGGTCGCCGGAAGAGAAGTGCGCAATGCTGGCTGAAATGAAAGTAATCCCCAATCCAGCATAAGCCCATTCTTTTATACGTACAGGAATCGCAGGTACAATCAATATGATCGCTGCAATCAATTTCGCAATACCCAACTCTACACGGAAATAATCCGGAAATCCTACATGCTTAAATCCTTCCGTCACTTGAGGATTGGCAAAATAACTGTACCCGCTGAAAAGCATCATCAAGCTGATGATCCCTGTGGTGCTCCAATAAATGATCTTATTCTTTTTCATAATTGTGTTTGTTTTATGATACAAACATAGATACATTAGCTATACAAAGTATAGCGCTATCCTTTTGGAAAGCGCTATCCAAAAGGATAGTATTAGAGAAAAAAACACTATACAGGTTTTTTTTATGTTTTAGAACTATAAGAAGAGATGAACTAAAATGGTGAAAGGAAAAGAAAAACATGAACCCGGTGCTTGTAAGCAGCGACTGCTGCCGGTGCAGGATGCATTGGAAGTTTTGAGTGGTAAATGGAAATTGCCCATTATTATCTCGCTTCAGTTTGGGAATAAACGTTTCAAACAAATTGCCAATGAGATTCCAGGACTTACGGATAAAAGCTTGTCGAAAGAATTAAAAGAGCTGGAAGCAAATCAGCTTGTGAAAAGAAGCGTGTACGATACTTTTCCTCCCACGGTAGAATATTCGATCACAGAGCATGCTAAATCGCTTAATAAAGTCATTGAAGCATTGTATCTCTGGGGAGCAGAACACCGGAAAAAAATTATTGGAAAATAATTTAACCTCTTAAAGCCTCATCCTGTCGGGCTGCCAGTTGGTGATGGATTTTGTAATTTCTTTACTGCTCAAATTTTCATTCAGCGCCCGCGCCAGGAGAATAATAAACTCGCGGTCGTCTGCAAACCTTAATGCAGCGATCTGTTTGAAAGACAGTTTTTGTTCCGCACTTGTCGAAGGTTCTCCCAACAACTCAAAATAACGAAGCCTGAATTCCAAACGTACGATCCGATCCTGGTTTCCCAGCGCATAATGTTGACGAAGCATGATCGCCAGGTAAAGTATGCAAAAAGATAAAACTCCAAACAGTAACCATTCCAATGAATACACGGGATCTTGCCAGGCTTTGAAGAAGCCAATGCTGGTAAGCATTCCCATCAAAGGCAAAAAAACAAAATGATGCGGAAAATAGTACCGTCGATAATGATGATGATAATCTTGTCTCATATCCGGATTACAAAAAAATAAAAACAAAGGTTCTGACTTTTAAGGAATATTCTTGCGCTCTTGCTATGAACAACGGTATTCTTTTTATACCCGATTTTCAAACGCAGAGATTTCTCAGCGCGCGTGGAGTTATCTTTTTCTCACAGGGATCCAGATCTCTTCTTCGGAATCCGGATGATTATTTTGATATTTTTCTCCAAGCTTTTCAAAATGAGGCCGGTCGTCCAGTACATAGCCGGATTGTGGCAGCCAGCTGGAAAAGATGTATTGAAAAATAGAAGGATCAGTACTCAATCCTTTATAAAAAAAAACGGCATATAAACCTTTTGGAATTATAATAGTCTCCATTCCCTCCGGAGTCCTTGCAGCAGCGCTGATTTCCACGGCTGCCCATTTTTCAAATGGATGCGAAGGATTGAAATCAGAAAAATAAGAAGGGCTGTAGCGTTGAATAGAAAACAGATCGGTGCCTAGAGAATTGGAAATATTATTACGCTGCATCATGAAATTTTTCCAAAGTATTCCTGTCTTATTTTCCACGAGCGACATAGCCATGCGTATGCCTGTGAGCGTGGTTTCCGGAAAGGTTTCAAATCTTGGTTGAACGATATTCATACTCTATTCTTCTTCATTAACGAGAGTGTCATTTTTCATTTGTAATACGGAAAATAAAATTGCTGCTGCAAAGCCGATATAAAAATAAGAAAGCGTTAACGAAGCAATAAGCCAGGAAACAATAGTTTTCGCTCCGTTAAGTTGAAAAGGAATGATCGCTACATTTATAACAAAGTCATCGACTAGATAGCTCAGATTGTCAGAAATGATATACAGGAAATAAGTGAGCACTATCGTACTCCAGAGGTATTGGAAAAATATTTTGCGATCGCCTTTATTCATGGCGGAATGTTCATCCCAGAAAACCAGGAAAGAGGCTGCTATAAAAGGTAGCCACATGCCAAGCAAACGGAAAAGCCTATTGACCCAGTTGTAAAATTCATACCAGCCCGGTTGTGTGTACTCTTCGATAACACCTGCTATTCCTGAATCGGTATCGATTACATCAACAAATGTGAAGCTATAATAAAGTATCAATAAGAAGAGTATTACAAAATATTTTTTCCAATGCTCTGGTTGGATGAAACGGAAGAAGTTTTGCAGAGAAATTTTCTCCTCTGGTTTTGAAAGAAAATGTTTGAGATACAGTGCGTACAATCCAATATTGAAAAGGGTGAAATAAGAAGTACACTTTCTTACTTTAAACCATATCGTGGAAGAAAAAAGAAAATCATAAAAATTATAAGAAGGTCCAATCTCTGCTAGTAGAAAAAAATGATCGGCGAAGTATAGCACGATCATGCTGAATAGAAAAGCAGGAATGCTTGAGAAAAAAATAAATAGAAAACTAAAGTTTAAGTAACCTTTATCTTTCGATTTATATAATTCTAAAATTTCGTAAGTCGTTTTTTGTAGAATAGTCAGCATACTGGTAGAGAGTTTAATTTTTAGTCCACAATTTTAATCATGGAACAGTAAAAAAATAAGGGAGCGTAATTTTGTCACGCTCCCTTAAATGCTATTAACGATTATACTGCGAATTGATCAGATCCGCTACAATGCCCGTCCAGCCTGTTTGGTGGGAGGCACCGATGCCGATACCGTCGTCGCCGTGGAAATATTCGTAGAATAAAATATAATCCCTGAAATGCGGATCGGTCTGGAATTTTTCGCAATCGCCGTACACTGCGCGTCGTTTGTTTTTATCCAGCGCAAAGATCTTGATCAGGCGTTTGCTTAGTTCATCTACTATTTGTGAGAGATTCATCTTCTTGCCTGATCCGGTTGGATATTCAATGCTGAATTCTTCCTGGTAATAATTGTCGAATTTTTTTAGAGACTCGATGATCATATAATTCACGGGGAACCATACCGGCCCGCGCCAGTTGGAATTTCCACCGAACATACCTGTGTTGGATTCGCCTGGCATATATTCTACAGTGTATTTGTTCGCTTCCCAGGAGAAGGTATAAGGATTTTCTTTGTGGTATTTCGACAAAGCGCGAATTCCAAATTCGGAAAGGAACTCTGTTTCATCCAACATTCTTTTTAAGATCGAGCGAAGGCGGCTCTCGCGTACCAAAGACAGTCTACGCTTGATCCCTAGGTGCGGTACTTCGCGCGTAGATACAAGTGAAGCCAGTTCCGGGCGGTAGCTTAGGAACCATTCCAATCTGCGTTTGAAGTGTGGAAATTTATCGATGATATGCGGTTGCAGGGTTTCAACGGCAAACAATGGAATTAAGCCTACCATCGAGCGTACTTTCAGAGGTGTGTAATTGCCATCGTGTGTGTTGAGTACATCGTAGAAGAATTCATCTTCTTCGTTCCAGAGGTTAAGTCCACCGCCGCTCAGGTTGGCGATCGCTCCGGCGATGTGCATGAAGTGTTCGAAAAACTTGGAAGCGGTATCTTCATAAGCAGAATTTTTCTGCGCCAGCTCCAGCGCAATCCGCATCATATCGAGCGAGTACATAGCCATCCAGCTCGTACCGTCGGCTTGTTCAATACTTCCACCCATTGGCAATGGCGCGCTGCGGTCGAATACTCCGATGTTATCAAGCCCAAGGAAGCCGCCTTCAAAGATGTTGTGTCCCTGGCTGTCTTTGCGGTTTACCCACCAGGTAAAGTTTAGCATGAGTTTATGAAATACTCTTTCGAGGAAATTGAGATCACCTTTTCCAAACTGGTCTCGCTCGATCTCATACACGCGCCAGGCGGCCCAGGCGTGCACGGGAGGGTTTACGTCGCTGAAGCTCCACTCGTATGCAGGGATCTGTCCGTTCGGGTGCATATACCATTCGCGGAGCAGCAGGATCAATTGTCTTTTTGCAAAATCCGGATCGATCACCGCGATCGGGATACAGTGGAAAGCCAGGTCCCATGCGGCATACCAGGGGTATTCCCATTTATCCGGCATGGAAATAATCTCCATGTTGTTGAGATGTTTCCAGTCTTTATTACGGCCATACTTACGGCTTTCCGCAGGACTGGAATCGTTATCGCCCTTGAGCCAGATGGAAACATCGTAGTAGTAAAATTGTTTGGTCATCAGCATGCCGGCAAATGCCTGGCGCTGGATATTCTTAAGGTCAGTATCGTCAAGCTTTCCGGCTACTTCGTTGTAAAAAGTATCTGCTTCTTTGATCCTTGCACGGAATATATAATCAAAATCATCGAACGCATTTTTCAAAGGAGTTTCCGAAAGACGCAAACGGATCTCTTTGGATTTTCCCGGTTCCACTACATACGCATAACGCAGGGAAGCCTTGGTACCTGTGAGTTCTGGGTTGATCGATTTTTTATCGTCGTTTACAACGTAATCATTAATACCATCCTTCCAGTATCCTGGCGTAGGCTCGTGGCCATAGACAGAGACATGGTTGGTTTCATTGTCGCAGAAAAGAAGCTCAGGATTTCCTTCGTAGTGCAAATGATAGAGGCCCCAGTCTTTGTGCTCTACGTGCAGCATTTTATTAGCGCCTGCGGTAATAGTAGGCTTATAATCACCGGGCAAGAACGACCAGAAATTTCTAAACCAGATGGTGGGTAAAAGATGGATAGGAGCCGGCTCAGTGCCGCGGTTGTGTATAGTGATACGGATGCAGATGTCTTCCATATCGGCTTTGGCGTATTCGGTGAAAACATCAAAATATTTGTTTTCGTCGAAGATGCCTGTATCTACCAATTCGTATTCGGGTTTTTGTCTTCCGCGTACGCGGTTTTCCACTACGAGGTCTTCGTACGGATAGCGGTTTTGCGGATATTTGTAAAGAAACTTCATGTAGGAATGTGTAGGCGTACTGTCGAGATAGTAGTAATACTCTTTCACATCTTCGCCATGATTTCCCTGGTTTCCGGTAAGTCCGAAAAGTCTTTCTTTGAGAAAAGGATCTTTCTCATTCCACATCGCCATGGAAAAACAAATAAATTGTTTGTAGTCGCAAATTCCGGAGATCCCATCTTCTCCCCAGCGGTAGGCACGGCTGCGCGATTGAGTGAAGTCAAAATACTCCCAGGCCGAGCCTTCGGGACTATAATCTTCCCGCACTGTTCCCCATTGTCTTTCGGATAAATAAGGTCCCCATTTTTTCCAACCTCTGTTACTTCTTGTTAACGCTACTCTGTCTTTCTCGATATTGGACATACTAAAATTTATTATTTCGATTTATAGATTTTCTCTTAATTGTTAATGCTCATTTTGGATATAGATGCCGGATGCCAGATGGATACATCGTAAATTCTTATCCTGATAGTTGAAATGATTTTTAACTATCAGGTATCCGGCATCTGGTATCTTGTATCCAATTCACGCAGTTCCGATATGAACTCCAGTGGAAGGTATTTCGATTTTTGGCTTGTAAAATACCCATAATAATACTAAAATAACTTTAAATATTCAGGAAGAACCGCAATTGCTTTTCAACATTTTTTAGTTAGTTTGTCTGAAGAATAGTATTTATGACCAGAGAATTTAGTTATCAGTATAGGCAAGATTACTTACTAGATCTTTCCAAGGACGTTCAGGATTTAGTAGTAGTGGGAGGAGGAATTACAGGCGCCGGTATATTGCTCGACGCTACAACACGTGGCATGAAAGCAGCGCTTTTCGAAATGCAGGATTTTGCCGAAGGCACGTCTAGTCGTTCTACTAAGCTCGTCCATGGCGGACTACGCTATCTGAAGCAATTTGAATTTTCCCTTGTAAAAGAAGTAGGCCGCGAGCGTGCAATCGTATTTGAAAACGGACCGCACGTGACTAAATCCGAACCTATGCTTTTGCCTATCATCAAGAAAGGCAGCATCGGCCCGATTGGTGCGCTGTTTGGCATGTGGCTCTACGATAAGCTGGCAGGTGTAAAGGATAAAGAAAAAAGAAGAATACTCAACAAGATCAGCGTGCAAGCGCTGGAACCCTTTCTGCGAGACGATATTTTAAGATCCGGCGTTTACTACTATGAATATCGAACCGACGATTCACGCCTTGCGATGGAAGTGATCAAGGAAGCGATCGATAGAAAGGCAAACGCGCTGAACTATTGCAAGGTCACAGGATTTCTTTACAACGGCGATAAAATTTCCGGTGTGCAGGTGACCGATCTTCTTACAGGAAATACTTATGAAGTAAAAGCCAAAGCAGTGGTTAATGCCACCGGCCCTTGGGTAGACGAAACAGATGCATTTGATAATACGTCAAGGCAAAATAAACTACTTCTTTCCAAAGGTGTACACATCGTAGTAGACGCTTCCAAACTGCCGATCGGACAAGCGATGTATTTCGATGCTGGCGCAGGCCGTATGGTCTTTGCGATCCCCCGCGAAGGGAAGGTTTATATCGGTACTACAGAAACAGAATACAAACAGGAAATCAGTCGCCCTCAGATCACGAAAGAAGATCGCAATTACTTGCTGGGCGCGGTCAATGCGATGTTCCATGATATTCGTTTAAATCCTGAAGACGTAGAATCAGGCTGGGCTGGCTTAAGGCCACTGATCAAACAGGAAGGAAAGAAGCCCGGAGAAATTTCCCGTAAGGATGAAACTTTTGTATATCCTTCGGGCCTGATCTCAATTGCAGGCGGAAAACTTACTGGTTACCGCAAAATGGCGGAGCGCATTGTAGACCTTGTATCACAAAGGCTACAGCAGCAGTACCAACTTTCTTTTTCTCCTTGTGTTACCGACAAAACGCCAATTTCCGGAGGCAAGGTAGGAGGAAGCGAACATTTTGATCAATATGTGGAACAGAAAGTAAAAGAGGTCAAACTTCCCGGCTGGAGCGAGGAAGAGGTCCGGAAGATCGTGCATCGGTATGGATCTAATTGTGACCTGGTGTTTGCTATTACCAATTCCAGGATTATTGCCGGTCATGGCCTGTCGCCCGCACGTGTGGCGGAATTGGAGTATTCGATCCGGCACGAAATGACTGTTTCCCCGCTCGATTTTTTTGTGCGCCGCACTTCAGCAGCGTATTTTGATATTCAAACCGTATTAAAGGAAAAAGATGAGGTATTTGCTTATATGGAACAACGCCTACACTGGAACAGCAGTATTTCGACTAAATTCAGACTTGACTTAGAACGGGAATTGGAATATCTTACCAGTCTGAAAAAGTGATAGTTTACCTTGTACCCACCCCTGGGTATTTATAAGTATGAAAAATCAGTTCCGGCAATTAATCATCCGATTAAGAAGATACATCCCGCTCAACCGCGAAGTACGGAATGAATACAAAAGGATCTTACTGACGATACAGGTGACACTGCTTGGTATAATAGCCTGCTTTCTTTTTACTTTAGTTGATCTACTGCGCCAACAATATCTTAGCATGGCACAAGACATAAGTGCAATGCTGGTCTTTGTGCTTGCGATCGGATTGATCTATAAAGGAAAATTCCAGGCAGGAAAAATATCGGTGATCCTGTATAGCTGTCTTACTATTACACTAAACTCCTCCAGAGAAGGAAGGCACGCAGGCAATGAATTTCTTTGGTTTCCTATCCTGGCAGGGATCTTCTTGTTTTTCTCATCCAAAGAAAAAAATTATATCCTGGTTTGTTTTGTTGTGGCGCTCGCCTGTATCTTTTTCCTGGAGTATACAGACTATTCATTTAATCTCTACGAATACCAGTTGTCTGAATTCAGTTACCTGAATTTCCTGCTTAGCTTTATAGTAGGGGTGAGCATGGTTTGCTTGTACATGGTCTATCTTATCAAGGTAAATGCAGATTCGGAAAAAAAACTGGCGCGATTGAATCATACGTTGTTGCTGCGCAACGAGAATTTAAAAAAGATCAACAACGAGCTGGATAGCTTTGTTTACAAGGCTTCGCACGACATGCGCGCGCCACTCACATCGCTGTTGGGGTTGATCGATATCAGCAAAAGAGAAACAGATCCGATCATGTTGAATAATTTCCTTGAGCTGCAGGCCAAGTCGATCCGCAAGCTGGATGGTTATATTGTCGATATTCTCAATATCTCCCGCAATGCAAGAATGGCGCTACAGGAAGTGCCGATCGATTTTAAAGAGATGATCGGGCAGATCTATGATCAGCTGTATTATATCGACAATTGCGCAAAAGTGAAAAAGGTTACGGAGATCGAGGGCAAAAGCTTTTTTGTTTCTGATCCGGTTCGTCTCAATATGATCCTGAATAATCTTATATCCAACAGCATTCGTTACGCAGATTTTTCTAAGGATGAACCTACGATCACTATAAAAGTAAAGATCTCCGAAGAAGCAGTAGAGATCGTGGTGTATGACAATGGTGCAGGAATTTCTGACGAGCATTTGGGAAAAGTATTTAACATGTTTTACCGCGGCACCGAAACCAACAATGGCTCGGGGCTTGGATTATACATCGTAAAAGAAACGCTCAACAAGCTCAAAGGTACGATTGTAGTAAAATCAGAGTATCGAAAATTTACAGAGATCACGATCACGGTGCCGAATAGCGCTTCGAATTATATGACGAGTTATGAATAATAATTTTTTCTGTCATTGCGAGGAGTTTCCGACGATAGTCGGGAGCGAGGAAGCAATCCGTTTGCTACGCAGCCCTGTTAATTTGAAACCAGCAGTACATACAGACGGGCTCGGCTGCGAGGTCAACGGATTGCTTCGTCATTCCGCCTACGGCGTCATTCCTCGCAATGACGTAGATAACAAAAAATAAAAACCCCAGCCATAAGCCAGGGTTTATTTTTTAGTGATTTATATTCTTATAAAAAATCTTAGTAAGCTCTTACCACTTTTCCTTCCATAAAATACATGAAGGCTTTGTTCACCACACGGTTACCGCCCGGAGTAGGATAGTCGCCGGTGAAGTACCAGTCGCCAAGATGGTTTGGACAGGATTTGTGAAGGTTGTCTACTGTTTGATAAACGATCTGGATTTCTGCTTTGCAATCTTTTGGTGTTACAATCTCAGCGATCTTGTTGGAGATCTGATCGTAGGTAAATGGCTCGTAAAGTTCTTTCACATGGTTGATCATGTTTCCGCTCAGGTTATTGATCGAAGTTTTACATTTTTCGTAAACCGAATCGAGCAGGTTCTCTTGTTTTGTTTCTTTCAACAATTCCAACATCGCACGGAAAGCTACAAATTCCTTGACCTTCGACATATCAATGCCATAGCAGTCAGGATAGCGGATCTGTGGAGCAGAAGACACTATCACGATCTTTTTCGGACCAAGTTTGTCGAGCATTCGGATGATGCTTTTTTCCAGTGTAGTACCTCTCACAATGGAGTCGTCGATGATAACGATGTTATCTACGCCTTTGTTGATCACCTCGTAAGTGGTATCGTAAAGGTTGGTAACAAAATTATCGCGCTGATCATCGGAAGTGATGAATGAGCGAAGTTTGGCATCTTTGATCACCATCTTTTCCACTCTAGGGCGGAAAGACAATGCTTTAAAAAGATCTTCTCCCTTGAGTGCGCCGTCAGTCACAGCTTTTTTGCGGTAGCGCGCCATATATTCCTCAAGCCCGGACATCATGCCCAGGAAGGCAGTCTCTGCAGTGTTTGGCACATAAGAGAAAACAGTATTTTCAAGATCATACCCGATCGATTCCAGGATCTGAGGATAAAGGCAATGACCTAATTTTTTTCTTTCTGAATAAATATCCGGATCGGAAGCGCGGGAGAAATAGATACGCTCGAAAGAGCATGATTTTTTTTCTACTTGTTCAATGAATTGCTTCTGCGCATAGTCACCGTTCTTTTCGATGATCAAGGCATGTCCTGGTTCTACTTCTTTGATCTGATCGTATTCTACATTGAAAGCGATCTTGATAGCTGGTTTTTCAGAAGCTACGACCACCACTTCATCGTTGGCATAATAGTAAGCAGGTCTGATCCCGGCAGGGTCGCGGGCTACGAAAGAAGCGCCGTATCCGGTAATGCCAGCCATAGTATATCCACCGTCAAAATCCTTAGCGGCACGCATCAATACGCGTTGCAGATCAAGCTCGCTTTCGATGATGTCGGAAATTTCGCGGTTGGTATATTGGTCTTTGTATTTATCAAAAATATCCTGGTTCTCTTCGTCAAGGAAGTGTCCCATCTTTTCCATTACAGTTACCGTGTCGGTTTTCTCTTTCGGGTGCTGGCCGATATCAACCAGTTTGCGGAAAAGTTCATCCACGTTGGTCATATTGAAATTTCCGGCGAGCGCCAGGTTACGGCTTCTCCAGTTATTTTGACGCAGGAAGGGATGGCAGTTTTCTATTTCGTTGTTGCCATGTGTACCATAGCGAAGATGGCCGATCAGTACTTCGCCGGTGAAGGCTACGTTGTCGAGCAGCCAGCGGGCGTCGGTGGCCTTCTCTTTGTTATCACGAAGGGCTTTCCTGAATTTCTTATTGATCTTGGCAAAAATATCTGCAATTGGCTGAGGGTCTACAGAACGGTAGCGACTAATATATCTTCTGCCCTCCCTTACATCGATCTTGATGGTGGCTACCCCGGCTCCGTCCTGGCCGCGGTTGCTTTGTTTTTCCATCATCATGTAAAGCTTTTGTACGCCATACATCGGGCCGTATTTTTCAACATAGTATGAATAAGGTTTTCGTAACCTTATCAGAACTATACCGCATTCATGTTTTATCGCATCGCTCATATCAGATCAGCTTTACAGTTTGATGTTGCCTATTACGTTTAATGCCCAGTTTGGGTTAAAGAATAATATTATTAAAGGTAACGAAATCAGCGCTATGAAGGTATAGACCAAAATAGGCTCGGATGTAAGTATTGAACCGGATTCCTCTTTTTTGAAATACATAAAGTAAGGGATCCGCAAATAGTAGAAAAGAGAAATTACAGTATTGAAAAGGCCGAAGAGAAGAAGTACTATGAAAAAAGAATTACCTGTAGCCTGATATGTTTCCCAGAGAGCTGAAAATACGAACAGCTTTGCATAAAATCCTGCGGTGGGTGGCAATCCTGTAAGCGAGATCATAGTTAAAACAAATATAACTCCCAGAAATGGCATTTTTAAGCCCAGTCCTTTAAAGTTATTCACATCATAAGAACCGGTTTTGTCTCCGCTTACATCAACCAGCACAAAGGCTGTAAAGTTCATAAAAACATAGGTCGTAAGATAAAATAAAATCGCTGTCAACCCCAGGTCCTTCGCGGCCAGCAAGGCCATGAGCAGAAAGCCGGCATGACCGATGGAAGAGTAGGCGAGCATCCTGCGCAAGTTGTTTTGAACAAGTGCAGAAAAATTACCAATCGTCATCGTAACAATTGAAAGGATTGATATCAGGTATGTAAGAATTACCGGGACTTCACCGGGAATAGCCAGCAAAGGAAGAAAGATTTTATATAATACGATCAGTCCCGCTGCCTTAGGAGCTACTGAAAAGAAAGCGACCACAGGAGAAGGTGCACCTTGGTATACATCAGGAGCCCAGATGTGGAAAGGGAAAGAGGAGATCTTAAAGAACAATCCTGCGAGCGCAAGAAAGAAAGCCAGCAAAAACAGCAACATTCCTTCGTTGGATAAGGAAGGAAAACTAGTTAGGAAATTAAGATGCCCTGACAAACCGTAGAGCAGCGAAATTCCAAACAGCATAAGCCCGCTGCAAAGCGCTCCGAAGAGAATATACTTGATAGCAGATTCGGTTCCTTTTTTATCGAAATTGAAAACCGTTAAAATATACGAACCGATCGATACTACTTCCAGGCTAATGAAAAGCATCAGCCAATTGTTGGCCATCAATAATAGATACAAGCCTAATATGATCGTCACCAACAGGTAGTAAAATTCATTTTTATTTTTTCTGTCGTAATCATGCGAAAAAAGACTAAACACTGTAGCCAAGATCCCGCAGGCCGAGGTCAGCATTTTTACAAAGCTGGTGTAAGAATCCAGTTTTAGAAAACCGCTGTAAAGGAGGAGATCTTGCCCGTTCTTAGAAGCGCCCATAATATTGCAGGTCCAAACCAAAATGATCGACACGGTCAATCCCAGGATGGTAGTAATCGGTAAAACGAAAGGGTTTTGATCTCTGTCAAGCAGGTCGATTAGTAGTAGCGCCAGGAGAAGGACAACAAGAAAAATTTCCGGAATAATTCCTCCGGCATCAGCAATAATTTTTTGTAAGGAAGTGTACAAAGATTAATGAATTAAGATACAAATTTAACCTGTGGGAAGGATATTCGGTACATATGGGGGAAAATAAATTAAGGCCTTTCATTTATTTGATTATCAGTAATTTGTCTTATAGAAGGATACCAGATACCGGATATCAGATGCCGGATAAAAATATCTGGCATCCGGTATCCCACCATTACGGTAAAAAAAAATCCGGGCCACTTTGTGGTCCGGATTTCAATAGTTGCAAATGTATGATTAAACGGTAGCCAAATACTCGGAAGTACTTTCTACGGTAGCTTTCATTGCTTTTTTACCTTTGTTCCAGTTGGCAGGACAAACTTCGCCAAACTCTTCGTTGTGTTGAACAGCGTCTACCATTCTCAATGCATCTTCGATGTTTCTACCTAGTGGGAAATCATTGATCACTAAGTGTCTTACGATCCCTTCTTTATCGATCAGGAAGGTTCCTCTGTAAGCGATCGGCGCGCCGTTGAATACCATTTCGCCATTTTCGTTGATATCATAGTCACCACCCAATACACCGAAGTTTGCAGCGATTGTTTTTGCTACGTCAGCTACCAGCGGATAGGTAACGCCTTCGATGCCACCTTTGTTTTTAGGTGTATTTATCCAGGCAAGGTGAGAATTTTCAGTGTCGGTAGAGCAACCTACTACTACTGCGTTTCTTGATTCGAATTCGCTCAACAGGTCCTGGAAAGCCAGAAGTTCTGTGGGACATACGAAGGTGAAATCTTTCGGGTAGAAGAAAAATACCACGTATTTTTTTCCGATGTATTGATCAAGTGAAAAGTTTTCTACGACCTCTTTGCCGTTCAATACTGCAGGCGCTACAAAAGAAGGAGCTTTTTTTCCAATTAATGCCATAGTTCTTAAAATTTAGTTATAGTGTTAAAATTAATTTATTACGATGTTCTCTTTAATGTTCAGTTTTTCTCCGTTTATCTGAAGACGGATATCGTTGATCTTAAAATTTTTGATCTTTTTATTTTTAAAATAATTCTGGATCAGCTTGCTCAATTGTTCGTCTTCAAAATCTACGATCTCTTCGGTATTGATACAGTAGAGATGGCTATGATGATCCATATACCCATCGTAGCGCGCGCTGCCATTGGCCGACATCACTTTGGCCGCTAGCCCGGAAGAAACAAAAGTATCTAGTGTCTTATACACGGTAGCTAGTGAAATGCTGGGGTTTGCCGCTTTTACATAATCATAGATCATTTCTGCCGTAGGATGGTTGTGCAGCTGCATCAATGCATCGTAGATGACGATCCGCTGCTGCGTAGCTTTCAGCTCATACTGTGCCAAGCGTTCTTTGACTTGATTATATGTAAGAGGTTTCTCCTGCATTTTTTAAATAATAATAATTATTAACTAGTAATTATTTTCTGTAAATATAGATTGTTAAATGTAGAAAACAAATGATTGGCTGGAAATTTTTTATAAACAAATAAATTATGAGTTATGAATTATGAGTTATGAATGATTAAACCCCAATAAATTTAACTCATAATTCATAATTCAACATTCATAACTAATCCGGAATCCGGCATCTATTCTCAGAGTAACTCCAAAACTTTGCTATATTTGCAGCTACTTATTAGCATATTATGAATATAATCAAGGCTTTTTTATTTTTCTGGTGTCTTTTGATCGTCGGAATAAATTTGCTGGATGCTCAAACTCCGGAAGAAAATCAGAAGAAATATTTTTACGGGAAAGATCTTTTCAATGAAGGACGTTATCAGGCAGCTGCACAGGTTTTTTTGCCACTCACTGCTGAAGGCGCCGACAATGCTTTTACCAAACCTGCTTCTTATTTATACGCTTTATCATCCCTGAAAAGCGGAGACACAGAATCTGCCAAATCTATGTGCCTGCAGACTCTGCAGCGCTATCCCGATTGGGATCAAAAAGATGAAGTGTATTACCTTCTTGCCAATACTTATTTTGAACAAAACAAACCAAGATTGGCCATCCAGTTTCTCAGCAAAATGATGAGTCTGAAAAAAGAATCAGAAGGCATGAAGGCCAATTATCTTCAAAATGTAAATCCGATCGATACGCTGAAAGCTTTGCAAAAAGATTATCCCGCCGATGCTACGATGGCACAAGTGTTGGCGAAGAGATTATCGCTGATGCCTTTGGATGAGAAAAATAGAATGCTGTTGTTTTTCCTTGTGCAGGAATACAAACTGGATGCAGGAAATCTTTTTCAGAAAAGACAATCTGTGCAGAAATCAAGTTACAATGTAGCAGTACTATTTCCTTTCCAGCTCAACGAGATCGACGCGAAGATCAGCAAGAGAAGTAACCAATATGTGCTGGATTTTTATGAAGGCATTCGCATCGCTGTCGACAGCCTCAAGGCCAAGGGAGTGAAAGTAACAATTTATACTTACGATACAGAAAAAGATCTTTCCATCATCAATTCTATTGTGAGCCTACCGGAAATGAAATCAATGGATATGATCATTGGTCCGGTGTTTCCCGTACAGATCCCGGTGGTGACGGAGTTTTGTAAAAAAAATAATATTGTCAACATCAGTCCCTTTTCCGCAAATTCTAAAATCATAGAGAATAATGAATTTTCCTTTTTATTCCAGCCTACGCTAGAGCTTCAGGCTGGAGCGGCTTCCAGGTATGCAGCCGAATATTTTAAACAGGATTCTGCCTATGTATTCAACTATACTCCACCGAAGCATATTCCGCGCTATAAAGAAAAAGAATTTCAGGAAGGCAAAAAGAAAGTGATCATATTTTACGGAAGCGAATTGAAAGATTCTTTGTTGGCTTCCCACCATAAAGATTCTTGTATCGCCAATGCACTGGAAGTAATTCACTTCGAAAAAATAACGCGCGACCGCGTAGGCCTGCTGCGCACGATCCTGGGCGACACCCTCAAACTCGGCAGAAGCAATCACGTATTTGCCTCCACTTCCGACGAAGTAGTGGCCGCCAACATCATGAGCCTGATGGAGATCAGCCGCCAGACCACTCCACTGATCACACGTTCGGATTGGTTGAGCTTCAATCTTATTTCGTTTGAGCAGTTTGAAAAGAGAAATGTGTTTTTTATTCACGCCGATTATTACGATTATAACAATCCTGCCTATCGCATTTTTAAAACCACCTGGCTTGCCAGAACACATATCTATCCAAGTATCTATTCGATGCAAGGCTTTGAGCTGATGATGTTTTTCGGACAAGCGCTGGGAGAGTATGGCACCTATTTTAAAAATAACCTGGATGCAATTGGCTTCACAAGAGGAATCATTTTTCAGGGATTTGATTACCGCTATTCATACTCCAATAAATACGTTCCTATTACCAGGTTTAAAGATAAGTATTTGATATTGGTGAATGGACAATAAAACCTCTCTACTCGCGCTCACACTCCATACTGACCTGTAGCTGGACAGTATGGAGTGTGAGCGCGAGTAGGGAGAAAGAATACAACGGTAGCTTATTGATAAATATTAAAACACCATGGAAAGAAAAACAAGCAGCGCCCTATTTGAAAAAGCGAAGACCGTAATACCTGGCGGTGTGAACTCGCCGGTGAGAGCATTTCGTGCGGTAGGAGGGAATCCAATTTTTATTAAATCTGCGAAAGGCGCCTATTTGCACGACGAAGACGGCAACTCTTATATAGAGCTGATCAATTCATGGGGGCCGATGTTGTTTGGACATGCTAAAGAAGAAATTGAAAAAGCAGTACGCGATGTATTGCAAAATTCTTTTTCCTTCGGTGCACCTACCGCACGCGAAGTAGCGATGGCTGAAAAAATTGTTTCGATGGTACCTTCTATTGAAAAAGTAAGAATGGTAAACTCCGGTACAGAAGCAACCATGGCGGCGATCCGTGTAGCGAGAGGATATACCGGAAAATCTAAGATCATAAAATTTGAAGGTTGCTACCATGGCCATGGAGATTCATTCCTGATCGCGGCTGGAAGCGGCGCCATTACCCTTGGTACACCCGACAGTCCAGGCGTAACACAGGGAGTGGCAAACGATACACTCACAGCTCCTTTCAACGATTTGAAAGCGGTACAACAATTGGTAGATGCCAACAAAGGCAATATCGCTGCGCTTATCCTTGAACCGGTAGTAGGCAATATGGGCTGTGTGCTGCCAGAGCAGGGCTTCCTGGAAGGATTGAGAGCGCTGTGCGACAAAGAAGATATTGTACTCATCTTCGACGAAGTGATGACCGGATTCCGTTTGTCGAAAGGCGGTGCGCAGGAACGCTTCAACATCAAACCTGATCTCACTACGTTGGGTAAGATCATTGGCGGAGGAATGCCTGTGGGCGCTTATGGAGGAAAAAAAGAAATTATGGACATGGTTTCTCCTGCGGGGCCCGTATATCAGGCCGGTACACTTTCCGGAAACCCAATCGCCATGGCGGCTGGACTGGCGATGCTTAATCTCATTAGCGAACATCCGGAAGTATATGCTCAATTAGAAAAAACTACTGAGAAAATTGCTAACGGCTGGAAAGCCAATGCAGATAAGCTCGGTATCAAAACGACAGTAAACAGGATTGGTTCGATGTTTACCTTGTTCTTCAACGAAGGTCCGGTCACTGATTTCGAAACAGCAAAAAGATCAGATCTGAAATTGTTCGGCGATTATTTCCGCAATATGCTGGAGGAAGGAGTATACCTGGCGCCATCGCAGTTTGAGAGCTTGTTTATTTCCTCTGCTATTACAGATGAATTGGCGGAGAAAATAGTGGAGGCGAATTATAAAGCGCTTAAGAAATTATGAGTTATGAATGTTGAATTATGAATTAGTAATAAAACAACAAGGGCAATTCATAACTCATAACTCAACATTCATAACTTTATCTTGTAATAATTAATAACTATAGTATATGAAAATAGCAATCATCGGCGGTGGAAATATGGGAATTACCTATGCACGCGCATTTGTACGAAGCAATATTGTAAAGCAGGACGAGCTGCTCATTATTGAGAAGCACGATGAAAAGAGAGACGAGCTGAAGAAAGAAGGAATTGCCTTACTGAGCAACGATATCGACGATGAATTACTGAAGTACAACATCATCATCAGTGCCGTGAAGCCGCAGGATTTTAAAGTAATGGCTTCAAAGCTGAAAGAACATATGCACGACGATCAGCTGGTGATCTCGATCATGGCTGGAATTACGATCAAAAATATTCAACAATTGCTTGGGCACAAAAAGGTAGTACGTGCAATGCCTAACACCCCTGCACAATTGGGCTTTGGTATCAGTGCCTTCACGGCCGCCCCAGACGTGAGCTTTGAAGACATCAGCATAGTAGATACCTTGTTGGAAACTACCGGCAAATCCATTTTCATGAAAGACGAAGCGCTGATTGATGCTGTAACTGCTTTGAGCGGTAGCGGTCCTGCCTATTTTTATTATATCGTTAAACATATGATCGAGGCAGGCAAGCAAATGGGAGTGGAAGAACCAGTAGCAGCAATGCTTGTAAAACAAACCATGCTGGGCGCTTTCCAGATCATGAACAACTCAAAACAGAGTTTGGATGAAATGATCAAGATGGTAGCTTCCAAAGGAGGCACTACGGAAGCGGCATTGAACAAATTTGAGGAAAAAGGCGTAGGCAAAAATATTATAGAAGCGCTCAATGCTGCCGAAAAAAGAGCCAAGGAATTGTCAAACGGGTAATCTTTTCTAATGTAAAGCCATCCGTATAAATACGTACTGATTTAGAGAATATTAGCGCTCTCCGTTTTTAACAAAAACGGAGAGCGTTATTTTTTAAAGCAATTCTGACCGTTTAAATTCATTAGGTCTGTATTCCTGAGAATGGAATTTTTACATACCCATTTTTTGGTGCTTTTAGTCTGTATTTGATGTTTTTATTGGATAATACGCCTTTTTTAGGAGCCAGTTAGCTTAAATTTTTAACTATTTATCACAACTAGTGTCTATTTTACACCGTTTAAGAAAAATATAGGTAAAATCCTTTAAGCCGCAGAAGGAAATTACCAATCTCACGGACGCTCGTCCGGGCTTGTTTTTTGAAAAAGTAATTCAAGTGTTACGACAAAAATAACAAGCAGTTCATTCCCAGCATGGTACATGTGATTCAAGAGATATTTTTTGATTCTTTTTAGTATGATTAAAGACCTAAATACGGGATTTTTTGAGCCAAACAGGTTACAAGCATCCCCTGTATATCTTTAATTGTAAGAAGCGAATAGAATTTAAGTGAAGTAGGGATAATAACGAATCAAACAGTGCTATTATGAACGACAGAATTACCACCATTGTAAAAAAGATTGCTCTTGCAGTATCTTTTTTATTCCTTTTCTCTCAATCCTCCATAGGCCAGGAGACTGCCAACTGGTATTTTGGTTCTCCCAATCTAAATCCTAATACAGGTATTCGAATCGACTTTTCGTCGGGTTCTCCTGTAGTATCTAATTGTAATCCGATCAATACAGAAGAAGGAAGTTCTTCTATTAGTACTTCGGCGGGAGTTCCTTTATTTTATACAGACGGAAGTACGGTTTGGGATGCTTCTAATAATTCTGTTGTTCCGGGTGGTACAGGTTTGGGAGGAAATACTTCTACTACTCAGTCGGCCATTATTATGCCAATTACTAATTTTAATAATCAATGGTTAATTTTTACTTCAGGAGTTACAGGAGGAGGATTTAAGTATTATAAAGTAACCGGAACAACTCCAACCGGTCCTTTTTCCGTAAGTGCAGGTACTACAATGGTAGGTGCCGGAATAGTAGGAGAAGGATTGTTTATCATTGGAAGTACTAAATCGGCAACTTCTGCTTATTGGGTAATAGGAAGAGATCTCGGAACTACAGGAGGTGTGAGGGCATGGGAAGTAGATAAAAATGGTAATGTGAGTGCAACTGCGCAGACCAGTACTTTGTCGGGAGCAGGTTTTACCAATACCAATTACAACCAGAACATTGGTACTATTAAATCCAACACCTGTCAGAATATGCTTGCCTTTACTTACTTTAATGGAGTAGTAGATGTTACTGGATTTGATGCTTCCACCGGGTTAGTAACTGCCACGGCAAAACAATTTTCGGTAGGAGCACAAAGCTATGGCATTGAGTTTTCCAACAACGATCAATATTTATATGCATCCAGTTTATCTCCGGCTGGAATATACCGTTATACGATTGCCAGCAGTACAGTGACTTCGATCGGTACTGCTACAGGAGAAACCGGTCAATTGCAAATGGCACCGGATGGTAAAATTTATGTAGCCCGCAATACCGGAAATGCTGCACCAAGTTATTTAGGAGTGATCAGCAATCCAGATGGTGGTGGAAGCTGGACAGCCAATGGTCTTTTGGTAAGTAGCCCTAATTGCGGATCATACAATGGTTGGTGTTACCGGGGATTACCAACATTCCCCAAATCACTTGTAGTAGCCTCTCCGATTCTTTCGCCTGGCGATGCTGGATATTGTGTGAATGCTTCAGTGCCGATGAGTTATATCTTCGCCGCCACCGATGTATCGAGAACCTGGACCGTTACACCTGCTACAGGATGGTCTTATACTTCCGGGTCTTCCACTTCTGTTAACCCTACGGTCCAGTTTACAACAGCGGGTACTTATAAAGTAAAAGTGGACATTGTAGACAATTGCAGCCGTCACTACTACGACAGTATGAACATCACAGTCACGGCTCCAAAAATTCCGGCTGGAATTATTGATTGCGGTACCAGCAATATCACGCTCGAAGCTACCGGTACACCTACTTCAGAATATCCGAATTATACCTGGTACGATGCCGCTGCCGGTGGCAATGTATTGGGAGTAGGTTCTCCTGTAGCGCTTAATTATGGCAGTATAGCAGCGAGCCCGACTTCAGTATGGGTGGAAATCTCCGGAACCACTACCATCACTTCTTCCGGTAGCAATACACTGGGGCCACCCACAGGGATTCAGACCTGGGGAGGACGTGGTACAGGAAATTATTCTGTATCGTTCACCGTAAATTCAGATATTCTTACATTAAAATCATTCACTGCCACTCCGCAAAGTGCAGGAGGAAGTTTTGATGTGGAAATTAAAAATTCTTCGAATGCAGTTGTATTTACACAACATTATACCGGCGCAGTAGCGGCTACTCCTTATACGATCAACGTAAATGCTGCTTTGCCAAAAGGTAACTACACTGTAACACTCAAGAACAGTGGCTCGATTGTGTGGGGTGGTGGCAACTGGACAGGAGGAGGTAATGCTCAGATGAACCTGCCGGCACAATCGCCAGGTACATTCGGAATGGCAAACTTTACGTACGACTATCAAAATTTTTCTACCATCACTTCTTGTACCAACCGTGTGAAGGTAGACCGAAAGTGTCTGAACGTTTTCCCTGGTGACGGTACCTATTGTACCAATGGAGATATTCCATTAAGCTACACTTTTGAAGGTACAGCCACCGGACAAACCTGGTCGATCACTCCGGGTGTGAATGGTACGGATTGGATCTATACATCAGGCAACAGCGGAAGCGCTGCGCCAACGATTCGATTCCTGACGGCTAACACTTATACTGTTTCCGTTTCTGTAACGGATGTATCTACCGTTGTATATTCAAAATCGATGACGCTTACGGTAATCGCAGCCGATGTTCCTTCCGGAACGATCACTTGTACTTCCCCATCGGTAACCTTTACCGCTACGGGAACTCCTAGTTCGGATTATCCAAATTATGTCTGGTACGATGCTGCTTCGGGAGGAAATGTTTACGGAGTGGGAGGAAGCGTTACCTGGACAGATCCGGATAATAGCTCAAGTCCTTCCAGTGTATGGGTAGAAATTGCAAGCAGTGCTTCTTCTTCAGCACCAGTAACCAATGCCAGCGTTGGTCCGGATCCTGCCTATCTGAGCGGAGCAAGTTATCAGTACCATACAAAATTTGATGTCTTGGCTGATCATATAAAATTGAATTCTTTCAAATTATATCCTGATCCATGGCCATCGGCTTCTTGCCCTTCGCCAACCAATGTTTCGTTTACTATTGAGATCAGAAATTCTTCGAATGCAATTGTATATTCTTCTCCTTATTCCGCTACCAACATTACTTGTGGAGGTTTAATCACGATTCCGGTGGCAGCAGATTTGGTGAAGGGAACAGGCTACACGCTGAACTTATTATCTTTTACTTCCAATGCAGGATCATGGAGACAGGTATCCACACCATACCCGGTGACACAAGCAGGAGTAGCTACGATCAATGGACCTACAGCAAACTATACGATTGTAGGAAGCTTTAACATTACTTCCAACAATTACACAGTTACACATCAATGTTCGAATCGTGTGAGGATAGACCGTACCTGTGCACTTCCTGTTGAATTGGTCAGCTTTACGGGAATTAATAAGGGGAATAAAAATATCTTATCATGGGTTACTGACATGGAATTGAACAACGATTATTTCGAAGTACAAAGCTCCTCTGATGGAATTCATTTTGTGACTATAGGCAAAGTACAGGGCTCTGGCAATAGTACCAGCATACATGAATATACACTTACCGATTATAATCCTGTTGCAGGAATTAATTATTACCGATTGGTGCAGACGGATTTCAACGGGCAACAATCTTTCGGCAAAATCGTGAAAGTGTATAATGGATTTACAAATGCAAGTACGTTCAATGCAAGTCCTAACCCTAGTACCGAATCTTTCACAATCCGCTTCATGGATCGGGAAGGAGGAGAGTTCACAGTGCTGGATGTGCTCGGACAAGTATTGATGACTAAAACGATTGATGCTACCATAGAATCTATTGAGGTCGGCTCCAGTCTTGCGAAAGGCGCCTATGTAGCAAGGTTCTCCGGTAATAATGGAATTTATACGCAGCTGATCATAAAAGAATAAATCTGAATCTTGATTTTCGGGAAAAACTTCTCATTCAGAAGGAACCTTGTGAGTGAGAAGTTTTTCTAATCACAGTTTAGATCTTATTCAACTAATTCCAATGTCCCAAAAACCCCTGCGTCGATCCAGCCTCTGTTTTTGTCTTCGCCTTCGATAGGAACAGAGCCTACAAAGTTTTCTCGTTTAAAATCTCCATCGTTGTCGTTGTACGAAACAGCGAAGCCAAGTTTTTTTCCTTTGGATAATTTTAACGGTTTATTGTCTTTAGAATTCTGATCGTATGTATCCGTGAACACGCGCATGGCTACTTCCCATACATACGTCTTTGCGCCACTCTTTGTCCACTTCACGATCATGTGATCGTTGAGCAACACAGGATTTTTGTCAGGGCCGAGATCAACAACGTCGAGGTGAAGCGTGATGTGGTAAGCAAAGGCATTGTGGTTGTATTGATGAATACCATCGGAATTGTTTTCGTCTACAAACAGCTCCAGGCAATCGTCTTCCCACCACAGTTCAAAAGGGCTCTGGTGTTGGTCGGAGAGAGAATCGTCTTTTATTTCTACCAGGAAGTAAAGAAAGTTTTCATCCCAAAGCATTTTATATTTCCCTTCAAAATCATCTTTAGTAGGATGCACACCAAGCCAGGCATGTTTGATCTCTTTCCATTCTGCTTTACGCCAGTCCTTCTCTGTGCCTTGCCCATCAATGGTAAGCGGCTGGTTGGCTTTTTTAGCTTTGTAATCGCCTTCTTTTTGCTGGGCAGAAATAGAGAAGGAGAGCAAAGTAAGGAAAGAAAGTAAAAGATTTTTTTTCATGATGAGTATGGTTTTATAATTGTCATTCAGGAGGAAATTTGTGCGAAACTAGCAGTATCGTTTAAAATGAGTTTGATTTGTTTTATTGGCTTTCTAATACTTAGTGCTGGCAATAAATAGTAATTGTAAAGTTGATCGTAGGAACTTTTAATCACAAGGTTCCTCCTGAATGACAAGTATTAAAATCCCGTTAATCAAAATCAAGTAAATCTTCTAATCCCGAAAATCAAGGTTCAGACAAGCTTTCTCAAACTAAGAATAATTCCATAATGGAGATTCTCATGCGCATAATTGTAAACCACCGCGTCTTCGATCGATTGTAGCGTGTAGCCTGAAGAGGTTGTAAAAGTCTTATATCCGGAAAATAAATTTTTCTCGTAATCTTTTGGGAAAGCACTTGAAGTAAGTTCAAAATATTCTTTGATCTCCTGCAGACTGCCGGGCTTTGTCCAATTGCGCGGAGAAGTTCCGTTGCGATACAATTCAATAAATGTTTCGGGGATAATAGGCTTCAAGCCGGCAGCCATATAGCAAAGCCGTTGCTGGGAAGCTACCATATGACCGAGGTTCCAGAGGATGTTGTTGCCAAAGCCTTCTGGGATGCGGTTTAGCTGCTCTTCGTTGTACCCTTCAACGATTTTCAGCGCACTGCTTCTCAATTTCACAAGTGAATCAAATACAAATTGCATAGCTCTATTTTTGTAAGATCATTTTAAATGTTTTGGAAAATCCTTTGTAGTCTAAATTGATATAGACCTCATTAGAATAGACTCCGAGAATTTGATAATAGATCTTATCGCCTTTCACCAAAAGATTGTTGATCTCAGGATTGGAGCTGTCTATAAAGACGGAAACATACTGGCAATCATTTTCCCAATTGATCTTGTAGTGCGAAATGTATTTTCCATTTTCATGGTATTCGGTGCAGGTTTTTCCATCAAGTATGAAATAATCGATCTTGTCAGGATTCTCCGAAGCATACATCAGCTTTGCATTACGCAGCGAAAGACAATCGCCGGAGGTAGCGCTCATCGTATCGGTAGAAAATTTTTCGTAAGGAACAAGATCCGGATTCAGCACAGCAGATTCTTCGTAGCTGGCCAGGGAGTCGACCGGAGAATTTTCTTCAGAAGACACCATCATGATAAATTTTAAAAAGATATCACATTTCTTGATGAGCTCATAAGCGATCACTTCTCCAAACTGGCGTCCTGCTACCTCGCCCTGCGTCATGTCGATGTTGAGCTCTTTCTTAATATCTTCAAGATGTTTCATAGAAGACTTCATGATACAGCTTTCCATCGCAGCATCGATCTCAGCCTGGTCCTGGAGATTTTTATAACTTTCCAGACAATTGCAGATCTCCTTCGAGATCTTCCCTACCACTTTCTGAGCAGAAGCATCGAAGCATGAAAAAAAAGTGAAAAAGGTAATCGCTATGAGTAATTTTGTTTTCATAATTGATATAGACTTAGGATAAGATGCCGGATACCAGATAAGTTTAATCTCTGACGGAATTTTTATCTGGTATCCGGCATCTGGTATCTTGTATCTATTTTAAAGCACTACGTTTACAATTCGATTCGGCACCACAATGATCTTCTTCGGCGCTTTTCCTTCCAGCCATTTTTGCACAACCTCGTTGGCAAGCACTTGCTTTTCGATATCGGCTGCCGGCATGTCCATAGGGAAATTGATCTTGGCGCGCATTTTTCCATTGATGGAAATCGGGTACTCAAATTCGCTTTCGGTCATATACTCCTGCTTCCATTGTGGATAGCGGGCAGTAGAGATACTTTCTTTATGACCCAGGGTTGCGTACAATTCTTCCGTAATATGCGGCGCGTAAGGCGAAAGCACGATCAACAATTCTTCTAATACTTGTTTGCTCGAACATTTCAACGAAGAAAGCTCGTTCACACAAACCATAAAAGTACTCACAGAAGTATTGAACGAATGGCGCTCGATGTCTTCTTCTACTTTTTTGATCGTTTTGTGTAAGATCTTCAGCTCTTCCGGCGTAGGCGCTTTGTCAGTCACCAGGAATTTTCCCTGGTCGTTGTAGAACAATCTCCAAAGCTTGCGCAGGAATTTGTATACCCCATCGATCCCTTGTGTACTCCATGGTTTGAATTGTTCCAATGGGCCTAAGAACATTTCATACATCCTCAGCGTGTCGGCACCGTAGCGGTCGCAGATATCATCAGGGTTGATGACATTGTATTTAGACTTCGACATTTTTTCTACTTCGGAACCGCAGATGTATTTGCCTTCTTCCAAAATAAATTCTGCGTCTTTAAAATCAGGACGCCATTTTTTGAATGCCTCGGTATCCAATTCATCGTTGTGTACGATGTTTACGTCTACGTGGAGTGCAGTAGTTTCGTATTGGTCTTTTAGTTTGAGCGAAACAAATTTATTCGTTCCATTAATTCTGTACACAAAATTCGATCTTCCCTGAATCATTCCCTGGTTGATCAGTTTTTTGAAAGGCTCCGCAGTGCTCACCAATCCAAGGTCGTAGAGGAACATGTTCCAGAAACGGGAATAGAACAAGTGACCGGTAGCATGCTCGGCGCCGCCGATGTAGAGGTCTACCTGGTTCCAGTATTTCTCCGCTTTTTCTCCTACAAATCTTGTAATGTTCTTTGGATCCATGTAGCGCAGGAAATACCAGCTCGATCCGGCCCAGCCTGGCATAGTGCTTAGTTCAAGCGGATAACCTTTGTAGGTAAAATTCTTGGCGCGGCCCAGCGGCGGCTCGCCTGTAGCAGTAGGTTTGTATTCGTCAATTTGCGGGAGCTCCAAAGGAAGATCTTTTTCTTCCATCGTCTGAGGAATTCCATCTTTGTAAAACACCGGGATCGGCTCTCCCCAATAACGCTGGCGTGCAAAGATGGCATCGCGCATTTTGTATTGGATACGCGCTTTCCCGATTCCTTTTTCTTCAGCAAACTTGATTGCTTTTTGAATGGCTTCCGGTACTGCCAATCCGTTCAGGAAACCAGAGTTGACCATCGTTCCGGCTTTCGGATCAAAATCTTCTTTGGTAATATCGGTGCGGTCGCCTTCTTGTACCGCGATGATCGGAAGTTTGTAATGAGTAGCAAATTTAAAATCACGCTCGTCGGAAGAAGGCACGGCCATTACTACGCCAGTACCGTAGCCCGCCAGCACGTAGTCGGCAATCCAGAGCGGAATTTTTTCTCCGTTGAAAGGATTGATCACATAACTTCCGGTGAATACGCCTGATACGGTTTTTACATCGCTCATGCGGTCGCGCTCGGAGCGGTTCTTTGCTTGAGTTACGTAAGCTTCTACTGCTGCTTTTTGAGCAGCGGAAGTTAATTCGGCGATCAGCTCGTGTTCCGGTGCGATCGATACATAGGTTACGCCAAACGTCGTATCTACGCGGGTGGTGAAGACAGTCAGTGTGATGTCTTTGTCTACGACTTTAAAGTTCAACTCTGCACCGAAAGATTTTCCGATCCAGTAGCGCTGCATGTCTTTCATCGGTTCAGGCCAGTCGATTGTGTCGAGGCCTTGCAGCAATCTTTCCGCGAAAGCGGTGATACGCATCATCCATTGCTGCATTTTTTTACGCTCTACAGGATAACCGCCGCGTTCGGAAACGCCGTTCACCACTTCTTCGTTGGCCAGCACTGTGCCTAGCGCGGGGCACCAGTTTACCATCGTATCGGCAAGATAGGTCAGGCGGTATTTCAGCAAAGTATCGGACTTTTCTTTTTCCGACATTTTTTTCCAGTCATCGGCAGTGAATGAAGCAGTATCTTCGTCGCAAGCGGCTTTCACCGCGCTGTTGCCGGAGGCTTCAAATTTTTTGATCAGCGAATCGATGTGTTCGGCTTTGTTGGTCTCTTTGTTGTACCAGCTATGAAAAAGCTGGATGAAGATCCATTGTGTCCAGTGGTAATAATCAGGTTTACTTGTCCAGACCTCACGGCTCCAGTCGTAGGAAAACCCTACGCGCTCAAGCTGTTCGATATAGCGGGTAATATTTTGTTCGGTAGTAATGGCAGGGTGTTGGCCGGTTTGCATGGCATACTGCTCAGCCGGCAATCCGAAAGAATCGAATCCCATTGGGTGCAGCACATTGAAACCTTTGATGCGTTTGTAACGGGCGATGATATCGGAAGCAATATAGCCAAGCGGGTGTCCTACATGGAGGCCTGCGCCGGAAGGATAAGGAAACATATCCAGGGCGTAGTATTTAGGCTTACTACTATTGTTGTCGGCCTTGAAAGTCTGTTGATCTTTCCATGTTTTTTGCCATTTGCTTTCGATTTCTTTAAAGTTGTATTCGCTCATTATTTTTAATAATTGTAGAGGGGCAAAAATAACGAAAAATGATGGATTTTTGGATAAAAGTTTAAATGTAAAAAATATTAAACACAAAGACAGAAAAGCACAAAGCGCTTTGTGTTTTTGAGCCTTTGTATTAAAAATAGTTGAGCTATTATCAACGTAAAAACTCTTGTAGCCTTTGTATTTGCTCCTTTTCCGAAAGATTGTGGTAAGAAAACCCTTCCTGCGAAAATAACAACCTGGAAATTCTTTCGTCGCTGCCGTTGATCAGTATTAATGATTTTTCAGGATGATCCGCCAGCAGAGTGGCTAGTTTTATAAATGGTTTTGTATCGGCAGCAGGCTCTATAGAGAAGAATACGCAGGACTTGTCTGCGCTACGAACCGCTTCGAAAGCCTGGTCGATGAGCATGGGTTCGGAAAAATTATCAAGGTCTAGAAAATCTGTTTTGAGATTTTTTGACTTAATAGCATCCGCAAGAGAATTGGTGTAGCGGAAGTTCCGTTGTGCAGTGCATTGGATGTATAAAATAAAGTTCATGACCGGTTTTTGAAATACCCATTTAATCATAAATTTACAAAATGGAAATTAAAGATCTATACACGAAATTTTTATCAAGCAAAGGCGTCTCTACCGATACCCGCCAGATCAGCGAAGGCGTCCTGTTTTTTGCCTTGAAAGGCGCCAATTATAACGGCAATGAATTTGCGGAGAAAGCTTTAGAAATGGGCGCTTCCTATGTAGTGATCGATGAGGAGAGATACAAGGTAAATGAAAAATGCATTCTTGTAGACGATGTACTTAGCACACTTCAGCAATTAGCTAATTATCATCGCAAGCAATTTAATATTCCTTTTATCGCCGTTACCGGATCAAATGGGAAGACCACTACGAAAGAGCTGATCTATGCGGTGCTTTCTACCAGTTATAAAACACAAGCCACAAAAGGCAACCTGAACAACCATATCGGAATTCCACTTACGCTGCTGGCGATCCCGCAGGGCACGGAAATAGCAGTGATCGAAATGGGTGCCAATCACCAGAAAGAAATTGAATCTTATTGCCAATACGTAGAACCTACGCACGCTATGATCACCAACATCGGGAAGGCACACCTGGAGGGCTTTGGCGGTGTGGAAGGTGTAAAGAAAGGGAAAGGCGAATTGTACGATTATATCCGCGCACACGATGGTGTGGCTTTCGTAAATTCTTCCGATCCTACATTGATGAGCATTGCGAATTTTAAATCTCCAGTATTGTATCCGGGCAAAAACGATTTTTATCATTGCATGCTGTTATCGGCTACGCCTTTTGTATCACTGCGTACAGAAGAAGGCGAAACCGTGGAAACAAAACTGACGGGCACATACAATTATGATAATATTTCAGCCGCATTATGTATCGGAAAATATTTTAAAGTTCCTGCGGCTAAGGCCAACAAGGCTGTAGCGGAGTATACCCCTCAAAACAACCGTTCGCAATTTGTGCAAAAAGGAAGTAATCAAATCCTGCTAGATGCCTACAATGCGAATCCCTCTTCGATGAAAGCAGCGATCGAAAATTTCAATCGTTTGCAGATGGAAAATAAGGTAATCATACTTGGTGATATGTTTGAACTGGGCGACGAGAGCGAGGTAGAGCACGATGCACTTGGAAAATTATTGGCAGGATGTTCTTTTGATAAAGTCATTCTTTGCTGAAAAAATATGCGCTATGCAGCAGAGCATTTGGAGCATGCAGAATACTTCGAAGCTAAGCCAGACTTAGTGGAATATTTGCAGGAACATAAAATTGAAAACGCTTCGGTATTTATCAAAGGCTCTC
>Ga0310813_10000009_pt1 | contig 172179 bp, 131 predicted proteins | sample YN3metagenome_FD_203086 | JGI IMG/M metagenome (GOLD analysis project Ga0310813, IMG submission 203086) | Soil microbial communities from experimental microcosm in Duke University, North Carolina, United States - YN3 | ecosystem: Engineered > Artificial ecosystem > Soil microcosm >... | reverse complement strand
ACCGTCTTTGCGTACGCCTACGGAGCGATCACGGATCACCGTTGCCTCTCCTTTTCCACCTGGGTGAGCTACCAGTTCAGCAAGATAGAGTTGGTTCCGATCTCCGGTCAGGGCAAGTCGGCAGAGAGGTAGCACGCCTCTGTCGAATTACTTGCTGAAGCCGAGCAGGACGCCGGGACGGGCTGGGTCGGGGTCGACAACGGAGGGGGTATCAAGACCACCGGACGGCGGTGCCACCTGGTCCCCCCAGGCCCTTTCCAGCATCAGCAAGAACTTCGGAGCGGGGTTGGAGTCTATCTAAAGAGTAAACAGCGAGTGTATCTACAAGTCTCCTATGGAGATTTCGCGTTCCTGATGCGCAACGCACTGTAGCAGTAGCAGACACGAGACCAGCTAGTATTCATTTGCACCCTCATTTTGTCGCTGACTCTGCATGCGCTAGTTAAGCTACATTCAACTCCATCAAGGATGTCTTCAAAAGACATGATGGTTTTGCTCATTGGACTTTCACCTTCGCGAGACACGAATCTACGTTTAGGCCTTAGGGCAGGATCAGAAAAGTGAACATCTATGGGCTGGAAGTATTCAACAATAGCTATGAAGAACTCACGGAAGAGTTTGTCTTGAGCACCATCCGCTAACGCAAGGTTAACTAGGGTTATTACCTTTGTTCGAAGCTCAAACAGTTCCTTCCGACTATCCCTAAGATATTGGATTGCTTCCGCCAGTTTCTGTCGCTCCGCTGCCTGCCTTTCCATATAGGTGGCATTCTGCGGAGTGTCATAACGAAAACCCCTATCTGCGTCATCTAGCTTTGCTATGACTTGGTCGAGCATTTCAGTGTAGTTCTTGTGGATTGCCAACAGTTCACCGAAGGTTGGCTCAACTAGCTTATCGAACGTTCGAACTCGACGAGCGTCCTCCAACTTGAGGAGGGCAATAATGCGGTCAATTATTCTGATCGTTTCGGTGATCATGCACGGATAGCCCTGAACAATGAAAGGCGTGATGCTAGTCGAGGTTGCAATGGGGACTCTAGCACAGTCAGAGTCAGAACCGCGCTCATACTGTCCCCTCGCATATTCCCTTCCCAATTATGCGATATTAATTGAGCGCAAATTCGGGCTGACGAGTAGTCTGAAAAGCCCGGTTTTACTACCACCGCTATCGCCAGAGCCTCCGACCCTCCTCCGCCGCCCTTCCCGTCTGCGCGATCTGCCTCGAGTTCTTCGAGACCGCCTATGCGATCGAGATCACCCGCGCTGCTGCGGCAACCATCCAGGCGTGCTGGACCGAACGGGAGCGCATCCGAGCCGAAAAGGCCGTTGCTCTCGAAGCGTGGTCGCGGCGGAAGGCCGGGACTCCTCTTCCCACGGAACTCTGCCGCCGATTCCAGGAGCTCTTCCAGCTTGACCCCCTCGAAACGAAGCTGACCGATCTCCAGGGACTTACCCGGAAGGCCCGAGAAAGGCAGCATGGAGCGGATCGGGCGGCCTATGAAGCCGTCGCCCAGGCGGTCCTCGACCATGGACTCGATTTCCCCACGCTCTTCGGCCAAATCGCCAACGGCGCCTATCAACTCTCCCCTGGCAATCTGCCGAGACTTCCGCTCGCCCTGGCCGCATCCGACCGCATCATGTCCTAAGGCGACACACCCTCTTGAGATGCTCCAGTGGTGCGCGATGGGCGCACGCGAAAGGCTGGGAGGGATCATGGAGCGATCTTCGATGTGTGTGGCGTGCGAGTACTACGGAAGTGTTCCCGCGTCACTCGCGGTGGATCCGGCATGCCAGTCGGACGACGAGGCCGACGCGCTCTGTATGGTTCATCGCGCACGGATGACCGAAGGCATGTGTGTCCTCTGCGGGCGACGCGAGCCCTGGGTCAGCCCTTGGCCGAACAGCGACATCGGATCCTGCGAACTCTGCTTCCGTGTGGCGTTTGGAACGGCCCGCGCCGAAGCAGTCGCCGCGGAGTTTGCCCGCCGAAAGAGAAAGGCTGCGTAGCCTTAGTAGGCTCTGAAGTAGATCGTTCGATGGGTAAGATGGAGCAGACGGTTCGAGGGATCCCGCTTGAAGAATGGATCGAAAACCGGGAAGCCAAGAGCAGATCGGGCAGTCTCCCGGCGCCTTAGCAAGTGGCTCAAGCGCGAATGCAACGACGAGCGTCCCGAGGTCCGGCAGCTTCTCAAGAACATCAAGGCGGCTCTGCCTGGACTGAGAAAGCTCTTCCGCGAATCAAGCGATCACTGGTCCTACGAAGACCGCATCTACCGTTTCTATCATCAATCGTTCAAGGTCTTCGACCTGCAGAATGAAACTGTAAGGATCGCGGAGCGGCTGAAGACCCTCGCCCCGTCGAGCGCGACCGAATTGAACCCTTGGTTCCTGGATATCGTGAGGGACGGAACGGGTAAGGTCTTCAAGACGTCCGACAACGCTCACTGGAAGAAGGTGACCAGGCCTATCCTGGAAGCCTTCTTCCACGCCCGGTACTTCCTGGAGATGATCGTGAAGTACGGGAAGGAGCTCAAGGTGCCTCCCGCGATGCTGCCGAGTGGATGGGCGGCCGTCCTTTACCTCTACAACCTGAGGTAGGAATTGGAGAATTCAGCATGAAGATCCGAGTGGAACTGGAATACGACCCGGAGTCCAAGGGCTGGTCGGCGGTGTGCCCTGAATTGCCCGGCTGCGCCAGTGCCGGCAAGACCGAGCAGGAGGCTCTGGCGAACATCAAAGAGGCGATCGAGCTCTACCTCGAGCCCGTTCCCGAGAAGTCGACCCCGGGCGCGAAGAGCGTCATCATCGAAGTGTAGGAGTCCGCTACGCGTCGAGCGCTTGCTCGTAAGCTTCGGGAAAGAGCTCGTTGAGTCTCTGATTGAGGATTCTATAGGCGTCGTCGAGCCTTCCCTGAGCCCGGGTCGTATCATCGTCCCCGATCCTGTCGGCGAGCTCTTCCACGCTGTGCCCTTCAACGTGGACGAACAGGAAAGCGTCCTTGTTGATGGCCGGAAGTTTGTCCACCGCCGCTTCGATCTCACCCCGGGTCAGCCGCTTCCTGCTGGGCCTCGGACCCGCCTTATTGAAAGCATCCGGGAAATCGACCCCCAGGTTGCCCGAAAGAATCTCATGTCCCTTCTTGAGTCGAGCGCGCGCTTTCTCGGCACCGCGGTCGCCGAGCTTGCGAGCCAACTCGTCCGCCGAATGGTTCTCGACGTGGACGAAGCGAATTGCCTGCTGGGTATCTATCGGGAGCAGGGAGATTGCTTCGTCAATCTCCTCCCAAGACGGCGCTCTACCCGGACCTTTCTGGCCCCTCTTGTAGTGGAGTTCCGCCGTGTCACTGCGGGGGACGATGTCCAGTTGAAGCTCTCCCTTCAACCGAACAATGAGGTTCCGCAGCGTCTCCACCTTCTTGCCCGTGACGCGGGCCATCTCTTCATAAGGAACGCGGTCGAGGTACATTCTGAGAATTGCGGCGTGCTCGGGGCTCAGGCGACTGGCAGCATAGTCGATGAGCGAAAGGTACTCCGTATACCGCTGCTCGCCGGGGATCTTGGCGCCTCGGTCCGCGAAGGTCTTGGGAATTTGAGGCTTGTGACGCTGCAGGACCGGAGACTTCCGCTTCCGGACCACGTCCTTGAGACGCCCATAGCAAAGCTTCTGGAAGTACCCGAGGATATCCTTCCGGTCCTCTTCCTTGAGATCTGTAATCTCGCCGGCCTCGAGCTTCTCCATCAGGGTGATGACGGTGTCCTGGAAGACGTCCTCCCGGGTGGCGTTTCCGGCCCCGGTTCCCAGACCCTTGAGCTTTGCAGTGATCTGTTTGTAGTGCCTGGTGTTGATGAGCGTGAACAGGTGCTTCAAAGCTTCCTTATCCTGGCGTAGGGCCTGCTCGAACAGAAACTCCAGGGAAGGAGCCTCGGCAACCTGCTCCGGGTCCTCATGCGCGGGATTGCTCACGGGAGACCTCCCAAACCCCTGACCAAGGGCTCCAGTTCGCCCAAAATAACTCTGCCCGCCACCGTATTCAAGGGTCCGAGCGCCAACCTCTTGGCGCTTTTCAATTCCTCGTCATTTTTCGTCGTACCTACCCGCCGCGACATTCCTTTACGGGTAGATGACGCGAAGTCTGGCCGATGCGGGGTGGCGAGCGAGGGTCCGAGGACCCCCCGGGCGCCGCCCCGTCCTGTCCGTCTGATTCATTCACCCGGCCAATTCAGGCCAAATGGAGAAACTATGTCGAAAGAAATTACCCCTGCCGTCCCCGATGAAGAAGGAATGGGCCCCCTCGACTTCCGGACCGTCCTCCTCGTGGCAGGAGTCACGGACGGTTTGAAGTCCGAAGGCTACACCGAACCCTCGTCAGCCGACCTGTTCGAGATTGCGTCCCAGGTCGGTCTCCGACCGGTGGCCGCCCGGCACACTCCCGGGAAGCCGGTGACCGGCACGGGCGGGACGCCCGCCGTCGATTGGATCTTCTGCTCCACCCCGTACCGGAATAAGGCCAAGGACGCCTTGGAGTATCCCACGACCGGGGTGCTTCTAGGGAACGTCGTCGAGGACTGGATTCGGGACCTCCTGACCCCGCTGACGCTCTGGGTCATGGATCTTCCGGCCAGCGAATCGAACCATCACGCCTACCCCCACGGCTTGCTCGACCACGTCCTTGAAGTTGCCCTGGCCGCGATGACGGAGTGCTCGGCCAGGATGGGAGCCGACCATTGGAGAGGCGACCTGTCGGCGCGGGCCTACGGTCATGCCCTCCGGCTTTCCATGGCGCTCGGTTGCCTCCATGACATCGGCAAGCTCTTCAACGTCGAGGTGAAGGACAAGACGTCGGGCGAGATCTGGGACCCCATGCGGGAACCGCTGGCCTACTTCAAGGCTCGGCACAAGCTCCCCATCCTGGAGCCGACCCCGTTCCGGTTCATCAAGGGTCGGGGTCTGAACGGCCACGAGGACAAGGGGAGGAAGCTGCTGCCCCTCGTCGTCCACCCCAAGATCTGGAAGAGGATGGGCCCGGACATCGCCAAGGCATACGACGCGTACGCGGGCCGCTACGAGACGCCGGCCGTCCCCCGTCCGGCGCCGCTCGACTTCATCGCCGACTGCGTCCATCGCGCTGACGGCACCAGCGCAGCCAGGTCCCGGGCGAAGGGCACCAAGCCCGGCGAGTACCTCCGCGAGCTCTACAACCTGGCGGCGAAGGAGGTCGCCTAGATCATGAGCCTTTCAACGCCAAAAGCTCAGGCCAGAGCCCCGGTCGATGCCGGTTTCCGTGCGCCAACGGACCGGAGCTTATTAGATAGAGGGTTGGGTCGCCCCCCCGGAAGGGCCGGTTTTATATTACAAGCCGACCCCCGAAGCGCGCACAGGGGCATCCCGGCGATGGTGGCGCTCCCCTCCGCGAACCTCGACGCAGGGACCGTTCCCCTCGAGGCCGCCACCCCACCCTTCCCTTTCTTCGAGGAGCTCCAGCTCCGGATCCGGGAGATCTACGAGCTGAGGCTCTCGGTCGAGCATCAGATGGAGGCGTTGAAAGGCGCGTTCAATGCCAGCATGCCGCGCTCCCGCCTCCGGCTCCGGCCCTGGAGCCGGAGGAAGGGGGAGCCGCCCTATGCGATGTACTGGATCTTCCTGACCAAGAAGCGGCGGTACTTCGAGGACAGGACGATGCAGGCGATCGAAAGCCTGAGGCCCCGCTGGTTCAAGCGCCTCAAGGTCCGGACCCGCCGGGATCTCGACCTGGTCATTCACCGGGCGGGACTCGACGCCGTCCGGCGGGAGGTCCATCGCTTCCACGACGATCACCTCGCGCTCAACGAGGCGCACCGATCGCTCGCTCGGGGGATGGATTCGATCCGGAAGATGCTCGCCGGCCGGGCGGCCGGCAGGGGTCTGACGGCCCCGGCCTTACCGGCGGACGCTGAAAGGTTTTGGGTGCCGGACGAGGTCCGGGCCATGGTCGAGCACGCCTGGCGATTGGAATGTCTGCTCCGCCGGACCACGAACGACTTGGCGACCCTTGCGCGCCTTCAACGCCGGCAGCCGGGCTGGATCCGGCACCGACTGGAGTTCCGGCAAGGCAAGGACCATCCCTATGGTCATCTGGTCTGGCGGGACCTGGAGACGCGCAGTACGTACACGTGCCTCGATGACCGGACCAAGCGGAGGTTGGGCATCCCCACGCACATGCGCGGGGTGCTCACCCCGTTCGAGCTGAACCGCCGGGACCTCATCAGGGAGTTGAAGAGCCGCAGTTCCTTGGTCCGGAGGATCCGGACGAAGGCCCGCCAGGCGCTGGAAGCGGCCCGGTCGAGCCTGGGCGGCCTGAAGATCGATCCGACGATCGCCAAAGGACACGAGGATCATTTTGAGAACTGGAGGACCGAATGAAGACTGGCTGGAAGGAAGTAGCCCGACTCGGGACCGAAGGAGCCGGCTACCCGCACGTCCTGGTCGACGCCCATGGTTGGTGCCTGAGGCTCGGCCGTGAGCGCGGGGAGGAGCGGTACTACTCGAATCTCCCCTCCCTCCTGCAGGGGCTCATCGAGCAGCTGACCCGCGCACGTCTCCGCCAATGCCCCGACCTGATGTCCGCCTCGGCGATGCTGGCGGAAGTCCGGGCCGCGCTGGCGGAGGCCGCCGACCATCGGAAGACACTGCTCGCGCTACCGCCTCAGGAATCGCCCATACGCCCGATGGAGGGCCCAAAGCCCGAGCCTTCGCCCCCGGCCCTGTTTTCGCCCATTGAAGCGGCCTAATCGGATTGACCACCATTCTTGGAGGACCTTATGGACTTGGTTCCCCCCGCCGACCCGCTCTGGACCGTCCGTCAGGCCAGCGCCTGGCTCGCGGTCTCGGAGCATGCCCTGCGCTGCATGTTGCGCCGAAACCAGCTGCCCCCGGAGGCCGTCGTCCGGATCGGCCGCCGCGTGCGCTTCCGCTCCGAGGCCCTGCGCCTCTGGGTCAAGCGCGGGCTCCCGGCCTGATGTGCCGGGATGTGACTCGAGTCGTGATACGGTTTTGAAACAGGGAGGTGAATCATGGCGCGTGTCTACCGCGACTCACGGATGCGGAACGCCGGCGGTCAGCCCGCCTGGTGTATCGATTACGTGGACGCCCAGGGTGTCCGACAGCGCGAGCGGACCACAGCGAGCACGAAGGAACTGGCCCAGAAGATCCTTCGGAAGAAGCTCGACGAGGTCGAGCTCATCAAGCTCCACGGTCTGTCCGCGGTCGAGCGGGTGACCTTCAATGACTTCCTGCCCGAATACCTGGGTCACGTCAACGCCGTGCGGACGAAGACGGCCCAGATCCGGGTGCCGTCACTCACGAAGGTCCTGGCACGGACGTTCGGGTCGAAGGTGATCTCCCGGATCCGGACGGGCGACGTCCAGCGCTGGGTGGACATGCGCAGCAAGGAGATGGCGCGCGGCGGCAGGAACACGATCAAACCGGCGACGGTGGTGGGCGAGTTCGTCTGCCTGTCGGCTATCTTCCGGGAGGCCCGGAAGCGCGGCTACGTCCACGAGAACCCCTGCCGCGGCGTCACCCTACCTCGGGTGAACAGCAAACTGACGCGCTGCCTGACGGACGAGCAGGAGCGGAAGCTGCTGGCCGCCTCCTCGGACTGCTTCCGACCGCTGATCCAGGCGGCGCTCTACACCGGGATGCGCTTGGGCGAGCTGCTCGACCTGCGCTGGGGCGACGTGGGCTTCGAGACCCGCATCGTCACGATCGTGCACGGCAAGGGCGAGAAGACGCGCCACATCCCGATGGTGCCCGAGCTCGTCTCGGTGTTGGAACAGATCCCGCGCGCGGTGTCGTCGAAGGGCGAGCCAAGTCCTTGGGTCTTCAACAACCCGGATACAGCGACACGCTGGGTAGACATCAAGAAGCAGTGGGCACGGACGCTCCGGATCTCGGCCATCCGGGAGTTCCGCTTCCACGACCTGCGCCACACCTTCGCCTCGCGCCTGGCCCAGCGCGGTGCATCTCTCAAGGCCATCCAGGATTTACTTGGGCACGCCGACCTCAAGATGACGATGAGGTATGCGCACCTGGCCCAAAATGACCTGAGGGATGCGGTGTCCGTACTTTCGCTCAAACCCCGAGCTGCGAAGAAATCAAAGGCTCGGAGATTAGCCTAATTAGGAGATCTGTTAGATGGGATGCCAACCTGGTTAATAATCAGCTTGGGACGAGCCCGTAAACTGAAACGCCGAGGGCGGCCCCTGGCGGAGCCACCCTCGGCCGTTTCCCCCTCAGTTCCCTCGTTAGCTCAAGTGTTTGGAGACGAGCGCGGTCATCTCGAACATCGAGACCTGCTTCTTGCCGCCGAAGACCGTCTTGAGGGTCTCGTCGGCGTTGATCATGCGCTTGTTCTTCTGGTCCTGGAGCTTGTTCGCCTTGATGTAGCCCCAGAGCTTCTTGGCCACCTCGCTCCGCGGGAGCGCCTTGGGCCCGGTCACCTTCGCCAGCGACTCGCTCGGAATCATCGGCTTCATGAACGCGCTCGTTGCCTTCTTCGCCATCTGTTCCTCCCTCAAATCAATCTAGAAAAGTTTCAGATCGTGTGCCGGTTCAGGCGCTCGCCCTTCCCTTCCCCAGGGAGTCGAGGAATCGCCGAGTCTTCTCGATGAGCTCGGAGTGGGCCGCGAGCCCCTCGAGAATGATGTCCCGCGTCAAGGTCGAGGTGCTGATCTGGTAGGCGGTCGCGAGCAGTTCGAGCTTCTCGCTTTCTTCCGGAGTGAGCCACGCCCTGGCGCCGGCGCTGCGCTTCTCCTCGCCCGGGTGGCGGACGCAGACCTCGCCGTGGCGCTTCCGATGGCGACCGGGAACCCGGCCCAGGCGCGGGCCCGCCGCGCGCTTCTCCGCGTGAGGCTCGGCATGTGCCGGAGGCTCAACCGGCGCCGAGCTCCCCTTCCCCACCGTGGCCTCCGGCGCTGGAGCCGGAAGGGGCTGAGGACCCTCGGCGTCGATCGCCGGGACCTCGACCTTCGGAGGCGCCGGCGACACGGGGAGAGCGGGCTCGGACACCACTTCAAGAGCGGGTTTCTCGACCTCGAGCAGTCCGCCCAGGGAAAGCGTGAGCGGTACTCCGGTCTGACCGGCCGCGGACTCTTCCGGCTTATCCCGGCGTTCCTGAGCCAGGCGACGGATGAGGGAACCCTTCTTTGGCGTCATGCGACCTCCTTCTTGACCTGGCCCTCGCTGCGGTTCCAGAGTTCGGTCATTACCGCTTTCATCGCGACGGCGCTCGCCTGGCCGGGGGCATACTTCCAGATCGGGATGACGTGCTGGTTGGCCTCGTCGATCTTCACGGAGTGAGGGATGACGGGCTCGATCTTCAGGCTCTTCCAGTCCTCGTCGATGACGGCGACCGTGTCGTCGGCGACGTTTGACTTCTTGTACTTGTTGAGGGTAATGCCAATCGGCTTGAGGGTCGTATTGAGGCCTTCCTGACGGATCTCCTCGACGGTCTTCAGGATCTCCTTGATCCCCCGGAGGCTCCAATCGCCATACTCGGAGGGAATGATCAGGTAGTCCGCGGCGACCAGGGCGTTGATGGTGAAGAGGTCGAGCGCCGGTGGCGAGTCGATGATCGCGTAGTCCCAGACCTTGTCGGCGGCCCGGAGGAGTCGCTGAACCCTCGAGAACTTCCCCACCCCGTCGAACTGCATGCACTCGGCGAGGTTGCTGTCGGACGTGATGATCGCAAATTCACGCGGGTCGGTCCCCTGGACCGCGGGCTCGATCCGAAGCTCGGGCGATTCCTTCGAGAACATTAAGCTCGCCAGGCAGGAAGTCTTCCCGAAGGTGCTCGAAAGGTTGCCCTGCGAATCGAGGTCGACGAGGAGGACCTTGGCCCCCTTCTCCCGCAGGAAGTGGCAGAAGTGAAGGGAGAGCGTGGTCTTCCCTACCCCGCCCTTCCGGTTTGCGAACACGTAGGTCTTCATGAGATCTCCCTGGTCTTGCTGAACTGATATCGACATACCAAGGGTGGAACTTGAGGACCATCGGTCCCCTGGTCCGAAAGGCTGGTGGTCCAGAAGGCCGCGAGCCCACCGGATCAATGGGCTAGTGACCCGTCGATCTAACGGACCGGGGGCCCGATGGTCCACCGGACCGCTAGTCCACCGGTTCAAGAGCCCGATGGGTCAAAGAGCCATTGGGCCCGTGGGCTATCAGGCTGCTGGGCTTCTGGTCCCGGAGGCCATCGGCCTTCTGACCTCATGGGCCGGCGATCCATTGGGCTGAGAGTCCACTGGGCAAATGACCCTTTCGCCCATCGGCCCAGGAGCCTAACGGCCCACTGGGCCACTAGGGGCGGTTGAGATCGAGGAGTCGGTTTGGCCCTCTGGGCCAGTGGGCCACTATTATAGTAGGCGTCCTCGGGGAGGCTTGGGCCGATGGGCTACTGGGCCACTCGCCCCAAGTGCTTGGGAACCAGCAGGCAAGAACGGTGGGGAAGGGGGGCGCCGCGGGAACTCCGACCTCAATCTTCGTGTACCACCTGCTATCATCAATCCAGAAGAAGGCGGTGGTCATGGGTTTGGCGTGGACGTTCTTGCTGCTGGTCACGGCTCAGGCCGGCTCCCAGGGCGAGCCAAACCCTGAAAGAATCCAGCAGTTTATCAATCAGTTCAGATCGACTGACGCCCGGAAGCGAGAAGAAGCGGAGGCCCTCCTCCGGAACATGGGCCAAGCGGCCATCCCCGAGTTAGAGCTGGCTGCGAAGGATCCCGATCCTGAAGTGGCGTCCCGGGCGGCCCAGCTGATTCGGGACCACATCGTTCGATCGACCCTCGGTCCGGAGCTCGCCAAATCCATGCCCGGGGCCGCCCAACGATTGATTCAGGGCGACGCCCACACCTGGACCGAGATCTTTTTGGAGGCCACGGACGAGCGGTCCTTGGCCTATCCTGGACTCCGCCGACCCGATTTGGGTCCGATGGTCCATCGCGCCTTGGACGGGGCAAAGACCCCGGCGGAGAAGGCCGCCATCTGTGAGCGGGCCGCTCGTTGGAATCTCATCTCCATCGAGGCGGCGCTTCCAAAGCTACTGACCGACCCCGATGCCTCCGTGCGGGCCGGGGCCGCCTACTCGGTCAGCGTGCTGAAATTCGCGCGCCTCGCCGCGAATCTGCGACCGCTCCTTGGTGACGAGAATCCGCAGGTGAGATTCTGGGCCATCACCGCGATCGGCGCCGTTGAGGCTAAGGAATACGCCCCGCAGCTGATCGCCCTGCTCGGCGATCCTCGGGACCGGAATCAAGCATCGAGAGTGCTCGGGCGGTGGAAGACGAAGGAGGCGATCCCCTTCATCCGGAACCTCCTCAAGGCGGACGACGCCATCACCAGGGATGAAGGTATCCGAGCCTTCGCGGACCTCGGAGCCCCGGAGACCGCGGACGAGATCCTGGCATTGGCGCTGCATCCCTCGGGTGCGCACGCCGAAGTCGGAATGCACGTCTATGCGCAACTCTCGGGGCCGGAGGGGAATCCGAAGCTGATCGGGTCACGTCCCCAACCAGGAGAGCCCCGAGGAAGTATTACGCCTGATGCGCGACTTCCTGAGAAAGGACCCCGATCCATTAAGGTGAGTACGGTGAAGCCCGTCCTCGCGAAGCTGCTGCTCTCGAGCGCCCTTGCCCTTGGACTCTCGGGGTGCGGCACCGTCTTCAATTTCGGTGCGGGCACCTGCGCGCTCCGGGAGTATCCCGTGGTTTACGGCGGGGTCGACCTCGTCGTGGAGGTTTTTGCCGTCCAGAACTTTCCTTTGGGCCTTCTGGTGGCGCTCGTCGACTTGCCCTTTTCCCTGGTCGCCGATACGGTCACCTTGCCGTACACCATCTACACCACGGCGACGTACCAGCGCCATGATCCCGAGGAGAAGTCCGCCAGCGGCCGCCCACCGGCACGCAACCAGTAGCTCGGCCCGATCCACCACCCGGTGTGTTGTCTCGGGCCTCCCTCCTAGGCCTGTTCAGTTATTTTGTTTTTCAGCCGGTGTCGGCCTATAATCTGGCGGGAGTTCAGGAAAAAAATGAAGTCAATCCGCCTCTTCGTTCTTCTTGCCGCGATCCTTCCGGGACTTCTGTCTCCGGGCGTCACCCAGGAGGGCAAGAAGCCGTCGGCTCCCAAAGTCGATCCGGCCAAGATCGAGGAGGCCGTGAAGAAGGGGATCGGCTTCCTGAGGTCCCTGAACCCTCCTCCCACGGCGCCGTGGCAGCACACCGACGGCCACTCCATCCAGAAGACCGAGCTCGTGCTCTGGACGTACCTCCGGGCGGGGGTGAAGCCGTCGGAGCCGGAGTTCCAATTCCTCTTCAAGGACATGATGGACCGGCGTCTGGAGGCAACTTACGCCGTCGCGCTGCAGGCGATGATCCTGGAAGACCTCGACCGGGCGAAGTACCAGTGGCGGCTCCACAAGTGCGCCCAGTTCCTGGTCGACAACCAGTCCGGCGGGGGCTGGGGCTACGGGGCTTCCTCGACCGCGGCAGACTCCCTGCCCGCCGGAGACGCGTCGCTCGACGCCGCCGGGCCCGTGCGGCCGAAGCCCAAGGTCACGAAGCGGCTCCCGGTCAAAAAGGCGAAGGAAGGCGAGCGCCCGGACAACTCCTGCTCGGCCTACGCCGCCATGGCGCTCCGCGCCTGCTCGGAGGCGGGGATTGTCATTCCCGCCGAAACCATCACCCAGGCCGAAACCCGCTGGCGCAAGACGCACAAGGGACTCGGCGAGGGGTGGTGCTACTCCGACCACTCCGACCACAAGGCTTACGGCGCGATGACGGCCGAAGGTCTCGCAAGTCTCGCGATCCTGGGACAGCTCCGGGGCGCCCGGAAGACCTGGAAGACCGATCCCCAGGAACTGTCCGCCCTCCAGTGGCTCTCGAAGAACCTCAGCGTGACGGCCCACCCCGGGGATTACGAGCAGGTCCGGCCGACCGACCCGACGAACCAGTACTTCTACTGGATGGAATCGCTAGAGCGGGCGATGGTGCTGACGGGCACCGAGACGCTCGGGAAGCGCGACTGGTACGCCGAGGGGGCCGAGGCGATCCTCAAACTCCAGGAGCCCAGCGGGGCCTGGAACCGCAGCGTGCAGGACACGTGCCAGGCCATCCTCTTCCTGCTCCGGGCGGCGAATCCCCTGGAGCCCGAGGGAAAGAAGTAGCGAGAGGATTATCCCTTAAAGGGCTTGGAACGCAATGCGACCCTTGGTGCTTTCGAAGCCGGTCAAAGTCCTGATCGCCCTGGCCACGTGCTGGCCCTTTCTCTACATGTGCGTCGCGTTCGTGTTCATCTTCGTACACGTCTTTCTCGATGGGACGCGGGCCCCTCGTTCGGCCGGGGGCCCGCCCGCCTGGTTCGCGATCTTCTTCGTTCTTCACCTGCTGACCATCCTCGGGATGTTCGGCCTCCTCACGTTCTACATGGTCTATCTCTTCAGGACGGATCGGATCGGGCAGGACAAGAAGGCCTTGTGGGCGGTCGCTCTCTTCCTCGGGAATCTGATCGCCATGCCCGTCTTCTTCGTCCTCTATATCTGGCCCGACTCGCCCGGGAAAGCGGAGCCCCCGGCGCCGGCGGCTTTGAAGTAGGTTCCGAAACACCCGTAGAAGGACAAACTCATGAGAACGCTGGCCATAGCGGTCCTGCTCTTGGCCCCAGGTTTCGCGCTGGCCCAAGATAGCCCCGAAGCCAAGAAGAAGCGTCTGGGCGAACTCGTCAAGCAAATGAACCAGCTCCAGAAGGAAGCGGGCAAGCTCGTCGAAGAATTAAGCGGCGGGGACCCCGAGAAGGCCCAGGCGCTCATGAAGGAGGTCATGGAGAAGTATGCCCCCGAAATGGCCTCGGGGATGGCCAGCGCCGTGCTCGCCGCGAACGAGCGGAATGCCTCCTCCACGCTCAAGAGCCTCGCAACCGCGGAAGCGGACTTCCGGGCAAACGACCGGGACGTGAACCACGTGAATGACTTCTGGGTCGCGGACGTGAGCGGGCTCTATCGGGTGGACACGGGGCAAGGCCCGCTCCGGCTCATCGAGCTCTCCGCGGCGACCGCGGACGCGAAGCCCTGCGTGCCGCTCGACAATGCCGGGACCCTTCCGCGGGCGGCGAAGGAGCACGCCTCGAAGCTCGCGGCGGCCGGCAAGCCTTCCACCAAAACCGGCTACTGGTTCGCGGTCATCGAGAAGTACCAGGACGAGAAAGGTGCCGCCGTGAAGTACGACGACGGGAACGGCCGGAACCCGAGCGCCTTCGGGCTCTGCTCGTTTCCGGCGGAGTACGGGAAGACCGGCAAGATGACGTTCATCCTGAACGAAGACAATGTCGTCTGGAAGAAGGATACGGGCGGAAAGCCGCCGGAGGTCTTCCCGGCGGATCCGGAGAAGGCCGGCTGGACGCGGATCTTCTAGAATGGGTGCCGAAATGAGAATGCTTCTCTCGGCGGTCATCACCGCCCTTGGTCTTACGTCGACGGTCCGGAAGGATCAGGATTACGCGACGCTCCTCCGGGAGGGCAAGATCAGTCTCGCCCAGGCCGTAGAGTTGGGCGTCAAAGCCTCCAAGACGCCGCGAATCGCGCTGGCCCGCGCAGGATGCGCTCGATGCGGTCCCCGGAGGAGCCGCCGCGCCGATGCCGGTACATGGTTGCCTCCTTCCGCCAGCCTCAGCCATCTCTAGGACGACGGGTCCCCCCCCGGCTACAGTGGGGACGGCGCGGCGGAGCAGCTCGTTCGAGGGGAGCGACGCATCGACCGCCTTCCGCGCGCTCTCGATCCCCGCGACGGGCAAGGTTCGCGGATCAATCCGCCCGAGCTGGACCAGCACGGACGCCTGGTCCCAGTAGATGTGCTCGTGCGCGACCTTCCCTTTCTTGAACCGGACGATCGCCACCAGCGCGACCTCGACGGGCCGTCCGGTCGGCGCGATCCCCGGCAGCATCCAGTCCATCGGGATCGTGTGCGTGAACGAGAAGATCATCTCGTCGACCACCTGGTCCGCGCCGATCGTGCGGGAGATCGGCGTCATCCGGGTGTCCGGCGGCATCTGGGGGATGAACCGCTTGGAGTAGAATTCCCGGAGCGCGTCCCGGCCCACGCCCCCGGTCATGACGGGGATGTGATTGACGTAGGCCTCCGGCGTCATGGTCGCGAGCGTGGCGTCCGTGTCGCGGGAGGCGAACTCGCCGTCGAGATGCTTCTCCCAGAGGACCCGCAGCTTTTCCTGGGCGCGGGTGAGGCGCGGCCCGGGCTTGAGGGATTCTTCCATCACGACCTCCGTTTCCCCTGCTGCCACGTTACCCGGCGGCACGGCGGGACGCCCTGGGAAACGGAAATGGACGCGTCAACGGTCCGCGGCCTCCAGGGAGGCGCAGATCATCTCCACCTCGTTGCGGACGAAGATATGCCGGTCGGCGAAGGCGGGCGCCCACAGATCGGATCAAGGAACTTTTCGCAGCCCGCGCGTACTTCTTCTCGCAGGTTGGCACCACCTAACTGGCCGTTGGATGGCCCGACATTTGCGCCAGAAATAATATCCAGAGGAAACCAGAACCCTGAATCGGTCGCTTGGCATCGGGGGAGTGGTGACTGTCTCACTGCTTGCCGCCGGTCGGCCGCAGTGGGAGCCTTGCGCCGTGTCGACCGGAGAGATGGAGGGGCGATGAGTCCCTTGGAGATGAGCGCGCACATGACCGTGCGTCCGGGCTGCCTCGAAGGCTTCAAGAGCCAGGCCGCCGAGTTGATCCGCATCACGAAGGAGAAGGACACGAGAACGCTGCGCTACGACTGGTTCCTCAGCACCGATGGCACCACGTGTGAGGTACGGGAGGCGTACACCGGACCCGAAGGGCTGATGGAGCACAACCGCCATGTCCTCGAAGCTCGGGCCAAGCTGTTCCAGGACTACGCGGACAATCACTTCATGACCGTGTACGGCGACGTGTCGGAGCCGCTGCTCGCGCTATTGCATGCCCACGCGGGCGGACACAAGTGGTTCGTCTTCCTTCAGGGTTTGGACGCCTCCCCGGTGACCCCCTCGCGGATCCCCGGGGCGGCTCCTGAAGCCACACCGGCGCTGTGAGCCGCGCGGCTTGGGCACGGTTAGATCGGCGGGGATTCGTTTGGGATACGGAGGCACCGATGACTCCCACAACTCTCGAAGCGAAGGTCCACGACTTCCTTGCCCAGAAGCGGATCGCCGTTGCGGGCGTGTCGCGGGACACCAAGCAGCATCCCTCGGCCAATCTGATTTATCGGCGGCTGAAGGAGACCGGGCACGAAGTGTTCCCGGTGAATCCGCACTTGGAGACCTTTGAGGGCGCCCGCTGTTATCCCGACTTGAAAGCGATCCCGGGCAAAGTAGACGGCGTCGTCATCGTCACGCGGCCCGAGGTGACGGCGCGCATCGTGCAGGATTGCGGCGATGCCGGCGTCAGCCGTGTCTGGATGCACCAGTCCCTGGCGAAAGGGTCGAGCGTTTCGGCGGAGGCGGTCGAGTATTGCCGCGAGCACGGGATCAGCGTGATCGCGGGCGCCTGCCCGATGATGTTCGGTCCCGGGGTCGACTTCGGGCACAAGTGCATGCGGTGGGTGATGAAGCTCACCGGAGGGCTGCCCGCTTGAAGCGCCGCGTCGTTGCCCTGATCCTCATCCTCATCGTCGATGTCTCGTACATCGGGTGGGGCGCGATGGCAGCCGCGTCGCCGGATCACCTGCTGAAGGGCCCCGGGGGCAAGGCGATCTTGCCCGCCGCCTACGAAGGCTATTCCCACGGATCCTGGTCCCAGCTTGTGGCCACGTCTCCGTCGACGGCCGGATACATCCTCGTGATGTACCGAATGTACGGCATCTACTGCGCCGTCTTCGGGCTAATGGCAAGCGCCATCGCGGTCACGGCCTTCCGTCGCGGTGAGGGATGGGCGTGGTGGACGCTGCTCGTCGGCAACACGGTCTCGCTCGTGTCGGCCATGAGGATGGACTGGATCGTGAACGCGATCGGGCCGTTCGAGATCACGGAATACCTCGGGATCGGACTCATTGGCCTCTCTCTCTCGCTTACCGCTCCATTCCTTGAAGCGAGACGGTCGGGCCAGTGATACGGGTCGCAAGACGCGGGCCGCACGGGAGGCCGAGTGAAGCAGGAGGGCCGGGCAGGCTCCTCGTCGCGGATCGCAGGCGAGCGATAGCTCTGTAGGGGGCTCCATCCTGCATCCCGCATCGCCCCGCCCCCAGGCGGCCGGCTTCCACTGCGGTGGCGACCTCGCAGGCGTGGCTCCGCCCGAAAGCGCCGCCCAAACGTGTACGCTGAGAAACGGCGGCCGCAACCTTCTCGGAGGCTACTGGCGCCGAAGCTCCTTTGGGAGATCCTTGCGGGTTCCCGGGCCCTCGCGCTCCGCGCGGAACGCCAAGACCAGCCCCTTCCGGACGAGCGGTTTATCACCCGGCCACAGGACCCAGAGGGGGACAACTGCCGGAGCAAGCGGAGGGCCCCCTCCTTGGGAGGCCCCCCGCCTTGCCGCGTCACTCCCCGTCGAAGTAGCGCAGGGCCATCGCGCCGTGGGCGGCGGCGCCGCTGGAGCGAATGGCGGCGGCGATGAAGATCGCCTCAGCCACTTCCTCCTTGGTCGCACCGGCTTTCTTGGCGTTCTGGGTGTGGACCTTGATGCAGTACGGGCACTGCGTCGTGTGAGCCACGGCCACCGCGATCAGTTCGCGGATTTTGTGCGGGACGCGCCCGTCCTTGCGTCCCGTGATGGCATCGAGGTTGACCCAGGCGTTGAAGTCCGCCGGGGCGAGCGCTTTGAGATCCGGGATCCGCTTCAGGTCGTTGTCCTGATACATAACCTACCTCCTATCTGGGGGTCCGACTACCGTACAGACCAGTCTGTCTAGTTCGGACCCTAAAAAAATCATTCGAGCAGCCGCTTCGCCGACGAGATCGCATCTCGGAAGGGCTGTTGATCGTGGTAAAGCGGGGCCATCGCCATCGCGCCGGCAAAGATCAGCAGGTAATCGTCCGCCAGCCTCTCCGCGTCCCGTCCCTTCCAAGCGTCGCCGCGCTCGGCTTTCAATTCCTTCATCAGTTGCCCCACCAGCACCCGCACGGTGTCATAGTGGTTCTTGCTCTCCCGTCTCACGGGGTTGGTGTAGTCCGGGATTTCCGAGGCGATGTTCAGGTAGGTGCAGCCGCGGTAGTTTCGCTCCTTCGTCCAGGCGCTCGCGAACTCCAGAAGGCCGAGCAGCTTCTCGTATGGCCCCCTGAATTTGCGGATCGCCTCCGCAGCGTCGCGGTTCTCCTCTTCGTTCCTGGCTTTCACGTAGGCGACGGCGAGGGATTCCTTGGAGGGGTAGTTGGCATAGAAGGTGGCCTTCGCGACTCCGGACTTCTCGATGATCTCGTTGATCCCGGTGGCCCGATAGCCGTTGCGGTAGAAGAGGTCGCACGCGGTCTCAAGGATCCGTTTGCCCGCGTCGCTGTCTGTCCTGGCGGTTTTCACATCCTTAGAATAGCCTAGACAGACCGGTCTGTCAAGAGAGAAGTGACCGCTTTCAATTCTTTCCATTTGGGGTATTCGAGTGTTCAACACGTCCCCGTCCGCCATCTCAATGCCTTGATTCTGAAGGGAGGATTTCGGGAAGCGAGGATCGCAAAGCGGTGCGCGACGACTCCTCGGGCTTCTTCTTCTTGGAGTAGATCCGGTAGTAGACCAAGGGCACCACAATCAGGCTAAACGCCGAGGACGCGAAGATCCCGAAGATCAGGCTCCAGGCCAAGCCCGAGAAGATGGGGTCGAGCGTGATGACCACCGATCCGGACATCGCGGCGCCGGCGGTCAGGAGGATCGGCCGAAGGCGCGTCGCCCCCGCCTCGAGCACCGCGTCGAAGAGCGACGAGCCGTCCCCGCGCCGGCGGATCTGCTCGATGAAGTCGATCAGGATGATCGAGTTCCGGACGACGATCCCCGCCAGCGCGATCATCCCGATCATCCCTGTCGCGGTGAAGAAGACCGGTGAGGCGTAGCCGGCCACCGGCTTCGCGAACAGCGTGTTCAGGAGCCAGAATCCCGGCATGATGCCGATCACGGTGAGCGGGATCGCCACCATGATGATGAGAGGGATCCCGAGCGACCCGGTCTGGATGACGAGGAGCACGTAGATGAGCACGTTGGCAACGGCAAAGGCGATGCCCAGGTCCCGGAACATGTCGAGCGTGATGTGCCATTCTCCCTCCCCGGCGAAGTCGACGCGGTAGCCGGCCGGGAGCGGCCGCGTGCCCAGCGCCTTTTGGACCTCGAAGATGGCTTCGGCCGGGCTCCGACCCGCCATCTCCGCCGTCACCACCGCCAGAGGCCGGAGATTCTTGTGATAGATCGTCGTATCGCCCCTTCCGACGTCCAACGTCCCGATCTCGGCGAGAGGGACGAGGCTTCCGGAACGCGACCGGATCCGGAGCGCCCCCAGGTCCTGGAGCGAGGAACGACGCTCCCGGGGGACTTCGATGCTGAGGTCCAGGGGTCGCCGCTCCCCGGGAACGTGGACGAGCCCGCCGGGTGCACCCCCCAGCGCCAGCCGCAGCGTGTCCGCCGCCTCGGCCACGCTGATCCCCGCGAGCGCCGCCTTCTCGCGGTCGAGCCGGTAGTGAATCCTGCCGTGCTCGGCTTCCGACCAATCGTCTACGTCGACGATGCCCGACGTCCTCTCCATCTCGGAGCGGACCCCCTTGGAGACGGCGAGCAGGTCCTCGTACGACGCCTCGGGGGGGCCATAGACTTCAGCGACGATCGTCGAGAGGACCGGAGGACCGGGGGGCGACTCGACGATCTTGATGTTCGCGCCGCTCGATCGGCCGATCCGCTCCACCTCCGGGCGGATGCGCAGGGCGATATCGTGCGACTGCTGGTCCCGGCGTTCCTTGGGAAGCAGGTTGACCCGCAGGTCCGCGACATTCCCCCCTTGCCGCAGATAGTAGTGCCGGACCATTCCGTTAAAGTCGATCGGAGACGCCAGGCCGACGTACGCTTCGTAATCGGTGACTTCGGAGACGGTGGAGAGGTACGCGCCCAGCCTGCGGACCACCGCATCCGTGTCTTCCAGCGTCGACCCGCGCGGGAGATCGACCACGATCGCCAGTTCGTTCTTGTTGTCGAAGGGGAGCATCTTGAGCGGCACCGCCTGGGTACCCGCGAGCGCCACCGACCCGAGGAAGGCGGCGACGACCGCACCCAGGAAGAGCGCCGCCCGTCCCCGGCGGAGCAGGAGGGGCTCCATGACCTTCCGGTACAGGCGATAGGTCCTGGTTTTCCTCAGGTCGAAGGGAGCTTCGGGGCGGCTCGCATAGTCCTTCTTGAGCAGGTGATAGCTCGCCCACGGAGTCACCGTGAAGGCCACGACGAGGGACATCAGCATCGCGACGGGGACGTTGAAGGCCATCGGGGCCATGTAAGGGCCGCTCATCCCGGTGATGAACACCATGGGGAGGAACGAGACGATCACGGTGAAGGTCGCCAGGATCGTGGGGGGGCGGATCTCCTCCACGGCCGTCAGGGTCGCCGCCAGGGGCGGCTCCTTCCGGAGCTTGAAGTGGCGGAAGATGTTCTCCACGTCGACGATGGGGTCGTCGACCAGGAGGCCCAGCGAGAGGATGAGCGCGAAGAGGGTCACCCGGTTGATCGTGTACCCGGTGATGAGATCCAGGAGCAGGGTGACGGCCAGCGTCATCGGAACGGCGATCGCCACGATGACGGCTTCGCGCGGTCCCAGCGCAATCGCCAGGAGCGCGATGATCGTCGCGATCGCGATGAGGAGATGGTCCACCAGTTCGTTCACCTTGTGATTGGCCGTCTCCCCGAAGTCGCGGGTGATGGACACCAGGACGTCCTTCGGGATGATGCTGCCGCGCAGTCCTTCCGTCGTGCGAAGGACATCCTCGGCCACCCGGACGGCGTTGGCGCCTTTCCTCTTGGCAACCGCGATCGTGACGGCCGTCCGTTCCCGGCCGGCCCCCCCGATCGGGGCCTCCGTCCCGACGCGGCGCGAGGCGCCGGCCGAGGGCCCGAACCCGATGCGGGTGTACTCCGTGACCTCTGCGGGACCATCGACGATCCGGGCGACGTCGCGGAGGCGGACGAGCCGACCCGCGTGCGAGCCCACCGCGACGGCCCCCGCCTCATCCGCCGAAGCCAGCGAGGGGCCGGCTTCGACCACGACCTCGTGGCCCGCGCTCTCGATCCGGCCGACTCCGAGATTCACGTTCGCGGCTCCGAGCGCACGCCCGACATCGAGCGGCGCGATTCCGAGCGCCGAGAGTCGCGGAGGATCCAGGTAGACGGAGACCCGCCTCCGTTGGCCGCCCACGACCCAGCTCTTTCCGGCGTTGGGGACCCGTCCCAGTTTGTCGAGCATCTCGTCCGCCAGCCGGCGGAGTTCCGGCCCTTCGGCGCGCTCGGAGGAGAGCGTGAGGAGCACGATCGGCACGTCGTCGATCTCGATCGGCTTCACGGTCCACGACGTCACCCCCGGCGGCAGGATTTCCTGGTTGGACATCAGCTTGTTCCAGAGCTTGACCAGGCTCCGTTCGCGATCCTGGCCCACGTGGAAACGGACCGTAACGACGGCGTCTCCGGGGCGGGAGGCGGAATAGACATTTTCCACGCCGTCGATCTCCCATAGCTTCGCCTCGAGCGGCGCCGAGACGAGCTTCTCCACCTCCTCCGCGGACGCTCCCGGAAAGGGGACCAGGATGTCGGCGAAGGGAACGACGATCTGAGGCTCTTCCTCCCGGGGCGTGATGGCGAGGGCCACGATCCCCGCCGCCATCGACGCGATCAGGAAGAGTATCGAGAGCTTCGATGTGAGGAACACGTTGACGAGCCGGGCCGTCACGCTGTGATGACGGTGGGTGGCGGAGCCGTTCGAGGAGGGGTTCATCTTTAGTTCTCCCAGGGGAGGACCTGCTCCCCCTCTCTGATTCCGGAGAGCACGTCGACCCGCTCGCCGTAGGTCTTGCCGGTCCGAATGTGACGCAGCCGCGCCTGGCCGTCCTCGAGAACCTGGAGGAGTTCCAGCTGTCCCACCCGGCGGACGGCAGATGCGGGAATGAGCAGGGCCGCCTTCTTGCCGCAAGGCTGGATCAAGCGAGCGAACATGCCGGGCCGGAGTCCTTCCTGGGCGGGCAGGGCGGCCTTGAACAGGAAGGTGCGGCTCTCCGGGTCGGCGACGGGCGCGATGTCCTCGATACGGGCCGTGATCTCTCGCCCCAGAGCGTCGATACGGACCCTCACCTCCATGCCCAGGGAAGCGTTCCGCGCGCAGGATTCCGGGACCTGGGCTTCGAGTCGAAGACGGAGCGGATCCTGCAAGGCGACGATCGGCTTTCCCGGAATCCCGGTGTCCCCGGCTTGCGCCCATTTCTCCGTGACGACGCCGTCGAAGGGCGCCCGGACGACGCTCTCGGAGAGAAGGACCTCCGCTTCGCCCACGGCGTGGCGCGCCAGTTCCAAGCGGGCGCGGGCCGACGCGTACCCGGACTGGACGGCCTCCAGGTCGCGCCGGGTGGCGGCTTCCTTCTCGAAGAGCCGGCTTATCCGGACACACTCCGCCTCGCTCTGGACGGCGGCTGCTTCGGCCGCCGCGTGCGCCGCCTTCGCTTGGTCGAGGCGCGCTTTCACGTCCCGGTCGTCCAGGACGGCGATCACGTCGCCCGCCCTCACGGCGGAACCCACGTCAACGCGGAGCTCCAGGATCCGGCCCAGGAGCTTCGGAGCCGGCTGGGCGGTGATCCTCGACCGCACGGTCCCCGGCCATTCGAGCGGTTCGTCCACCTCCATCGCGGCGACCGAAACGGCATGGCCCGGGGCCGCGGCGGGTTGGCTCGGCGCCGGTAGGGTTCCCGGGGCGACCTTGGTCTGTCCAAAACTGCCCTGGAGATAGAGGATCAGGAAGACCGGCACCGTCAGGGCAAGGAGCCGGAGCGAGTTCCTGCCGAATCTGCCGCGGCGCCGCGGCGGCGTCTCCTCCGCGTCCTCTACCGGTGGGGCCATGACCTGCTTGTCTTCCATGGGGATCTCCTTTTCCTCACTCACTTCCACGCGCCGACTGCCTTCCGAAGCTCCGCCTCCGATCGACGGAGGTCCGTACGTCCGGCGATGCGTCGCGACCGCGCATCGGTCAGGGCGGCCTCGGCTTCGAGATAGCGCGTCAGCGTCGCAGTCCCCGCCTGGTACTGCTCCCGCACCAGTCGGAGCGCTTCCTCGGCAGCGGAAACCGCCTTTTCCGTGACCGACACTCGCTCCCGGGCCTCCTCCCGATGGAGGATCGACGTCCGAACCTCCTGCTCGATCGCGAGGCGCACCTGGACTTCCAGCGACCGAGCTTCTTCGATGCGATGCTCCGCCGAACTAATGCGCGCTCGCGTCCGGAATCCGTTGAAGAGAGGCAGATCCACCGAGAATCCGAACGCCCAATTGTCCTGCTTCGAGGAGAAGCCCAGGTCGGGGGCATCCTGCCCGTAGCTTGCGAACGCATCCACGCTCGGGTACCGGGCGCCTTGCTCGGCGCTGAGTTCGGTCTGCCGCAGCCCGATCAGACGCGCGGCGGCCTCGAGCTCCGGCCGTGAGGCCGCGGCCAGGGCAAGGGCATCTTCCCGGGTGCGTGGCAGGGTCGCATCCTCGGGAGGGAGGTCAGTGGAGAGCTCGACGGATTCCTCGGGCGCAAGCCCGAGAAGAACTCGGAGGCTCGTCCGCGCCTGTTCGACTCCGTTCCTCGCCCGGACCTGGTCGTCCCTGGCCGAGGCGAGCCGGACTTCGAGGGAAAGAACGTCCGCTTTGACGAGCGCTCCCGCATCGAAGCGTTGACGGGCTTGGGCGAGTTCGCTCTCGACGGCCTTTACGGACGCGTAGGTCACCTCGACCTGTTGCGTCGTCGCAAGGTGGACGAAGTACGTCTCCGCGACCGCCTTCGCCAAAGCGTTCCTGAGGGAGGAACGCTCCAGAGCGGTGATCTCGACGGCCTTCCTCGCCGCCTCGACCCCGTTGAAATCCCGGAAGCCGCGGAAGAGAGAAAGGGTCGCGACGAGTTCGGGGCGCCAGTTCTGGATCGCTCCGGGATTGTTGATGTCGATCGTGGAACTGAAGCGCCTCTGGGAGACGATCATTCCGAAGGCCTGGCCCGCATTGTCGGTCCTTCCATAGGATAGGCGCGCGCCGATCTGGGGGTAGAAGGCCGCCGTCGCCTCCTCCACGTGGGCGTCCGCGATCGCGATTCGCTCCGCGGCGGCCCGGAGATCCGGATTCCGTTCAAAGGCGAGCGCCACGGCCTCCTCCAGGCTCACCGGGGTCGTCGGAAGGGGTTTCCGGGAAGGGCGCTCCCAAACCCCCGGGGCCGTATGCCTCTCGAACCCCGCGGGTAGCGGCGGCGTCGATGTTGTCGCACAGCCTCCCGCGAGGAAGATCGCCGACCATCCGATGCACTTCATGCTCGGCATCACTGACACGCTTTCCCTTCGGAGTTTGGGGGCTTCATCGTTCAATCCGGCCGGCGCCACGAGATCCGTCCGACGATGCCCGGTAGCGCAAGTCGCATGCCAGCGGGAATCTCCGAGGCCGTCGCGGGTGAGGGCGGAATCCGTCCTTCGATTCCGGCCAAGGTGATTCCGGATGGAAACGTGATGATCCCTGCCCTGAGTGCACTGCCCCCGACCCGGCGCCTTCCAGGGGATCGATCAGAAGGGAACGCTCATGTTGATGGTGGGGCCGGCGTGTCCGCCTCCACCCCGGACTACCGCGGGAAGGCGCTCGACCACCGCCGCGACCGATGCATCGGTCGCGACTTCTCGCGAGCGTTTGCGAACTTTCGGGAGCCGGCGCGTCGTCGGTCGGAAAGCGATCCCCGCTCCCGACTCCCGAGTGATTAGTAGAAGATCGTTGGGCTACCCGGATACGGGCGGACTCGGATCGTGGGCCGGCGGCCCGCGCGTCGGATCGAGACGTGCCGCCGGGACAGATCAACTCTGCAAGGAGGGATGCTCACCCGAGGGAGGCGGTAGCAACCTCAGGGGCGATAGCCGGCGGACAGCATGCAGCTTCGCAGATTGTCCTTGGCTCGGTGCAGCAGCACGGCGACATGCGCCGCGGGCAGTCCGAGCATCGCCGCCACGTCTTCGCCGGCGACCTCGTCCAGCATCCGCAGCGAAACAACCGCCCGCTGGAGCTTCCCGATGTGATCGAGGCACCCGATCATGAGGGCAAAATCCTGCGCCTGGTCGATCAGTTCGTCGACCGGCGGATCCTGGGCGGCAAGGAGGGCGAGGGTCTCATCGCTTGAGCTGTGGGGGAGCGAAATGCTGTGCCGCCGGCGTCGGTTCCGCGCATGGTTCCGCACCAGGACGGACAACAGCTTGAGCGAATCCTCGTCCGATTCGACCAGTTGCCGGGCCTGAGGCAAGAGGAGGAACGTGTGGAAGGCGTCCTGAACGCTGTCGAGCGAGTCCTCCTCTCGCAGTCCTTCGCGCCTGGCCAGGCGGCAAAGGCTCGCTCGGTGGGTATGCACGAGTCGAGTAACCCATTCCAGGAACCCGGGGCGAGTCGGATTCGCCTCGGCGCCGACGTCTTCCGTGCGCGCCGCTCGCTCGGCGTCGAGCGCCGGCTCAGCCGCTTGATTGAGTTCTTCCGTCATACGGAGCCCTCCACCTTTCCCGTTTCACAACGCATGGATGCTCCGGCGGAATTCCTCATTTCGTCGCCCGACCCGCCCAAGACCCGAGTACCGCGGGCCGAAACGGCCGGGCGCCGCGAAGCAGACGGGACCGGGGAAGGCCCCGGTCCCGCTGCTGCAGCCCGTGCAGCTCTGCTTGCGACGACGACGAGCGAGGTTTAGTCTTCCTGTTCCACGATCAGGAAGTGAGGGGCGCCGCCGGTCGAAATCTCGACCGCGTGGGCCAGCGTCTTCTGGGCGCCCGGCAAGCCCGCGCATTCCTGCAGGACCTTCATGGTGGGGAAGGTGACCTCCGTCAGGCGAGCGAACGGCGACTTGCCTGCGGGCGACCCGAGAATGTGGTACGAAGCGAGGCCGGTCGCGCCGACCAAGGACTCTTTCCCCATCGGCAGATGCTCTCGCTCATAGCGCCGGTCGAAATTCTGGGGATCCGTGGGAGTCGGATACAGCACCAGCAATTTGACACTCATGGTTTTTTCTCCTTTCCATCTGAGTGACCTATCGCACACGTCTCAATAGGTGTCGATGGATCGCGAAATTACAGAAGATCGGCAGGATTACGTGGAGCCGCTTGGAGACCGGGGGCGCCGTGTTGTCTCTAGCCAGCAGTGAGGGCGGGCAGGGCGGCCGCGCCGACGTCGCGAGCATCCCTCTCATCCAGGATGAATCATGGCCCCTGACCGTGGCCTATTCCGGCGCAGCGCATGGCATGCTGGATCCCGGCGCGCAATCGGGCGCGCCCTAGCTGGGAGGGCTCGGACGATGGAACGGACATCGCTCTGCGTGGCGTGCACATACTACGGCGTGGAACTGCTGTCGCTTTCGGTGGATCCGGCCTGCCGCTCGAAGGACGAAGCGGATCGGCTTTGTATCCTTCACCGGGCACGGATGTTCGCGCATTCACAAATGACGCGCTCTGAGGAATGGGGCCTGCCGGCAAGCCGGAGCACAGGTCGGGATGAGCCCACAGCGGCGGGGCCCCAGGCCCGGCGGGCGGCGGCCCCGGCGGGGCAGGGGCTGGCGAGCGGCGCGGAGGGCGGGACGCGGTGGGCAGAAATTGATGTGCGCACCAGGAAGGTGAGGGGCAGACAGGGAATTAACAACGCAGTTTTGTAGCTACATTTCGGCAGCGAATTCGCGCGGGATACACGGTGAATGTCTACCCAAGGGCGCGGGCCACTGGTGGGAGAGGACTAGCAGGCTCGACTTTCATCACTTTCCCAAGTAATACGCCGGCACCACTTACGGCTCGATATCCCCTTAGAACGCGGGGACAGGTAAGGTATTCGGTCCGATTCATCCTAGTCTGATGCGGGCGGGTCCCCGGCGCCGGGGCGGCGTCGGCAGGCTCCCGCTGCGGCGGGAAGATGGACACCGTTTCAAACGAATGAACCGGCAGTGTGTTCCGGGAGGAGCACAGTGGTCCTGTGCGGATGGAAGACGCCGGGGAGAACTGCATTGAGATGTGGTAAAGTTCTACGTCCGTATGAAGTCCCACCCCGTCGGCTTGCTGGCGGCGGCCAGCGTACTGCCGTTCGCCCTACTGGTGGTGCTGCTAGCCTATCCGAGTTTGGTCATGGGAGAGTTCTGCGAGGTGACGATCACCGCGGTAAGGATGGATTCCGACGGGTACGTCGAGTTTGATGTTCAAGGCAGAGCGAGCAGCGGGACGACCTGGGGCTCACATGCCAGCAACGATCCCAGGACCACCTTTCCTAGGGTCGGGGGGACGGTCCCCGTGAGGTTCCCTGCTTGGCCGGGAGGGATCAGCGGTACGGAGAGGCACTCGCTCCTATCAAGGGAGGAGAGGCAGAAAGGGATTAAGGACTCGCCTGCGATAAGAGACCGATTTCTACTCGTGGCGGGCCAGACGTACATAGTACGTAAGGGTGAGCGACTAGTGTATTATCGTCGGATTAATCCCGACGGTACGGGCAGCGAAGTGGCCATCATGGTCTTCGGCCAAGATGGTCTCCAAGATCGATAAGGCCAAAGCTCAGCCATCGTTTTCGTGAATGCCCGACTCAACGAGCTCTGTGGTTAATGTCACGTATTCAAACGCACCGGTACAGCGCTGGATTTGAAGGGACGGGAGAGGGTTTTGAACGCGGAAACTAGCGCTCGGACTGGGGAGCTGGAGGGGAGAGGTCGAAGGCCCTTCTGCGTCGGCACTCCGAAGTACCACTGCTTCCGGATAGGCGATGTAAGAGGACGGCATTGGGGTATGTGCCCAAGGGAATCCTGGTTGAAGGCCTTCGCCTTTCAGGCCGAGTAGGCCTGCAGCACCCACTCGGCCCGACCTCAAAGACGGGCGGGACAGTGGAGGGGTAAACGCGTCGATTCGTTCACAGCGAGTTCAAAAGTTCTTGAGATCACCCTGGTCGGTTGGCTAGTTTATGTTCGCGATCCGGGGGACAGGCGAGTGGAGGAGATCCTCTTGGATCAGGCGACGGCTGGAACCCTTCGATCAATGCACATCGCATCCGCGCTTCGACGTGGCCCGGCTCCGAGCGAAGGGGACGCCGGATGCCTCTAGAGTACCCTTGCTTCATCAGCTATCGTCACGGCCGCCAAGATCTGATGAGGCGCATCATCGAGGACCTATCGGACGCCCTCAAGAGCGAACTCGAAGCCAGCGTGGGACGCGAGCCGTACGTGGATGACCGCCTCGATGGCGGCGATTTCATCGACCCTTCGATCGCGGAGAAACTGTGCAAGAGCGCGTGCATGGTCCTGGTGTTTACGCCGATGTACTTCGACGAGGCCCGCCCTTACTGCACGCGCGAATTCAAGGCCATGGTGAAGCTCGAAGAGACCCGTCTCCAGGCCCTCGAAGCGTCCGAACGGCAGCATAGCCTCATCATCCCGGTCGTCTTCCGAGGCCTCAACTCCCTGCCTACTGAAATAAAGAGCGGCCGTATTTGCTATGACTTTAGCAGTTTCTCGCTCGCCGACCGGAGGTTGTCGCGTCATCCGCGGTACGCTCCGGAAATCCGGAGGATCGCCGACTACATCACCGCTCGCTACACCGCGTTGAGCAGGCTCGACGATCCTTGCAGGGATTGCACTAGCTTCTCCCTCCCCACCGAGCAGGAGATCCTCGGCTGGCTGCGGGGCGTGGTCCGTCCCTCGAGTCCGTTCCCGATGAGAGGGGCGAACTCATGAAGTCCAAGTACCTCGGGGACATCAAGGGATCGATCATCACCTTCTACTCCTACAAAGGAGGGACCGGACGGAGTATGGCTTTGGCGAACGTCGCCTGCCTGCTCAATCGACGGATCCGCGGCAACCATGGCGTCCTGGTGATCGACTGGGACCTCGAAGCACCCGGCCTGGACAAGTACTTCAACAAGGTCTTGCCGCATACGCAGCGACAGGATTGGGGCCCGGAAGACGTCCGCGCGCGTCAACCGGGCTTGATGGACTTAATGTTGGAGCTGGACTCCCTCAGCCGCGACGTTAAAGATCCAGACCCCGGAATATTCAAGAAGATTGATCTGAAGCGGTATCTGTTGCGGACGACGCTGGGGGGCCTGTCGCTCATGACCGCGGGGCAATTCGACTCGAAATATGCCTCGCGGGTCGGCACATTCAACTGGGAGTCCCTCTACAAGAGAGCGCCCTGGCTAATCCCCGCGTTTGCGGATTACCTCTCGGACTACTTCGAATACGTCCTCATCGACTCGAGGACCGGCCTGACGGACACGAGCGGCATTTGCACCATGCTCATGCCCGAGAAGCTCGTTGTCGTCTTCACCCCCAACAGGCAAAGCCTGCTGGGCGGAATCGATGTCGTCAGACGTGCGACCCAATACCGCAAGCAATCCAACGATCTTCGTCCGTTGACGGTCTTTCCTCTGCCGTCTCGGATCGAACCCGCGGAGCCCGACTTGCGCGAATCCTGGAGGTACGGCGACCCGACCAAAGGGATCCACGGATACCAACCTCTATTCGAACAACTCTACCAAGAGTGCTACGACTTACCCTCGTGCAATCTGCAGAACTACTTCGACGAGATTCAAATCCAGCACGTTCCCAGGTACGCCTACGGCGAGGAAATCGCCCTGCTCACGGAGCGTAGCACTGATCGCTTATCGCTCACCAGAAGTTATGAGAGCTTCGCCAACCGCGTTACGGCCCCGACCGGTCCCTGGGAAGATGCGGCATTGTTTGATCACGACGCCTATGCCTGCTATGACCAGCAGGACCGGGAGGAGGTCGAGCCGATCCTCGCAATGGCGGAACAGGACGGCCTGAAGATCTGGCGAGACGCGGAGCAGATGCGGCCCCAAGAAGAGTGGAGGGATGCACTGAAGAAGGCGCAAGACCAGGCCAAGGCCTTCGTCGTCTTCATCGGGCGCCGAGGGCTGAGCCACAGGCAGAGCTGGGAAATCGAGAGAATCGTCCTGCTCGCCCGAGAACGTCGACTTCCTCTCATTCCCATCCTTCTCAAGGGCGTGGGAGCACTTCCCGAAGCCGCTAAAGACCTAAGCATTTGGAGTGCGCTCTCCCTCGACCACGATGGGGAGAGTGCCGGACAAGTCATGGCGCGATCCCTGAAGGGGTTACCAAAGCGCATTAGGGCACAGATCAGGAAGAAATGACCCGCCCTCTAGGTTCACGTCCGCGCTCCCCCCTTGAAAGGAGTCCGCTCCGGATGCTGCCAGGAAGACGTAAGTGCCTGGATGGAACCTGCCCCTAGAGAGCGGGAGGCGCCCGGGGCTACCCCCAGGGGCGTCCTCCCTCCCCGAAGGTCGGCGCGGCCGAACGAAACTTTGACATAGCGTTCAATTAATGAGAAACTGATCGGTGCGATCGGGGGACGACGGAGATTGGGATGCCCGCACTCCTACCCGCATCCTTCCATCGCGCCCTTTCCAACCCTTTCGTCTCTCACTCGACGCGGCGTTTCCGTCACCCCGTTTATCCTCGCCGGTCCCATCGGAGTCGTTTGGAGGCTCGTGCATGCCGGGTATGATGAAGGATTCCGTGTCTCATGCGGTAATCGGCGCCATCAACATAGCGCTCGGCGGGCTTCGGAGAGGATACCCCAACGTCAGCGGCAACGACGGCTGGCAAGACACGAACCGGACCATCGTCATCCCCCCCAAGGACCGGATGGCGTGCGCCCTCCGAATCAACGATGCGTTATCGGGGTTGGGAGTTCCCGCGACGGAAATGACGTGGACCCCGACCGATATCGCCTTCCCTCAAGTTGGAAGCGGTATGGTCGCAGACCTGGTGGATTATTGTTTCCGGAGCATCATTTCGGCGGCGATCCGGCGTGCCCTCCAGAAGTGGCTCGGATTGGCCGAGGTCCCCGCAGAGGCCTACGCCTGGCAGAAAGCGGTACAAGGGGTCACCCTGACACCCGCAGTCCGGACGGCTTGCGATCGCGCGATCCGGGAAGGACTGCAGCTCACGGGATTCTCGGAGCTTCAGACCGATCGTCTCGAAACCACGAAGATGGCAAGTCCGGGCGACGATCCCGGGGACGTGAGCAACCTGGTGGATTACTGTTGTGGGGTCCTCTCCAAGTCGGGATAGGCGGTAAGAATGCGGCTTCTCACGAGCGGCGTGGCGGCGGCGGTCGGTTTCTTATTCGCGGCGTCCCTCCCGGCCAAAGCTCAAGACCAAGCGTCGGCGAACGGGCCGGAACCATCCCCGTACATCACCGAGCCCAAGAAGACCTTGAAGGACGCCACCGAAGGGGAGAGCTACAAGTACCGACTCTCGGCGTACGGAGGGAAGCGTCCCTACCGATGGAGCATCGAGGACAAGTCTAAGGCTCCCCCCGGGATCGACATCGACCCGATTAGCGGCACCCTTCAGGGGAAGCCGGCCGCGGGGGCGAGCGGTCAGGAGTCGCATACTTTCACCGTCCGCGTCGCCAACGCCAGCAACGCGGAGGCCTACGACCTGAAGACGTTCGTGATCGTGGTGAAGAAATCCACCATCTTCGACACCCTCTCCTCGAAGGGGTTCAAGCTTCGAGAACGCGCGAAGGTCGACGACGACGGCGCCGGCTCCGGCCCGGCGAAGTTTGACTTCGCCCACGGCATTCACGGAGCGAACGAGTACATGACTGACGCCGCACTGCTCTTTTCCGATGACCTTTCCTCTCACCGCTGGGGTCACCTCGAGCTGATCGATTTCACGTCCTCCGCCGAGGCCCACCTCAGCACGGGGAACGTGAAGGGTGAGAAGAGCGTCTCCGCCCGCGTGGGACTGGAGTCTCAGTACGTGCTAAACGTCCCCTTCAGCCTGAAGGGCGAGACCAACCTCGTCTACGAGACCGACCAGAAATTCAAAGACCAGCGGGCGGGCCCGGAGCTCAACCTCGTTCCGGTCGCGCCTCTACTGGGAATGGGCAGGACGCTTTCGATCATCAAGGGGAGCGAGGGTCCCGCGATCAGCTTCCGCTGGAGACCTTCGGTGGGAGCGGCCCTCGGGATCCCGATCCGGCAATCGGCGCCGAATGCGGACGACAGTTCGATCGAGAGGATCTATGCGAAGCTCCGGGCGGACCTGGACTGCCCCGTTCTTGCCGACATGCTGGGCCTTGACGGAGTCTATCTCTTCAGCGAAATCGAGGGCTACCGAGTCTTCGCGGAAGAGGACCCGTCCCGGGGGAATCATGGATTCCTGCAGGTCGGTATGAATCTGGCATTTACGGACAACGTCAGCCTGGAGGCGGGCCTGAAGCGCGGGGAGACGGCTCCCAATTTCAAGGAGCGCATTGATCAGATTTACGTGGCGCTGGGAATCAAGTTCTAGAAACCGCCCGTCAAGGTCGACGAGGTCTCGTTCGCCAAGGAAAGCGTAAGGGAGCCCGGGAAGGAGTCCCCTCCCCTCCATTGTCCCCCTCCCGTGAGAGGGAGGTGCGGGGGGGTCCTTCAGGACGCCGTTCCGACACGCATCCCGTTACCCGCGTCGTATTTGATAAGAACTCGTGTCCTTGCCCGAGAAACGCCCTCGGGGTATGCTCAGTCTCGGCCATATCACAACCCTGACCGTTACTCCGAGGGAGGAAGCATGTCGCCCAACAACCCGGCCGCCGGAGCGAAAAAGCAGGTCGACCTGGCGGGACTGATCAAGAAACTCAACCGCAGCGTCGACAGCTCGCGGATGGACAAGACCTCAAAAATGTTGAAAGCGGACCGCTTTCAGCTCTTCGCTGACGTCAGCCCGAGTCACCTGATCGGCGTCGTGAAAAGCCAGACCGACTCCGAACTGTTCTATTCCTGCCGCCTCGCGGCCGACGGCAGCTTCGCCTGCTGCACGCAGAACCTCAACGTGTGTGGCGGACTCCGCGGGGCGCTGTGCAAGCACCTGCTCGTCCTCGTGATCGGACTCGTCCAGGCCGGCCAGCTCGACCCCGCTACCGCGGACGCCTGGGCCTCGGCCAGCAAGAAGCAAAAGCCCGTGCTGGATAAGGACGCCATGAGCCAGGCCTTTATCCGGTACAAGGGCGCCCAGGCGGGTGAGGTCGATTGGCGACCGACCGAGACGATGCCCGAGGACTACTACGCCCTCTAGAGGGCACTGGCATGCTCTCCGGCGAAGAACAGGGCGAAGTCTGCGACGTCGTCGAGACGCTCCGCGGCGAGCTCGACGACCTCGCCGTCCGCGGCCTCCGGGCCGCACGGCCCGACGACCTGCGAACCCTCGAGTCCGCCCGAGAGGAGTTTACCCGCATCGGCGCCACGCACCTGGCGGAGCGCACCGCGGATCTCGTAGGCGCGATCAAGGCGGACGACCCGAAGGCGGCCGGCTGCCTCATGCGGGCCCAGACGAGCCTTCGGGTGTTCGAGCGGGTGCTCACGCTGGGGAACGTCACCGAGGCGCTTGCCTCCATCGCGCAGGGTTCAGCCGTCGCGTCCACCGCAGCCCCCGCGAAGCCGGCGCCGGCGCCCGGGTCGAGTCTCGCCGAGCTCAAGAAGGCCTCGCCGGTCCTCGAGGACCTGGCGCGCGCGGTCGAGGACCTTGTCTCGACCGGGATGACGACCGCCTCGGCGGCAACGAGGCAGAAGCTCGACGTCTCGATGAAGGAGGCCCTCCGCCTCAAGCTCACCCGGCTCGGGGCGGCGCTCCGCTTCGTGAACGAGGAGATCGGCCGCTACCTCACGCAGGACGAAAACTTCTCAGGCCGCCGCTTCTCCTTCTTCCTGAATCGATCCTGGCTCCTGGCCGGGGGCCTCCTCCGAGCGGTCCGCGCCGGGGACGATGGCGCTCTCGCGCGCCTTCTCCTCGCCCCCCCGTCGACCCCCGTCACGCGCCTCGAGGTCGTCTCGCTGGGGACGTCCAAGCGGATCGTGAAGAGCACGGCCTCCTGCGCCTTCGAATTTCGCCTGCGCGCGCTCTCGGGCGCGCCCCCCGTGCAGGCGGGGCAGCGCCTCGTGTGGTCCTGCCTCTTCTCCTATACCTCCTCGTTCCCGCCCGAAGCGTTCCTTCACCTGCCCCAGCCCCAGAAGTTCCTGCCCAAAGTCTTCCTCGAGCCGGGCCCCGTCGTGATTGAGAAGGCCGCCGTGGCGCTCGACGAGAGCGGCGGGGGGAGGGTGGTCCTGGGGCCCGACAGCAAGGTGACCGCCGGCAAGTCAAAAGTCGACTGGTCCCGCTATCAAGGCTTCGACCCGGCGGCGGCCGCCCAGCGACTCCGGAACCACCGCCCCAGCCCCCTGGACATCGAGGTGGAGCTCCAGGAGGAAGTGGTCCTGGGGGACTGGACCGTCGGACCGTCCGCGCCCCGGAAGGGCCGACCCGATCAGGTCGTCTACCCGGTCCGGACGCCCGGCCTCGAGTTCGACGCCGCCGTCTCCACTGGCGAGGACGGGAAGGAGTTGCGCGCCGCGCTCGACGCCTTCGCAGGGAAGAAGTCCAAGCCGCCGCCGCTCTTCGGCCTCGTCCACTACGAGCTCTGCCGGCTCGTCCTACAGCCGCTCGCGGTCTTCGAGTCGGACGGGCCGCGCCCCCTCATGGTGGGGGGCGACCACAAGTTCGACCCCAAGACGCTTGCCGACCTTACCCGCGCCATCATGAATAAACACTGAGGGGAGAAAACCGCATGCCCAAGCCGCCTGACTCCAAGGAAGCCAAGGTCCTCCGCGAGCCCGCGGAAGTCCGCTACGCGGACCAGCTCGAGGCCCTCCGCCAGAACCAGACGGACGCCTGCCCGGCGGCCTGGAAGCTCTCGCCCCGCTCGGTGCTCACGTACGTCGTGGGCTCGAAGAAGCCCCTCAAGGCGACGCTGGGCGGGCAGTCCGTGGAGGTGCCCATCACGAGGAAATTCTTCGGCGACGACTCCGTCGTCGAGCGATCGATCGTCACGCTCGCGAGCGAACGGGCGCTGCTTCTCGTCGGCGAGCCCGGCACCGGTAAGAGCTGGCTCTCCGAGCACCTCGCGGCCGCGATCTCGGGCTGCTCCACGCTCACCCTGCAGGGCACCGCCGGGACCACCGAGGACCAGGTGAAGTACTCCTGGAACGTCGCCCGCGTCATCGCCGAGGGCCCCAAGCCTGAGAACCTGATCCCGTCCCCCACGATGATCGCAATGCGGACGGGCGCGCTCCTCCGCTTCGAAGAGATTACGCGCTGCGTGACCGACGTCCAAGACGCCTTGGTCTCCGTCCTCTCGGACAAGGCGATCGCGGTACCGGAGCTCCCCGACGCGAACATGGTCCACGCCCGCCCCGGCTTCAACGTGATCGCGACGGCGAACTCGCGCGACCAGGGCGTGAACGAGCTCTCCGCGGCCCTCAAGCGGCGCTTCAACTACGTCCACATCCCCATCGTGGACGACCAGAAGACCGAGGTCGAGATCATTCGCGAACGCTCGAAGGAATTGCTCGAACGATACGAGATCCCCGTCAAGCTCGAGGAGCCGGTCCTCTCGCTCCTGGCCACCGTCTTCCGCGAGATGCGGACCGGGAAGACCTCCGACGGCGTCGCGGTGGCGAAGCCCTCCACGGTCGTCTCGACCGCGGAGGCGATCGGCGTGGCGCTCGATGCCGCGATCCACGCCCGCTACTTCGGGTCGGGCTCGGTCGGCGCGCAGGACATCGCCCGCAACATCATGGGGTCGATCGTGAAGGAGGACCTCGCGGATGTGACGGTGCTCAAGGAGTATCTGAGCCTGGTCGCCAAGAAGCGCGGCGCAAAGGACGCCGCGTGGAAGGCCTTCCACGACGAGGCCCAGAAGGCGGTCGACCGCTAATGCCCGGAGCGGTCCCCCCCTGGGCGGCCTCGGCCGACGTGGCCCGGCGCCTCGACGTCGACGCCCTCCGCGCGAGCGTCGACGAGGTGCTAGGCCGCGAACTCTATTGGTTCCCGATCCGCCACCACTCCCCGGCGGTGGCCCGGCACCTCCGAGACGCGATCCGAGCGAGGAAGCCCAAGGTCCTTTTCCTCGAGGGCCCGAGCGAGGCAGCCGCCATGATCCCGCACGTGGTGGACGCGAAGACCAAGCCCCCGGTCGCCATCTACTGCAGCTACCGGGATGATGACAACGTCTTGGGGCTGGCCGGCATCGAGAGCCCCGCGCCGGACATCCCTCCACGCTTCGCGTCGTGGTACCCGATGCTGCCGTACTCACCGGAGTACGTGGCGATGAAGGAGGCCAAGGAGGTTGGCACCGAAGTCGTCTTCATGGACCTTCCTCACTACGCGCTCGTGAAACCCCGGCCGCCGGGAGAGCTGAAAGAAGAACCGGCCTCGGAGGAAAAGCCCGAAGAGACCACCGTGCGGCTGCCGGGCTGGGAGCATCTTCTCGCCGAAAGTTCGTTCTACAAAATGCTCGCGGAAGTCGCCGGCTATCGCAGCTGGGAAGAGGCGTGGGACTCGATCTTCGAGACGGGATCGCGCCTCGCCGACCGCGAGGCCTTCCGTCGGGAGCTCGCCTACTTCTGCGCGGCCGTGCGGGCCACGACGCCGCCCTCGCTCATGCTCTCCGACGGGACCCTCGAGCGGGAGCGGCATATGCAGCAGACCATCGAGTCGGAGCTCGCCCGGCGCAAGCTCTCGCCGTCGAAGGCGATGGTCGCCTGCGGTGGCTTCCACCTCTTTCTCGATCCCGAGGACCGCACGCCGCCGCCGGTGCCCCCGAAGGGGACGGTCTACGTCACCGTGGCCCCGTACTCGTACTTCCGCACGAGCGAGCTCGCCGGCTACGCGGCGGGCAATCGCGCGCCGAAGTGGTACCAGGGCCTCTGGGAGAACGAGCCGGGATCGGAGAACTCCACGGTGGAGCACATCGTCTCGGTGCTCGCCCGGGCGCGGAAAGGCGGCGAGCCGCTCTCAAGCGCGGACGCCATCGCGGCGGCCCAGCACGCCCGGATGCTCGCCGCGCTTCGGGCACGGCCGGAGCCGGTGCTCGACGACGTCCGGGACGCCCTCGTGACCTGCTGCTGCAAGGGTCGCCCCCTCGAGGAGGGGGCGACGCTGCTCCGGGCGATGGGCACCGTCGAGGTCGGCACCGCCATTGGGCGGGTGACCCCGGCCCTCGGACACCTCCCCCTGGTGCACGACTTCTACGCCCAGATCGACGCCTTGTCGCTGGGGGAGGTCATGGGGAAGGAGAAGAGGCTCAAGCTCTCGCTCGACCGCAGGAACGAGGCGGACCTGCGCCGCTCGATCTTCCTCCACCGCCTCTCGCACCTCGAGATCTCGCTGGGGAAGCTCGCGGAGGTCCCCGCCGCGGCGGCCGGGTCGCTCCTCTTCAGGGAGGTTTGGTCCCTCCAGTGGTCGCCCCAGGTCGAGGCCGCGCTCACAGAGAAGGTCCTCTACGGAGACAGCGTCGAGGCGGCGGCGGTCGCGTTCCTGGAGGAGCAGATCTCGAAGGACGAGGTGCACGCAGGTCGCACCTGCGAACGCCTCGTCCGCGCGCTCGACATGGACCTGCCCGGGGTAATGGCGCGCCTCGAGCCGGCGGCGAGCTCGGCGATCGACACGGACAAGCGCTTCGTCTCGCTGGCCCAGGCCCTAACTCAGCTCCAGATCCTCCGACGCCACGCGTCCTTCAAGCAGCTTCGGGCCGACGTCGTGGACGAGCTTACCCGACGGGCTTTCGGCCACGCCTGCTTCGAGCTGCCTTCGGCGGCCTCGGTCCCGGAAGAAGAACAGGAGGGCGTCCTCGCCGGGCTGCTGGGTCTCGCGGAGGCGCTGCTAGGGGAGAACGCCGCGGGGCTCGACAAGGCGCTCTTCGTCGAAAACGTGCTCAAGGCGCGGGAAGAGTCGACGGTCCCATTCCTCCGGGGGGCGTTCACGGGGATCCTCTCGGAGATCCGACAGGAGACTCCCGAGACCATGGCGGCCCGGGTCGCGGCCTTCGCCCAGGCCCGGCCCGAGGTCATGATCCAGGCTGGCGAGTTCCTCGACGGGGTCCTCGCGGTCTCGCGAACGTCGATCCTCCTGGGCGCGGGCGCGCTCGTCGGGGCCGTGGACGAGCTCCTGCGGGCCGCCGAGTGGGACGCGTACCTGACCATGCTCCCGAGGCTCCGCCACGCCTTCGAGCGGCTCCACGAACGGCAGCGGCTCTCTCTCTGCGAGCGGGTGGCCGAGAAGTACGGCCTGGCCGAAGGGGCCGAGGCGGTCGCCACGATCGCCACGTCCGCGGGTGCCGCCGCCGAGATCGCAGCGGTGGACGCCAAGGTCGCCGAGATCATGAAGGAGTGGACCTTCTAATGGGAAAGACGCCGAGCGGTCCGGAGCGGGAAATCCTGTCGCGCTGGAGACTCGCGCTCGGAAAGGCCGCGGAGTCCTGCGGCATCTCCATTGACCAGAACATGGAGGACGCCCTCCGCGTCGAAGGCGCCCTCGGCTTCGTCTACGAGGACGGTACCCGGGGGGGCGGATCCGGCGCCTCGCGCCTCAACGTGCCCACCTGGATCGACGCGGTCTCCGAACTCTTCCCCCGGCAGGCGAAGGAGGTACTGGAGCGCGAGCTCATCAAGCGCCGGGGTATCGACAAGTTGATGGAGGAGCCCAAGCTCCTGGAGAAGATCGAACCCAACGTCGACCTCGTCAAGGTGCTCCTCACCCACCGGGACCTCGTGAACGAGAAGACCCGGGGGCTCGTCCGGAAGGTCATCAACCAGGTGATCCAGGATCTCAAGAAGAGGCTCGAGGTCCAGGTCCAGCAGGCGATCGTAGGCGCACTCCGGCGGGACCGCCACTCTCCCCGCCGCGTGTTCCGGAACCTCGACCTCAAGACCACGATTCGCCGGAATCTGAAGAACTACGACAAGGACCGCGAGAAGCTCCTGGTCGAACGCATCTCCTACTTCGCGGCGGAGCGCAACAAGAGACCCTGGCACGTCGTTGTGTGCGTGGACCAGTCCGGCTCGATGCTTGACTCGGCGATCTTCTCGGCCGTCATGGCGTCGATCTTCGCGGAACTTCCTTCGGTCAAGACGTCGCTCGTCCTCTTCGACACCAAGGTCGTCGACCTGAGCGACCAGGTCGGCTCCCCGGTGGACGTGCTCCTCTCCATCCAGCTCGGGGGAGGGACGGACATCACTGGAGCCCTCCGCTACTGCGCCCAGCTCGTGCGCGAGCCCGCCCGGACGATCGTCGTCCTCATTACCGACTTCTTTGAAGGCCATAACGACCAGGAACTGGTCGGGCAGGTCCGGCGACTGGCAGACGGGGGCGTGAGGGTGATCGGGCTGGGCGCTCTTGGGTATGACGCCCGGCCCTCCTACAACAAGACGACGGCCGGCAAGTGCCGGAAGGCCGGGATGGACGTTCTCGTCTGCACCCCGGAAAAGCTCGCGGAGTGCATGGCGCAGATCATTCGGGGTTAAGAGGTACCGGCTCGATCCCGACTGCAAGCATCGTCCAGATCGCCGTTCGACTGGGAAGCGCAGGAACCTTAAGTGGCGCCTGAACGGCAGATTTCTTAAGACATTACTTCGGGCCGAGCTTCTTCCTGGTGACACGGGGCTTGAGAGCCGCGAGCGCGGTCCGGATTTCCCATCCGGGTCCGACCGGCCGCACGAGCACTTCCGTCACGGCCCGGCAGGCCAGACAGCCCAAAGAGTGCGTCCCTGATGTAATCGGGAAGAGGGCAAGCTTGCCGCACTTCCTACACGGTATCGGAAAGATCTTCGCCGGTTCCGTCATGAATGCTCGCCGTGTTACGAGGAGCATTCTAATTTTCCCCATAAATGTGTCAAGATGGGTTCTCACCAGGTTCGGCTAGTGTCGAACCGACGCAGAACGCGGTCGATATGTCCGGTAATCAGGCAGACGCTAGCAGGCAGTTGAGGTCGTGGCGACGCATCCATTGCCTCTCTTGGACCCTGGCCCGAAGCGCCAGTCGGCCTATCGGCGTGCCTTTCTGGGGTGGGGAAGGGCTCCCTGGGGGGCCGGCTGGTAGGATCGGGGAAGATAGCCCTTCGCCTTGAGGTAGCTGACGAGTACCCCCCGCATGAGCCCTTGATAGGTCATTCCAGTTCTCCCGACGAGCCCGAGGGCCTCCGGGGGCGGCGCCTGGCGGTGATCGCGGCAGAACTCCTCGAGCGCCGCGACCTCCTCGTCGACCAGCCACACGGCCTTCGAGCGGAAGCCCCGCGAGCGCATGAAGTGGGCGCCGGCGAGCGGCGGCACCGGGGCGGGCCAGGGCTGCTTCTTTGGCATCTCCGGATTCTACGGCAGCGCGCCGGGTCGTCAAGGGGTATCCGCCCGCCGCCGTGCACTGACGGAAGGGCGTACTGCCGTACTAACGATAGTGCGCACTTACGCACTTACTGTTGACAGCCGCCCGACCGCGTCGTAGAGTACGGAGGAGGGACGGCCATGATCGAACTCGCGCTGAGCGGGGCCTACCGGGGGAGGCCGCACGAGATGGGCGCGTGGGCGTACGCTCTGCGCCGCGGTGCAGAGCAGCTGGGCCGCGGGCAGGGGGTCGACCGCCCCCTGGCGGTGACGAGCCGGCTCGCGGCGGAAGCGGCGGCCCTGGCCCTGGGGCTCGAGGACGTCGCCCGGGACTGGGCCGGTGAAGAGGTCCTGGTCCGCACGGCCTCGGCCGGCCTCGAAGGGCTCCTTATCCGCCGGGGAAGAGGTGTCGCCCAGGACCTCACGCGGTGGTATGCCCGAGTGTGCCAGGCGGCGGCGGAGTTGGCTTCGGTCCGGATCCTTCCGGCGAGCGCCGCGGACCTCGACGCCCTACGGGCACATGTCGAGGAACTCTTGCCTGCGGCCCGAAACCCCGTCACCCTCGCTCGAGCGTGGGAACCCCGCGCCGCAGGAAAGGGGCGGGGATGAAAACTACAGCCACCCAGCTCGTCACCTACTGGACCTGCCCCTTCCTCTGGCACGTGTCCTACGAGGCGAAGGAGCCCCTCCCAGTCTGGGGAACGCGGCGGCGTTTCGGGAACGTCATCCATGCCGCGATCGCCGAGTACGAGCGACGGGGGAGGTCCCTCGAGAAGGCGATCCACCTCCTTGAGGAGCAAGGGGCCGGGCTCTCCACCCAGGACCTCCAGGAGGCGCGGGATATCCTCACGTGGCGGCACGAGCGAGCCGGCAACAGGGAAGGGCGCCCTGTCCTCGTCGAGGGGGCCCTCCGGGCGTACCTCGGCGAGCACCGCCTCGAAGTCCGGATGGACCGCCTGGACGGCGTGGGGTCCGACTACCTTCTGGCCGAGTACAAGGGTGGCAAGAGCGTCGACCTGGAGCTCGTGCGCACCCAACTGCTTATCTTGAGCACCGCCATCCAGGACGTCTTCGGACGACCCCCGAGCCGCTGGGAGGTCGAGCTCCTGCGGGCCCGGAAGGTCGTTGACCTGCCCGCGGAGCGCGACCTCCGGACGCTCCGGGGCTTCACGGGGGGACTGATCGAGAGGATCCTGGAGGGTGATCGGGAGCCCCGGCCGTACGCCGAAGCCTTCTGCAAGAGGTGCCCCGCGAGGGCGTTCTGCCCCCGCTGGACCCCATCCCCCAAGCCACTTTCCAGGCCGCCCCAGCCAGCCGAACACCAGCGGACGCTCTTCTAGTGCGGCGTTGACGGCCGCCCCTCTGGAAGTACAATTCAATTGAGACTAGTCTCAAGTGGAACGATGGCAGTTTAGCCATAACCCATGACCACGGAAGACCAGGCTCAGAGATAACCAATCCAGCCCGCGAGGCATATAAACGTTCAGTTATGTAAAGTCCGGGAGGTGTGGAAAGAATGTTAGATATCAATCTTGCCTATTACCCATAAAGGAGTTATGATTCTCGCGTCCACCTAGCCCCGGGGAAGACCGGGCTCGGGATGGGTGGATCCGGAGAGGGGAGAAACAATGCCCGCAGGGAAACAGAAGCCGTTCATCCCGAGACACGACCGAGCACACCTCTACTTCCCGTTCGGCTTCTCCATCGTCGACCAGGGGCTCTGGAGCAAACTCTCCTTCGCGGCCGCCAAGGTCCTTCCTGTCATCAGCGTTCACGCGAACATCTCGACCGGCGAGGGCGCCCGGCCGTCGATGGAGACGATCGCGCTTCTGGCGGGGATTTCGAAGCGCGCCGTCATCAAGGCCGTCAACGAACTGGTCCGGGCCGGGCTGATCGAGATCACCGAGAAGGCCACCACCCACACCACCAACCGCTACCGGGTCACCCTTTGGAGGGGTGAAAATTCTGCACCACGCGGTGACCTTTCTGCATCTCGTGGTGAATCAGGAGCACCAGAGAGGGGAAACCGCTTCACCACCAGGGGTGAAGAAAACGGCGGCGCAGAGGTGAAGGGAGTGCACCAGAAAGAGTCTCCCGTAATCATAAACCAGGTGATCAACAATACAGAGAGCGGCGGCAAGCGCCGCAGTGGTGTTGGGTTGGAGAGGGATCGTTTCCGATCCATGGCCGAAGCCCTCTCCCTTCGGGGCGCGCTCGGCCAGGAGGAGCTCGACCGCTTCGTCGGGGAGTTCGGGCCCGAAATCGCCGAGGAGGCCGTGGTGGAAGCGGTCGCCCAGGGAAAACCCAGCATCAAGTACGCCCGCGGGGTCGCCAAGCGATGGAAGGCCGCCGGGGGCCGCATTGCCCATTCCACCAGAGCCGAGGCCGCCCGGGAGGAAGTCTTCGAGCGCAAGAGCCAGGAGACGACGCAGCGGGTGCGTAAGGACGAGGAGATCCAGAGACAGCTCGGGGCCCGGATGCTGGCCGAGCAGAAACTGGTCGAGTGCGCCCCCAGCCTGCTCGCGCTCTGGCAAGGAGAACTCGAGGTGGAGGCGGACCGCGAGAAGATCATCCCTATGGTCCGCGAGACCTGGATCCGGAGCAAGCTCCTCGTCCGCGTGGCGCGGGAGTTTGGGATCAAGGGGCTGTAACTGCCCGAGCTATTCAACGGTAGCCGAACGTTCGGGAGTTCCGGGCTCTGAAGGTATATCGGGCGTCCCGAGGCAACCTCCGCGGGATGAAGCACCCGGGTCGGGAAGGAGCGGTCGGTCGGATCGCTGCGCGGTATCCGCTCGGGCTTCTACCCGCTGGGCCACGCGGCGGAATTCGAGGGCGCTCGGACCGGAGCGTCCCGACCCCTGTCAGCCTTGGGCTCGTGTGTTCAGCTCGTCCTCGACTTCTTTCGCCCAAGCGTCCGCCGTGCCGCGCCGCTCGCGGGTCTCCCTGATCAAGCGAAGGTTCCCCGCCGTCGATCGGGGCCACCAGTTCTCCTCGACGCACGCGAGGGCGTCGCCCAGTGCCGAGCGCGCCCCCGCCTCGTCCCTGGCCAGAACGGCCAGCTCGACGAGCGTCGCGTAGTCCCAATAATGTGGGGTCCCCGCGGCCCGCTTCCGCTCGACCGCGTAGCGCACCACCGGCAGGACCTTCTCGCGCCTGGGGTCGGGCGGCTCCCGGAGCTCCATCAACGTGGCCGCGTTCACGCCCGGGTAGGCGTCCCGGATGTCCGCGTCGAAGCCCTTCAGGTAGGCCTCGATCGCCCGGTTGAGGTGCCCTTGGAGCTCGGCCACCGAAGCCTGTCGCTTCGCCGCCCCGGCCCATCGATCTTTGTAGACGCGGCCGAGGATCCCGTACGTTTCGCTGCTGGGGCCGCGCTCCCGGAGCAGCTCGGTGAGGACCCGCTCGGCCTTCTCACCTTGGCCCGCCCGGTTGAGCGCGAAGGCGTACTGCTCCCGGACGAGCACGGTCGACCGGATCGGGGCGGGCAGGCGCTCGGCGAGCGCGATCATCCTCGCGTGGGCGTCGAGCGCCCGGTAGGAGAGGAGCAGGTCTATGAGCACTCCCGCCTCCGCGCCGTCGAGAGGGCCCAGTTCCTGTTCGATCTTCTCGACGTCGGCGACCGATCTGGCCGCCCGCGCCCCGGCCAACCTCTCTTTCACGCTTCCGCAGTACTCCACCTGGTCGCGGAAGAGGTCGGTGCGGAGGTGCTCGATGGGGGGCGGCTTGAGCGCGTCGATCAGTTGGTAGAGGGGGCTGTCGACGGCAGACTTCCGGGCTTCGGTCAGGAGGTCGAAGAGGCGCCTGGCGTCCCCTTGGGGGTCCGCGGGAAGTCCCCCGGGCGAGAGCCGGTACGGGAGCCCCCGCAGGGGGCCCACGTCGAAGGGGAGTCTCATCCCGTCGGCGAAGATCATGACGGTGCTGAAGGGGCGCGCCGCGTGGCGCACGCCGAGCTCGTAGAACACGTTCGGGTTGGCCGTGGTCAGGTCGGCGATCGCGTAATCGCAGAGCAGGAGCCGCTCGAACATGGGCTTGTGGATGATGCCGCCCACCCGCTCCTCGTCGGCCCGGAGGGGCTCCATCCCCGCCATCCGGACCCCCGGCGCGATGAGGTCCTGGTACACGGCGTCGAAGTTGACGTCGTTCCCCGAAGGGTCCTTCTTCACGCCGAACGGCATCAGGACGAAGCAGGCGGGGCTTCTGGGCATGGCGTCCTCCCTCCCGAGGCTAGCCGTGACGTCGCGGGGCGTCAACCGTCATGTTGGATCCCGGGCGCGCCCGGAGCTGGGCGCGGGCGGGCGGTTCTGGGGGAAATGCTACCGGGTCGCGAGAGTTCAGAGCTGGGACTTTCCTTCCGCGGGAGGGGTAATCGAGAACACTTTCTCTACGATCCCCTCGGCGACGCGGCCCACCTGGCCCTTGGTCTGGATGGTGAATTCGCCGGGCACCATTTCCGGGCGCATCGATGATTTTCCCAACGCCGGTTTGCCGATCTTGACGGAAATGTTGGGGATCTTGAAGGCCTCCGCCCATTCGACTTCCCGCTCGACCCAGGGACTCTCGTCTTCCGAGCGGATCGCCAGGACAACGTCGGCGGCCCCCAGCTTGATCCGCATGTCCTCCTCCCAGGGGAGGCCCGGGGTCGATGTGGGCCGGACGATCCGGATGCCCTTGCGCTGGAGTTCGCCCACCAGCATGTTCGTCCATTCCGCGTCGGCCGACGACGACGAAATAAAAATCCTCTTGGGCACGGCCTCCTTGGAGCCCGCGGCGCCGCGGGGGTAGAATTCCAGCCAGTGGTCCAGCTCCACCCGCTTTCCGCCTTTCAGGCGCAGCGTCGCGTGGATGTTGAATTCGCCCCAGCCCGAGGACTCCAGTTTGAAGCCGTTCTGGCGGGTGTCGACGGTGCGGATCGCGTCCTGGAAGGTGGGATGGAGCCGGTACTGGACGTTCAGGACCTTCGCCAGGTCGTCTTTCTTGGCGTCGATCCACACCGACCACGAATACCAGTGACCGCCGGGCTTCTTCTGGACCTGCTGCTTGATGGAGTATTCCATCTCAGTCTCCCGCCTTCTTGAAAGCGACCGGCACCCATTGAGGCGTCGCGGAGGATTTCCAGACGGCGTGCCCGTCGGTCACTTCGAGCTCGACGAGCGAATTCTCCTTGATGCCTCGGAGCCAGACGAAGATGCCCCCGGGCCCGTCGATCAGCCTGCTCGACGTGATCTTGATCACCTCCTCGCCCCCGTCGGCCTCGACGATGCACTTGCATTTCCAGGTGAGGCCGCCGTTGTTGGCGCTGGCCGTCCGCATCTGATCGGCAATGTCCGAGGGCTGCAGGAGAACCCGGATCGGCCGACCGGCCTGCCTCTTCCACCGCCCGAGCGTCCGGGATAGTTTCAGCAGGCACTCCAGTCGTTGTCTGGGGTCGAAGTCGATGTATTCCCTGCTCTGAAGTTCGAGTCCGGTCGCGCCCCCCACCGTGACGCCGTTCTGGACGAGCGCCACGGCGTTCTTTCCTTCTTCGAGGGCAAAGGTGTACTCCTCCTTGACCCAGTCGCTCGTGGTATAGCCGCCGCCCTTCAGGGCCTTGCCGCGCGTGAAGAGCGCGATGAGTCCGTCACAGCTTCGGATCTCGCTTTTCAAGGCCTCGTCGAGGCGGCGTCCTCCCAGGGATTCGCCCACCACCAGGCGGATATCGTGGCTCTCGAGGAGGTCGTCGAGCTCCTTCCGCACGGACTCCCGTTCGGGCTGTTTGAAGCTGTGGGCGAAGAAGATGTTTTTCATCGAGGGGTCTTCGTCCCGGAGGCGCGGCCCGGCTCCGGACGAACCGAAGGGGTCATGGGGGAGGTCGAAGGTCGGTGCAGGGACATGCTGTCCGCTCCTTCCCCGAAAATTCCCGGCCGCACCATCAGACTATCCCATCCCGGATGGAATTCAACAAAATATGGAACGTGCTCCGGCGGGCGCCCCTCGAGGGACCGCGCCCGGAAAGACCTCTGCGATCCGCGCGTCGGCCGCTGTCTCTACCCGCTATCACGCACCCTCGGCCGGGGCCCGGCGTCAGTCCAGCGTGTCATACTCGTAGTTCAGTCCGCCTCTGTAGTCGAGACAGTTCGCCGGAGTGGCGTCCGGAGTCTGAAGGTGGCGCAGCGGGTCCTTCAGGTTGTGGCCCCGAGGACCATTTCGTGCGGGCTGGTACGCGGTCTCGTTCCCGGGCAGGCTCTGCCACTTGGCCCAGATCCTGTCGACGTTGCAATGATTGAGGTAGAAGACCGGGTCGTTGGGCGAGGTGCCGGGGAGCATGTCCCCGCCAACCCAGGTGTGGACCCGGTTGTGCAGGGTCGGCCCATCGTCGGGGTCGCCGGGTAGAGAGAGCCACCCTTCCAGGCGATTCCTGAAACTCGGGTCGCTCGATTCGTCCCAGGGGGCCGAGTCGTAAGTGGTTATTGCGAGCGCCGAGGCAACGATCCCGCCGCCGGGCAGGGTGGGGGACCCGTTGGGATCCCTGCCTAGCGCGCGGAGGAGCCCGGGTGGGCCCGGGCGGGGGGCGAGAGACCCGTCGGACACATTCAGGAGCGCCACCCAGTCTGCGAAGGGACCCGTCGTCACCCGGTCGTCCGGCGGGGCCCCGTCCCCGCCAATGTAGATCCGGCCCGCCGCCACGTCCGCGTTCCAGAGCGGGGCGGCCGAAGACGTCGCGGCGTCGCCCGCCCAATCCCAGTACGGCAGGGCGACTCCCGCGATTTCAGCCTGGAGGCTCAGTTCGAACTCGCGGAGGAAGTACCGGTGCCATGGGAGAAAGGCGGGGCCCCGGTGCGCGACGTTTCTGGACCCCCTCTCGCGGCGCCCGAGGGTGGCGTCCATCATGGCGTCGTTGTGGCGGCGGACGAAGTCGTCGTACGTCCCTTTGGCCTTGAGAGATTTCAGCGCCGAAACGAAGTTCGCCAGCTCCTCGTCGGAGAGCGAATAGACATTCTTTCGCAGATCCATCCGGTTACCCTCTCGCTTAGTGATTCTTTCCGTGGGAGGGCATGCCGGGCATGCCCCCCGCCCCGGGCTTCTTCAGGAGCCAGAGCCGGCCCTCGGTTTCGACGAGCTTCTTGGCCATTTCCTTCGGGGTGTCGAATGCGTGGTGCGGCAGGAAGTGCGTGTTGTATGTCCCCCCGGCCCCCCGGAACGTCATCTCCACCGGAACGCCGTCGATGCTCATCGTGAACGTCTTGGGATCTTCGTAGACGGTGACCGTCCGCTTGTTGTGGGTGAACGTGTCCGTTTTGCCGGCCGGCTTCTTGGGGCGCGCTTTCGAAGCTTTTCCGGGACGCTTCACCGCCGGGCGTTTCTTCCGCGCAGCGCCCTTGGGCGAGGGTGTCGACTTTTTCCGTTTCATCGGAGTTCCCCTTTCTTTCAATCCCGTCGAACGTTCGCGGACGGACACCGGTCGCTTCGCGACGCCGTCCGCGGGCGCGTCCGGCTTCGAAGGTTCGGCATCGATCCGGTTGAGGACCTGAGCGGCAGCGGCGAGGGCGGCCATCGCCTCCTCCTCGGAACGGCCGCGTTTCCAGGAGTCGGCCGCCTCCAGGAAGGACTCCATCGCGCGCGGCAGCCGGCCCTCGGATCGATGGAGTTCGCCGGCCTTGGCGAAGTAGCGTGCCGCCGCGTCAAAGTCCCCCTCGAGGCGAATCCGGGTGGCGAGTGCCGTAAAGTCCTCGCTCAGGGCCCCGGCGCGGACCGGGACTTCCAGGTCCAGCGTGCCGGCGCGGAGGAGGGACAGCCGCCGGTCGAGGGGCATTTCGGAGATCGCGACCATTCGATGGACGAGGTCCCGGAAGATGAATGAGTCGAACGGGGTCTCCTCGTCTAGGTCGGAGGCACGAATGGTGCGGAGAAAAGGATCAACCCTCCGGGGGTCGAGCGCCGGACGGTCGAGGAATATCGTCCTGCGCTTCCTCGCCAGGACGACCACGGTCCGGTCGCTGCGCCCGGCGTCGCGGCACAGGTCGAGCTCGGTCAGGACGCCTGGGCTCCCTTCGCAGAGTTCCATGATGATCAACTCGGCCCTCCGGATGAGCGAGCGGACGCCTTCCTGCCAGCCCGAATCCGTGAAGTAGAACGACGGCAGCCAGCGTCGCCGGGGATCGCGCCGGGGCCCGGACGGGTCGAACGTGTCGTAGTTGATGGACGGGTCGTGAATCTGCGCGCTTACTACGTGCAGTCCGGTGCTGGGGAGTAGACTCCTCGCGACGTGATTCTCCAGGAGGCGGCCGGAATAGTATTCGTACGCCCCGAATGTTCTCAGGAAGAGCGCGAACGGGCGGCCTTCCTTCTCGTGCCTGGCGACGATGCCCAGGGCCCCCTCGTGAAAATTCCGCCTCTCCCCCTGCAGGCTCTCGGCGGGGATTGCCCCCGGGACCAGCGATTCCTCATTCATCGGTGACCCCAAGGGCAAGACGGTCGGCCCGGCCACCCCGGAGTCCGGGCCCCGGGCCTGCCGGCGCGACGGGGTCGAGCGGGAGTCCGGTCATTTGAGACCCGCGAGCCGATCCATCTTTCCCCGACGGAGGTACAGCTTGTCAAAGATCCTAAGGTGGAGTCGGGCCGCGACGAAACCGAACGTCGCCAGGGCGAGTTTGGCCAGGATGCCGCGGGCGGCCTTCTGTGGCTCGAACGCCCACTGGATCCAGGGGAAGAGGATGGCGCTAAGAAGCCCGGCCAGGACCACGACGGCGCCGCCCAGCGTCGTACGGCTAAGGAGGGTACTGTTCCAGAAGTGAGCGACGGCCCATCCCAGAGCGGCGACGACGAGGACGCCGAGAGAGATTTCAACGGCCTTCAGCCAAGGGTACAGCTTCCACGCCTTGAAGAAGAGCGAGGATGAGACGCGTAGCTGAAGCTCCAGGTCCGCCCGCTTCGGGTCCTCGACCGTCGTGCACCCCAAGGTTTCCTTTATCTTCAGGAAGGGCCAAGAGCCCTCCGGGGCCTCGACGTCGTACCCTCCCCAGTTGTCGGTGTGTCCGCTCCTGCGATGCTCCTTCTGAAGTTGCTCGAACTCGTGCTTGGTCATCAGGTAGCCGCTGCACATGAGCGCGTAGGCTTCGACTTCCGTGAAGGAGTCCAGGTCGGTGCGGATGCCGGCCAGGAGCCTCTGCAGCGCATCGTTGACCCCGTACGGCGTCGATTGCGACCGCTCGTCCGGCGCCCCTTTCTTTCTGTTGTCCTGGCAGGTCACCCAGTTCACCGGTCGGTTGGGAAGGTCTTTCTTCAGGTGGACGAAGAAGCATCCCTGTAAGGCTCGACTTTCCACTCGCCCCTGCAAATCCTGCAGTTCAGCGCAGCGCACGCGCTCCATGAGGATGGAGTTGGTCCGGAGCGGGACGGAGAGGAGGCTGTCGCCGGGGCGGTCGACTTCACCCATCTGGCCCGAGGCGTCGCTGCAGAGGATGAACGTGCACCCTTCGTCAAGGAGAGCGCCGATCCCCTGGTTGTCGTGGACGCCGCCGTCGACCAGGCGGACGGTGCGGTCGGGGTAGAGCCCCTCGATCGACAGAGGTTCGAAGAGCGCGGGGACGCAAGACGAAGCGGCTACCGCGTATCCCATGCGGAACTCGTGGAACTCCGCCGGTGCTTCCGGATAGTACAGGCGCCGATAGCGGGGATTCTTGTCGATGTCCTTTCCCAGGAGTCCGGGGGGTTCCCCCATCCACGTCGCGGTGAAGTGCCAGCTGTGCCCGGTATTGAGAGTGGTCGTGTTCAGAAGGAGGATGGGAACCTTCGCCCGCCGCCTCCAATTGGAGAACGAGGGCTTGAAGGCTTTATCCTTCGGCTGGCCGCAGGGAGTGATCACGAGATCGTTCATGAACCGGGCGAACCCCTTCCGGGGGGACGGCGGGACGTCTCCGCCCGGGCCGCGCCCTTCGTCCGGGCGGCCGTACTCGTCGTCCACCGTCGAGAAGAGGTACTCTTCGTACAATTCCCCGATGCGGTGGCTGCGCGTGTACTTCTTCGAGAACAGCATCTTCAGATTCTTCGAGAAGCTGGACAGGATCCGGGTTCTGAGGTTGTATCGCACCCCTTGGGTGAATTTCGTAATGAGGCGGCGGATGATCTGCTCGTACTGATCGCGCTTCAAGTCGCTATCGTTCGTTCCGCGAAGCAGCTTGGCGACTTCCAGATAATACTGCGCCCCCAGGATGCTCCCGCCCGAGACGGTGGAAAGGACGTCCACGCCTCGCAGAACGTCCATTTCGGCGAGTCTGGCGAGCACACCGAGGTGGAAGAGCGAGGCGCGAAAGCCTCCGCCCGAGAGTGCCAGTCCCACTTTCCCCCTGTAGCAGGAGAGTGCCGGCCCGGTCGCGGCCCCCAGAAGGTTTTCGAGCGCCTTCCAAGCGTCGTCCCAGGCGTCGACGGTGTCGGTGTCCTTGGGCAGCTTCCTCTCCTGAAGCTTTGCCAGGAGGACGAGCTGCCGGAAGGTCGTCTGTAGCTCCCACTCCGACGCCTTCGAAGGATCCTCCGTTCCTTTGAGGCCGGCCGCCTCGCGCAGGAAATTGCCGGCCCCTTTGTAGTCCTCGAGTCCGAACTGCACTTCGGCCCGGGTCACCATGAACCAATACTTGCCGGGCAGGGAGGGGTCTTGTGTTGCGTAGCCGGGAAGTGTCGTGCTCAAGTCTCGGTAGATGTCCTGGGCCTGTCTCTCCAGGATCTGCGCTTCCTTGGACACGGTCTGAGTCCTGGCTGCGATGGCTCTGAGTCTTGACGCCAGGATTTTCAGGATGAAGGCCGCATTGACTCCCCCGTACCCGAGATCCGCTTTGGGGTATTTCTCGTAGGATTCGCGGTAGAAGGACAGCGAATCGTAGAGGTGGTCGATCCGGCCCCGATACTCCCACATCCGTTTATAGACCGCGCCGGCGAGGCAGAGCGTTTCCGGTTCGCGTGCGGACGGGTCGGCGAGGCCCGCGTGCTCGTTGAGGATCGCCAGCGCCTTGTCGTAACGCTCCCAGACGGGGAGGTCCTCGTCCTTGTAGGTGCAGATCGCCCTTTGTTGAGCGAACCAAAGGCCTCGGATCCCCATCTCGAACACGTATTCCAGGAGTCCCCGGGCCGTGCCGAACTGGAGGTCCGCCTGGAGCCTCGGGACCAGTTCCTGCACCTCGGCCTCCGTGAATTCGGCCTTGAGCGGAAGGTTCCTCGGCCACCTGGCAATGTGGTCGGTGAGGGCTTTGGTGATCTTCTTCTCGCCGGGATGATCCTTCGTAGCCTTCAGCAAGAGTTTGATGGCAATCAAGAACTCCTGCTCCTCGGAGAGCCGGGTCGCGAGGGAAACCAACTCCTCGGCGGTGGCGGAATGGCCTTGGAGGATCTTGGTCGCCTTCGCCTTCGTCATAGTTTCGGTCTTGGCAATCATCTTGAATTCAGCCCAAGGTAGGGGTAGATGCTGGACTTTCGCCCGGGGCAGTGGCGCGGAACCGTACGTCCCAGGAACGGGGTCGGGAGGCGGGGGGTCCCGAGGGGGATGCTGCGGGGACTTGCTGCCACGGCTGCTTCCTCACGCGTTAGGTCCGATTAGAACTCCAAGCCAAGGCCCCGGTCGCAGCGGCTTAAGCCTACACGGGCATCGGAAACATTCAAGATTTATTTTACTTTCCGACGGAAGAATGGTAACCCACGGTGGGCCGCCGCCGGGCCCGGGCACGGAGGGAACGGTGAACCTGACGGATTTGAGCGGGGAGCTGAAAGGCGTCTTCCTCTCTCACCGCCAATCAGACTCGATCCGGGCGTTCGCCGTCTATCTTCGCCTCATCGCCAACGGCATCCCGGCATACCTGGATGAAGTGGATCCCCCGCTTGAGGGGGATCCGGAACGCCTTACCCAGCGCCTGAGGGAGGCGCTGTACCGCTGTACCCACTTATTGGCCGTCGTCTCGAAAGCCACTCGCGGCTCGTGGTGGGTGCCGTTCGAGATCGGGTTGGCCACGGAGCGCGCCTATCCGATCGCGACGTACCTTCTCGAGGACGTCGATACGCCGGAATACCTGCGTCCCTGGCCTTACCTCCGTACGCAGGGGGATCTGGATCTTTACATCGAGCACCTCCGGCAGCACTCGTCCATGCTCACCGAAGGATACCGATTCAACAAGTCGGCGTCGGACCGCTCGCAGGATGCCGACGAATTCCATAAACGCATGAAGCAACTCCTGGGTCAGTGATGCGGAGGGTCGCCGAAGGGATGTGCCCGGCGGAGTGCTCCTTCCTGAAGGTCTGCGTGCGAGGGCGCGAATCTGTCGGGATCGGTGTTCCGCCCACGGCCGAGGCCCGGGAGAGAGTAACGGCTGCGGCTCGGGGAGGCGACGTTGAGTGAATCCGGGAACAAAGGATCGGTGCCGTCCGCGGGTGGGCCCGGGAGCGCGCCGGCGCGTCCCGGCAAGGCGAAGGTCTTCATCTCCTACAGCCACGAGGATGCCGAGTTCGCGGAACGCCTGAGACGATCGCTTGAAGAACGCCCGGTAACCGTGGCGCTCGATAAGGCGATGCGGGCGGGAGTCGAATTCCCTCCCGAACTCGGGCGGATCATCTCCGAGTCGGACGCGGTCCTCTTCGTCATCAGCCCCGACTCCGTCCGTTCCGACTGGTGCCGGAAGGAGTTGAAGCAGGCCGTCAAGCAGAAGAAGAAGATCCTCCCGATTCTCTGTCGCAAGGGCTACGACGACGCCACGCTCCCGGATCCCATCCGAAACATCCAGTGGGCGCTCTTCGATCAGGGCGGGTGGGGGGATGACGCCGTCGACGCCCTGGTCGAATCGGTCCGCACGGACTTCGACCTGATGCGCCTCCACACCCGCCTCCTGGTCGCCGCTGAGAACTGGGATTCGGGAGGCCGCCCGTCGAGCGCCCTCCTCCGCGGGGAAGGGCTCCAGGAGGCCCTGCAGTGGCTCCCCCTGGCCAACAGTGATCTTTCCCGACTGCCCAACGCCACGCCGCTGCAGATCGAATACATCCTGGCCAGCCAACGCGCCCGCACCCGCGGCAATTACGTCCTCGGGTCCGTCTCGGGCGCGATCATCCTGACCTTGAGCGTTCTCCTCATCTGGGCACTCGCATCGCGCGATCGGGCCGTGAAGGCCGAAGCGATCGCGGTGGAGGAGAGCACCGTGGCCAAGCAAGCGCGGGCCACCGCTGAGGAGCAACGCGGGATCGCCGCCCGGGAGCGCGATCATGCCAAGGAAGAGCGGGCCGCCGCCGAAGAGCAGCGCGGAATCGCTTCCAAGGAGCGCGATCGCGCCAAACAAGAGCTGGCCTACAGCCTCTTCCTGCGCGGCCGCGAGGAGGGCGAGACGAACGCGCTCCTTGCGGCGGACCTCTTCTCCAAGGCTTATTCGGAGTGGCCGGTCCCCATGTACCGCAAGAGCGCGCTCGAGAGTCTGAGCGCGCTTCACCACTGCGTTGGTGCGTTTCAAGCGCCGATGGCCGTTTCCCGGATACTGGTGAATGGCGACGGGAGCCGCATGGCGGTCGGACTGGGACTCTTGGGCTCAAGGTATCAGATGATGGATGTACGTAACGGCGGGCGCGTGCTCGTTGACACCAGCGACAAGAGCCACGTCGACTTTGCCCGGTTCGACCCCTTCAAGCGCCGAATCCTTCTGTCAGTCGACGGCGCGCTCATCTCGTTTCGGGAAGATGTGGGGTTGCGGGACGGCCCGGTCCTACCGTTATCAAAGGCCAACCCGTTCCTGAGGAACGTGGCCGTAAGCCCGGATTTCAATCGGGTGGCCGTCAGTGAACGCGGAACGATCACGATCGTGGATCCTTCAGGGAGTTCTCCTCCGAGACTCCTCGGCCGTCCGGAAGGGGTTTCCGCGCTGGCGTTCTGCCCTGACGGGACCTTGATTACGGCCGGCGATGACCATCTCCTCCGTGTCTGGAAGGCCGCCCAGTCGCCCGACGAAACCATGCCGGCGCCCAAGGACCGTCACATCCAGTCCCTTGCCGTCAGCCCCGATTCACGCTGGCTCCTGGCGGTATCGACGAACCTCTCGGGTGCAAGAGATTCGACCGTTCATCTGTGGGACCTCAAGACCCGCCAAGCGGTCCCGGGAGACTTCGTCAAGGAGGTCGGATTCGTCTCCGCCATGTTCAGTCCTCGCGGCGATCGGCTCGCGATCGTGGGTCGTCGGAAGATTTCGCTGTTCGAGGCTACGACGTGGCTTCGCTTCCCCGAAGCGGAGCTCGGCGCGGACATTGTCCAATTCGCCTTCGCGCCGGACGGTCTCCGTTTCGCGACCGCCGACGAGGATCGAATGGTCCGTGTGTGGGATGCGGTCTCGGGAACGGCTAGCGGTCTTGCCATACTGCAGCCGGGGGCGGTCACTTCGCTGGCCTTCAGTCAGGACGGAGCTACTCTTTGGATCGGCGACCTGAAGGGTAGGGTGTCCGGTTGGGGTCTCCGGGGATGGGAGGGCGAACTGTTGATCCCGGTGAAGAGGACCCCGATTCGGGTCGACGTGAGCCCGGGCGGGGGGAGGCTCGCCATGCTGGGGGCCGACAAGGCATTGAGCCTATGGGAGCTGGCCGCCGGCCACCAGTTGCCGTTCAGGGTGGTGATGGACGGCGTGATTGCTACGTGTTCCCTGGATCGAAGCGGAAAGAAACTCCTCGTCGCGACTCCCGATCGTGGCGCTTCTCTCTGGGACGATTCCGGGAAGCTTCTGGAACGCTGGAACGAGAAAGACTGGGTAGTCCAGAAGAGTACCGCTTTCTCGGATGACTTCGTGGTACGTCAAGGCTCCAATATCCGTCTCGTCAACGCGCAGACGGGCGCCGTCCGCACCGTTACCCCGGGGGCGAACGCCCCCTTGCTCCAGGCCTTTCTGGCGCGAAGCGGTGAACTCCTGGTGACGCTCGAGAAGGGAGAGATGCGATTCAAGACGTGGAACTGCGGAACGGGAACTCAGGAAGGAGAGTTGCCCTTCACGATGAAAGGCCAGGTGTACTCCGCGGTGAATTCCTCGGGGTCACGTCTCGCAGCGGTCGGCCAGACGGGGGACTTTCACCTTTGGGACCTGGACAGCCGGTCCCTCCTGGATCGGGGTCAGACCGCGGCGACCTCCGTCCAAAGTATCCAGTTAAGCCCGAAGGGGTCCTACCTGGCCGTCGTGACGAGGAAAGGGGGTCTTGCCGTACGAGACGTCGACCATCGCTCCGACGTTGAAGCGAGGATCCCGGAAGTCGACATCCGCTTGGAAATTGCCTTCAGCAGCGACGAAGAAACGCTGGCGGTCGCATCCCCCGGCACCGCGGTCTCATTCTGGGACCTCAAGAGCGGCGAACGATTTGGCGTTCCGCTCTATCACGCCCCCAACAGCATCCTGGAGCGCTTCGCGTTCACCGCGGGCGATCGACATCTGATGGCGATGGACGGGGAGCTCGCTCGCCTCTGGGACGTCAGCTTTCTCACCCGAGCAGTTTCGGCGTCGGAATTGCAGCACATCGTGCAGGATGCCGTCCGCACCCACCCGAGCATGGATGCCGGCCGAGTGCCGGGTTCGAAGGCTACGGGGGTCCCCGCCCCGAAGTAGATGCCGACGGTCTCGACCGTCTCCCCCCGGCCCACGCAACGTGGGCCGCCGAGCGGCCCGGGGGAAGTTCACTTTTCCTTGCCCCGGGGGCGAAGAGGTTCTAAATTCCTTGGCACCGCGACCGGGTGGATCGAAGGATGGAATCCAAGGCCAGGGGGGGATTCTCCCGATGGTACCGGTCACGGAAGGCTCTTCGTCAGGCACCCGCCGCGCCGACCCCATCGCGTCCCGCCCCTTCGACCCCCACGTCTTCGACCCCGGACCCGGGGGTCGCGATCGTCCCGACGCCCGCCGTCGCACCGGCCTCCCCGTTCCTCGGCCCTCCCGCGGACTTCCTAGTGAAAGGAGACGCTTATGCCGCCCGACCTGGACATGATCGAACGCATCGTGGTCATCCTCATGGAAAACCGCTCCTTCGATCATCAGCTGGGCTACCTCAGTCTTGATCCGGTGCAGCTCCGCGTCAACGGGCTCCGCAGCGACCCCGCCTGGGTCCGGGAGCACGCCAACCCGTTCCTGGACGAGCAGTGCGAACCGTTCCGCCTGAAGAACCCAGCGGCGAGCATTGACATCGATCCCCCCCACGACTACCGACACATCGCCACGCAGCTCAAGGAAGAGAACGGCGCGTTCACCATGAAGGGCTTCGTGGAAAGCTGTTCGGCGTTCGACCCCGATCGCCTGGGGAGGCTGGTGATGGGATACTACACGGGCGCCGACCTGCCGGTCTCCCACGCCTTCGCGACCCAATACGCGGTCTGCGACCGGTGGTTCTGCTCCCTGCCGGCGAGCACGCAGCCCAACCGGCTCATGGCGATGTCCGGGTTCAGCCGCATCGCGGACAACGTCACCCCCTTGCCGCCGCAGGAGCTGGTCTACGACTGGCTCGACCGGCGGAAGATTCCGTTCCGCGTCTACCATGCCGGGCTCCCGTTCTTCACCCTGATGCTCGACCGGATCCCGACGATCGCCACGAGCCCGACGTTCCGGGACCTGGACGACCTGAGGGACGACTTCCTGAACGAAGACGACGACGAGTTCCCCCCGATCATCTTCGTCGAGCCGGTCTACTCCGACGCGCCCCTCTTCGATCAGCCCAGCGACGACCACGCCCCCACGCCGGTGGCGGGGGGCCAGAAGTTCCTGGCGGAGGTCTACTCGGCCCTGACGGCGAATCCGGACCGCTGGGCCCACACCGTGGTCGTCGTCACGTACGACGAGCACGGGGGCTTCTTCGACCACGTGCCCCCTCCCCGGATCGTGACGCCGCCGCCCCCCAAGGCGTACTACCGGACCCCGTTCCAGTCGCTCGGGGCGCGGGTCCCCGCGTACGTCGTCTCTCCCTTCGTGTCGCCGGGACACGTGTATTCACAGACGCTCGACCACACCTCGATCCTCAAATTCATCGGGAAGAAGTTCGGCGATCAAGGGTACAGCCCCGAGGTGGACGCCCGAGGGGTGGGGAACGTTTACGACGTTCTCGACCTGGAGGAGGCGCGCGAGGACATCCCGGGCATCCCAGTTCCTGGGACCACAATCCTCGCGCCGAGGGCCGGGGTTGCCACCCCTCAGCAGCAGGCCTTCGAGGACGCTTGGGAGAAAATGAAGTCGGACCACCCGGAGGAGGCCCTTCGCAAATTCCCGAAGCTCATGCAACCCCGATAGTGGAGGACGCCATCGATGATCTCTAGCGCGCCATTTCCCATTGCCGCCCGCGGATACGGACTGTTCGGACTCCTTGCCGCGATCCTCGTGGCTGGCTGTTGCCCGATCCGAGGGACGCTGCCGGACGCGGTCCCCATCGTCGGTTCGGGGGTCTTCTCGGCGGGGGCGTCGAAGATCGACCTGACCCCGCCGCCCGGGTTTCCGATGGGGGGGCACGGGTTCGCCGGGAAGACGGGCCGGGGGTACTGGACCCGGCTCTACGCGCGGGCGTTCTATCTGGAGGACGCCGTGGGCCACCCGCTCGTCCTGGTCTCCTGCGATCTGTGGTCCGTCCCGGGCGGGTTGGGCGACCGCGTGGCCGAATTGATCCATAAGGACTTGTCCTGCCAGCACGTGGGCCGGGAAAGCATCGTCCTGGCGGCGACCCACACGCACCACAGTCCGGGCAATTACTCGACCTCGGCCGCGTACAACACGCTTGCCAGCCCGGGGACCGGCTTCGACGAGACGCTCTTCGAGTTCCTTGCCCGGCGCATCGCCCAGGCCGTGGTCCAGGCCAAGGAACACGCCGTGAAGGCGGAGATGACCGTGTCCGTCGAAGTCGTCGGCGAGATGTCGCGGAACCGGGGGTTCCCGGCGTTCCTGCGCGACGGCGAGAGCGCGGCGATCATCGAGAGCAACAAGAACGGGGTCATGTCAGACGTGAACGGGCCAGGAACGAGACTGCCGGCGGTCCCGCCCACGGCCTTCTATCCGGACCCGGACGCGGCGATGGCAGTGTATCCGGAGGTCACCGTTCTCCACTTCCGTAGGGCCGGCCCCGCCGGTCGGTCGATCGGCATGGCGGCGTTCCTCTCGGTTCACCCTACCACCATGAGCCACTCCTCCGAAGTCTATAGCGCGGAGCTGTTCGGCGCGGTCGCCGCGCGGTGCGAACAGCAACTCGTCCTGGACGGCGGCGAGGCGGGGTCGGACGCCGTGGTCGGCCTCTTCAACGGTGCCGAAGGAGACGTCTCTCCGATCTGGGAAACCCAGGACCGCATCACGACCCTGCGGGACGCCGAGACTCTTTCGAAGGCGATTCTCGCGATGGCTGCGGCAAACACCCCGGCCTCGACCGAGATCGATTCCGCGGCGGAAATCGTGCGCCTGCCGGGAGCTTCCTTCATGGACGCTCAGGGGGTGCACCGGGAGCTGGCCGAGGACGCCGAGCCCGGGGCCGCCACCCTGGGCGGGGTCGCGGACGGGTTCACCCCGCTCCACGATCTGGGTTGGAAGGAGGGCGTCGTCGGACCTCGACGCGAGCATCAGGGGAACAAGCAGCCGGCGTTCGACCCGATCGGCCTCCAACTGCCGGAGTTCTTCTCGCCGACGCATCTCCTGTCGGAGGCGCTGGAAGTGCCGGACCGGGCGCTGATCGCCGTACACCGGCTGGGCACGCTCACCATCGCGACCCTTCCCGGCGAGTTTACGACCGTGATGGGGAAGCGCATCCGCGCGGCGATCAAGAAGCGGGCGAAGTTGCACCGGGACGGAGTCAGTCGGAAGACCGAGCGGGTGCTCCTGGCCGGTCTTGCGAACGAATACATTTCCTACGTCGCGACTCCCGAGGAGTACGCGGCCCAGTACTACGAGGGGGCCTCAACGCTCTACGGGCCGGCCACCGGGCCGTACTTCATCCGCCGACTGGGATCGCTTTCGGAGGAGCTTGGAAAGGCGAAGCCGATCGCGGACCGTTCGTTCCGCTACTGCCCGGGTCCGTCCCGCCGCTACCGCGTGGAAGACGTGGGTGAGGCTCCGTACTTCTACGACGACGGCCTGGTCGATCTGCTCCTGGATCCCCGGACCCGCCGCCCCCAGAGAGCCCAGTACAGCTATTATTGGGAGGAAAGCGTTTCCGGGGACTTCATTCTTCCCCTGGACCCGAAGAGGTCACCCACCCCCAGGGTCTCCATCGAGGTCCAATCCGCCGGCGCGCCAGGAGCGCTTTTGCAGACGCTCCCCACGATCGGGGCCGACGGTACGGAGGCCGCGACGAGGGTTCTTGCGGGCGGCGTGCCGGAAACCGACGAAGGTCTTCACTTCGTCACCATCGCCCTCTCCAGCGCAAAGGGGCGTTCCGCCTGGCGCGTCATCTGGATGCCTCCAGCGGGACTCGACGTGACGCCAGATCTTTTCTTCAGGATCGAAACGCTCGACGGCAAGGTGCTGAGCGCGCCCGTTCGCAGGCCGTGAGGCCGGCGGGCGGCCTGGACTGTCTCCGATAGGGGTCCTGAGCGCTTCTCTCTTCATATATAGTAAGAGTTCGCGGGTCAGGGTGGATGAGACTGATACCGCCGCCGGCAGAGGGTGGGATGCGTGCCGCTCGAGGCTTCCGGGTCGATGGTGGCGTCGCTTAATAAATTTTGTAGAACACGTACGTATTTTCTTGAAGCGTCTGGACACCGGTTCCTATAATCCCAGAACTCAGGGGATCCCTGAGTGGGGAACCACGCACGACCGGGGTCAGGCGGACGAGTCATCTCCGCCTTTCGATCTTTGGCGTGCTCGGGGAAGCTCTCTGGATCCTGACGAACCTGCCTGATCATCATCCCGCGTTCAGAACTCCCTCGGCTGCCGGCGTGACGCGTTGCTTTGGTCCCGTGAGGCACGGAGAGGGAGGACGAAATGTCGGAGCAATCCACGACAGGGCTGTCGTCTTTTGCGACACTCGATGACGCACCGCGCCCCCGCACGATCATTCCCGAAACTTCCCGGCGCGTTCTCCGGCGAGCGCTAAGGCTGCTCGCCATGACTCTCCTGGCGGGTCTCCTCTGCTCCCCCGGATCTCCCGCGTCGGACCACAATGATCCGAACGCGGTCAATTCCATCTTCTCCGACGTGCCTGCCAGCGCCGCGGACCTCTACGACATGTTCGGGTTTCCCAGCCCCGACACGGCGGGGGGAGACAAAGTCGTCCTGGCCCTCACGTTCGCCTCGGTGCCGCAGGCGGGAGTCTTCGACACGGACATGATCTACCGGATCCTGCTCGCCGCGGACCCGCGCGTCGCGCCTCCCCTCAAAGGGGAGGAGAGTCTCGACGCCATGCTCGCCCACTTCAAGGCCGTCGAGAGCAAGTACCTCAGGATCAAACCGTCGGAGGTGAGGGTCAAGGTTGACAAGGACGGCCGCGCCACGATCAAGTTCATCGACTTCGTGGGAGGGAGTTTCTCGAAGGTCATCGACACGAACAAGGTCGAGACCCTGCAGGCGCCCGACGGGAGCTCCATCAAGGCCTTCGTGGGCGGGCGCGACGACCCCTTCTTCAACGATCTGACCGGGTTCTTCCGCTCCATCCACTACGCCCCACAGTTCTACCGGGTGCCACAGGCGATGGCCGACACGCGGGAATTGCCGATACCCAAGAGCCTGCTCGAACTTGCCGGGAACGACTGGTTCAACTTCGATCCGAAGAACCCGCAGCACGGATACACCGTTAAAAAGGACCTCCCGGCGAGCCCCATGACCTGGAGCGGGTCGACGTTCGCGAAGAACGATAAGGGGAACTACCGCTTCATGTACAGCGGGAGGGACGCCCAGGCGGGGAGGAACGTCAACACGGTCACGGTCGAGATTCCGCTCGCCTACCTGACCAAGTCTCCCCAGACGGACCGGGTGGTCAATTCCTGGGGCGAGAGCTGGGTATCGAAGGCGTCTCGCAAAATCGCGAGCATCCCCGACGAAGGCGCGGCCCTGACCGGACAGTTCTGGGTCGCACACCCGTGGCTCGTCCCGGGCGTCGTGATCGTCCTCGGCGTGGGGTGTCTCCTCCTGGCGGCGAAGGCGTCCCGGAAACCCCGCCCCGTGGCGTCCGCTGGCGCGCTGCCCGTCGTCAGATGGTGGGGCCGGCCGTTCGTCTTGACGGGCCTCGGAGCATTCCTGATTGTGGGGGGCGGCGTCACGGGAGCCGTGACGAGCGCCGTGACCGGGCAGAACGACATCTTCCAGGCCCGCTACGACGAGGAGCTCAAGGACTACAAGCTCGTCGACACGGACGGGCAGCCTTTCGCCGACGCCGCGCTGAACGAGCGCGAGAACAAGCGACAGCTGGGCGCCAACAACTTCTGGCTTGGACCGCATTTCATCGCCCGCTTGGCCCATCTGGGGTGGGGCTTCGGCCCTTCGATCAGCGCCCTGGGGCTGGCGACCTCGTTCGATCACAAGAACGCTCCGGTGTCGGTGCACAAGGTCTACAGCGAAGCTCTGAGCGACTTGGCGGAGGCCTTTCCCCTCGTCCGCAAGACACTGTTCCAGGAGCTCAACATGCCCGACGACCGCTGGAATCCCAAGCGTCTCAACATTCCGCTCAAGCGGTCGTTCGAGATCTTCGTCCCCAACGTCGTCGCCATCGACATGGACACGACGGGGACTTGGCCGTACGGCCACCGACTGGACGACCAGGTCGCCACGCGCTTCCTGTCCCTCTTCCTGGACATGAAGGCGGAGGCCGGCGGCAAGAAGTACCACATCGAAATCCTGAGCGACCAGGCGGTCCTGGATCAGCTGCCGCTTGAACCGCACACCCCGCCCAACCCGCTCAAGAACGACCGGGAGTACCTGAAGGAGTTCCCCTATCTCGCGGAACCGTGGTCGGCGACGAAGTACTAGGCGTTTGTCAACAGGCGGCGAAGGGAGAAGGGTAATGCGGGAAGAGTCGGAACGGGACCGTGGGACCGAGGTGGCGCCGGGGAAGCGGGGCAAGGCCCTGGAGGGCGCGGCGCTCCTTCTTCTCCTGGCGGCCGTCACGGCGGCCCTCCTGCCCGCGGCAAATTCCGCCGGCAGGACGAGGACCGACTACGATGCGGAGCTGGAGCGCGTCGATTCAGGGTTGACCCGCTTGCCGCCCGCTCCGGGGGACGCTCCTGAGAAATCCCTGAGCCGGATCCAGCACCTCTACCATCGCGCGACGCTGACGGGTCACCCCGCCGATTGGAGCGCCGTGGAAGCCGCTGTTTCCGAAGCGCTCTCCCGTCCCCGGCCGGCCGCCGGCCTTCTCGTCATCAAAGCCGAGCTTGATTTCCGCGGCCACCGACTCGCCGACGCAAGACGCGACCTGGAAATGATTCCCGAGACGTTGAGGAACTCGTGGAGTCGAACCCTGCTCGCGGACATCAACTTCCAGGAAGGGCACGTTGAAGAAGCACGTCTGGCCTACGAAGGCCTTCTCCGGGAGGGCCGCCGTTGGGAACTTCTCGTGCGGCTGGCCGGCATCCGCCTCTGGGCCGGGGACGCCAACGGCGCCAACCGGATCTACGCCGATGCCGAGGACGAAATCACCTCTAAGGAGATGCGGGCCTACGCCTGGGTGAGGCTCCAGCGGGGGGCGCTCGAACTCGGCCGGGGTCGCTACCAGTCCGCCCGCGCCCATTACGCCGTCGCCCGGAAGGCGTACTCGGGCTACCCGCTTGCCGATGAGTACGAAGCGGAGCTGCTCGGCGCCGAGAGGCGCTTCGGGGAGGCTGCGGAGCTCTACCAGAAGGCGATCACTCGGTCACCCAGGCCCGAACTGTGCCACGCGCTTGGGGACCTCTACGCGTTCATGGGCCGGCCTGCCGAGGCCGCCCCGTGGCACGACCGGGCCCTCCAAGGGTACCTGCATTCGGCGAGGGAGGGAGCCGTGCAGTACTACCATCACCTCGCGAGCTTCTACTCGGACGTCCGGCAGGACGGCACGGCCGCCCTTGAGTGGGCGCGGAAGGACGTCGAGCTCCGGGGAAACGGCTCCGCCTGGGACGCGCTCGCGTGGGCGCTTTACAGAGCGGGAAGCGTCGACGAGTCCCAGGCCGCCCTCGATCGGGCGCTCGGCTCCGGCGCCCGGAACGCGCACCTCCTCGCTCACGCCGGCATGGTTCGGCTGTCGGGTGGCCGCGCCGAAGAAGGGAAGCGATTGCTCCGGGAGGCTTCGGAGCTCAACCCCTGCCTCGAGGACTTCCATGCCCATCGATAGGAGAGGGAGCGTCTCGGAGCGGGCGTCCCGGCGGACGCCGGGGCGCACCTCGGGCCCTTCGACGCCCGCCTGTCCCTCGGGTCTCGGGACGCGGCGTCGTTCCTCTACCGCGGTTCGGACGATCCTGCTTGTGGCCCTGAGCTTCCTGATCCCCGCGGGATGGCATGCCGTCCAAGCTCATCCCGTTTCCCAGGGGTCCATGGAGGTCCGCGTCTCCCCGGATGAACTGAGCCTCCGGGTGACCGTCTCGAAAGAAGAACTCCTGGTCGCCGCAGCGGCCCGCGGAGCGGACGGCTCTTCGCAAGCGGCGCAGCTGCGAGCCCATGGGGACTATCTGCTCGCCCACATCACCGCCAGGGCGGACGGGCGGACGCTCGTCGGGCAGGTTGCCAACCCTCCGGAAAGAGTTGGGGATCGGGCGACCTATCTTCTCCGGTACCCGCTCGACCGGGTCGGATCCCGCCGCTTCGAACTGTCCCAGGACGTTCTGCGCGACGTCGAGTTCGCGCCCGGGAACCGGTGGGAAGCCAGCTACGTCACGGTGTTGCAGGTGCCGGGCCGACCCCGCGGGGAAACCCGGCTCTTCAGCTTCCGGCAGCCGATCACCTTCGACGCTTGCCCGGAGTCGGGGTTCCCGGCCGATCCGGCAAGCCGCCCCGGCGCATGGAGCTCCGCGCCCGCGTTCGTACTCCAGGGCATCCTGCACATCCTGACGGGGTACGACCATCTGCTCTTCGTGGCCGCGCTCCTCCTGGCGGTGAAGAGCCTCGGAGATCTCGTGAAAGTGATCAGCGCGTTCACGGCTGCGCATGCGCTCACCCTCACGGCGGCCGCCCTCGACCTCTTCCGCCTTCCCGACCGCGTCGTGGAGCCGGTGATCGCTTCCAGCATCGTCATCGTCGCCGTCCAGAACGTGCTTTGGCCCGGGGCCAGCCGCGGCCGCGGCCGGACGGCCGTCGCCTTCGTCTTTGGGCTCTTTCACGGCCTGGGCTTCGCCGGCGGGCTCGCCGCCGCGATGGAGGGCATGCAGGGGGCGGCGACGGCCGTCGCCATCGTGTCCTTCAGCGTGGGGGTCGAGATCGGCCATCAAGCCGTAGTGCTGCCCGGGTACTTCGCGCGGCGCCGGCTTTGGAAGAAGGACGGGGCATCGGTCGCCGACGGAGTCATGCTGCGTTACGGCTCGGCGGCGATCTCGGTCGCCGGGGCCTGGTATCTGGTCGCCGCCCTCCGATGAGGGTGCCGCCTGGCCTTGGGAGGGAGGGGCGAGGGCATCGAGATGAGAAGGTCGCGGGGTCCTGCGGGCCAGGGCCCAGGGACGACACTGGACGTGGGTACCGGGATTGGAACGACGCGCTGGAGAGTCCGAACGATCCACTCGAAAGGAGCCGCCATGGGGGAAGTGTTCCGAACAAATCGAAAGGGGTTGGTCTCTGTCGTCGCCCTGACCCTCACGCTGGGTCTGGGGTACCGCATCTGGGGGGCGTCCGGGGAAGGGGAGAAGAAGCCCTTCACGCTGAAGGACGAGGCCCTGACAAACCACAAAACCGAGGCGGACTACCCCGAGGAAGACAACGACATCTGGAAGTACATGGACGGGGACACCCCTGACGTCCCCGGCGTCCATAAGGTGCTCTCCCTGAACTCAGACGAGGTCAAGGGGCGCAACACCTGGCTCATGTGGTGCGGGGGCAACGAAGCGTTCTGGGACTGGTTCGCCAACCACAGCTACGGCCTCTGCGACTTCCTCAAGGTCCTCGATTCCCGAGAGCGCGGTACCCGGTTCGCGAAATACGGGTTGATGAGCGAGCCTGGATTCAAGAAAGCGACGGCGCCCGACCAATGGGGCCTGTGGCTCGACCAGCGCGACGGAGACAAAGAAGCTTCGCGGGAGGACGTCTACGGCCTCCCGTCGGGGATCGTGGGACTCCGGCTCTTCAAGAACCCCAACTTCTTCGGCGAGGGCGCCGACGCAAAGGCCGCGAGGGACGCGTGGGACGGTGTGAAGTTCTACGGCAAGAAGGACTATTACCAGAATCCGAAGCTCATCCGCCCCTACCGGGTGGGGATGGCCTGCGCGTTCTGCCATGTCGGGCCTCACCCGCTCTATCCCCCGGAGAATCCGGAGAGTCCGAAGTGGGAGAACCTCTCCTCGAGCATCGGCTCGCAGTACTTCAAAGTACAAACCATCTTCGCGCCCCTCCAGGAGCCGGACAGTTTCATCTACCAGCACCTCGCATCCTCGAAGCCCGGCACCTTGGACACATCGCTCATCCCGACGGACAGCCTGAACAACCCCAATACGATGAACGCCATCTTCAACGTGTTCCCGCGGCTCAAGAGATCGTTCATCACTCCGGCGGAGAAGCTCGACGCCCCGGCGGCGTCGATCGTCACCGACCATTCCGTCCTCCAGCTTCCGGAAGACGGCCCCGACTCCACCCGCCACACGCCTCACGTGCTGGTCGACGGCGCCGACTCGATCGGAATCTCCGGTGCGCTCAGCCGCGTGTTCATCAACATCGGCACCTTCCACGAGTACTGGATCAAGACCCAGAATCCACTCGTGGGCGGCCGGAAGCAGGAGCCGTTTGAGATCGCCAACGCCCGGGAGGGATCGGTCTACTGGCGGGTGACCGAGAAGCGGACCTCCAATCTGGCCAAGTTCTTCCTGAAGGAAGCCAAGCCCATGCCGCTGGCGAAGGCGCCTGGCGGTGCCAGCTACCTGACTAAGGACTCGGCCCTCCTGGAACGTGGGAAGGTTGTATTCGCGGAAAACTGCATGCGCTGCCACTCCAGCAAGCAGCCGTCGGACGAGGATCCGAAGAAGTGGCCGGTCTGGAACCCGCAGACCAACCTCAAGGAGTGGGAGGCGTCCGTTTCGAGCGAGGAGTACCACGCCTGGGCGCGGGCGGCGGTGCAGAAGCCGGACTTCCTGGAGGGCAACTTCCTCTCGATCGACCAGCGGTTCCCGGTGAACTTCATCGGGACAAACGCCTGCCGGGCGTGCGGCACGAACAGCACCCGGGGTCACGTCTGGGATAACTTCTCCTCGGAGACCTACAAGGCCTCCGCCCCCGTGACCATCAAGGTGTACGACCCGGTCGACGGAGGGGAGAAGGACTTCACCATTCCTGGCGGCGGCCCCGGCTACTACCGGGTGCCCACCCTGATCAGCCTCTGGGCGACCGCGCCGTACTTCCATAACAACGCACTGGGGAAGTTCAATGGGGACCCCTCGGTCAAAGGCCGGATGGAATGCTTCGACGACTCCATCCGGAAGCTCCTCTGGCCGGAGAGGCGGGAGCACCTGGGGTCGATCTGGCGAACGGACCGACCCACGACGCTCGTGCTTAACAAGGTCTACGCGCATGACTTCCTGATCGGGGTTATCGGTCGCGAATGCCTGAGCGTGATGTACCCGTGGCTCGTCCCGCTCGGCGCGCTGGTCGTCGGCGTCCTGGTGCTGCGCCGGGGGAAGCAGAAGGGGTCGACCGCGCTCAAGGTGGTGGGCGGGCTTCTCAGCGTCCTGGCGGTGGCGGGGCTGGGCGTGGTCGTCTACCTTTTCTGGGACCCGGGGGAGCTCACGATCGGGCCCATCCCCGCGGGCACACCGGTCAATCTCCTGAGCAACCTCAACACCGAGGCGCCGCTGCCGGACCTGATCGACGCGGTGCTCAAGACGAAGAAGGCCCTGGCCGAGATCAAGGACGAAGCGGATCAAGGGAAGGCGCTCCAGCAGTTCCTCAAGACCGCGGGGCCCGCGCTTCTCAAGGTCAACAAGTGCCCGGATTTCGTGGAGGATCGGGGCCATGAGTTCGGAACCAAGTTGCCCGAGGCCGACAAGCTGGCGCTAATCGAGTTTCTGAAGACGTTCTAGCCGGCGCCCGCAGTGGGGCGGCGCCGCGGCGTGCGCGGTCCGCCCGAGACGGATGAATATTCGGTCTGCATGATGACGAGGGGGTGCCGTGACGGACATGGAAGGTCCTGATGAGGTCGACTTCATCGTGGTCGGGTCGGGCGCCGGAGGTGGGCCGCTGGCGGCAAATCTCGCGCTCGCGGGCTTTACTGTCTGCGTGATCGAGGCCGGCGGCGATTCCGGCGCATCCGCTGACGTGAAGGCTAAGAGTCACTACGAAGTCCCCGTCTTCCACGCCAAGTCGACAGAAGATCCTGCCCAAAGCTGGCGATTCTTCGTCAAGCACTACAGTCCCGAAGCGCGGCAGCGCAGCGACACCAAGTACAACGCGGAGCAGAAGGGCATCTTCTACCCTCGGGCGGGCACTCTGGGGGGCTGCACGGCCCACCACGCCCTCATCACGGTCTATCCCCATAACAGCGACTGGGACCACCTGGCCAAACTGCTCGACGACCATTCTTGGGGTAGCCACGCGATGCGCGCGTACTTCGAGCGGCTGGAGCGCTGCCAGTACTACCCCCAGAGCGTATTGCGGAAGATCATCATCTGGCTGCTCGAATTCCTCCGGCTCCGCGGCAAGAACCCCACCCGGCACGGGTTCAAGGGCTGGCTCACGACAAACATGGCGGACCCGACTCTCGCCCTGGAGGATCACGAGCTCCTGCGGGTGCTCAAGGGGGCCGTCAAGGAAGCCTGGGCCGATCACGTCGGCAATCCCCTGGAGCGCATCCGGAGCGACTTCGACCCGAATGACTGGAGACTTCTCACCAATACCAAGAGCCGGGAGGGCGTCGCCTTTACTCCCATCACTACCCGCGAAGGCCAACGCATCGGGGCCCGGGAGCGACTCCTCGAAACACGCGAGAAGCTCCCGAACAAGTTGTTCATCCGGATGAATTGTCTGGCGACCCAGGTCCTCTTCAGCGACAGCGAGCCGGGCAACCGCGCCGTCGGCGTCCAGTACTTGCGTGGGAAGCACCTCTACCGGGCGGACCCTTCGTCAAAGGGCGGGGAGCCTGCGACCGTCGGAATTCTCCGCGCCCGCTACGAAGTGATCCTGGCGGGCGGGGCGTTCAACACTCCACAGTTGCTCAAACTGTCGGGGATCGGGCCGCGGGCGGAGCTGGAGGCCTTGGGGATCCGATGCCGGGAGGACCGCCCCGGCGTGGGAGAAAACCTCCAGGACCGCTACGAGGTCGCCGTCATCTCCCAAATGCACGACCGCTTTGAGATCCTGAAGGGCGCCACGTTCTCCCCGGACCCGGCGGACCCCCACTTCCAGACGTGGCAACGCAAGAAGAAGGGACTCTATACCACCAACGGCGTGGTCCTGGGAATCATCAAGAAGTCCGAGGCGTCCCTCCTCGACCCGGACCTCTACGTCTTCGGCCTGCCCGGATTCTTCAAAGGCTACGAGGTCGGCTATTCCGACAAGATTCAGAAGGACAAGATGACCTGGGCGATCCTGAAGGCGCACACGCGCAACACGGCCGGCAGCGTGCGGCTGACGTCGAAAGATCCCACCCGAGTGCCGGAAGTCCATTTCCGGTACTTCGACGAGGGAACGGATAAGGCGGGGCAGGACCTCGACGCCCTGGTCAAGGGGATCAAGTTCGTCCGGCACATCAATTCCCGGGCGGGAGACGTCATCGACCGCGAGATCTGGCCCGGCCCAGACGTACAGACCGACGACCAACTGAAAGAGTTCATCAAGAACGAAGCCTGGGGACATCACGCCTCCTGCAGTTGCAAGATGGGCCGGGAGGACGATCCCATGGCCGTCCTCGACAAGGATTTCAAGGTCTTGAAGACGCGGAACCTCCGGGTCGTGGATGCGTCGGTCTTCCCCAAGATCCCGGGAATGTTCATTGTCTCCGCTGTCTACATGATCAGCGAGAAGGCTAGCGACGTCATCATCCGGGATGCCAAGGCCGGCCGCCTGCCGCAGGGCCCTCTCGTGCCCGCGGTCCCCACGGCCGCGCCCGCGGTCCCGGGGTCAACGCCCGCGACCAAGCCCGACGCCCCGCAAGGGAGGAAGAATGCCTGATCGGACCCTAGACGGCTACACCCTCGACGCCGCCCCCGACCGCATCGATTTGCGCGACCGACCGTACCAGCCGCGCCTGGTCTCCCTCCCAGGGATGTTCCCGGACGAGACGTTCATCGAGGAGTACTTCAAGGAGTACTCCTCCCGATACGTCCTCGACCAGGGGAAGAACGGCGCCTGTACGGGCTACGGACTCTCCGCGGTGATCAACTACCTCGTCTGGAAGCAATCCAAGGAGAGGAAGGGGAAGGGTAGAGCCGCCGCCAAGCTGGAGACCGTGAGCCCGGCAATGCTATACCATATGGCCCAGCTCTACGACGAATGGACGGGCGAGGATTATGAGGGGTCCAGCTGCCGGGGGGCCATGAAGGGCTGGCACCACCACGGGGCCTGCACCGTCGACTTCTGGCCCGAGAAGAAGGGAAGCCGCCCCGGCGAGAACTGGCAGACGAACGCCGCCCAGCGTCCCCTGGGGGCCTACTTCAGGATCGATAAGAATTCGATCACCGACCTGCATTCGGCGATCGTCGAAGTCGGCGCCGTCTTCGTCTCCGCTGCGGTGCACGAGGGGTGGAAGTTGAAGCGGACCCGCGAGCTCCCGCTCATCCCTCTCGACAAGAACGTCGGAGCCGGGGGGCACGCGTTCGCCCTGGTGGGGTACACGAAGGACGGCTTCATCGTCCAGAACTCCTGGGGAAAGAAGTGGGGCTACGACGGCTTTGCGGTCCTGAGCTACGAGGACTGGATCGCCAACGGGACCGACGCGTGGGTCGCCGTCCTGGGGGCGCCCGTCGAGCTCCCGAAGGAGTACCGGAGCGCCCGGACCCGCACGACCCTGACGCTTCGGGACGCCGTCGATACCCGCGCCACCTGGTTCTGGCAGTCGCACAAGGCCGAGTCGAAGTTCCTCTATCAGCACCCGGAGGCGGCGCCCATCTCGGAGAGCGCCGCCTACGAGTACACGGTCGTCCTGGGTAATAACGGGACGCCGGAGAACCGCTTCGTCACCCTCCACTCGGCGGAGGAGGCGGTGGAAGAGGTGTGCTACTCTCTGCCCAAGGCCTGGCTGGAGAAGAAGGGCGTCAAGAAGCTGGCGATCTACGGGCACGGGGGTCTGAACGACGAAGAGGCCTCGCTCAAACGCATCGAGGTGATGGCGCCCTACTTCCTCCAGAACTCGATCTACCCCGTCTTCGTGACCTGGAGGACGGGATTCCTGGAGAGCATCGAGGGGATCATCGACAACGCCGTGACGAAGTTCTTCGGCCTATCCACGAAAGAGATGGCCGCCGGGTTCTTCAAGAACCTTGGGGATCAGATCAAGGAAGCCAAGGACCGGACCATCGAAGTCGCCAGCGAAGACCTCCTGGTCAAGGCGGTGTGGGTCCAGATCAAGAAGAACGCCGAGGCCGCCGGCACGAAGGGCGGCGGCCTGGACTGGGTCACCGCGAGCCTCGCCAAGCTGAAGGGCGCCATCCCGGACGTGGAGTTCCACCTCCTGGGACATTCCGCCGGATCGATCCTGCTGGGCTACCTCCTGAAGCTCTTCAAGGGCCCGGGCCTGAAGGCGACGAGCTGCTCCCTCTTCGCGCCCGCCTGCTCGCTCGACTTCGCGGTCGAGCACTACGCGAAGGCCATCGATGGGGGGACGCTCCTGGGAAAGCCCGACATCGAGATCATGAGCATGCGGCAGGAACTCCGGGACACCGTCGGGCCCTACGGGAAGTCGCTCCTCTATCTCGTGAGCCGGGCGCTCGAGGACTATCACAAGAGGCCCCTCCTGGGAATGGAGGCCGCTTGGAGACGCCAGGCCGCGCCGGTTGACACATGGGACGAGACGGCGAAAGCGGATTTCGAGCGGTGGAATGCGTCGTCGCTCGCCAAGCTCGTCCCGACCGTCCATCCGGAAGACACCGTCTCCGACGGGCAGGAGAAGATCCGGCTCGCGCACGGCTCGTTCGACAACGATGTCGCCGTCATCACCAAGGTGCTCAACTCGATCCTGAGCCCGAACGTCGTTCAAGTCCCGGTCGAGTCCCTGCACGGATTCTAGGCCGGCGATCGCCATCCGGACGAAGGAGGGAACATGGCTGAGACGACGGTGCCGACGGGCGGGAGGATTCCGGGAACCCCATCCCTCAAGCCGAGCGTCGACGCAGTGGTGGGCTTCTTCGGCGTCCTGGTCGGTATCGGCCTGACGCACCTCCTGGAGCTCAAGCCCGCGCCGTCGGCGACCGCGGAAGGGGAGCTCGGGTTCTTCAAGTGGGCCTGCTTCATCTCGAGCACGGCGACCTTCTTCCGATTCATCCTCGGCTCGGCCAACCAGCTGAACTGGACCTACGTGGAAGGGGGCGAGTGGAGCGCGAAGCGCTTCGTCGTCGACGCGATGTTCCTGGCGGTCTTCGGCATCTTCGCGCTTCTGGTCTGCTATTCCCCGTGCATCGCGTGGTTCTTCATCTGGCATTCCGTGCTGCTCGTGGTGGCCGTGGCGTGGGACTGGTTTCTGGACCCGCCCAGCCAGGCGCAGGAGTTGCGAGAGGCGTTTTCCCACTGGCTCACGCTCGACCTGATCCAGGCCGTCGCGACGCTCGCCGCCGGGGTGACCGTGTCCCTGCTTACGTCGCATGCTTGTCCCTTGCTAGAGCCGATGGGGAAGTGGATGACGGCCCACCCGGCGCTGATGAAAGAGACGCCACCGGCTGCCAGAGTCGTGATGTGGCTCTGGGCGTGCGTCTCCGTCGTCTTTCTCGTCGTGGACCTCCGGAGTCAGCTCAAGCGTCATCCGGAAGAGTAGGGGGGCGGCGCGCCGCGGCGGGCTGCCGAAAGTTCGACGCGTTCCCGGCCATCGGGCGTGCACTGCGATCATTCGCGCGGGGCCGCTCCAGAGGGCGTGCTGGAAACTGCGAAGTAGGTCCCCGGTGTTTACTTCGGATACGGACTGAGCCGTCGAGAGTAGTAGCCGTGGCGATACGTCCGATCTGCAGAGCTCTGGAAGCTTCTGGCCGCCAGGGTAGGCGCGTCTAGCGAGAGTTCTTATCCGGCCGACTCGGATTGTCCGGACGGGGCAGTACGTCTGGCGACGAGCACTCTATCTTCGTCCTACTCGTCCTTCGCGGCGGGCAGTAAGTGAGAGATCTTTGAGAGGAAGGTGTTGTTCCACAGCAGATCAAATGGCCAGCGTTCGGCAACGGTGCCATCCGGCTCAAGTCTGTAGACGCCGCCTTCATTCTGGTAGGGAATGACTTGGAGTCCCCTTTCGCGCATCATTGCCTCTGCCTCGGCCCACATGGCGGCCACATCGGTGTCTGCTGAGCAAGGGGGCATGATGAAGAGAGTTTTCCGGAGCGCTCCCCGTTTGAGAAGAAGATCAAGCTCCCAGCGTACGCCGTCACTGGAATGCGGTACCAGGACGATCAGGTCCGATTGAGGCTCCAACCATTCCAGGAAGCCCCGCCAGTCGTCGCCTCCGGTAACCAGGGTCCACCGTGCCGCCCCATACCCCTCGGGACGTCCTCCGACGCTCGCGACGGTCAAGTTCCTCCCAAGGACGCGATAGACAAGAGATTCCAGCGTCATCGTATCGGGCTCGGTCCGGAACCCGGCGTCGAACGCGCCTACGACGCACCGGTTTTGCAGCGTTAAGTGTCCGGCACTGAGCAAAGGACGGAGATACAGCGCTTTCCTCGAGGTATTGGCACCCGGCCTCTCTGGCGGTACGACTGGTTCACCATGCTTCGAGCGATCGATGCTTTGGACTCCCGCGATCGCACGAACGGCAAGACTAGCGAGGGCCTCCCTATTGCAGTCGGTATTGTCCTTTCCGGCCAGCGGCGGAGCGTTGGACATCGTGCCAAGCATCTCGTTGTAAGTGGCCGCGGCGGCATCCAGATCTAGGGAGAGTTGGACGTCACCCAAGTCGACCATGATTTCGCACCATTCGAAGCTGCCTGGCCTAAACAACGTGCGAGCTTTCTCTAACGCAGCCCTGGCATTGGACAGGTGGATCTGGACATACTCCTGCCCCAGTTGGGTTTTGCGGTGATGGTAGGCTCGCTGGAACGCCAAGCGACCCAGCCAGGCGATCCCTCGCCCCCATAGATCCGGAGCCGTTTCGACCGTCAACACCTCCAACGCCCGCCGCATTGACGCCTCGGCCTCGGAGAAGTGCTCCTCAAGGGCGACGGCGGGCAAGGAGAGGTCAATCGGGGCGAGAGCCAGCTGAAAGTGGAACAGCGCCCACTCTTGAGGGAAGTGAAGCTTTGAAACAGTGTTCGCATGCGACCGGCAGAACAGAAGTCGTTCATCTTCCGTCAGCTCTGGGAATCGGCTTATTTGCGCCAGCACGTCCTTCGCAGCGATGTTCTGTGAGGAGGTCGGCTTCTCACAAGAGGGGGCTGGCGCACGCTCGAACCTGGCCGAGTGCAGCATCTCAAGCCTCTGGCGCTTTTCGCCATGCGCTCCGGCAAGATCCCCTCGAACCGCGTGTTGGATGGTAAAGAGCCTGTCGTTGCGTCGAACGATCCGGGTTAGCTCGTTCTGGTCGATGTTGGCGATGTCGCCGGCCATCTCCGATTCGTAGATCAATTCGTCTTCGGTCTGTTCCAGAATGGTCCAGGTGAGGCGTCCGTTGATCACGCGCCGCTCGCACGAAGCCCTGATCACCTCCATGTATTTCAGCGGACTGATTCCGGCCAGGGCAACCTGTTGGGCGGTAACGATGGCGGACCAATTGTCGCAAGTCTCAGGGGGTTTGAGGTACTCCTCCAGGTAGTACGCCCCTGCGGAAGTCGCGCGCATGCACCGCCAGGGAACGTTTAGACGCGGTATCAGTCGCTCGGGCAGCTCTGAGACGTTCAGTTGCACGAGCAGTCGTGATGCTGGCCCGACAACCCGTTGATCGCGCGTATTGACCGCCGTCTCAAGGAGTTGCCTGGCTTCCGACCAGCGGTTGACGTTCTCGGCAAGAAGTTTCGCAAGATTGAATAGGGCGAGCGGGGCATGCTCGGAGTCCCCCGATGCTACCGCCTCTCGAAACGCGGCTTCCGCGTCTCCGCGGCGTGATGGGTCTTCGAGCAAATGAACGCCGCAATTGTACGCGGCACTGGCGGCTACACGAGGGGAGGTGGAGACCATGGCGCGGCGATAGGCGTTCTCCGAATCAGCCCGGCGCCCGGGTGTTCCCGCCAGCAGATTGGCCAAGCCCAGGCATGCGAGGGATTGTTGATCCGGATGGTGGGAGTCGATTGCCAGCTGGTAGGCCGCTTCGGCTTCAGCACCGCGAGCGGGGGATTCTGCCAACAGCGCTCCCAGATTTACCAGGGCCATAGGGCGGATGTCCGGATCGTTGCTGGCGACTGCGGATCGGTAGGCGGCCTCCGCTTCCGAAGCCGACCCCTGCGCCGCCAGGAGGACTCCGATGTTAAACCAGGCGCGAGGGGCGGATTCGGGATGCTTGGATTCGGCTGCCCTCCGAAAGGCCTCCAGGCTCGCCTGGAGCCGCCCCGGCTGGTTCGTCAGTAGAGCACCGAGGTCATAGGCGGCAAGGGGCCCGTATTCGGGATCGCCTGAATCGGCCGCCTCGCGAAGGAGAGCCTCTGCCTCACTTGCGTGCTCGGGCCGGCGGACGAGAACGGCGCTTAGCCCATAGATTGCCAAGACACGCGTGGGTGAATCCTTCAAGGCGATCAGTTCGCGGTAGGCATTCACCGATTCGTCAACTCGGCCGCTAATCCGGAGAAGTCCGGCCAGGCGTAGCAGCGCTGCCGGAGTAACGGCCGGGTGTTTGAGTCCAATCGCATGGCGAAAACACGACTCGGCCTCCCGATGCTGCTCGGGACTATTCATATAATAGACCCCGAGCTCATAAGCGGCGGCGGCCGCCTTCTCCGAATCGTCGCCTGCCATCAGGTCCCGCCGGGTCCGGATGCCTTCCTCGTTCGAGCTCATCTGCGATATCTTTTCCCAAAGGAGTGACGCTTAGCCTCCCAGTCGCGCGTCAACCAGTGTGCAGCCATCGCTCCCTAAGGAGATCCGCGCGCGGTAGCGGGGGATCTTCGCGCCTCTGAAGTCCTGTATGGCCGTCATGGTCTTTCGCGCCCACTGGAGCTTAGTCGAGGCGCCAGGTTTCAGGGATTCCACCACACCTCCCATAGCGTTGTCCAGAGTTCAATGTTCTTGACACCCTTGGTGGCTCCGGTCTAAGGTACGACATAGGGGCCGCCTCCACTGGCTACTTCGGATCCTCAAGGCGACGTCGGGGTAGGCTGGCGTGAGCGGCGATTCGGTGAGGTTGAAGCCGTGTCCCGATACGCATTTCTCGCCCATCACAGCGACGATCGCATGCAGGTGAAGGGCTTCATCCTCCTCCGGTGGAATACGAACGTCAATTTCTCATTCTTCGACCGGTCTCTCGTCGATCAGGTCAACAGCGATGACCCGGCGTACATCCGGCAGTGCATCCGGGACCGAATGAAGGGGACCTCTGTGACGGTCGTACTGATCGGGGAGATGACCCATAAGAGCAGCTGGGTCGAGTGGGAGATCGAGGAGAGCGAGGAGAGGGGGAACGGATTGCTGGGCATCAAGTTGAAGGGCCGGGAGGCCGCGATGGTACCGAACGGCCTCAGGGCCCGGTCGGCCCGGGTCATCTACTGGAGCCCGAACGACTTCGAGAGGGAAATCGAAGGCGCGGCGATCGCCGCGGGCCACTGAGCTGGGGAGCCCACCCCGCCGGTTGCTGCGGGTGAGGAACGGGACGAATGAGTGAGAGGAAGAGCATGTTTCAACGGAAGAGGGGGGACACCCTCGTCGGCACCATCGAACAATCCTACGGAATCGATCTCCGCGCCAGGGCCGATATGCAGCTCGACACGCTCCTTTCCGAGCGCGGCTTCGATTCCCTCACGCAGTTGATCCACGCCTACCACCGGCGCCTCCTGATACCGGCCCGGCGCAGGCGCGTGTTCCTCAGCTTCCATGCCGAGGACCGTCAACAGGTGGCGGGCTTCCGTCTGATGGCGCAGAATCCGCACCTAAATTTCGATCTCTACGACGGGAGCCTGCAGACCCCAGTAAACAGCGAGAACGGCAGCTACATCAGGAAGGTCATTCGTCCGATGATCCAGCGCTGCTCGGTGGTGCTGTGCCTTATCGGGAACGGGACCGCCTGGCGCGACTGGGTGGACTGGGAGCTGGATGCGGCCTGCGAGATGGGCAAAGGCGTGTGCGGCGCGAAACTGAAGGAATCGAGGGGACGAACCCCGCCGATCCTGCGCGCGATGGACGCTCCCGTGGCCCGCTGGGACGCGGACGAGATCATCGCGGCGATCGAGTGCGCGGCGGCCCGGCGCAGCTAGCTGGGGGTCCTGACCGGCTGTTTGTAAAAACTCCAATAGGCTCCCACCCGGCGGTCACCACCAGGTAGCACCCCACCTGCGACCCAACTTCAGGACCTTCTCAGTCACTTTCTGGGGTAGGGGACCGCATCCCGAAGCTCATCGTCAGCGGCCGACTTTGAGCACATTTTCGACTGCATAAACGGGAAGGGAATACGCGAGGGTGACAGTGGAAGGCGGCGGAGGAATTTCAAAGCAGGGCTGTCGCTTCAGAAGTAATTGTACCAGGCATTGGACAAGAATCCGGCCGCTCAGACTCGCGGAGGTCTGGGGTCCCTCAATTGCTCCGCACATCGCCTGGGGACTTATCTGGTAGACATAATGCGCCGAACTCATCGAAGGTAAGCCACGAAATTTCGGCTATCCGCTTTTCGTTTTCTAAGATGGCTCTTATATGACTGAGGATGGGCTCAAGCTCTTCCGATGGTTGAATAACCCAATAATCCTTCGCAGGCCGACCTACCGGAAGCCATTGAAAGAACAGAATGAATTTGCCGGGGCCAACCGAAAGGAAAATGGTCCATCCTCCTTCACCAACTACAGGGTCACCTGTGCATTTAATGCCCCTTTTCTCCAGCTCCTGCAGGAAGAACTTCGCCAAATCTGCTCCCCAAGGGACGGTTTCCAATTCTCTTTTATCCTTGGGCCAGGAGCGCTCGAATAGTTGGACTCAAATAAAGCGATTGTCTTTGTCATTTCTTACAGGCATCACATCCCTTAAGCGCCTTATAAACCGACACCCCCAGCGGCGGCTCCAGTGGCGCGCTCGGAAATCCCCGGCCCTGAGGGTATCTCAGCGGGCCATTGCTAATGGCCACGGACGGAAACGTTAATTTCCGATCATTGGACTGAAGGGGCATGCCCCCTTTGCCGATAGCCCTATATAGTGAAAGGCAACGCTGGCCCGACGCCGCCGACTTCGATCCCCCAGGCCCCGGCGCCACCCAGGCTGGAACCGGAGCTCAATAGCGCCCTTCGCGAATTCGTCGCTGCCCAGCGAGCCCCGGGAACCCGCCTTAAGTACGACGAGTACATTCGCGACTTCCTACGGGCAGCCGATCTTGTGAGCATGAGCGAAGTCTGCTGCGCGGAGCCGGCCCAGGTTGTCGACTACCGGAACCGGCTCCAGGAGCGTGGCCTGTCGCCCTCGACCATTAACGGTCGCCTGGTCGCTGTCCGGGGGTTTTTCGGTCGGCTCTTCAAGGCGAGGCGGATCGCCGGCAATCCCGCCGATACGGACTTCGTCCCGGGCCTTCAGGTAAGCGACGTCTCAAGGACGGAAGGTTTAACTTTGGAGGAAGTGAAGTCCATCCTGGCGACGTGCGACGGGACCCTGGCGGGGCTCCGGGATCGGGCGCTCCTCATGACCCTCTTCTACCAGGGCCTCCGGAGGAGTGAGGCGTCCAAACTCCGATACCGGGATATCACGACGCGGCTGGGACTTCTGGAGATTAAAGACGCGAAGAACAACCCTTACAGCACGATCCGTCTCAGACCCGAGGTAAAGCAGGCTATCGACGATTATCTCGACGTACTGAACCGCGACCTCCGACGTCGGGAGACGAAGCCGGACGACCCGGTATTTTGTTCCCTGTCCAAGCTACGCAGCTTCGGTAAACGCCTGGCCCCCTCCTCCATCAACAACGTCGTCAAAGAGCGTGCAAAACAAGCCGGTATCACCCGGCGGATCACCGCGCACAGCTGGCGCCATAGTTGTACGACCGCGGCTCTCCAGGCGGGCGTCCCGCTTCATCAAGTCCAGCGGCACCTCAGACACAAGAGCATTCAGACCACCCTGCGCTATGATCGGGATCGCGAGGCGCAAAAGAATCCCACCCTCGACCTGATGCCCCCGCTTGCATAGTGAGATCGTCCAACTAGGTGGGGTTGACCGAGCATGACGTCGTTGCTGTGACGTTCTGGCGTTGCCATTGTTTAATGGTTGAACCATCCGGGTACGTGGTCCGGAATAAGCCCACCCATTCTCATCGAGGTCTGACATTATCGAGCCATCATCCCACGTTCGGGTTCGGGATGCAGGTGCAGGAACGAGCGCCCGCAAATTCCCCCCCGGGGATTCGTGTGTAAAAGCCGCAGTAGCCGTAAGCACCGACCGCGCCCCCGCACAGCGATCCCGAAGCGCAGTCGGAATTGTTACAACGCTTAACCCACTCCTCCTCAAAGAGGGTAATGAGCACCCCGATAATCCAGGGAATCGGGTTCGGGATACTAACGGAACAAGTGCCACCTCCTACCAGGGCTGCTTGTTGCTGGCCGTAGAGAATGATCGACACGGCGGCCAACGCGGCCAGGGCCTGAGGCGTATCGATGGACCTGACGATCGCGAGGCCGGTCGGGTCGACTGTTTCGCCAGTCGGACGATTCCCCGAGTAAAGGTATTCATCCAGCAATTCCCGGAGTGCCGCGCGGCAGTAGCCACATTCGATGGAACTCCACGACGCGACCTTCTCAGGCCGGACGTCTCGGTGGTCTAGGTGATCATGGTGACGTGCGCAGGCCGCGCCTTCCTGCGAGCACGTGTCCGTGCTTGTACGCCTCTTGCTACGCCCGGTGCAAGAAGCTAGCTGCGATTCAAGACGGACGGGAGCGCGCGACGTCCGAGTAAAGCTCGCGGTGGACTGTTTCCGCAGAGGATCCGCTTGAGCGAAGCCTCCGGTCTCGGGTATGTAGATGCGGTACGGACTGGTTAATAGCCTCTGGCTTCCGTTGCCCGAGAGGACTTCCATCCACGCCTGCCCTTGATACCCGAATCGGCCGGGCCAAGCGCCCACGGCACTGCCGGGAATAATCGTCCCGAAGGCGTCGTACTCGCGGCCGGCCAGGACGGTCGTCCCGTCACTCTTGAGCCACTTGCATATACTCCCGCGCTGGTCCATGAGCGGGGTGATGTTCTGATCGCTGGCCGGCTGGGACGGTCTATAGGTCTCCACCAGCGAAGCGATGCCCTCTACGGGACTCTTGAGGTGGGTGTGTTCCTCCTTGACGCTTCCGTCCGCGTTGAGCTCCTGAAGAACGTCCACTCCTTCCCACAGGAAGTAGGTGGCGGTAGCTGCGCCGGCAGGGACCATCGCGAACTGCCGCAGCATGCCGTCGTAGAAGAAGTAGGTCGCAGTGGCGTCGCGCCAACGGATGCGCGCCGTCAATCCCGCAGCGTTGTACGCCAGCCGCGTCGCGCCAGAAGGCTCGATCAGGTCCGTCAAGGCTCCGTTCCGGTCATAGACGAAGTAGGTGGGATTGGCAAAGGCGGCGGTGGTGCCAGTGACGGTAAGCTGGTTGGCGGAGTCATAATAGTAATAGGTGTCCGCGCCGTTCGTTCGAGCCTTGGTGCGGTTCCCCGCCGCGTTGTAGGCGTACCTGAAGCCGTATACCTCCGGCGAACCGGACTTGGACCAGATCTCCTTCACGAGCCGGTCGGCCGGGTCGTATTCGTAGTACACCGTGTGGACGGCCTCTCGGACGGTCTTCGTGACCAGGCCCTTGGCATCGCGGCCATAGTCGAAGTACGTCAGCGACATTCCGTTCTTGGCCGCGTAACGCCACCTGGACGTGCGAACCGTCGAGTCGTAGGTCACGTCCAAGATGGCCCCGTTGCCCAAGACGGCCCTCCGGCGATTGCCCAGGGCGTCGTAGGTGAAGTACGAGGTCGCCCCCGACGGCGACTGGACCCGGCCCTGTCGAAGGAGCGGGTCATACGCCGCCTGCCGCTTGCCCGCCGCGAGGGGATAAGCGAGGACCGTAAGGTTGTTTCCTCGGTCGTACTCGAAGTAAATCGTTCGCCCGTTCGGGAATTGGTGAAGGGCGGGTCGTGACGCGGCGTCGTACTCCATCCGATGGAGACCCCAGAGGTCACCCATCCGCAACAAATTGCCACCTTGGTCGTAGACAAAATACGGGTCGCTCCGGAGGCCTGCCTGGACGGTCGACCCGGCAGCTACATAGGAGATTGCCGTGCGCCGGCCTACCCTGTCGGACGTGAACGCCGCCGACTCGCCCTCCCCTCCCAGCTCCCTGGAGAGGTTTGACACGGGGTCATACTCGAAGTAGATCGTTCGCCCCAGTGCGTCCTGGTGCCGAAGCAGTCGGCTCAGTGCGTCGAAACCGAAGTAGGTGACGTTCCCCCTGGGGTTGATCACCGCGGTGCACTTGGACAGCGCGTCGTAAACAAAATACATGCTCCCGCCATCAGCGTTGAGCACCGCGTCGGGACGATTCAAGGCGTCGTAGCGAATCTGTACCCCGTGTCCATCGGCGTCGATAACCTTCGCTAGGTTGCTATTCACGTCGTACTCGAAGTAGGTGCTCTTGCCCGCTCCGTCCTGGACGACCGTACGGCGGGACAGGATGTCGTATGCGAAGTAGGTCTGGACGGGCACTGAACCCCCGTAGAACGACGAGCCGTAGGACTGCAGCCCGTATCCGGGAAGGGAGATATCGCGGATTGTGCGACGGTAGGTGACATTTCCCGCCGGATCATAGGTCGTGAGGTCCCAGCCCCCCGCAAGGTCCTGCGATCCAGATCGCCGGTTGGCCGCGTCATAGCTGAGGCGGGTCGTCGCGGCTCTCGCCACCCCGTAGAACGAGGTACCGTAGGATTGGGTCCCGTAGCCCGGGGTTGCCTGATCCAGGAGGGTCATTCGCTGCGTCAGGTTTCCGACCGGGTCGTAGCAGAAATAGGCCACGCGATTGATCGTGTCGGAGCTCATGGCTAGACGACCCACCGGATCGAAGGCGGAGTCCGTCTCAAGGCCGCTGGACCCGCCATATCCGGACGTCCCGTACAGCTGCGCGCCGTACCCCCCCTCTGCCAAGGCGAGCATCTCATACTTCTGAAGAGGGTATCCTGCCGGGTCGTAGACGAAGCTGAGGACGCCGGCTTCAGGGTCGTCCCTCTCGACCAGGCGACGGAGCGCGTCGTAGACGAAATACGTGTTACTCCCCCGGGCATCCCGCTCGCAGATCCGGTTGCCAACGGCATCGTAGAAGAAATAGGAGGGACCGCCGGCCGCGTCGCGTTGGCTCTTTACCCTGTCGAGGGTGTCGTAGAACTTCTCGGAGACGCCGTTTCGGGCGTCCGTCGTCCTAGTCAGGTTCCCCGAGCGATCGTAGTCGTAATACGTCCAGTTAGAGAACGCGTTTCGACCCGCTCTACGCCGGCCGACGCCGTCGTGGAAGAAGTACGTAGTATTGCCCCTCGGGTCGGCGACTCGGTTGAAATTGCCTGACGCGTCGTAGGCATAATAAGTCGAATTGCCCAGCGCATCCCGGCCGCAGCTGATCCGATCAAGAGCGTCGTAAAAGAAGTAAGTCGTAGCCCCCCGCGGATCGGTCTCGCGGGTCTTGTTATCCGCCAGGTCATAGAAGAAGTACGTGGACGCTCCGACCGCATTTCGCTCGGTGATGGACCGCGAAAGCGGGTCGTAGAAGAGGATAAGCGCGTTTCCCTGGGCGTCGCGGATTTGGGTGGGATTGCCGACGCTGTCGTAGAACCAATATGTCCCGTAGCCTAGCGCATTGACCTCGGTCGTTTTTCGATCGATCTGATCGTAGAAATAGTAAGTGGTGAATCCGCGCGGATTGAGGGTCCGGATCCGATTCTTGTAGATGTCGTACCCGTGCAGGGTCTGGGAAAGGATATTACCGGCGCCGTCGCGCGACGTTTCCTTTGTGCGGAGTCGCAAACCATTGTAGTCGTACTCGACCTCGTTCCCCAACGGGTCGGTCGTGGCCAGCAGATTTCCACGGCTGGTCCAATCGTAGTAGGTGGTCTTTCCGGTGCGGTCGACGCGCTTGCGGATCCTGGCGCGCTGATCATATTCGAAGTAAGTCGTGAAGAGCGCCAGCCCGCCCTCATCCTGCCATCTGGGAGACACTACCCTCGTGTAGTCTCCGAAGGAATTATATGCGAGATAGGTCACGCCGCGCTCGGCGTCGACAACGGAATCGATTAGTCCGTTGTTCGGATTATAGTTGAAGTACGCGGAGTACCCCCTCGGGTCGAGCGTACGAACGGCGCGCCCCGCCTGGTCGCGTCCGATCAAGACCGTCTGCCCCAGCGGGTCTACGCTACGAACGGCGCGCTGCTGCACGTCGTAGGCGTAGTAAGTGACGACCGGGAACAGGGTAGGAATGTGCCGGGGTCCGACAATCTTGTTGAGATTGTACGTCTTGCCGTCGAATTCATAGTAGGTGCCCGCGCCGTTGTAGGTCGAGATGCGGGCTGCAATGGCGTACCGGTTGTTGCCGGTGCCCTGCCCTCCGACCATCCCGAAACGAGTGAGGTTGCCGTTGGGCTCGACCCGCTGGGTCACGCGGACGACCGCGGCGTCATAGGTGGAGTACGTAGTATTCCCTAGAGGATCCTGATCCCGAATGACGAGCGGCATGGTACCGCTGGCGTTTGTCTGATAGGCCAAGGACCGCGGAGAGCGATTGAGGGCGGCGGCTGTCGTGAGAGCCCCCACGTAGCTGTAGTAAACCAGCCTGCCCTCCGGCTCGACAATGCGCGAAAGCATGTTCGAGGCGTAGGTGAAGTAGGTGGCGTACCCTTCCGAGTCCTGTTCCATGCCGATGCGGTAGGTGTTGAACCCGTCGATCGGGAGGTACGGCGCGAAACGCTTTACGCAGCCGTCGGGCTGTACAAGTTTGGTCAAATACGGGTAGGAGAAGTTCGGGTCGAACTCGAAATAGACCGTCCGGCTCTCCGCCGTATTCACCGCGTCCCACAGATATGCCTTCGTGATGGGGGCGAAGTGGGTAGCATCGATCGTTTCGTCCGCGTACTCGAAGTAAGGGACGACGTTGCCTCCCAACCCCGTTATCTTGCGAAGCAGCGGTTTCCCCGAGGGGTTGTCCGCGTACGCGTACTGAAGCTCATTGCCCGAGACGTCGTAGCGGCGGTTCAAACGGCCGAACATCTTGTCCGAGGTTAGGAGCGAAGACCCCGCGAAGTACTCGAAGTAAGTGAGCTGCCGCTGGTCGTACTCGATCCAATAAGTGGCGGTGCGAACGGCTGTGTAGGGAATCTCGTTGTCGGGGACGTCCGTCGCTGAATAGTTGAGCGACCCCGTGTCCGCGAGACGTCGACGACCGTTAACGGCAGTCTGGAAGGTATTGACCAGAGGAAGGAAAGTGAAAACCCCGCCGACTCCCGCGGGGCTCCAGGTATCTTGGAATGCCATCATCGCGGTGAGGCATCCGGAGAAGCGAACCCACCCGATCTCTAAGGCTCCGCCCGCTTTCAACGGGAGTTTCAGGCAACCTGAGTAGGTCAAGTCCGACGAGATGCCGTCGACCGAAAGTATTCTGGCGTAGGTCGTGCCGTCTCCGCCTGATCCGATAAAATCTCCGCCGCCGCCGGCACCCCCCCCCCCACCACCTCCGCCGCCGGCACCCCCGCCCCCGCCACCGGCTCCGCCCCCGCCCGCCGTACAGCACCCAGGATTCCCTCCGCAGCCGCCGCCGTCGCCTCCGGATCTCCACCAGCCCATAATGTTCTCCGGTAAGAAGGTGTCGTTAGAAGTGGGAATTGTTGACCTAGGGACCCATGACGAGTCCCATGCCGCCCACGGCCAAGACGAGCGCCTCGCCCGCTACAGATGTCAGTTTCCCCGGCCGTGGGGTCCACTCCCCTTCGCCGCCGGGGTCATAGGCCTGGATCGACTGGGATGAGGAATCCGCAAGCCACGCGGTCCCGTCCGGCCCGAAGGCGAGTGCAACGGGGCCCCGGTCGATGTAGGCGTCCGGATTCCGGACTTGCATCACGACGCGACGGAATGTCTTGCCCGCGTGATCCAGGCGCAGGACGCACGAGTGTACGGGATCGCAGACGTAGAGCCGGCCCTCACCGTCCAGACCTAGCGAGCACGGCGAAGGCGGGGAATAGTCCTGAACGCTTCCCTCCAGGGGCGACTCCGATGCCTCCTGGGAACGGCCCCGCTGTGCGAAGTCGAAGACCGCCCGCAGTCCACGGTCGGGGTGATACTCTCGGACGATTTGTGAATCGCGTTCCACGAAGAAGATGGTCCCGTCCGCCCGCTCGACCACGCCGGTCGGACCCCAGAGCGGGGTCTGTCGGGCCTCCTCCGCGGGGATAACGCTCCGAGGTTCGTCCTTGAGGTGAGGGACGTTTCGCACCACCCCGAGGACAAGTTCGAGCCGCCCATCGGGATAGATCCTGTAGATCGTATGATCTTCGAAGAAGGTGCAGAGGACCGCGCCCGAGGACTCCCCGAAGAGAGACGTCGGGCACAGGAGCTCGTCCGGGTTGTAATAGGCCGGGCTGTCGACCCTCCGTGCACGATGCCGGTCGGGGTCCGTCAGCGGCCAGTGCCGCAGGGACTTGCCGCGGACCCTGCAGAGGCGGTGGTGGAACTTGTCCGCTACGACCAGGTCCCCCCCGGAAAATGTCAGCCCGTAAGGGTCCGAGAGCTGACCCTCCGGGTCCCGCGATTCTCCCGCGACAACGTCGGCGTCGCCCGTGTCCGGGTCCCAGCGGACCACCCGGTTGCGCGCGCGTTCCGTGAAATAGACCGCATATCCAAAGCTCATGCCTGGCTACCTTTCGTTGCTGGAAGCTATCTCATCCGGGAAGGCCGATGAGGATGAGCTCTCGGTCGCCGTTGCTCGAATACGGCTGCAGGTCGTTGTTCAGCGTGTTGCCGTTGTCGGTGCGCCACTGAATCTTATAGGTGTGGGTGCCCGCGCCGGGCTGGTCGAGCGTCACGAGTGTCGTGTGCGCGCTCCAAGTCGCATCATTCGAGCGGGGGTTCATCGAGCGGATCTCGAGACCGTTCCTCAGGAGACGAACGGACGGCGAATAGTTACTCCCCCGGAGCGTCGCGTTGAAAATGACGAGGACTTTCCGGGATGCCGCTACATTGATGGTGAGGTTCATGGAATCGAGGTCGCTCATCGTGCTGGAGTTGGTGCTCACCGCGGTGGTCGCCTTCGCGGTGCGGGTGAAGATCGTCGCGCCCGCGTTCAGCTCCGTCCACGCAAGGCCCGTGAGGGCGCCGCTATTGGCCGCCAGCACCTGGCCGTCGAGTGCTACTGGGAGCCGGCTCAAAGAGGCGGATGCGAGGGCGACCAGGAGGTCACCCTTGGCCAGCAGGAGATTCTTGTCGATCAGGTTGTTCTCGATCGACGTCCAGTTCGCGTCCACCGAGGAGTACCAATTGGTACTATCTGAGGCGGGCTTGTTCATCGTTGCCATGTCAATCCCTCCGGTTTCGTTCAGTCGTCAGCGGTTCCTATCCTGGGAGCGTCACGACAATGAGTTCGCGGTCGCCTGACGCCGAGTAGGGCTGCAGGTCCTGGGTAATGGTCCCCGTATCCACCCGCCACTGAACCTTGTAGGTGAAGGTCCCGGAGCCGGGCTGGTCTACGGTCGCCATGCCCATCGGCACACCCCAAGTCGTCCCCCCCTGGCCCGTCCCGTACTTCAGGTCGACCGAATCGCGCATGATCCGGACCGTCCCGGAATTGCTACCGCCCTTCATGGTGCTCGAGAAGATGACCAGCACCTTGTTCGTCGCGCCGACCGTAACGTTGAGGGACATGGAGTCCATGTCTGCGAAGGTAGACGAGGTCGTGCTGGTGCTCGTCGTCGCCCGGGCCCGGACCGCCGTGACCGCGGACGTGGAGTTGATACCACCAACCCAGCGGAGGCCGGTTGTCTGTGAGCTGTCCGCGATCAACGTATCATCATTGGCCCCCACGGGGACGCGGGCCGGCGATGCCGACGCCGTGGCAGCGATGAGATCGCCCTTCGCGGCGGCGAGGGTTTTGTCCAGGAGGTTATTCTCGATGTAGGCCCAGTTGTCCGCGACCGCCTTGAACCAGTCGACACTGTCCTGGGACGGGTGATTCATAATGCCCATGGCGTGTTCTCCTTATCTGCTCTCGTCGGTGCGATCATCCGGGAAGGACGATCGCGATCAGTTCCCGATCCCCCAGGCTGGTGTACGGGACGCCGTTCTGACTGAGCGTGCCCGTATCGACCTGCCACTGGATCTTGTAGGTGAACGTACCTGCGCCCGGCTGATCCATGGTGAACATCGTCGCGCTCAGCGCCCAGATGCTCGCCGACTTGCGCGGTGCCGTGACTTTGATTTCCGTCACTCCCCGGAGCAGGCGAATGGTCCCGGCATTCGATGACCCGGCGAAGTTCGCGTTAAAGATCAAGATAACCTTGCTGCTTGCCCCGGCCGTGACCGAGAGGGACATCGAGTCGAGGTCGACGAACGTGGTCGAGGTGGTACTCACTGCGGTGGTGGCCCTAACGCTCGACGATGTCAACGCGGTTGGCGTCGTCACGGTGGCATACTTCAGGCCGGTGGTTTGGGCGCTATCGGCGGTGAGGACTTGCCCGTCCGTCCCCACTCCCAGCCGCGTAACGGTGGAGGCAGCTGATGCGGCAAACACATCGCCTTTGGTGGTGAGGGTCGTCTTATCGATCAGGTTGTTCTCGATCGAGGTCCAGTTGTCCGTCAGAGGCTGGTACCAGTTCTGGCTGCCCCAATCGGGCTTGTTCATGGTGGCCATGCGATCTCCTTTGCGTGTTGAAACCGTCTGTCCCGAGTCGACGAAACCGACCCTCAATTGTCGTAGTAGATGCTCACTGGGCCGAGGTACAGAGACCCGCCCCCGTACGTGCGGACGAAACAGTGTCGGAGGGCGGTGTGGGTGCCGTCGTTGAACCACGTGCCCTCTAGCCAGGGGGAGTGTCCGAAGCGATAGAAGTAGCGGAGGTTCCCGTTGTCGAAGAGCATGGCGACCGAATAGGGGCCCGACTGGCTCAGAGCATAGAGGTTCGTGGAGGATATACCCGTCCAGGAGCCATTGGTTAGGCGGTACTGGCCGGTGCCGTTGAGCCCGCCTCCGTACCCGCTGCCAGTCATGTCTCCGGTATACGGCCTGGTCGTGGAGGCGCCAACTAACCGGTCCCCGGCGCAGGCGTTGAACGCAGATAGGATGAACAGAATGCGGTGCTTGAGTCCACCCAGGTCCCAGCCGACGGCTTGGGTCGCCGGGACGCCCAGCCAGCGCCGCGACGTGCCGACCACCGTTGAAGGGACGGCCGTGTTATCCCAGTCGGGTGTGAGCGCGGTCGTTGCCGGGGTCTCGTAATGCCGGGTCCCGGGGAGGAGGCCGGCTGCGCTGAACCAGCGCCGGTTGTAGACGATGTTGCTCGCCAAGTCTGCTTCGGGAAGGCCGACACTCCCGGCCCAGCGGACCCCCGCCGGCTGACTGCCGTCGATCGTCAGCAGTTGTTCGTTGGCACCGGCAGCCAGGCGGATAGGGGATCCGGACGCCTTGGCCGCGAGGAGATCTCCCTTGGAGGAGAAGGAATTCTTATCGATCAAGTTGGTCTCAATCGAGGTCCAGTTGTCGGTAACGGCCTGGTACCAGTTCGGGTCGTGGAATGCGGGCTTATTCATTGTGGCCATGGAGTCTCCTCGAACTATCTTGAGAGCGTGCGGTTCTCCCCTACCCCCAGTGCCTTTAGGTGTCGTAGTAGATGCTCACGGGTCCCAGGCATAGTCCGCCTCCGTTCCACATCCGTACGCCGGCGTACCTAAGAGTCGTGTAAGTCCCATCGTTCTTGAAGGTTCCTTCCATCCATTCCCAATTGCCGAAGCGGTAAAAGTAGCGGACGTTTCCGTTGTCGAAGAGCATGGCGACCCCGTAAGAGTTGCCCGTAAACGGCACGTAATTGGTCGGGGTAAGGCCGGCGTAACCGCCCGCGGTGACTTTGTAAATGGTCCCGCCGCTCTGGAAGCTGTTGATGCCTCCCGCGTATCCGTTGCCGGTCAGGTCTCCACTGGCCGGTTTCGTCGTGCTCATGAAGATCAGCCGGTCGCCGCCCGCATTCAGGAACTGGGAAATGATCAGCAGGATGCGCTGGCGGTTTGCGCCGAGGTCCCAGCCAACGAGCTGCGTCCCGGGAACGCCGGTCCAACGGCGGCTGGTCCCGACCGCCGTCGAGGAGACTCCCGTGTTATCCCAGTCCACGGTGGGGGCGGCGTCCGCGGCGGTCTCGTAATATTGAGTCCCGGGCAGCAGCCCGGCGCTGCTGAAGAAGCGCTTCCCGAGGACGATGTCGTTCATGTATGGGGTATTCGGAATGCCCGATGCGGGTCCCCATTTCAGACCCGTCGACTGAGTGCTGTCGGCGGTCAAGACTTGTCCGTCAGCACCGGTCGGAAGTCGTGCCGGCGATGACGCGGCGGTGGCGGCAAGCAGCTCTCCCTTGGCCAGGACGAGATTCTTGTCCAGAAGAGTCGATTCGACCGTGCTCCAGTTGTTGGTGACGGCGGTGTACCAGTTGGAGTCGTTCTGGAGCGGCTTATTCATTGTCGCCATGAGTCATCTCCATAGAGCGCACCATGTCTGCGGCACTCACTCCTAAGGGTCGTAGTAGATGCCGACGGGGCCCAGCGCGAGAGATCCGCCGGAATTCATCCGGACGCCGCAATACCGCAGCGCGGTGTAGGTGGCGTCGGTCTTGAAGGTGCCCTCGGACCAGTCGTAACTGCCAAGGCGGTAGAAGTAGCGGACCGTACCTGCGTCGAAGAGCATCGCGACGCCGTAACCTATGGCGGTAAAACCGACGAGGTTCGTTGCGCTTAGGTTCGTGAGCGCACCCGAGGTGACTTTGTAGACGACGCCGGTGTTGAGTGCGGAATTGAGCCCGCCGGCGTACCCGTTCCCCGTGAGATCGCCGCTGGCGGGTTTCGCCGTGCTCATGAAGAGCAGGCGATCGCCCAAGCAACTCATGAACCCCGAGAAGAGCATCAAGATGCGCTGGCGGTTGGCGCCGAGGTCCCAACCCAGGAGCTGGGTAGCCGCCACGCCTGGCCAGCGACGATGGGAACCCACGGCTACAGAGACGACACCCGTGTTGTCCCAGTCGACGGTGGGGGCGGTGTCAGCGGCGGTTTCGTAGTACTTCGTCCCCGGCAGAAGTCCCGCCTGGCTGAAGAAACGCTTGTCGTAGACGAAGGCGTCGAGGTACGTGGCGTTGCTGTACGCGCTATTGTCCGACCACTTGAGGCCGGTCGTCTGGGTGCTGTCCGCGGTGAGGACGAAGCCGTTGGTGCCAGCGCCAAGCCTCGCGGGGGTCGACGCGGCAATTGCGGTGAGCAAGTCTCCTTTCGTCGTGAGGATGCTCTGGTCGATGAGGTTGGTTTCGATCGACGTCCAGTTGTCCGTGATGGCCTGGTACCAGGCCTTATCACCCCGTCTGGGCTTGTTCATGGTCGCCATTGGTCATTCTCCGAACGGGAGGTGATTCTCCGCGACGCTGGCGGTCACATGCGGTCGCTCATCCGCTCGTGACTCGTCCAGCGGACCTCCGGGTCGCGGCGCGACTAGAGCAAGACCGTTGCCAATCCTGAGCGCCTCTGTGGAACAAGCGCCAGATGGCGCTTCAGCGCCTCCATCGATCGCCTGCCGTTGATCGTCCCTGGCCGGTGTATGCCGATGCAGCGCAGACCGGACGTGCGTTGGTCTTCTGCGGGGTCGACGGGGGAACGCATTCGCGAGGCGGATGGTGAGCGGCTCCTTTAGTCTCACCGCCTCTGTGTTATCGACCCGTGCGACAGCGGTCACGCCGTCAGGAGGGCGAGGTCCGCGAGGATGCGCAGGTTGTTTTCCAGGGATGCCGCGGTCACGTCGGGGTCGAGGCGTCGAAGCGCCGTCAGGAGAGCCGCCCTATCGCGGGTTCCGTCGCAGCGACGCACCAGCTCCTGACCCACGGGATCTTCGAGGTCGACATCGGCGTACTCGCGGCTGGTCACCTGGCTACGGCGGTCAAGCTGCAGCCGGGCCAGAAGGCTCGCCTCGGGATAAAGACCGGGGCGGGAGACGTACGGCAGCCAGTGGGTTTGGAGTTCGATGAGCCCCATGCCGAAGAGCTCGACCAGGAGCTCCCCGACGTTTCTGGCCGGGAAGTCCTCAGACGCCAGCGTGCAGACTGGTAAGCGTCTGGGCCACTCGTTCTCCATCCTCTTCAGGAGCCTTTTCGCGGGAGGGCTTCCAATCGACACGAAGCTCCCGTCGGGGCTCTGGAATCTTTCCGGTGTGTGGATGGCGGGCTGCGGGCGCTCCTCGACGTTCCGGAGCCGGCTGCCGACCAAGAGACCCTGCGCCCGCCCGTGAAGATTGTCCCTTCGTACGGCCTCCTCCTGCCGGCACAGGAGAGTCTGACGGAAACTCCTGCATTTGAGAAAATCCATGTACTGCTCCCGCAGCAATAGGGGGTCGCCCGGCAGCGCCCGAAGGAAGCGAAGTTCTTCGGGCGTAAGCCAGCGGTCGTTCATGGTGAAGAACTCGGCTTCCCCCAAGTACTGGAGGCCGTGTCTCCTGGCGTGTTCTACGAACTGATGGAAGTAGGCGGGTCGGTACTCGGGGGCCATTTCGTCGTGTGCCAGAATAGTGTCGGGCTGCTGCCCTAGGAACTCACAGACTTGCCTCATGATGGGATTCCAGCTGCCGGCCTCGGGTCTCGGGCGTCGGGCCCACCCAAGCAGGTCCCGTGCTCGGGCTCGGGCCGGAGGGGAGCTGTCGAGCGGCCGGATGAAATGCTGAAAAAAGTCTCGCGCCGCCTCCTTTAGTTTGCTGCCCGGATAGGCGTTGTAACTCACGAAGGCGACACCGTGAGGGGCCAGGTTCGAGCGGCAGATCTCGAGCACCTTGTCTTGGACGGTCAGCGGAACCCACGAGTAGACCCCATGGGCGATGATGTAGTCAAACTCGCCCAGGTCGGAGGTCACTTCCAGGATGTCCCCCGTCCGCAACCTTAGATTCCGGATGCCCAGGTGCTCGGCCATCGCCTGGCCCGCCGCAATCGGGCGTCGCGCCAGGTCGATGCCCGTGAAGGCGCTTCCCGGGTACGAAAAGGCCACGGGGATCAAGTGGCTCCCGTCCCCGCAGCCCAGCTCCAACACTCTGCATCGCGGCACGGGAGCGGGCATCAAGCCGAACAGGGTAGCCACGGTCGCCAGCCGGTCGGGATGGCCTACCTTGTAGGCCGCGCTGCGGTACGTGCAGGTGTCGTACGAATCGGGACCGGACATAGACCCTCCTTCCCCGTTAGCGTGCCTCCCCTTGCCGCTTGGGACCCGGCCTGCCGCTGACCCCGCGCGGCCTGCAGCGCGGCAGCTAAGATTCCCGTGGGATTGGAGGTGTAGCAAGTAGATTGCCCGCATGCGCCGTGCCGGCCCGCGCCGTCCGCTGGCACTGAGGCGCCGCGTCGGCGCGGGCCGTCCCATGATACCGCGGTGTCACGGATGCGTGATTGGCGCCGATTCTACATTTCGCTGAATTCGGGTCAGGATTGGCTCTTCCGATGACCCGCTAGGGTCACTTTGCAGCCACCGCCGTGCCATTTACGTGCGCCCCCCTCCGGGACGCGCCCGTGGCACAGTCCTTGCAATGAACGCCCTATCGTGACTTCCAAGAGAGGCATCCCTCTGAGGACTGCTCTGAGGCGATGCTCTTTGGTCGAAGCCAAGGGGAATCAGACGAGTCTAGTTGCCTCTCTCTTCTATCCCCCACCTTCCCACGCCCTACGGCCCGCCCCGGTCCGGAAGCGGCATCCCCGGAGTACGCCCGTACCCGAGGGGTCCGCCGTTGCACCCGGAGGCGGGCGTAGGGCGTCTTAGGTGAGCCTCATCGCCACACTCCTTAACCCCTCTTCAGGTGGGAGAGGCGTTTCAGTCGCTGTGAGGCCTGGGGCCATTGTACTGCAAGATCGGGGAGGACTATTTGTTCCGGAGCTGAGTCGCTCTCTCGACGTCGGAAGTGGATCGAGCATCGTCGCCAATTGCTGCGTACGCCTTTGCCCGAAGGAGATAGAGCTCTGGATCGGTTGAATCAAGTTCGATGGCTTTGCTGAAGTCCTTGATCGCTTCCGGATACTGCTTCTTCATCCTGAAATACAATCCTCGTCCCCGCCACGCCAACGGGTTTCTGGGAACCGCTTCAATTGCTCTTTCAAAGTTCTCTCCGGCCAGTTCGAGATCCCCTGCCCCGAGCCGAAACAGTCCCTCGAACACAGAATCGGCTGGTTCCGATTGTCCGTGGGACTTCAGATAAGCATAGTCTTCGAGCGCCAAGCGGAAGTCCTGCTGACTGCCATAGCCTTGAGCCCGCAACCTCCTGGCGGCCGCGAGATCCGGCATCAATGCGAGCGCAGAACTACACGCCTGGATCGTGAGGTTCGGCCGTTCCAACTGTTGAAGGACGAGCGCTCGCTCCAGATGGTAGGGGGCGCAGCGGGGAGCCAGTTCGAGCGCTCGGTCGTAGTCGTCCAACGCCTGAGCGGGTCTCCCTTGAAGAACGAGCGACAATGCCCTCTCTCGATAAAGAACCGGGACGTAAGGGGAAGCGGCAATGGCCCGGTCGTACCACCCGCGGGCCTCCTCAAAGCGCTTCTCGAAGCGGCAATGATTACCCAAGGCGAGCAGGGTCGTCATCGTGTTGGGGGCGAGGCGCCTGGCCAGGTCGAGTGCGTGCGTCTTGTCGATGCCCCGCGGTCTCTGGGCATTCAGTAACAACAGGAGCGCGGTATACTCACGCCGGGAGGTTGTCACCACGAGTTTGTCGAGATACTTGTCGTCCGGCGGGAAGGCGTTGATCAAGGAAGGATTCTCGGAGATCCACTTCTGATAGTATCGCTCAGGGAGATGTTCTCCACTGCGGGTCACCTCGACATTCCGTAGCGCCCCTTCCCCGCGATGTCTCAGGTAGACGTGCGACGGAACGACAACAAGTTCCAGGGGGATGGATACGGCGTCGGCGGCGATCACATAGAGCAAAGCGTTGACGAGGCAAGGTCCCAGTTCGGATGAAAAGGCGTCGTGGAGCCAGCGGAAGTCGCTGCATTCCCCACGACGAATGGCGGGAAGCACATACTGATTCAGCAGCGCGATCTTCCGTTCCACGCCTGGATCGCCTGTCGAAGCACTCTTGACTTGCCGAATGTGGGGCGCAAGGAGGTCGAGTGTGGAAGGCTGGGAAGCTCCCCTCCCTGGATTCTGTGGGGCCAGGAGCGAGACGACCTCATTCAAGTCGAGTTGCGGATCCGTGCTCGCAAGTACATGATCCCACGCCGCTAGCGATTCTCGTGGCCTAACCGGATCGGAGGGTGACTGTTGGCACGCAAGAGCGTTCAGGCATAGCAGGATAGCCAGGCTCCATGCCCAGGAGCGAGCCGGCCGAACCAAGGGTTGGAGCGGAGACTTCAAGCGAGCTGCGTGGATTCTATCCCTCGACGGTGACAGCGCCCTCACTCGATCCTGACCCCCACTAGGTACAGGTATCATACATTGCGGGCGGAGGAGACGTCATTGCACTGACGCCGGTGGCTCGGGCTAGCGTCGAGGACGGCTGGTCCCGGAATGTCGCCGATGGCCTGACAGACCCGCGCACGGGTGAGCGCTGCGGGACACGGCTTGGAAGCAAATGCTATCGGGAGCGAATGCGAATATCATTAGCGAAGAGGCCGGAGTGATAGACGTGCGGTCTGGAGCAGCGTTTGACTCTCTCCCCCGGAATGAACGTCTGCCTCGATCGTGCCTGGCCCGGCATCAAGGATGCGGGCAGTGCGCTAGGAACAACGCGGGCTCGATCCCTACAACATATCTGTCCCATTGATATCCATGACTAAGGAGCGTTCCCGCGGAAGGTACCGTCTCCCGAGACCGTCGTGGCTGGCACCCTTAAAGGTCCGCATCTGCGCAAGGCACGTCTTCCCGATGGAAACTCCAGGCTGACGAGCTGTATCACCTGCGAGGACGGAGAGGCCAAGTACCCCGGCACCGACGGTCGGATACTGGTTACCTGAGCCGACCTAGCGGAGTGAGCTCACGCTACCTGCTCTTTCCCACCAGGACTCGGTCGTGAAGCATCCCTCAGGCCCCCGCCCCAAGCGAACCGTACAGATAGGCGACCGCTGGGGGTACAACTAGTCGCAGGGTTTCTTTTTCTTGTTCTTCTCCTCCTCTTCCTTCCTCTTTTCCTCGTCCTTCATCTCATCGTCTTTCATTTTCTCATCGAGGAACTTCTGGATCTGTTTGTCCATCTTGTCGAGCTTCGTTTTGCCCCAACCTCCCTTCGGGGTGCCGCTTCCGGCGCTCCACTCCACTTGGAGCCCGGCGTTAAGGTCCGCGTTCCCCTTGTTCTCGCCCTTGAAATCGTAGGAGGCTTTGACACCGAGCCCTGCGGTGAACGTGCTGTTTTCGTCCTTGTACTGGTACTTCAGGCTTCCGCCGATAGAAAATTCTCCGTCGTTGAGCATACTCCCCACGCCCGGCAGATCGTAATCGTACTTCATTTTACTCCCTGCCTTATCGTTGCCCCCTACTTTAAGTTCCTTGCCATCGGCGAAGAGCGCACCGTCTTCGAAGATGGTCGCCAGACCGGGCTTCTGGTCCGCTTTGATGCCGACCCATGAGGGCAGGAGTTCTGAGGCAACATTCTTCAGTTCCGTCTTGCCCGTGTCGAGGAAGCCCTTCTTGACGCTGTTCATTACGTCGCTGACGTCAGCATCAGGCTTGAGTTTCGTAAATTGCTTAAGCGTGTTGGCGGCACCCTGTTCCATCATAACGTCGATGTCGCTGATGGACTTGGGGCCAGGCTGGTAAGTTGTAATGACGTCTTTCATCAAGGGGAATTGACCATCCGACGACTGCGTGGTTTGCCCGGCCGTAGGTTTCGCCGGTTGGGTCTGGGTGAACGAATCCTTCACGCTCATCGTGAACGGGGGCTGGCTCGTGTAGCCGGGAGGCAGTAACGAATCTTGCGAGTACACCGGCGGCAGTGTGGGTTCGTCCTGCATATTCCGTGGCAGCGAATCCTGGGTCTGCTGACCGTACACGTCGATGTTCAGCGCGGGATTGGATGACGCGTAACCGTACCCGTTCGCGGGCCGTCTTCCGGGGACGGGATCGTTCTGGAGGAACCTGCCCAGCGACGGATTGTAAAGCCTCGTGGCGCTAAGGAGTAGCCGCTGGCTGCCATTCGCCGAGAGGAGTTCGATCCAGCTCTGGCCCTGGTATCCAAATTTACCTGGCCATGTTCCGGTAGCGCTGTTGGGAATGATCTGCCCGAACCCGTCGTATTCTCTGGCCGCCTGGACGGTCGTTCCGTCGGCCTGCATCCATCTGAGGATCGTCCCACGAGGATCAAGGATGGGATACAGTTTCTGCGGCGTCTGACCGGGCCGATTGGTTTCAAGAAGCTGCCCGATGCCGGGGATAGCCGTTTGAGCATGAGTGTGCTCTTCCTTGACCGTGCCATCGGCGTTAAGCTCCTGGAGGAGGTCCAGGCCGTCCCAGAGGAAGTAGGTCGCGGCGGTCTGGCCCGCGGAGACCATGGCGTAGCGCTTGAGGCTCCCGTCGTAGAAGAAGTAGGTGGCGGAGGCGTCGCGCCAACGGATCCGCGCCGCGAGGCCCGCGGCGTTGTAGGCGAAGTAGGTCGCCCCGCCCGAGTCCCACCAGTTCGTGAGCGAGCCGTTGCGGTCGTAGAAGAAATAGGTGGGATTGGCGTAGACCGCGTTGGTGCCCGTCACCTTGAGCTGGCTCGCCTGGTCGTAGAAGTAGTACGTGTCGGCCCCGTTGATGCGGGCCTTGGTCCGGTTCCCCGCCAGGTCGTAGGCGTAGCGGTAGCCGTAGACCTCGGCGGTCTTGTTGCCAGTGCCCTTAAGCCAGGTCTCGGCGACGAGGCGGTCGTTGGCGTCGTAGAGGTGGTACGTCGTGTGGGTGGCCTCGCGGACGCACTTGACCACCAGGCCCTTGGCGTCGCGGGTGTAGTCGAAGTAGGCGAGCATCGCGCCGTTCTTGTCGGCGCCTCGCCAGGTGGCGATCTGCTCGGCGGCGTCGTAGGTCATGACCTCCTTGGCGCCGTTGCCGTAAAGCCGACGCATCAGGTTGGAAGCGGCGTCGTAGCTGAAGTAGGCGGTTGCCCCGGACGGCGACTGCACGAGAGTTTGCCGGTCGCTTCCGTCATAGGCCGCTCCCCACTTCCCGGAGGAGTCCGGATATACCCTCACGACCACATTGGAGACGCCGTCGTAGTTGAAATACACCGTCTTTCCGCTGGGGAAGAAGTGTTTCGCCTTCCGGTGTCTCGAGTCGTATCCGAAAACGTGAGTGCCCCAAAGATCGGTCATTTGAGCGAGCTCACCGGAGATGTCGTAGGAGTAGTAGTGGGCCGTCGCGAGGCTTGACGAGACGGCAGCACCGACGGGAGCGTAAACGCTGCGAGTCTTCCGGTTGATCAGGTCGTAGCTATGACTGCTGGAAGCTCCCTCCGCGTCCACGAGCGCGGAGAGATTGCCGACCGCGTCGTACTCGAAATAGACCGCGCGTCCCAGGGGGTCCTGCATTCTCGTCGTTCTGTTCGCCGCGTCGTACGCGTAATAGGTCGCAGCCCCTATCGGGCTGAGCTGCTTCGAGCGATTGGATACGGGGTCGTAGTAGAAGTAGGTCGACCCACCGTCCGCCGCCCGGATGGAGTCCGGTCGATTCAGAGCGTCGAACCGAGTCAGAGTGGCATGAGTGTTCTCGTCGACACGCTTGATCGGGTTCGCCATGGAGTCGAATTCGTAGTATACGGAGGACCCAAGAGCATTCTGGGCCCTGATGAGATTGTTCCGCGCGTCGTATCCGAAGTATGAGTTGTGGAGGAGCGGATTGCGCAGGACGCTCCGGTTCCCGGACGGGTCGTAGAAGTAGTAGGTTGAATTGCCCAGGGCGTCACGGGTCGCGCTCAGGCGGTCCAGAGCATCATATCTGAAGAGCCTCGCGTTACCGCGAGCGTCGACCAGTCGCGACATATTCCGGGCCGCATCGTATTCGAAGTAAGTCGAGAAGCCCGCCTCGTCTTGGGAGGTGATCAGCTGATTGTTGCTGTCGTACGCAAAGTAGGTCCAAGGGAATATGCCGCCGGCGCCGCCGTAGAACGTAAGGCCGTAAGACTGTTCTCCGTAGCCGCCCAAGCCGAACGCGCGACACTGAGCGCTGATATTGCCGACCTGGTCGTAGGTCTTCAGGAGGAGGTTCCCCTCGGCAGTCCTTTCGCTCACGCATCGGTTGAGTGCGTCGAAGCTGCAGTCGGTGACCCCTCCTCGTGCACCTCGCTTACGGACGAGGTTGCTGTTACCGTCGAACTCGAAGTACGTGGCATTCCCAAGAGCATCCAGGGTCGCCGTAATGCGGTTGAGGCCGTTGTAGAAGAAGTAGGCCGAGTTCCCGCGCGGGTCCAGCATCCGCGTCTGATACCCCAGGGCATCAAAGCCGAAGTAGGTCGCGCTACCGACGGCGTCGACAATGATATGGAGATGGTCCAGCGTGTCGTAAATGTAGTACGTGGCGTTCCGACGCGCGTCGAGGACCCTCGTACGATTGGAGGCCGCATCGTAGCCGAAGTAGGTGGCGTTGCCCAACGGGTCTCTGCGTCTGGTCAGCCGATTCAAGCCGTCGTAGCCGTAGTAGGTTGAGGAGAATCGTACGTCCCGAACCACGGCCGTGTTCCCGCCGGCATCGTAGAAGTAGTACGTCGTATTCCCCAGGGCGTCGCGCCCTGCCTGGAGACGATCAAGCTGGTCGAAGAAGAAATACGTCGCATTCCCTCTTGGGTCCAGAATCCGGCTGCGATTGTCGGATAGGTCATAGCCGAAATAGGTGAGTTGACCAAGGGGGGTGCGGCTGCAGATTCTCCTGGAGAGCGGGTCATAGAAGTGGCTCGCCGTGAAATTACGCGCGTCCGTCTGAGCCGTGAGATTGCCTACCGAGTCGTAGGAATAATAGGTCAGACCTCCGAGCGCGTCCTTCATGACGGTGAGGCGATCGATGGCGTCGAAACCGAAGTAGGTCGCGTTCCCCCTCGAATCGAGCGAGCGGACGAGGTTCTTATAGATGTCGTAACCGTGCACGGCGTCTTGGAGCGTCGCGCCGCCCAAGGCGGTGATGGTCTTTCGGGTCATGAGACGCAGGCCATTGTATTGGTAGGCCGTGACCGTTCCGAGGGGATCCACCGCCGCGAGGATGTCGCCCCGATTGGTCCAGTCGAAGTACGTGACGTTGTTCTGGGCGTCGACCTTCTTGATCTGGCGATCCAGTGCGTCGTATTCGAAGTAGGTGGTAAAGAGTGCGAAACTGTTGCGCTCCATCCAGCGAGGGGACACCTGGCTCGTGACATCGAGGAACGAGTTGTACCCGAAGTAGGAGACGGCGCCCGTGGCGTCGACCCGGGACGTCAGGGCCCCGGTCGTAGAGGCGTAATTAAAGTAAGTAGCGTTGCCTAGGGCATCGCGCAAGCGGAAGAGTCGGCCGAGACTGTCTCGCCCGTAGAGCTTCGTCCCTCCCAGGGGGTCGATGCTGGAGAGGAGGTTCCGTAACCCGTCATACTTGTAATAGGTCGTTGCCAAGAAACTGGACGTGTGCCGGGGCCCCACCTCCTTCACGAGGTCATACGTCGTGGGGGCGTAGCCGAAGTACGTGGAGGCGCCGTTGAAGCCGGAGACCTTCCGGGTCATGCCCCAGCGCACGGGCCCGGAGTTTAGGTATTCCCAGTAGGTGACGTTGCCGTTGGGGTCGATCTGGGTCTGCTGGCGGATGATGGAGAGGTTGTAGTCGAAGTAGGTGGTGTTGCCCAGGGCGTCGGTGCTGGAGAGGACGGCCGGCATCTCGCCGCCGCCGCTGGCGCTGCCGTAGAAGATGAAGCTCCTGGGCCGGCCCAGGAGGGCGTAGCTCGTGAGTGACTCGGTGAGATAGCCGTAGTAGGTGATGCGGCCCTCGGGCTCGACCGCCTTGTTCATGATGTTGGTGCCGGGGGCGTACTCGAAATAGGTGGTGTAGCCCTCGGGGTCAACCTCCTGCTGGATCTCGGTGATGCCGTAGAGGGGCAGCGGGAGGCGGGGGGTGTAGCGGCGCTCGCAGCCAGCGGGGGAGACGATCCGGGAGAGGTAAGGGGCCGTGAAGATGCTGTGGCCGTCGGTGAAGAGGTAGCTGGCGTACTCGAAGTAGAGCGTGCGGCTGTTCTGGGGGGAGGCCAGGTCGGCGATGTAGATCTTGGAGACGGGGCACTGGGGGTCGGTCTCGTCGGCGTACTCAAAGTACGGGACGACGTTGCCGCCCAGGTCTCCGGTGATCTTCCGCAGGAGCGCCAGGCTGCCGCCGTTGGCGGGGCTGTAGGTATAGCGCAACTCGTTGCCGTTGCGGTCGTACCGGCGGTTGAGCGTCCCGAAAAGCGGGTCGGATGCCGGAGGCGGAGACGGGGGGATGGGGTCGAAGTTGGTGCCTGCCCAGTATTCGAAGTAGACACCGGCGAGGGGTTCGAAGGTGCTGAAGTAGGTGGTGCCGAGGGTGGCGACGTCGGGGATCCAGGTGTTGGGGAGGCCCGTATCGACGAAGGAGACGCTGCCGTCCTCGGAGTATCGCCTGCGGGCGGAGGTCTGGTACGCGTTGACGCGGGGGAGGAAGGAGAAGACGGCGCCGGCGCCGGCCGGAGTCCAGCCGGAGACGTAGGCCGACTCGATGGCGCCGGCGGCCCCCATACGGTTCCAGTTCATGCGGAGCGAGCCGCCGGACTTGAGGGGGAGGCTGAGGCAGCCCGATCGGGTCCAGTCGCTCGAGAAGCCCGAGGAATTCGACGCCCTCGACCGCACCTCCGTCGTTCCCGACCCGTTGCAGCCGCAGGCCGTCGACCGGTACGGGGCCACAGGGGCATTGGTACCATTGGCGCAAGGGTCGCAATTCTGGCAAGGGTCGCAATTCTGTCCATCCGTCGAGGGTGGGCTCTGGGTAATTTCATTGGGCCACATGTCGATTCCTCTTCTTAACTTGGAATATGGGCTCTACTTGCCGACGGCGATACCGCTTCCGGCGCTCTTTACGGCGAGCCGACTGCCTCGGACCGAGCTCAGACGGATTCCGAGATCCTTCCAGAGCCCCTGATCGGTCGGCTCATAGGCTTCGATGGCGCCGTCTCTGGAATTCACGATCCAGGCCGTCCTGTCGGGGCCGAAGGCCAGGGCTGAGATCCCCGACGGCCCCTGCTCCGTCGGTGGCGGGACCTCAACCACCTTACGGACCTCCCCTTCCGGGGCCGGGTCGATCCTAAGGACACAGCCGTGGCGGATGTCGGCCATGTAGAGGACGTCTTGGGCGTCGAGTGCGAGCGCACTTGGGAAGGCAGGATGGTATTCTTGCGTGGATGCGCGGTCCGGAGCGGTCCGGCGTCGATTGAAGTCTGGGAACAGTGAGTGGGGGAAGACGCAGCGAATGCCGCTCGAGGGGTGGTACTGCCGCAACGCCTGGGTCATCCGCTCGACGAAGAAGATCGTCCCGTCGGCGCGCTTGACGACCGCGGTCGGCCCGTGAATGGGTGCGTCCAACACCGACGGTGGAGGCACGTTCTCTTGTAACCTGCCGAAGAGATAAGTCCGGTTGGGGGGGATCCCTAGCACGAGCTCCAGATCCCCGTCGGGCCAGATTCGGTAGATGGTGTAATCGTCGACGAAGGTGCACAGGAGGGAGCCGGAGGCCTCCGCGAAGAGACCGGTAGGACTCGACGGGTTCGGATTGAAGGGGAGATCGCGCCCCGGCTTCGGGGAGCGGCTGCCCTTGGAATCCTTCAGGGAAACCGCTTTCACCGTTCCTCCGGCCACCTTGCAGATCCGGTGATGGAGCTTGTCGCTGACGTGGAGCGTCCCTTGCCGGTCGAACGCCAACCCGTAGGGGTCACTGAGAAGTTGGTCTGGCTTGCCGTCGGCGGGCTCGCCCGCCACGATGTCCGTGTCGCCGGAATCCGGATCCCAGCGAATAACGCGATTTCTGGAACGCTCCGTGAAGTACAGTGCATAACCGAAACTCATGGGCGGTTTCTCCTCTGTGCACGACAGTCAGACCACGGCATGGACGGTCGGGCCTCTGCCGCGCGGCCCCGAGAGAGCAAGGCATATGCCACCGGGGATTGAGAGAGCCGGTCGGCCCCGAGGTTGGCATCCGAGTGTCCGAGCCGGAGGGTGACTGACACCGAAGTGCCGCGGAATCGACCGAGCGGGCCGGGCAGGATGGAGATGACGGCGGGTCGTTCGGCCACCGGCCAGAGCTCCTTAGACCGATGGCTTTCAGGAGCTGACGTTCGCGGACCTGGTCCTGTTGGACGAGAATGGTCCGAGGGGGCGGGCCGGGAGGGCTATGCCCGTCGGCGGACGAAGCTCATTGAAGCGGAATCGTCTTCCAGCGGAGCTCGCGACCATCCAGAACTCCGAAGGAGACCGCTTGGTTACCGCTGAAGACCGCGGGGCCTGCGAACGTGAAGGGGCCCCAGCGTCGATTGCCGACGATGACGTGGGCAGAGTGCTGAAGGGAAGCGACGTACGCGACCACGGCGCCGTCGGGAGAGAGTACCGGTCGCCCGATGGCGTCATACGGTTCCCCCACCGTAGTGCCGTCGTACACGTGCCATTTCTGTCCGCGTTTTCCACGATAGGCAAAGCCTACGTGGTTCGCGGATACCGCGGGTTCAGTGAAGTATCGACCATTGAGGTCGGTCCACATGGCGTAAAACGAGTCGAATGCCGGGCTCTCCTTGCCTTTGAAGAGAACCCGGGAGTTTCCCTTCGGGCCGATGATCCATGCGAGTAAGTCCCCCTGAGGGCCGACGACGGGACAGTCTGCGTAATCCCACGGCGCACTCTCCTTTTCCCCCAGGACGACGACCCACTTCTCCCCGATCCTTGCGCTGTACACCACCGTTCGATCATCGGGGGCGAACTTGGGGGCGGATACCTCGTCATACTCCTTGCCCCGCTTCCGATCGATGACGACGAATTGGTGCCGGGCTTCCTTCGCCCCGTAGGCCAGATGCTTTCCGTCCCGGCTAAAGGCCGGGAACCATGCCTCGTCGTGCGTCCCGACCTTGTCGGTCCCGCACACGACGAAGGCCTTCCCCCCCGCCTGCGCGACATAGCACACCTCACTACTGACGGGATGGAAGATAGGACTGTGCACTTTCTCGAAGGCTTCGCCAGCCTTGCCGTTCACGACCATGACTTCGCCTAACCCCGCGTTGGCCCGATACGCCACGACGCTTCCGTCTTGATTGAGGACGGGTCGGGTAATGCCCTCCATGGCGGGCTCTTGTCGTCCGCCAGCTACCACGAAGCGCTTGAGCCCGTTGATAGCCACGAACGCCAGGACTTTCTCGTCACCGCTGAGAACGGGGAATTGGATGTGGTCGTACTCCTCCCCCTTCTTATCGTTGGTCCACATGGCAATCCGCCCGGTCGAGTGGGCCTTCCCCGTCCATAGAGCGGCACTTCCGTCGCTCCGGAAGAGAATGTCGCGATCGCCCGAGACCTCGTCGGGGATTGACACGAGAATGCGGTCGGCGGCCTTCTGCTCGGCCTCCGGTCCCGCTTGCGGGGATCCCGAGAGGAGGATGAGGAATAGGAGAAGCACTCGCTACATCATATCATCCCGGATAGGCCGTTCGCGCCAGGCTCGTATGAATACCGCGACGTACGGCGTGTGGCGGCAAAGACCTTCGTGTTGACAACGTTCAGCGCTTCCCTCCTCCGATCCCTAGCGCGCCGGCGACGTTACCTAGGTCGAATCCGAGCCCCACGTACACGTTCGGCTTCCCCCCCGTCGTCGCGGAATCGACGGAAGCGGTGAGAATCGTATTGATGGGCTTAATCTCAACCTCTAACCCCGCACGACCCTCAACCGGTGCGGTGTCGATTCTCCCGCCGCCGTCGCCCAGGAATTGACATCCCTCCAAGTACGCTTTCAGATTCAGCCAATCGAAGACGTCGCCTTGGACGTAGGCCGACGCGTTGACGTTCGGGCCATAAAGGCTGTTGTACCCCGCGCCAACATCCATCCCGTACGTCCACCCATTCCCCAGGTCTCCGGTCTTAGACGCGTGAACTTCGAACCGACCGGTAACCATGTCGAGAGCGGTATCGTGAGACCAGCTCTGAGGCTCGCTGCCGTGGGCGGGCCCCTCGTGGAACAGATTCAACATTGAGTTGTATGGCTGGTGAGTGGTCCCGCCGACTCCCGCCACCACTCGGAGGTCGACCGGGTCGGCCGGGAATACCGCATCGACGACCAGTTCGGTATGGCCGAAGTTCAGCTTCTGCGAGCCGGTGTCTGTCTTGTCGGCGGTCCACCACATCATGTCCAGCGATACGCTGGGTTGCATGGACACATTGTCCGAGAGCTGCATCGACGGGAGTCCAATCCCGACGCTGCCGGTGTTCGTGGCATGCTTGTCGCCAGTCAGGTAATCGTCGTGGATCACCATCAGCTTGCCTTCGCCCTCGTTGAGGTGCTTCCGCAGGGACATCATCGCCTCATCGTCCATGCCGGTCGGATCTACCGCATCAAAGGGATCGCTCTTGCCGTACGCATAGGCTTGGGCGCTCCGATTCTGAAGAACGGGGTCGGCCTGGAGGAATCGCCCGCTTGAGGGGTCGTAGAGTCGCGTCGGACTGAGGAGCAGTCTCTGGGCGCCGTTGGCCGAGAGGAGTTCCATCCACGTCTGACCCTGATAGCCGAACCTTCCGGGCCAGCTCCCGGATGCGGCATTTGGAACGAGCGTCCCGAAGGTGTCGTACTCGCGAGAGGCGAAGACGGTTGTTCCGTCGGACTGCATCCATTTGAGGATGCTGCCTCGAGAATCCATGACCGGGTAGAGCTTCGGCTGGGCTTGACCGGGCCGGTTGGATTCGAGCAGTTGCCCGATCCCGGGTGTCCCGGTAAGGGTGTTCGTATGCTCTTCCTTGATGGTTCCGTCGGCGTTCTGCTCCTGGAGCAAGTGGGGTCCGTCCCAGAGGAAGTAGGTCGCGGCGGTCTGGCCCGCGGAGACCATGGCGTAGCGCTTGAGGCTCCCGTCGTAGAAGAAGTAGGTGGCGGAGGCGTCGCGCCAGCGGATCCGCGCCGCGAGGCCCGCGGCGTTGTAGGCGAAGTAGGTCGCCCCGCCCGAGTCCCACCAGTTCGTGAGCGAGCCGTTGCGGTCGTAGAAGAAATAGGTGGGATTGGCGTAGACCGCGTTGGTGCCCGTCACCTTGAGCTGGCTCGCCTGGTCGTAGAAGTAGTACGTGTCGGCCCCGTTGATGCGGGCCTTGGTCCGGTTCCCCGCCAGGTCGTAGGCGTAGCGGTAGCCGTAGACCTCGGCGGTCTTGTTGCCAGTGCCCTTAAGCCAGGTCTCGGCGACGAGGCGGTCGTTGGCGTCGTAGAGGTGGTACGTCGTGTGGGTGGCCTCGCGGACGCACTTGACCACCAGGCCCTTGGCGTCGCGGGTGTAGTCGAAGTAGGCGAGCATCGCGCCGTTCTTGTCGGCGCCTCGCCAGGTGGCGATCTGCTCGGCGGCGTCGTAGGTCATGACCTCCTTGGCGCCGTTGCCGTAAAGCCGACGCATCAGGTTGGAAGCGGCGTCGTAGCTGAAGTAGGCGGTTGCCCCGGACGGCGACTGCACGAGGATCTGCCGATTGCTCGCGTCGTAAGCCGCGCCCGACCTTCCCGCCGACCCCGGATAGGCTCTCGTGGTCAGGTTCGAGACGGGATCGTACTCGTAATAGATATGACTCCCGTTCGGGTACGTGTGTCGCACCCGGCGGCGCCTAGCGTCGTAGGCGAAGCTGTGAAGTCCCCAGAGATCCGTCATCTGGGCCAGGTCCCCGGCGGTATCGTAGGCGTAGTAGGACGTCGGGGCCAGGCTCTGCGACACGGTCGCCCCGGCCGCCGTGTACGTGGACTGCGTCCGGCGATTGGCCGCGTCATAGGCGCGAACGTGATAGGCGGCCTCCGCGTCCGTCTGCGTGGACAAGTTGCCGGCGGGGTCGAACTCGAAGTAGATCGTGCGGCCCAGAGCGTCCTGCACCCCGGTCTGGCGGTTGATGGCGTCGTAGGCGTAGTACGTCGCGGCGCCCCGGGTATTCACCACCTTCGTCCGGTTGGAGACACGGTCGTAGAAGAAGTAGCTGGACCCGCCGTCGGCCATCCGCAGCGCGTCGGCGCGGTTGAGCGCGTCGTACCGCGTGGACGTTGCGTGGTTATTCTGGTCGGTCGACTTGGTGGGGTTGCCGACGCCGTCGAACTCGAAGTAGGCCGTCGCCCCGAGGGCGTTCTGCATCCGAACGAGCCGGTTGAGTGCGTCGTACCCGTAGTACGTGGAATGGAAAAGCGGGTTCCGTGCCACGGTGCGCTTGTTGACGGGATCGTAGAAGTAGTACGTCGAGTTGCCCATGGCGTCCCGAGATGCCCTTGCGCGATTAAGTTCGTCATAAGCGACCATCGCCGCATTCCGCCTGGCGTCGACGATCTTGGTGGGATTGGCGAGGGGATCATACTCGAAGTAGGTTATCGCTCCGAGCTCATCAACAGTGGTGACGAGGCGGTTGTTGCCGTCGTAAGCGAAATAGCTTGTGGCTAGGGCGATGGCCCCGCCGTAGGGTGAAGCCCCGTAAGATTGCAGTCCGTAACCCTGGTCCGCAGTCAGGGCTCGACTTTGCGCCGCCACGTTACCCACTGGATCGTAGCTGCGCAGGATGGCATTGCCGGCGGCATTTGCCCGCATGGCGAGCCGGTCGAGGGGATCGTAGACGTAAACGGTAGCATTTCCCCTCCCGTCTCGCTCCAGGACGGGATTGCTTCCGGCGTCGTATTGGTAGTAGGTTGCATTCCCGAGAGCATCTACCCGGACGGTGGTGCGGTTCAGGCCGTCATAGAAGAAGTAGGTGGCGTTTCCTCGCGCATCCAAGAGCTGCGTCCGGTTTCCGACTGCGTCGAAGCCGAAGTAGGTCGCGTTTCCGAGCGCATCGACGGTGGAGTTCAGGCGGTCCAGGGTGTCGTAGAAGAAATATACCGGGTTCCGCAGTGCATCGAGGATCCTCGTCCTATTGGACGCCGCGTCGTAGCCGTAATACGTCGCGTTCCCCAGGGCATCCCTTTGTTTCGCGAGCCGCTTCATGCGATCGTAGCTGAAATAGGTCGAGTTGAAGCGCGCGTTGGTCGTAACCGTAGCGTTGCCGACCAGGTCGTAGAAGAAGTAACTCGGGTTTCCCTGGGCGTCACGCCTCGCCTGGAGACGATTGAGCGGATCGTAGAAGAAGTACGTCGCGTTTCTGCGAGGATCGAGAACCCGAGACAGGTTGTCGGCCAGATCGTAGCCGAAGTAGGCCAGGTATCCCAGGGCGTCGCGCGTGCAGATCTTCCTCGAAAGAGAGTCGTAGAATAGAGTGGTCGCGAAGTTGCGGGCGTTCGTCTGTGCGACGAGGTTATCCACCTGGTCGTAGCCGTAATAAGTCACGTTGAGGAGGGCGTCCTGGGCGGCCGTCATCCGATCGATGGCGTCGTACGCGAAATATGTAGCATAGCCGCGCGGGTTGAGCGTTCGGACGCGGTTCTTGTAGATGTCGTAGCCATGCTTTTCCTGTACGAGGGTGCCCCCGGCGAGGTCCGTCACCGTCCGCTGGGTCATAAGCCTGAGGCCGTTGTAGGTGTACGCGGTGGTGGTGCCGCGGGGGTCCACCTTATCCAGAAGATCGCCGCGGCTCGTCCAGTCGAAGTAGGTGATGTTCCCTTGCGTGTCCACCTGTTTGATCTTTCGGTCGAGCGAGTCGTATTCGAAATAGCTGGTGAAGAGGGCAATACTGTTCCGCTCCGCCCAGCGCGGAGACGTTGCTCGGGTGAGATTGACGAAGGAGTCGAAACCAAAATAAGAGACGCTGCCGACCGCATCGACTTGCGATGCCAGACTGCCGGTGGACGCCTCATAGTTGAAGTAACTCGGATTGCCTAATGCATCGAGCGTTTGGAAGATGCGGCCGAGTCCGTCGCGGCCATAGAGGGTGGTGCCGCCCGCTGGGTCCACCACGGCGATGCGGTTCCGGCGGCCGTCGTAGCTGTAGTAAGTCGTAACCGGGAAGCTCGTCGTATGCCGGGGGCCCACCTCTTTGACGAGATCATAGGTGGTCGGGGTGTAGCCGAAATAGGTGACGGCGCCGTTGAAGCCGGAGACCTTCTTGGTGAGGGCCCAGCGGTTGGCCGCGGCGTTCTTATAGCCGAAGTAGGTGACGTTGCCATTGGGGTCGATCTGGGTGCCGACCCGGATGGCGTTCAGGTCGTAGTCGTAGTAGGTGGTGTTCCCCAGGGCGTCGGTATTCTGGAGGACGCCGGGCATTTCGCCGCCGCCGCTCGCGGTCCCGTAGAAGACGAAGCTCTCAGGTCGGCCCAAGAGGGCATACCTCGTCTCGGACGTGGTCACGTAGTGGTAGTAGTTGATCCGCCCCTCCGGCTCCACGGTCTTGGTCAAGATGGTGCCGAAGTACTCGAAATAGGTCTCGTAGCCCTCAGGGTCCACTTCGCGTTTGATCTGGGTGATCCCGTACGTGGGGATCGGCGTTACGGGGTCGTAGCGCCGGACGCAGCCGTTCGGAGACACGATCTTTGATAGGTACGGCTCGCCGTAATAGTTCGGGGGGTCGAAGAACGTGTAGTAGGTGTACTCGAAGTACACCGTCCTGCTGTTCTGGGGCGTTGCGAGGTCGCAGAGGAAGATCTTGGTGATGGGAGCGGAGGCGGTATCGTCGGCGTATTCGAAGTACGGGATGACGTTGCCTCCCAGGTCGCCGCTGATCTTCCGCAGCAGGGACATCGTGCCGCCGCTCGAGGGGCTGTAGGTGTACTGCACGACGTTCCCATTCCGGTCGTAACGGCGGTTGAGCGTCCCGAAGCGGGGATCCGTCGGGGCGGAGGTCGGCGGGAGGGGACAGAAGTCCGTGCCCGCCCAGTATTCAAAGTATGTCCCCACGAGGAGGTCGATCGTCGTGAAGTACGTCGGCCCGACGAAGGAGGTCTCCGCGACCCACGTATTGATGAGACCGCCGGGTCCGAAGTCCATACTGCCGTCTTCGGAATAACGCCTCCGCCCCGAGGTGGTGTACACGTTGATGCGCGGGAGGAAGGAGAATACGGAACTAGCACCTCCGGGCTTCCACCCCGACTGGTAGGCGGATTCCCGGGCGCCCGAGCCCGACATGCGATTCCATGTCAGCGGGAATGCACCGCCCGACTTTAGCGGGAGGCGGACGCAATCCGATCGGGTCCAATCACTGGAGAAGGTTGTTGCGGTGGCCCGTTCGCGGATCTCCGTCGTCCCCGTCCCGGCGCAACCGATGGCATTGCTGGGATATTGCCCTAGAGGAGCGTTCCGCCCCCCTGCGCAGGGAGCCTTTCACGTGTCACCGTCGGACGGCGGGGGAGAACTCGTGATGTCGTTGGGCCACATACTTCGGTCCTCTCAATGGGTTCTGAGTCAGTTCCCGGCCACGATGCCACCGCCGGCGTGCTTGATACCCACGCGCAACCCGCGCACCGACGTCAAGCGCGGTCCTACGCGTTTCCATAGGCCCTGGGTTGTCGGTTCGTAGCCCTCGACCGCCTGGTCAGTCGCGTTCAGGATCCAGGCGGTACCGTCGGGTCCGAAGGCGAGCGCCGAGACGCCGCCCACCAGGTGCCCTTCGGCAGCGGGAATCTCGATGACCTTTTCGATTTCCCCCCCGGGGGCCGAATCAACCCGCAGCACGCAGTTGTGATGCACCTCGGTCATGTAGAGGGCGTCCTGGTCATCGAGTGCCAAAGAGCCCGGGAAGGCGGGGTGGTAATCCTGCGTGGGGCAACGGTCCGGCGCTGCGCGTCGCCGGCTGAACTCCGGGTACTGCGAGTAGGGGAACACGCAGCGCAATCCCTTCGACGGGTCTAGCTCGCGAAGGACCTGGGGCCGACGCTCGATGAAGAACATCTTTCCGTCCTTGCGCTTGACGAGGCCCGTGGGCCCGTGGACGGGTGTCTCCGGGAGCTGCGACGCCGGCACGCTCTCGCGCAGACGCGTGAACATGTAGGACCGGTTGGGAGGGATCCCCAGAATCAGCTCCAGATCCCCGTCGGGATAGACCCGGTAGATCGTGTAGTCGTCAGAATAGGTGCAGAGGAAGGAACCGGAGGGCTCCGCGAAAATCCCCGTGGGAGATCTCGGGATCGGATTGAAGTCGAACGCGGTGTCCGATCGCCGGCCCCGCGTACCCCGGGTATCCTTGAACGGCAATGCTCGCAGCGTCCCGTTCTTCACGCTGCAGATCCGGTGATGGAGCTTGTCCGTGACGTGCAAGGTCCCTTGCTTGTCAAAGGCCAACGCGTAGGGGTCGCTCAGCAGCTGCTCGGGGTCGCCGTCGGCCGGCACCCCCGCCACCAGGTCCACCTCACCGGTATCCGGTTCCCAGCGGACGACCCGGTTCTTGGACCGTTCCGTAAAATAGACGGCATATCCGAAGCTCATGGCGGCCTCCAGCGCAGTCGGTTCGGGCTACAGGACGGGAACTGCGTGCGTCGACGCCGTCCGGCGGTCCAGAGCCCGCCCGCGAGCTGGCGCAATCTCCTGCTGGACCTCCGGGGTCGTGCACCTCATGCTTTGGGCACGGGACGGTGGATGATCGTCCGCTTGTGAGACGGAGGTGCTACGACGGGTGTCTCCGTCCCCGAGTCGAAGCCGATGAAGGACCCGAGCTTGTTCGAGAGAATTCCTGAGACCAGCACATCCTGGCGCCAAGTCTGGGTGCACGGGTCTTCAAACAGATCCTTCCGCCAGGTGGTCGTCCACGGGTCTTCGACTACCTGCGTCGCGTACGCGAGGGAGGCCTCGTCGGCGAGCTGGTTGGGGATGCTGCCGGCGGCCGTGGGATTGGCGGCGGGCGAGCTCTCGACGATGGTCGCGGTCGCAACGTTCCCCGTGCCGATGGCCACCCCGCCGGTCGCCGTGTCGATCGTGACCGTGAAATTACGGCTCCCCTGGCTTCCGGCCCGCCCGAGGATCGTGACGGAGATGTTCTTGGTACCCCCCTGCCCGTCGGCCCAGGAGAGCGTTCCGGTCGCGGAGTTATAGTCGGTTCCGGCGAGGGCCGTCCCGTCCGTGGTGTGGAAGCTGCAGCCGACAGAGCCCTTTAGCGAGTTAAAGCGCTGGACCTGGAGCGTGAGCGTCGTCGTACCGGTCCCGGGGTCCTGGACCTGATAGGCGGTCCCGACGAAATCCAACTCGCCGTTCCCCAGCCGCTTGATCGTCACGGTGGACGTCGCTTGGCCGATCGAGGCGTAGTTGGAGAGCGTGACTGTGAACGTCTTGTCCGCCGTCGCGCTCGTTCGGATTACCGGCACCGCGATGATTCTCGGGCTGCTGTCCCCGCTCGCCCAGTTGAGCGTCCCGCTGGTCGTAGTGTAGTCGACCCCCGCGGTGCCGCTCCCGTCGGCGGTGGCGTAGTCGGCCGAGATCGCGCCCACCGCACCGCGGATCCGGTCCACCATGACGAAGGCGAACCCCGCGGACTCCAAGACGCTATACGTCGTGGCTCGGACGGAGACGGTCCCGGCCGTGCTCTCGTCCTGAGTCGGGTACCAGTAATTCCTGGCGGTGCCGTCGACTTCGAACCAGTACCTCGGAGTTGTACTCATGTCCTCCTCAGCGCAAGACGGTTCATGCCAGCCGTGGCCATATTGAGCACCTGGAACTTGCCGACCAGTCCGGTGTCAACCGGGATTTGCAGGATCACCGAGGGGGCGTGATACATCCCAACGGAGGCGAGTTGATAGAGTTTCCCGGCATTCTGGCGGACGGTTTGGGCGCCGTTAAGCGGTGCGATGCACATCGCGGAGGCACAGTCACTCCCCGCCTCCGTCTGGTATCTGCCGTTGGAATTGTCTGAAATAGGCAGGCCCGTACGAGCTCCGATGAGGAAGGCGGACGCAGTCCCGAGGGCGGTACCGTCCAGGTTCCTGCCCGTCCAGTAGTCGGGGACCGTGTTGTTACCGATAACCTGCTGTGCCGTGTTGCGGTGGGTCAACCCCCATACATAAATGGAGCTGACGTCGAGCGCCTCGGGCGTGGGGTCGCTGATGAACGCCCGCGCGGCCTCCCAGGTGCCCGCGTTGTTCGCTTCCACGTAGAGGTGGCCGGGTCCCGCGAACAGGTTGACGGTCGAACCGGCCACGGCGACGTTGATCTCGCCGTCGACCAGCGTCCCCGACGGATCCTCGACCTTGAAGCCCATCCGGACCGCGCTGGTGCGGGCCAGGGTGAGCTTCATGTAGCGGCCGCGGGCATCGGAGGGACTCTGGTAAACGTTGACGCCGGGATTGCTCCAACGCTGCGTCGTCGTGAAGACGCCCGTCGTCGCCGTCGTGAGGGTCGTGGTCACCATCGTGGAGATTGCGTCCATGATGGACTGCACGTCCGTGACGCCCAGCAGTTGCTGGTATGCGAAGTCGGTGTTGAGGAAGGATGGCGAGCTCATAGTTCTTCGGGCCTCCCAAAATTAGCGGGCGCGCACAGGACGCTCCCGTTCCACGAATCCCAAGCGGCGTCCTGCGCCTCAATCAGGGGGCCGCAGGCGCCGCAAAATGCACAGGTCACTTTGTAGCCGCCGTGCTCATCCCGCGCGTTCACGAGGTGGCGAGAACCGCAGAACGGGCAGGGCCGGGGCTGGAAGGGGGTCTGCGTATCCATCGCTCAGGTCTTCCGCACTGCAAGACGCTCTGCTTCCTGGACGCCGAAGGGGGCGTAGCGCGGGAGGTTCGTGACCCGCATGATCACGGTCGTCGAGTCGTCGACCGGGAGGGACACCTCCGACCCGACGGAGGCGTAGATGTCCTTGATCATGAGGCACTGGAAATACTTTCCCCGGATCTTGTACGTGCCGGACACCGTGTCGCCCATCTGAATGATTGGCGCCCAGAGGTTTGAGCCGCCAACGGTGCGGGACATCATGCCCTCGAAGCCGGCGTTCAAGCCGGCGTTGAGGTACGGGATGAGCCAGCCAGCTCCCAACCACACGTAGGCGTTGGTGGAGCGGATGATGTACGCCGCGCCGAAGAGCCAACTACTGTCGAGGCTGTCGGCGGCGGTCCGTGACGAGTTCATCACCATCCACTTCTCGTGGGACGTCTGGAGTTCCGGAGACTCGTCCAACATGATGGCGAAGAACCCCTCGGGGGTGGCGCTATTCAGCCAGTCGAGCATCATGTGGAACTGCCCGACGTAGTAGTCGACGGCACTGCCGCCGGCGGCGATCTGGGCGCGTCGCGTGATAGTCCGCCCCGAGCCATCGGTCAGGGTCATCTCCAGATTCGTCGCGCTGATCTTCGTGAACTGGAGCGTCATCTTCCGCCCGGTCGCGTCGGCTGGCGAGACGAGCTTTCCGGAAGATGGGTTGGACCATGCCGGGCTGAGGGCCGTGGCCTCGGTGACGAGGTTGTCGATGATGGTCTGCACGTCCGTCACGCCGGCGTCGCGACGGTAGCGGACCGAACCGGAGAGATAGGATACCATGCTAAATTCCTCTCGCTCTCATGACGATCGTAGTTCCGGCGATGGTGCTCCCGATCTGGGAGATCTGCGGCTGAAGGGTGTCCCCCGCCCCGAGCGTCAGACGCCAGGTCGTCGACCCGTACGTCGAGCCGTCGGGGATGGTCGTTCTCAGGGAGGGCACCACGTTGCCGTTCACCAGCCAATCCACGTTGATGGCCGCCCCGGAGGGTGCGGTGAGCACATTGGCGTCGAAGGCGACATACTGCTCCGCCCCGGTCGCCCGGTGTACGCCCACGTAGCTGTTGAGGCCGAGCGACAACGTGCCGCCGAGCTCCCACTCCTGGGTGGCCACGTACTGGGACTTGAATCCCTGGGGGATCCCGTAAGGGCCTCGTTGAGCGCTCATACTTAGTAATCGCCTCCGTTCTCGAGCGAAACGGTGTAAGTCTTACCCTGGTCGGTCGCGGCCTTGACCACGTCACCCGCCCCCAGCGTCAGACCGCCGGAGGGGTACCACTCCTGAGACGCGGCCTCGACCGACGCGCTCGGCGTCACGGCCGGGATCATCATCTCCTTGAGCAGTTCGTTGTTGCCAGCGCCGGCCTTCTGGACGAAGATCCGGACCACGTCCGCGACCGTCGTCTCGTGCGCCATCGCGCGGACGCCGGCGAAGAAACTCCCGTCGGCCCCGGCCGTGTGGATGGTCGCGAGCGTCCCGCTCCCATCGCGGGCGGTGTTGGCGGTCGAGACCCGAGCCTGCGGATGGGCGGGGGTCTTGACGAAAATCGGCAGCGTGTTAGCGGCCACGTAGCGCTCCTTAAATTAAGTTCTCGGACAAAACCGACAAGGACCACCCTTCCGCCGCGGCCCCGGAGGGACATCTCTCCCCGGGGCGCGGCGGCGAGGGGGACTGCTTCCTAGAAGAATCGTTCGTAGAGGTACACGTTCGTGGGGGAAGCACCGCTGCCCCCGCCGCCCAGGCTCCCGACCCGCCAGCGGGCGGTGACCGCGTCGTAGATCATTTCGAAGCGCTGATCCGGGGCGAGCGTGACGGACGCCCCCGTCGGTGTGATCACGCGGTTGGCCGCGGTGGGGCCCGTCTGGTGCGTGATCACGATGTTCTGGCTACCGACGTTGATGAGCACGTAACGCCTGCCGTCGGCCCCGCCGCCGAAACCGTTGATCGTCCGGCTGACGTCGGAGGAGAGTCGCTGGAAGATGCTGGCCGAAGCCCCACCGGCGAACGCGTAGTCGTTCTGGTCGGCGGTGATCTGCGACGGCGTCGACGCCGCTGTCGTCAGGCCTTCGCCGGTCGTCGTGGCCTTGTCCAGGGCGTCCCAGTTGGTGTCCACCGGCGTGAACCAACTGGTGCTCCCCAGCGCGGGCCGGTTCATGGTCGCCATTCATTGTCCTCCCACTGAGTCCATTAGTGGGCGCCCGCCAAGGCCCGTCGGCGCCTTAGCGAGCGCGGGATGCGTCGAGCCCCCACGCTCGGGGTCCCGGCCCGCGTCCCTCTGTTCGCCATCACGGCGGCCTGGAGAGCAAGAGTCGTGCCAAGGAGTACGTAGCGGATCGGTGCGGTCGCTGGCGTTATGATGTCAGGCCCAGAGTGACATCCAGGCCACGCTGCGGCACTAACCTGCCCTGCGGTGTGGAGAAGAACAGACCTCGAGCGTCGACGTCGGGCGCTTCGTGGACGTGAGTCGACTCGTGTAGAACGCAAGGAATGAGTTGGTCGCATGGGCGGCTGACTTCCCGATCTCTAGAAAGTGTGGAAGAGCTGTCGGAGGGATGCGGCGCTCAATGGGGAGGGGAATCCCCGCGAACTCTCCTGCGGAGCGGCTTCGATGGCGAAGATCTGATTGCCCCAGGGCCACTCGACCGATCCCAGCAGCCGGCCCGTGGAAGCTTCGATCGCGTGAATGCCGCACATGCATTCTTCGGGCTGGAGGCCGGGCGCGTAGCTTCGGAAGCGGTGGAGTACCCTGCTCGTCCCGACGAAGAGCACCCCGCCAACCTTGCAGAGCCCGCGCGTCCAGCCTGGTAAGCGGACGACGCGGGCCGTAACAGTTCTCCGCACGGAGAGGAGCTCCCCGTATCCCGAGTTATTCACCCAGAGCCTTCCCCCGTATCGCCGGAGCGAGTGCGGACGCGTCAGGCCAGCGACCAGGGGACGGCGGGTCTTGCCCGATAAGATGACTCCCAGACCGTCTACCTGAAACGCCGGGTCTCCCGGAGGAGGGACACCGGGCTCCGCGCATGATGCGGTGTAGAAAGACTCCGCGACCGTTGGGCCGGCGGCTACCGAGTTGAGTTGCAGGACATTTCGAGAGAAGTCGGGCTTTCCGCGCGACTCGATCGATTTGGGCCACCACACCCGCTGTGGGGGCTCGTCGTAGTCCAGGCGCACGAGAGCATTCTCGCCGGCCGCAGTGCCGTGGAGTCGACCCGCGATCCAAGTGAGGTCGTGCAGGTAGAGGCGGCCGGGCAAGAAGCGGGCCCGAGCGGGAACGAGGAGACCGCAGGAAGCGGGTCGGAACTCGACCAGAGCGTTGGGGTTCCGGCTCGAAACGACATGAATCCCCCCGGTCCCCGCGTCGACGGCGATTCCCGAGGGATGCGGGAGTGGGAACGACGTGATGTCCGGCCGGCCCCCCGGAGCTGCCAGGGAGACGAGCAGGTGCTCGTACTCCCGGGAAACGAAGAGACGGATGCGCAGGCGGTAGAGTGTCTTCCAGAAGCCTCCAGTGCTGCGGAACTCCACAAGTCTCGGGTCGACCCGCCCTTCCTTACCCGTAAGAGACGCCAGCCCTACGGGATCCCGCAGGGAACGGCCTAGCCGATCGTGCAGGGCCTGCCACCGGGTCATCGTCCGTTCCGGTTCACTTCCCGCAGCGCTTCGTCCGCCCGGGCGGCAATCTGGCCGGGAGTCAGCCCCGCGAGCTGCCGCAGATACTCGGCCGATCCTCCCACGCCGCCGCCCATGTCGTTCACCCCGATCCGCAGTAGTTGCGGCCGGACCGGACGCTCGGACAGCGCCTCGGCCACCATGGAGCCCAACCCGCCCACGGTAAAGTGCTCCTCCACCGCGAGGACGAGCGGGAACGGCTCGGCGAGCCTCTGGAGCGATTCCTTGGGCGCTGGATGGATCGTCGCGGCCACCCCGACGGCGGCTCGGATCCCTTGACGTTCTAGGAGCTGCGCCGCCGACACCGCGGCGGGTACCATGGAACCGGTCGCGAGTATGAGGAGGTCCTTCCCCTCGACGACGCACTCCACTTCTGAGAGCCGAAAGCGCCCTCCCAGGGCCGGCAGGGTCGGGTTCCCGCCCTTCCCGACCCGGAAGTACACGGGACCGGGAAGCGCGGCCGCCGCTCTGATCGCGCTTCGGGTCTGCGGAGGGTCTGCAGGCGCAATCACGGTCATGCCGGGCAGCGCGCGGAGGATTGCGAAATCTTCGAGGGCGAAGTGGGTGATCCCCGCATGTCCGTAGGCGAATCCCCCGCCCGTCCCAATAATCGTGACCGGGAGCTGGTGGAGCACCGGCCCGTTTCGGATCTGCTCGTAGCCGCGCATGGAGGCGAACGTGGCGATCGAATAGACGTAGGGCCTCCACCCGTCGAGCGCCATCCCCGTTGCGAGCCCGATCATGTTCGCCTCGGCGACCCCCACGTTCACGAAGCGATCAGGGAACTTCTGCGCGAACGGCTCGAGGACCCCGAACCCCAGGTCCGCCGTCAGAAGGACGACCTGGGGGTCCTCGGCCGCGAGGTCGAGCATCGTTTCGGCGAAGGCGGTCCTCACGGCGCCGGTTCCAGCTCGCTGAGTGCCCGTCGGGCCTGCTCCGGTGAGACGGGAAGGTAGTGCCACTCCACGCGCCCTTCCATGAAGGAGACGCCCTTCCCCGCGACGGTCCGGGCGATCAGGGCCCGGGGACGGCGCTCGGGCGATGGCGCGCGCAGCGCCTCGCACAGGGCATCCTCATCGTGGCCGTCCACGGCCACGACGTCCCACCCGAAGGCGCGCCATTTCTCCTCATGGGGCTCGAGGTCGAGGATTTCCCTTGTCCGACCCAGCGCCTGGAACCCGTTGGCGTCGACGACGGCCGTGAGGGAGGAAAGGCGGTGATGGGCGGCGAACATGACCGCCTCCCAGACGGAGCCTTCGTTGCACTCAGCGTCGCTGACCAGGACGTAAGTCCGTGCGCGGGAACCCCGGAGCCTGGCCGAGAGCGCTATTCCCGTTCCGACGGACAGGCCCATCCCCAGTGATCCGGTCGTCACCTCCACGCCCGGCAGACCGTGTTCCGGATGGGCGCCCAGACGCCCGCCGTCGGAGCAGTAGGTTTCTAGCTCCGCCGGCATGAGGACGCCGAGGTGCTCGAGGGCGCAGTAGAGCGCGAGCGCCGCATGGCCTTTCGACAGGATGAACCGATCCCGGTCGGGATCCCGCGAGCCGATTCCTTGGAGGGTGCCCCCGAACAGCGCCGATAGGATGTCGCAGATCGACAGAGCCGACGCGATGTGGCCCACGCCCGCCTTCTGGGATACTTCGAGGACCCGGCGACGAAGCCCGCGCCCTGTCACGGCGCGTCCCTCCGAGACGACCTCATCCATTCCCAGGTCCTCCCGAGGCCCTGCCGGAGGCTGGAGCTGGCTTGCCACCCCAGCAGGCGCCGCGCCTTCCCGCAATCCGCTTCCCAGGTCCGCGCGTCCCAGACGCGGGCCTTCATGGCCCCCCAGCGGACTTCGCTGCGGGAGCCGGTGACCTCAAGCGCGGCCGTGACGAAGTCCTCCATCGTGGTCTGACGACCGCTGCCGAGATTGAGGACTTCCCCAGAGAGTCCGTCCAGTTCGTCCCAGCGGAGGAACGCCCTGACGACGTCGTCGACGAACACGAAGTCGCGCGCGGTCGTCCTGGAGACCATTTCGAGGGGCATGTTCTCGCGGCAGCGCAGGAGGATTGTGGGGACGAGGCGCGTCGCCGCCTCCCACGGGCCGTATACCGAGAAGAGCCGGCAGCTGACGATGGAGAAGGGAGCGTCCTTGGCCAGCAAACTGCAGAGATGAGTGCCGGCAGCTTTCCCGACCGCGTAGAGGCTGTTCGGTTCCAGCCTGTCCGTCTCGCGCATCGGCTCCCGGCTGTACCCGTATTCCGAGGAACTACCGGCGTGTACGAAGAGCCGACAGGGCGACGAGAGGCAGGCCGAGAGCATCGTCCACGTGCCCAGGACGTTAGTCCTAAGGATCGTCTCGCCGTCCTTCTGGGTCTCCGTGCCTCCGTGGGCGGCCAGGTGGTAGACGACGTCTGGCCGAGCCTCCGCAAGCGCCCGGGCTGCCGCCCGGGGGTCCGCCACGTCCCCGCACACCACTCGCAGCTTCGGAAGGACATCGTGAAGGCGCCACGGGTCCGTGTTCTCCCGGACGAACACCGTCACCTCGCCGCCCTGTGCGAGCAGCCCCCGTACCAGCGAAGCGCCGATGAACCCACCGGCGCCGTCGACGAGGAAGCGGTTCCACGTCATGGGAGCAAAGGGCTCCCTTCGGGGCCGTCGAGCAGGAGGTCATATCCGAGAGGGGCGAGATAGGGCCAGGCCCGCTGCTCGATAGCGCTACGCTCCTGGTCGGACAGTTCCCCGGAGGTGGCGATATTCACCTCGGGGGTAGGAATCCGAATGGTCCCCCAGGGGCGGACCGTCTCGAGAGGTGACCCGTTCCAGGACGGCCATCCCAGGGAGGGCGAAGGCTCCAATCCGATCGATTGGAGCAGCCGGCCGAGCGTCTCCTCGGGACAGACAATAATGTCCTCGTAGCGCAGGAGATGCACGCGGGACGGGTAGAGACCGTGGTAGAGCAGGGCGTACTGCTGGCAGGTGGTCCAGCCGGCCATGTAATGTTCCAGGGAGAGCGGCACCGCTCTCTTCTTCGTGTCCGCATAGGCAGACCATGGGTTGCGGACGACGTGGACGACGTGGCTTCCGGGAAGGTCGGCAAGGATTTTCTCCGCGTCGACCACGACGACGGGGCTGTAGCCGACGTACGTGCTTTCCCTTCCGCTTCGGCGAACATCTTTCCACGCGTCGAAGGTGGCACGGAAAAAGGCCTCGACGATCCTTCCCCTCGTCCGCGGGCCCTCACCGACGTGCCGCAAGAACGAGGCTTTCCGGTCCCCGTCTTGAAGGGCAAAGGCCCTCTTCCGAAACTTGCTTACGTCGGGCGTCTTGGAGCGAACCTTGCACTCCTCATCGATGATCGCCTCGTAGTCGCCGGAGGCGTCGCAGGCGAGATCGAACGCGGGCCATCGATACTTGACCGGGAAAAGAGACTCGAGGTGGTCCCGGACCAGCTTCGTGCCCAGCTGAGACTCGAAAGGGTAGGTGAAGAGTTGAGGATGACCGTCGAGCAGGCGATGGGTAGTGTTCCCGCCGTTCTCGTACATCGCCGAAAGCATGATGAGACGGAAGTCCTCACTCATCGCCAGTAACCCCTTTCACGCCCTGGCGGGCCAGCTTGCTTGCGGGACGCTCTGGGACGTCGGACGCCTGTGGGGTTGCTCGTCTCCTCTGAGCTCGCCGCAACCGACGCATCCCCGCCATAAGCAGCAGCCGGCCCGCTTCCCCGCTCGGCGCCGGTGGGATGGCGGAGGCTCTGCGAATGTTTGGCTCGGTCGACACGGCTAGCCTTTCTGGATCTGGTTGAGCGCGTCGTCGAGCGCGAGGATTGCCAGACCGTAGCAGACTTGGCGGTGCCGGGGCAGCGGCCCGACCTTCGCCACCACGTCGGCGTGTCGGATGGAGCGGGCGTCCTCGACCCTCTTCCCCGTCACCATTTCCACCATCGCTTGGCCGCAGGCGACGCAGCCCGGGCACTGGTAGGTTTCGTACCTCGCTTCTCGTACGGTTCCATCGGCGACTGTCAGAACGAGATGAAGGAACGGCCCCTGACCCGGTGAATTGCCGCCGCGACCGGTCACGGTGCGCCTGACCGAGGGCGCGCTGGATTTCAGGTGGTCAGGCTGATCTTGCACTGATGCGCTCCGATCACAGTATCGGGAGGTCTTCGCGGGGCCTCACTCGGGTGGCCGTCCCGGGGCCCGGCCGCCGGGTGGTCCCGTCCGGCCTTCTTGAGCAATAGCCTTGCCACGTGCCGTACCTATCCCGCGGCGGAGTGATTGGCGCGAAGATGTCAGTCTCCTGACCTCGCAGGGCCCGCTTTAGGTAAATGGAGCTGAGCGGCGGCGCGATGGGGTCACTCAAGCCGCTGAGGTATCCCCGTCAGCGCCAGGGTCGGCGCCTGACATGCCTTGAGTGTGGGTGGGCCCGGCGGCGTCCGTCGCCACAACCTCGGGGCCTCCAGCCGCGCCGACGACGTTCTGCTTCACCCAATCCCCGCTGAACAGTTTGACCCTCGCCTCGAGCAGGCTGCATGATTCCGAGGCCGCTATTCCCGGCGCGTGGAACACGAAGTCCCCGCTCTTGAAATGCCCCTCCGTCCCCTCCGACATGTTGTAGAGCCGGTAGTCGTAGCTGTTAATCGAGTTCTGGGGCAGGATCTTGATCTTCTCCGACCACTCCGGCGTCCCGGCGTAGTCCTGCATGACCTTCTGCTCGTACCAGCCGTGATCGATGACGATCGCCTTCTCGATGAGGAAGGCGAGCCATCGTCGAGACCATTCGGACTTCCTCACCACGAACGAGCCCGCGTTGAGGCCGTGGCAGTCGGCCGTAATGAAAAAGTCGTGCTGCTCCGTGAGGAACTCTTCCAGCCTCCTGGTGAAGTTCATGATGTACGTGTGCACGTTGAGCACCCACACGAACTCGAACGGCCGGTCCTCCTTGAAGAGCAAATCCTGGAGGTAGACCAGGCGGTCGATCGCGTAGTAGTGCTTCGGGTCGCCGTACGGCCCAACCTTGACGACGTGGTCGTAGCCGGCGGTGCGACAGTACGCGTCCTTATTCGGCACAGTGACGTCGGCGAGGGGCTGGTAGTCCGGTGAGTAGAACGTGAGGAGAGCGATGCGCATGTCTTGACCCCCGAACGGCGACCTCCGGAACCCCCCGACGCGTTCGGCACCCTGGGGACGTCGGGACACGAGCGCTCAGCGGCGGAGGCCTCCCTGGGTCCCCCCGACCGGTGCCAGCGCCGTCCTCCGCCTCGCGGCCACCGCCGCGAGGACCTGCTCGGGCGAGATGCCGTCGACCGCGCCTTCGACCTGGATGTACGAGGCGTTTGGATTCTTGGGATGGATCGCGCCGTAAGCGGGGATGTAACTCGTGCCGTAAAGTCCGACCGCCGGCACCTGGAGGCTGCCGGCGATCCACATGAGGCCCGAATCGATTCCGACGTAGCAGTCAGAGGAGTCGATGACGGCGGCCGCCTGCGCGAGCGAGGTCTTGCCTCGCAGGTCGACGGTGCCCGGCACTTCAGGCCCGGCATTGCCCAAGAGAACGACGTTCTCCGGGCCGACCCCGTCTGCGAACGTGCGCAGGGAGTCCCAGGTCCACGCCTTCTTCGCGGAGATGAACGGGTCGTTATGGACCACGATCTTCCCCCGGGCCTCCTCGGGGATCACTACCCCTGGGGGGATCGCGATCTCGGTCTGAAGATCGATCGGCCCTGGCACCCCGATCATGTGAGCACATTCTTCCACCTGGTGGGCGTGTTCCCACCAGGGCATGCGCTTGGAGCGCGGGCGGGTTTCGAACACGAGGTCGTGCCGGCGCTGCTCTTCGACCTCGTCGTCCCCGCGCAGGTCGACGGGCCAACCGCTGTGCCAGGCGGGGCTGGTGCGCTCCGTCAGCCGTTCGAAATAGCTTTCCGCGACGAAGAGGCGGTCGACGTAGGGCAGGCCGGCCACCAACTCTCCTGCCTCCCGGAACTTCCGACTGACGGCGAAGGTGATCCGGCTGTTGGGGAAGAGCTCCTTAAGCCGCCGCACCGTAGGAGTGAACATGACGATGTCGCCGATCTGACCGAGGATGCCTGTGTAGATGCGGATCGGTTCCAGAGAGATGGCGTCCGCAGGGGCAGCGGTCCCTCCCCGACTCCCCCGCGCGGGGGGCGGCAGCGTCGGTGCGCCCGTCTTTCTCCCGATAATGCAGACTTGCGCGAGGGTCGTCGGGAAGTGGGTCTGGTCAACCTGCTCTGCGAGGGAGTAGTCGTAGTGGTCGTTTTCCAGGTAACCTTCCACGATTTCCACGCCGAGGGAACGCAAGAGCGGCTCGAGGTCTTCGCGCACGTTCCAATGCGTCGGCCGCTTCGTCGAGCTCCGCGAGACGTGAAGGGAGAACGTCTGCTTGTGGTCCCCGTTGAAGCGCGAGGGAAACTGCTCCTTCTCGTAGAGCGAGTAGTCTGGGACGACCAGGTAGAGCGCCCCACCGGGCTTGAGGACCCGGACCCAGTTGAAAAGGGCTCGTTCCACCGACGGCATGTGCTCGAGGCAGTGGCTGGAATATACAAAGTCGTACGAGGCGTCTTCGACGCCGCTGAGCTCCTGGGCGTCGCCCTGGGGCACGTCCCAGGGGTCGACGGTCGCCGCGGGCCCGCGAAGCGGGTCGTCCCCGCAGCCGACGTCGAGCCCCTTGCCCACGAGATACTTCTCGAAATCGCCGCGGGCTCTGCGCTTATCGAAGCACTTGCGCGTTTCACTCCCCATGGGCGGCGCTCCTTTCTTGCCAGTCCGCCGCCGCGCGGTACCGGTCCGCCATGCGACGGAACTGGCTTGAGTGGGCCAACAGTTCTCCGGGCGTGCCGTCCTCGACCAGTTTCCCTTCGTCCATGAACCAGACCCGCTCGGCAGCCCGGAGGGTCGAGAGCCGGTGGGCGATGAGGATTACGGTCCGTCCCGCCATGACCTTGGCGGTCGCGTCGAGGATCCTCTGCTCCGTGTCCTGGTCGACGTTCGCGGTGGGCTCGTCGAGGACGAGCAGCTCGGGCCGCTGCACGAGGACGCGTGCGTAGGCGATGAGCTGCCGCTCCCCCGCCGACAACTCTTTGCCTCCCGGCGTCAACGAGGTGTCGTAGCCCTTCGGGAGCCCCTCGATGAAGCGGTGCGCACCCACGGCGTAACACGCCTCGATCGCCTTGCGTCGGTCGACCCCCGGGGCCCACAGCCGGACGTTTTCGAGGACCGTGTCACGGAAGATCGACACCCGCTGGGTAAGCAGCCCGACCTTTCGGCGAAGCTCCGGGAGGGGGACGTCCCGGAGATCGTGCCCCTCCCAGCGGATCTCTCCCTCCCAGGGGTCGTAGAGCCGGGCGATCAGTCGCGCGAGGGTCGACTTCCCCGCGCCGCTCTTCCCCACGAGGGCCACGTGCTCCCCGGGCAGGATCGAAGCGTCGAGCCCCTTGAGGACTTCCACCCCGGGACAGTAGCCAAAACGGAGCTTCGAAAGGACGAGTCCCTTCTCGGGGCGAACCGCCCGGCCTGCGGGAGTCGGCGGCTCCAGGGCTGCGGGAAGATCGAGCGTTTCGAAAACACGCTCCCCGGCCGCGAGGCCCGCGAAGATGGACACGAACTTCTCCGCCGTCCCTCGCACCGCGCCCAGGAGGTAGGACCCGTATTGCACAAATGCCACGAGGAGTCCTAGGGAAAGCCGGCCGGCCCCCAGCTCCGCGCCGCCCAGCCCGATGATGAAGGTGAGAGCGAGCGCCGAGATGACCGTCGCCCCGGCGTCGTAGAAGACCCGCATCCGTAGCGTCGAGAGCGATACGTCGACCAGGCCTAGGTTCTCTCGACGGAAGAGGTCGCCGCGGGCGGACGCGATCCCGAAGAGCTGGATCACGGCGTGGCCTGCGACGTTCTCCTCGAGGACGGCGTTCATCCGCGCCGCCGAGTCCTGCGCCTGGGAGGCCTTCCCCTGAGCCGAGCGTCGGATGAGCATCGCCGGAATCCCCACGATGAGCGCGCTCGCGAGTGTGACCGAGCCGAAGCGCGGGTGGAGGCATAGGACGAGGGCGCCCACCGCGGCAAAGACGAGGAGATCTCGCCCCAATCCAATCAAGCCGCCCGAGACGGCCTCGCCCAGCGCGGAGACGTCGCCGGTGCTCCGCGCCACGATCCGCGCCGCGGGAGTGCTTTCGATCCAGGAGAGGGGCACCCGCTGGATCTGCCCGAAGACTTCCCTCCGCAGAGACCCCGTCGTGGCTTGTGCCAGCTTTCGTAGGAGGAAGGTCTGGGATGTCTCTGCCAGGGTGCGTAGCGCCTCGACGAGAAGGAAGAGCCCGGCCAGGGCTGCCAGCAGTGAGGGATCCTGCTTGGAGACCCCGTCGTCGATCAGGCGTCGCACGACGAGCGGGCCGGCGACGGCGAGGCCGCTGCCGATCGCCAGACTGACAAACGTGCCGGCGATGAGAATGGGATAGGCCAGCACGTGGCGCGCCGAGCGCCGGAGGGTCCCAAGCGAGACGGACGCCTTAAGGCTGATCGAGCTCATCGCAAAGGGCCTGCTTTCTCACCCAAGCGGCAAACGTGCCGTTGGCCGCGAGGAGCTCCTGCGGGCTGCCCTGCTCGGCGATCCGGCCGCCCTCCAGGACCAGGATCCGGTCGGCCTCGCGTGCTCGACGCATCCGGTGGGTCGCGAAAAGCACCGTCGCGCCCCCGGCGTGGAGGGGGAGGTGCCGGTACAGCTCCTCCTCGGTCTCCGCGTCCAGGGCCGACGAGGCATCGTCCAGGATTAGGATGGAGGGCTTTCGGGCGAGAGCTCTTGCCAGCGACACCCGTTGGCGCTGGCCTCCGGACAGGCTCGCTCCCTTCTCCCCCACGGCCGTGTCGAGCCCGCCGGCGAACTCGTCCCCCCGTACCCGGGCCGCCTCGGCGGCGTCTCGGATGTGGGCCGGGTTGTCCGATCCGACGGCGACGTTGTCGCGGATCGTGCCGGAGAAGAGGAACGCGTCGGTCGTCGCGACTGCCACGGAGCGCCGGAGCGTGTCCGCGTCCAGCCGCCTGACGTCGACACCGTCGATGAAGACCGTCCCCTCAGGCGGGTCGACCATTCGCGTGATGAGATCGATCAGGGTCGACTTTCCGCCTCCGATCGGCCCCAGCAGGGCCACCTTCTCACCGGCCTGGATCGAGAAGGTCACGTCGCAGAGAACGGGCCTCGTGCTCCCCGGGTGAGTGAAGCTCAGGTGGCGGCACTCGAGAGTCCCGCGAGGCTTCTGGAACTTCTCCCCGCAGCCGGAGTCCGAGGACGGGAGCTCCAGGATCTCCGAGATCCTTCGCAGCCCGGCCTCGCCCTTCCGGAAGAGGAGAAAGGCCCAGGCCAGCCCGGACAGGGGCCAGGCCATCATCCCCATGTATTGAAGGAAAGTCACGAAGGACCCGGGCGTGAGGCGGCCTTCTAGGACCTGCCGCCCACCCAGGAGGAGGATCGCGAAGACGCTGACCGCAATCAGGATCTGAACGGATCCCGAGAACAAGATCTCCAGACGTACTCTGCGAAAATCGTTCGCCACGTAGCGGTCGGAAGCGTCTTCGAAGCGGTCGATCTCGCGCTCCTCGAGGCCGAGGGCTCGGACGGATTCGCTCGCCAGGACGTGTTCGTGGGCTCTCTCGGTCAGTCGGCCGAAGGCTTCCTGCACCTCCTCCGACGCTGCCGCGACCCGGCGAACCAGGATCTGGGCCGCGACCGGGATGAGGGCGAGGGCCGGAAGCGCGTAGAGGCATAGCCGGGGGCTGATCCAGAGCACGGCGGCTGGTACGGTGAGCAGGTGAAACAAGCAGTCGATGAGAAAAAGCAGACCGCTCGAGAGCGCCCCTTCCACGGCCCCCAGGTCAGAGCTCGCGCGGGTCATGAGGTCCCCGGTGGAGAAACTCGTGAGGTCTGAGCGGCGCACCCGGAGTAGGTGATCCGCATAGCGCTGCCGGAGACGGGCGACCGCCCGGGTGGAGGCGCCGATCAACCCCATCCTCATGGGGTAGCGGATCGCGCTTTGGAGGGCGAAAGTGCCGATATACCCCATCGCGATCGCGAGGGGGCTCCACGGGCCTGGCGATCCCTGGGTTACGGAATCAATGAGGAGCCCCATTGCGAGCGGGGGGACGAGTTCCAAGAGATCCACGCCGACGAGCGCCGCGGCTCCCAAGGCGAAGCGCCCCCGCAGTCCCTGCGTGAGCTCCCAGTACATCCGCAAGGTTCCGGACTTCGTGGGCATCGTCGCTTAGGCCCGAAAGCCCTTCTCCTTGGTCGAAGCCTTCACTGCGGACGGTCCCCCGCCGCTCCCGCTTTCGCGCGCGACCGCCTTGTAGAAGGCCGCGGTCTTGCGCAGGCCGTCCTCGAGTTTCATTTGGGGCGTCCAGCCGAAGCTGTCTCGCGCCCGTTCGCAGCTGAGCGCGTTGCGCCGCACCTCCCCGGCGTTGTGGGCAACGTGGATCAGGGAGCCGAAGGTCCCCGCGCAGACCTCTAGCCGCTCATAGAGGTCCCGAATTCGGGTCTCCACCCCAGTCCCGATGTTGTATATCCCTGGCGGCGCGTCCATGGCCTCGAGGAACGCGTTCACGACGTCCCCAACCCAGATGAAATCCCGAGTCTGGGTGCCGTCTCCAAAGACCTTCGAGGAGCGTCCTGAGAGTAACTCGGACAGGAAGAGCGCCACGACCCCCGCCTCGCCCTTGGGATTCTGACGGGGCCCGTACACGTTGGCGAGTCGGAGCGCGACGAAGCCAACCCCCGCATCCTTGCACAGCTGCCGCCCGTAGTGCTCCCCGGCCAGTTTTGAGATGCCGTAGGGCGAAGCGGGACTCGGGAGGGCCGACTCTCGGCAGGGGACCTTCGGCTGCTCCCCGTACACCGCCCCTCCCGAAGAGGCGAAGACGATCCGCCGGGCGCCAGCGGCGATCGCGTTCTTAAAGACGGAGAGGCTTCCGAGGACGTTGACTTCCGCATCCATCGCCGGATCCCAGAGCGACGTTCTTACGTTCATCTGGCCCGCGAGGTGGAAAACGGCGTCGGGTCGTTCCCGTGCGAAGAGTCCCGCGAGCGCGTCGCGGTCGCGCACGTCGATGGTCGCGAGCGGGACCCCCGCCGGTACTTGCTCCCGCAGCCCCGTCGACAGGTTGTCGACCACGCACACCGAGTGGCCCAGGCGATCCAGGGCCTCGACCAGGTGGGATCCGATGAATCCCGCGCCGCCCGTCACGAGAATCTTCATGGCCGTCCGTGGGACTTCGCCACCCTCGCGATGTGGCGGATTGCCTCGCGCCCGAGCCCCGGGAACATGGGCAGCGACAATTCTTCGCGGGCGATGGCCTCCGCGACCGGGAAGCTGCCCTCTCCATACCCGAGGTCGGCGAACGCGGGCGTGAGGTGGACGGGGTAGGGGTAATGAATCCCCGTTTCGACCCCCGCCTCGCGGAGCCGGGCCTTCATGGCGACTCGGTCCTGCACCAAGACCGGGTAGACGTGCCAGACGTGGCGGCCCCCGGACCTCGTCGTGGGCGCCTCGAGACCTGACCCGTCCAGCTCTTCCGCGTAGATGTCGGCCGCCTCACGACGCGCGTTATTCCAATCGTCGAGGTGGGGCAGCTTGACCCGGAGTAGGGCCGCCTGCAGTTCCTCCATCCGGTAGTTGAACCCTTTCATCACGTGGTGGTACTTGCTTTCCTGCCCCCAGTCTCGGAGCATCCGGATCTTGCGATCGACCTCGGGGTCGCTCGTCGTCACGGCACCCCCTTCCCCGCAGGCCCCGAGATTCTTGCTGGGGTAGAAGCTGAAGCATGCCATGTGGCCGAGGCTGCCTGAGACCCTGCCCTTGTAAGCGGCGCCGTGGGCCTGGCAGGCGTCCTCGATGACGACCAGGCCGCGCCGCCGGGCGACGTCGAGGATCGGGTCCATGTCCGCGGTCTGGCCGTAGAGGTGGACCGGAACGATCGCCCGCGTCCGCGGGGTGATCGCCCGCTCCAGGCGATCGGGGTCCATGGTGTAGTACGTCGGGTCCACGTCCACGAAGACGGGTCTTGCACCCGTGTAGTGGATGGCCGAGGCGGTGGCTACGAACGTGAGGGGGACGGTGATGACGTCGTCCCCCGGGCCGATGCCCGTCGCCAGAAGGGCGAGGTGAAGGGCGCTCGTGCCCGTATTGACCGCGATCGCGTGACGCGCGCCGCAGTACGCCGCGAACTCCCTTTCGAAGGCGGCGACCTCGGGGCCCAGCACGAAGCGGCCGCTGCCCAGCACGCGGATCGCGGCCGCCTGGAGTTCGAGCTTGAGCTCGTCATGGGATTCCTTGAGACTGAGGAAGGACACGTTCACGGGCTCACACTCCTTTCTTCCGGACGTCGCCGATCACCCGCGCGGGCACGCCGGCAACGATCGAGTAATCGGGGACGTCGCGGGTCACGACCGCGCCCGCGCCCACGATCGAGTCGCGCCCGATCGTGAGTCCGCAGAGGATCGTGCAGTTGGCCCCGAGGCTTGCGCCCTCCCGCACCACCGTGGGGACGACGTCCCAGTCGTCGCCCTCCTTCAGCCGGCCGTCGGGGGTGGTGGATCGGGGGTAGGGATCGTTCGTGAAACACACGTGGGGGCCCACGAAGCACCCGTCCCCGAGCGTCACCCCCTCCGGGATGAACGCGAAGGCCTGGACCTTGACGTTGCGCCCGAGTGTCGCGTCCTTGCGGATTTCGACGAAGGAGCCGATCTTGCAGCCGTCCCCGATCCGGCATCCGTAGAGGTTGACCTGCTCGGGGTGGTAGATCGTGACACATTTCCCCAGGACAACGTCGGACGCGATCATGGCTTGTCCCCTTCCGCGCTGATCATCCGGCCGCCCTGCTGGATCGACGCCTGGGCGAGCTCGAGGAGCCGGACGACGCGGCGGCCGGCGTGGCCGTCCGTAAGCGGCGCGTATCCGTGCTTCACGCACTCCAGGAGGTGGCGCATCTCGGTCCCGAGGGCCTCCGAGTGGTCGAGCCGCGGGGCCCGCATCTCGCCCACCCGGTAGCTCACGAGCATGCGGTGCACGCTCGCCTCGTCGGGGGCGAGGTCCACGCCGGAGTCGTAGATCTTCACCTTGTCGCTGGGTTCCAAGTCGTCGTAGACGACCATCTTGCGGCTGCCGGCGAGCACCGTCCGGCGCATCTTGACGGGCGCGAGCCAATTCACGTGGACGTGGGCGACCGCGCCGCTCCCGTAAGCCAGCGTGAGGTAGGCGAGATTCTCCGGCTGGCCGGCCAGGTGGCTGAACGCCAGGGCCGAGACGCCGGTGACCGGTTCTCCCAGAACGTGGTCGGCGATCGAGAGATCGTGGACAGCCAGGTCCCACAGGACGTTCACGTCGTGCTGGAAGAGCCCGAGGTTGATGCGGACCGAGTCGAGGTAGTGGATCTTGCCAAGCTCCCCGCTCGACACCAGGCTCTTGATCTCTCGCACCGCGCCGGTGTATGCGAACGTGTGGTCAACCATGAGGACGCGCTTCTGGCGCTCGGCTTCCTCGATCAAGTCCCGCGCTTCCTCCGACGACGTGGTGAGCGGCTTTTCGACGAGGACGTGCTTGCCCGCCCGCAGCGCGGCGCGGGCGATCTCGTAGTGCGTCGTGACGGGCGTCGCCACCACGACGATGTCGATCGACGCGTCCCCGATCACGCTCTCGGGGTCCGACGTGACCCGGGCCCCGGGGCAGCGGCGGGCGGCCAGCGCCAGGCGGTCCTCGCGGCGGTCACAGATGGCCCCGACGCCGCAGTCGGGAAGTTCCATCAGGTTCCGGACGAGGTTCGGCCCCCAGTAGCCGTACCCGATCACGCCTACTTGAACCATGACCAGCCTTTCCCGGCGCCCGACGCCGCAGTCTCCGGCGCGGCCGTCCGGCCCGCCGCGGCGCTCCGGGTGAGCACCGACATGTGGCACCGCTCGTTGTCGCGCCGCTCGACGTGCCAGCCGCGGCGGGCCGCTTCCGGGAGGACGAGGGTTCCCTTCCCGTCCGGACCGGCGTGATAGGGGCCTGTGTCGTCGACCACGACGATCGTGTGGGGCGCAAGCTTGGGTTGGGCGACCTCGAACTCCGCGAGGATCTGCCGCGGGTCGTCGGACGAATCGAGGTAGAGCAGGTCGATGGTCGGCTCCTGCAGCGTGCGGATTGCCTCCACGGCATCGCCGCAGATCCAAGTCACCCAGGGATGCAGCTCCTTGTCGACCGTGGCCTTCGAGGTCGCGATGCACTTGGGGTCGATGTCGATCGAGTAGAGATGGCTGCCGGGCCCGCCGCTCTCCGCCAGGCACTGGGCGATCGAGAACGTGCTCCAGCCGTCGCCGATGCGCGCCTCGGGCCTCGAATCCCGGAGCGTCCCGGTTTCCACGGCAACGATCTTTCCCTTGGGAAGGCGGTCGACCACCTCCTTCAAGGTCGCCTCCCGGAGGTTCATCGCGGGCTTGCGCGACCCGCGGGCCCCGGGCATGCCGCGCTGCTGGCCGAGCGACTTGTAGAAGGCGTCTTGCTTGCGCTGGCGGGCGATGGTCTTACTGTGCATGATCCAGAAGTCCCGGAGCGCGACCACCTGGCCGGCGTGCGAGCTGAAGCGCTCGGGCTGCTCGTGGATCTTGCCCACCCAGCGCTCGTCTTTCCGGATCAGGCGATACTGAAGGTCCGGGTTCCGGGGAGGCCAGACGACTCCGGGGAGCGCCGCCATCAGCCCTTCCTCGGTCCACTCGGAGTCGGGGACGTCGTTGACGAGGATGCCGTCCACGAAGTTCGCCCTGGGGAAGCCGCAGATCAGCTTGCGGTCCCGGTCCAGTTGGCGGACGAGTTCGGGAAGGCCGGCCAGGAGGTTGGCGTCCCAGCGCTCGTCGGGCGCCGTCGTGAGGACCCAGGGGGCCCGCGCGGCGTCCTGGAGCAGGTTCCGCGCGGCGGCGAAATTGCCCGCGAGCGGGGCGCGGATGATCTGGTACGCGGACTTGCGCAGGCCCAGGATCTCCAAGAGGATGCGCTCCAAGACTTCGCCGCCGCCGTCCGAGGTCATGTCGTCGAGGACCACAATGTCCCCGGGCCAGTTGCGGAATTGCCAGAAGAAGGGAATCAAGTTCTCGCGCTCGCCCTGCCCCATGAGGAGCGAAAGGGTGACCGGGGAGCTGGCGTTCGGGCGCGAGACCGTGGGGGTCGGCTTCCTGGGCGCTTCGGCCGGCTTCCAGGACGCCGAGTTCTTCAGGTAGAACTCGCGGATCGGCCCGGGGTGCTCGTCAGTCTCGAAGGGGCCGACGGCCTGGGTGTACTCGTTGGCGACGTTCGCCTCGATGGCCGCCTCGGTGCTGATGTGGAAGTTGTCGCGGCACTTGGAGCGGAGGACCACCTCGTCGCGATCCCCCATGCGGCTGTAGTTGAACATCCGGGGCTGTTCGCGAAGGAGCGAGGGGACGATGCCCTGGTGGAAGCCGCAGGTCATCCCGTCTCCCACGACCGAGCCCTGGCCGTTCCTATAGAGCCGAAGCAGGTTTCTGGCGTAGTACTCCGGGATCTCCCGGTCGAGCGTGCCCAGGAAGCTCCGGCGGGCGAAGAGGACGCCGTTGAGGCTCTTGTCCTCGATCGCCTCCCGGATGAGGTCGTGGTCTCCCTCGTGGATGGCTTCGTCGGCCTGCACGTAGAGGATCCAGTCGGACCTGCACGCCTCGGCGGCCACGTTGCTCTGGATCGTGATCTCGGTGCCGCCCTCGTGGTTGGACATGTTCCAGGGGCTTGGCACCGGCCGGATCTTCGGGTAGCGCCGCGCCAGGTCCTTGATGTAGTCGTCGGTGCCGTCGTCCGTCGTCGGGTCGTAGGAGATGACGACCTCGTCGCAGAGCGGGTAATACGTCAGGATCGACGCCTCGAGCGGATACTTCAGCTTGACGGCGTTGCGCACTACGGTACAGCCCGACAGGGTCGTCATCTCGCCACCTCCAGCACGTTCGTTCGTCCGTTCTTCCCACAGAGGGCTTCCGCCCGTTCTCTAATCCTCTTGCCGACTATCTCCATCGAGGCGTTCGTCTGCACCCAGTCGCGTCCCACTTGCCCCAGCCGTCGCCCCTCCTCGCGGTCCTCATGCAGACGGCGCAGGTTCCGCGCGAGGTCCTCTTCCGACACCACCGCCCAACGCTGGTCCGGCGAGTACCCCGGCAGGGCGACCTCCCTGGGAACCCCCTCCAGCCGGTACTTCACGGGGACCGTTACGAAGTCGCGGAAGGAAGACCAGGACGAGGCAACGACGGGTTTGGCCGAGCTCATGGCCTGGACCGCGGGCAGGCAGTACCCTTCCCCTCGGCTGGCGGTCGCGAACGCGGTCGAGAAGCGGAAGAGCTCCGCCATCTCGGACGTGGAGAGCACCTCGGGAATGAAGCGCACGTGTGCGTCGCTCAAGCGGGACTGCGAGACCCATTGGCCCAGGATCTCGCGATCGCGCGAGGCGTCGCCGGTCACGTAGGTTTTCAGAATGAGGAGCGCGTTGTCTTTGCGGGTGAACGCGCGTGAGAAGCAGCGGACCAGGATGTCGGGGCGTTTGCGGGGATCCCAGGTGCCCACATAGAGGAACACGCTCCACGACGGGTCGAAACCGGACGGGAGTTCGATGCCCGGCGCCCGGCGCGGGCCGGGCGAGTAGAGCTCGCTATCGACGGGCGGGAAGATCTGGGCGACGGGCGCCTTGACGCCGCTCGTCTCCAGGACATCGGCGATGAACCGCGAGGGCGCCCAGATCTCGTCGAGTCCAGAGAGGGCTTTCCTCCATTCGCACCCGGCCACCGACTCGGGCAGCCGATCCGTCTCCCAGAAGAAGAAGCTCGCGTGCTTGCCCGGGAGCGCGCAATCGAAGTACTCGGGCGGGACGTGGTGGACCCAGAGGTCCGCCGAATCCCTCCAGAGCGACACCTCGCCCTTCCAAAGACGTTTGTCTTGGATCGCGTCCTTGGGCACCGCGACGGCTACGGGCTTCAGGCCTGCTTTCTCGAGCGCAGAGGCGACGCCACGGGCAGCCTGTCCGAACCCCGAAGGCGAGTGCCAATCGCCCCGGATGGCGATGAGCGTGCGGTCGGAGTCGCCCCCCGGTTCGGCGCTGGCTGCCTCGGAGGCATTGTGCGAAGGCCGCTCCCGGCGGTAGCTCTCCATCGCATCCCGTAGGACCGACCAGAGGTGCCGCCCCGCTTCTTCAGAACTGGTGGGCGGGCCTCCGACGTCGCCGCGCTCGGAGCGTTCCAGCGCGTCGACCCAATCCTCCGTCTCGAGGGAGATTCGTTCCTCGCCCCGTGCGGAAGGGACGTGGGGCGAGGCGAGCACCTCCGCCCCGAGTGCCCGAGCCTCGACGACCGGGAGTCCCCACCCCTCGGTGAGCGACGGGAAGAGGAACGCCTCGCACTTCTGGTAGAGCGCCTTGAGGGCGCGGTCCTGGACCTTGCCCACGTACCTCACGCGGTCTCCGATCCCGAGGGACCGGGCGGCGGCCAGGAGGTCCGGGGGCGCGCTCGGCGCGAAGCCGCCGCCGGCGAAGAGAAGCTCGGCCTTAGACTCCGGGTTCCGCTTTAAGTACTCGGCCATCACGCGGACGCCGAACTCCATGTTCTTGTGGACGCCGAGGTTCGAGACGTGGAAGAAGTAGGGCGGCGAGGCCCCGAGCGCGGCGAGCTCCGCCAGCGCCTCCTCGTCCGGTAGCGGTTCGAGGAAGGTGTCGCGGATCGGTTGCTCGATGACGGACACTCTCGACGGGTGGATGCGCTTGCGGAAAAGGAGATCCTGCTTGACCGGCTCGGAAATTGCCACGATCCGGTCGGCCCCTTCGAGCGTCGAGGGGATCCAGCGGCGCAGGTACGCAGAGAGTCCCGGCGCGTAGGTTTCGGCGTGCGTCTCGAAGGCGAGGTCGTGCACGGTGGCGACCATGGGGCACACCTTGACGGCAGGGAGCAGCGTCGCAGGGGAGAAGAGGCAGTCTGCGCCCACGGCGGCAAGGAATGACGGGAGCGCAATCTGTCGCGTCCCCTCCGCGAGGCCCTCCGTGGCCGGGAGTGAACGGTAGGAGACGTTAGCGAGCTGGATCCTCCGGGGCGACCCGAGGGGTACGATGAGCATGATCTTCGCGTCCGGAGCGGCCTCGGCCAAGGCCCGCACCATGGACTCGGAGTACGCCCCCGTCCCCATGCACGCCGAAGCGTCCCACGGGAAGTCGACGCAGATCTTCAGGCCCCGGGTGTTCCCGGGTTCCCCGGATTCAGTGCGGCGGTTCATAGATCCTCACTCGTTCCCGCCCAATTGCGCGGGTGCCACAGATGCAGCACCGGCTGGTCCTGGAGGTACTGGGGAGTGACGTTGGCCCACGTCTTGAGCCGCTCGACGAAGACGATGTCGCTCTGGTTGACGGCGTCGAACTCTTCGGGGTACCTTGCCCGGGAAAACGCGTCCCGTCGGACGGCCTGGCAGTAGCCCAGCACGCCGACGAAGGCCCCCTTCTCTCCATCCCCATCGGAGTTCGCCAGGCGCTCGAAGTTCTCGAAGGGGTCGAGCGTGCCGCTCAGGATGCTCTCGGTGTCGTCCTTCCCGACGAAGACGCGCCTCACGCCGAAGACCTGCCCGGGCGAAGCCAGGACCCGTTCCTCGAGCAGCCCCACGAGCTTCGGCGGGAAGACAAGGTCGCCGTCGATCCCGATCACGACCGTACCCGTACTCGCGTCGAATGCCCGGTTGATGCCGACGCCGCGGTTGCGGTGGTAGCGGGAGTCGAGCGGGAGTCGGACCGTGCGGATGCCGGGGTAACGAGCCGCGAAGTCGCGAAGGGCGCCCTCGAGCCCATCGGGACTCCCCGGGTCGGCGACGACGATCTCGAGCGCCCCGGGCGGCAGCTCCTGGCGCGCCAGGCTTTCGAGGCAAACCCGGAGCCGGCGCAGGTAGCGGTAGCAGGTGACGAGGATCGAGATCCTCGGGCGATGGTCCCGTCCGGAAAGCACCTCGTGGCTCGGCCAGAGTCCCTGGCAGATCCGCTCCGCCCTCAGGGCCGGCTCGTGCAGGTGATGAACGATTGCCGGACCGCGCTCCGAGAGCCTGCGGAGGCGTTCCGGGTCCTTCGCGAGCGTCCGGACGAAGTCGCCCACGGCCTCCTGGGACGGGTAGACCTCGAGGTGCTCGCCCGCGTGCGCGAGGCCTCGGAGGTCGCAGTCGGGGGACGTCACGACCGCGGCTCCCGAGAGGAGGCAGTCGTAGAGCGCGGGGTGGACGCGCCCGCCGTTCCCGAGGACGACGACCACCGGCACCGGGGGCGTCTCGAGACGTTGGACTGCCGGCCCGAGGGTCGCCTCGAGCTGGGCGTGCTCGGCCGGCCTCGGATCGTCCACGAGGAGCGACACCCCGGCGGGCGGGGATCCGAAGCCCGCGCCCGCGGGGGCCAGCGGAAGCCAGACCGCCTTCTCGAGCTCGGTGTCGGCGAGCGAGGCACTAAAGACGACGTCGAAGGATTTCGCCACGTCTTCCACGAGCGTGGGCTCGAGGTGCGTGTTGACCAACCAGCAGGCCTTCGGGCAGCTGAAGTCGGCCAGGTCGCGAGGCAACGGGCCGCCCTCGATCCAGAGGATCCCGTCGGGCTCTTTATCCGCCATGGCCGGACGGAGGTCGAAGGCGCCGTTGGGCAACGTGGGATGGCCGATCTGGGCGAACGTAATCGGCATCACATGAAGATCCGGACGCGACTTCAGGGCGCCCAGGACCGAGTCCACGGGGACAAGCGGGTTGGCCGGATCCCAGAGGACCGCGAGCATCTTCATCGGAGGCCTCCGGCCGAAAGGAGCGTGAGGACCTCGCCGGCGACGAGCTGGGGGGTCAGTCGCTCCATGCACTTCATGCCGTGGGGACACTCGAGGTCGGGCCCCAGGTGGCAGCCCCAGCGCCCGCGGCAGGCCAGGGGTCCGGAGGAAAGGTGGACCTGGTCCGGATAGCCGTCAATCGCGGGGTGCTCGCGTCCGCCGTAGAGGACCACGGCGGGGGTCCGGGTCGCCTCGGCGAGGTGCATCAGGAACCCGACGATGCAGGCGACGCCGGCGCTCCGCGAAAACACCTCCGAGAGCTCGCTCACGGGGGCGCCGCGCAGGTCTTCAACTCGCTCCAGGAGCGGCTCTTCCTTTCCTCCCACCTGCCTCACGTGGATCCCCTCCTTAGTGAGGAGATTTACGAGGTCCTGCCAGCGACCGAGGCCCCAGTCTTTGGAGAGCAGCCGAGGATTTGGCCTGGAATGGACGATGATGGTCGCGCGCTCGCGCGCCTGCTCCGGCGGTATCTCGAGCTCCGGACGGACGTCGACCGCCCGGACCACGAGCCCCGTGTCGAGTGCGAACTTGTCGAGCATCTGCTGGACGAGGTGGCCGGGGAACGGGGAGTGGGCGGCGGGCCCGTAGAGGGTGGGGTTCTGGTAGATGGTCTCGATCCTCCGGACGTCGGGCGGCGCCGCTTCCGTGCGGATGTTCTTCGAGAACGCGAACCCGTAGCGAGAACGGATCCATAGTTCGGTGCCGGGGTGGGCCCTGAGGATTTCTCGGGCGACTCCGGAGAGGAGCAGCTCGTCCCCGATGCCCCAGTCATTCTGGAGGACGAAGCGCCCGGAACTCTTCGCCAGCTCCGGGCCCCGCACCGATCGAACGGGCGTCCGGGAAGATTCCTGCGCCCTTCCCCCAGGAGCGGCGGCCAAGCTTTCGATCTCTTCGACCGAGCGCAGCACCTTGGCCGCCCCATCACTACTAGAGAGCTCGGCCAGGAGCTGGTCCGAGGCGGGTCCGACGCACAAGATTGCGTCCGCGACCGCAAGCGTCGCCGGCAGCAGGGGCCGCGCCCAGGACTCCAGCACCCCGACGTCGCCGGGAATCTCGGCTGAGCGGTCCGACCGCAGGGAAGCGGCGCCGCCGAAGACGACCGCTCGGAGACTGGCCCCCCTCCCCCGCAGCTCGTGGACGGCCCGAAGGGCCCTCCCCAGGATCTCATCGCGGTCGGGGTCGAGCATCACGAGGAGGATCTTTTCTCCATCAGGCGACAGCACGGAGCGGAACGCCGCTGAGTCGGAAAGCGACGTCGTTTCGGACGGGAGCAGAGTCGTGGTCATTCGAGGTCTCTGAGTTCCAGAATCCCCAGGTCGCCCGGACGACACTCTGTGGCGTCGCTTTTCCGAAGGTGCTCCGTGATCTTCGCCATCGGCCCATCACGGCCGCCCTTCCACAGAGCTTTCGGGATGAGGCGTAGGGATTCGGACGGCGAGGCCTTGGCTTCGCTGGAGAACGCCGTCAGCAAAGCCTCGTAGTTGGCGACGGCGTCCAGATTGCCCGTGATGACGTGCGCCGAGGCCTCGGCGCTCATGGGCACCCCAGAAATGGAGGGGAGCGGATCCTTCTTCGAGTTGTCCCGGGAGACGCGGGCGAAAGTCTTCGGAAGAATTGCGCGGTCGGTGCCTAGGACGACAAGCGCATCCGGCAGCGACCGCAGCAAGCGATCGAGCGTTCCCTTCCAGGGGGCATTCCCGGAATCCGTGATGACGAGCGTGTCGATCTTGAGCGTCGGATGAGCGAGCCCGAACCAGCGGAGGTAGGTTTCAAGTTCCCGGGTGTGTTCCGGGGTAAGAATCGTGGTTCGTACCGCTTCGTTCGGATACTCCTGTCTCGCAAGGGAGTCCAGGAAGACCCGAAGGTGGGGGATGCTTCCCCCATACTTCACGAGAAAGACGATGACGTCTTCGGCCGCCATGGGCCGGCCGGACGAGTGCGAAAACGTTTTCCACTGCCACGCGCCAGGCTTCTGGAGATGAATGGCGGGTGGGCGATCCTCGGCGGCCGCCGCAACGGGGGCGGACCGGAGAACGTCGTCCCACGCTTCCTTCGCGATAATCCCGGCGAAAGGGCGGCGAGCGAGCCATTCCGCCAGCTGTTCCCAATAGCCCTCGTGCGACAGGTCCTTTCGGGAGTCCAGGTCCGAGACGAAGTACCATCGCGCGCCTGACTGCGCGTCGTCATCGCGGATGAGTTGTGCGGCCCAGGGATCCAGGCAGAACACGTACCCGGCGGGCTGGGAAGTATCGGCCGCAATGAGCTCCTCGTATACCGAACCGGCGTCGATCCAGGATGGAGCGTGGCCCAGATCGTCGGCCGAAAGGTCGTCGAAGAACTCCCGGCTGCCTTTCCCCTGGCACGTGTCGGCATGGCTACCCACGGCTCGCAAGGTCTCGAGGAGCGCCTCGCCCGTGGCGTCGGCCCTCTCGAGGCCACGCCGCGAAACGACCAGGACGCCGGACTTGCCCGCTTCGGCGAGCAATGCCTTTACGTCAGAGGATGTGTTCAGGAGGGCGGGTGCCGTGGACTGGATCATGCGACCACCGCCTTCTTGGATTCGAGCGCACGCTCGTAATGGGCGACCGCCGTTTTTGCCAAATGGGACCAGGCGAACTTCTGAATCGCGTGCTTCTTCCCGGCCTCCCCCACCTGGCGCCGGAGTTTCGGGTTGGTGACGAGCTCGTGGAGCGTGTCGGCGAGGGCCTGAGGGTCCCCGGGAGGGAACTTTCTCCCGACCTTGCCAGTGGCGACGATGTCGCGGAGCCCTCCCGTATCGCTTACGACCACCGGGGCTCCCGCCGCCATCGCTTCGAGCGCAACCAGGCCGAAGGGCTCGTAGTGGCTCGGGCAGACGTGGACGTCACTCACGCGGTAGAAGCTCCGGAGCACCTGGCCTTCCAGGTAGCCGCAGAGGGTGACGGCGCGCTCGAGGCCCAGCTTCCGGACGTGCTCTTCGATCGTCGGAAGGAGTGCGCCCCGCCCGGCGATGGCGAGTCGGACCTCGGGGCGGCGGTTTCTGAGGAGCGCGAAGGCGTTGACGAGGGTGTCGATGCCTTTTTCCAGATCGAGCCGCCCGGTGAACGTCAGGAGCACCTCGTCCGGGCCCGCCATCACGCTCCTGAAGGCGGCTAGCCTGGAGTCCTCCTGGGTGCATTCGCACGAGGCCGGGTCGATCCCCGGGTGGAGGAGCTCTACCCCGTCCGGGCGCACCCCGTAGACGCGGGCGATCTCGTCCCCGATGGCACGGCTATTCACCAGGACGAGGTCCGCCTCCCGCGTCGCCCAGCGCTCGATCGCGAAGGTCACCCGGTCGTCCACTTCGGTGATCTTGCCGAAGCGCTTGCCGTGGACGATGTCGTGCACGGTCCAGACGTGTGGCAGTCCCAGTCGTTTGGCGATCCGGTGCCCGGCGCTCGCGGTGAGCCAATCGTGCGAGACCACCACCTCGGGATCTCCGAGCCCCTTGGCCCCGAGGGATCGGGCCCGCTGCTGGAGGTGGACGTTGTACGCCATCACCGGCGCCGCGGGCGTCGGAGGCATGGGCGGAGGTGGGAACTCCACCCGGTGGACGTGGACGCCCCGGTCCACGAGGTCGCGGTCCGCGCCGCCGATGCTGTTCGTGAGGACGCTCACCTCGTGGCCTTGGGATGCCAGCTCCCGGGAAAGGTCCGAGACGTAGCGCCCGAGCCCGAAGACCTTCTGGGGCGGATACTCGGAGCTGACGTGGAGAATGCGCACCTCTAGTTCCCTCCCAGCCGTTCGCAAAGGTCCAGAACCTGCGCCGCGGAGCGCTCCCACGAAAACTCCTTCGCGCGCGCGGGACCGGCGCTGGCTGCGGCGCTCCGGAAGCCCTCGTCGGAGGCGCAGCGCAGGAGCGCTGCCGCGAACGCCGACGTGTCTTCCACGGGAGTGGCGCACGCCGCGTCCCCGACGATCTCGGGGAGCGACGTGAGGTTGCTCACCACGCACGGGGTCCCGAGCGCCATCGCCTCTAGCGGAGGGAAACCGAAGCCTTCGTAGAGCGACGGGTAGACGAAGAGGTCGCAGGCCTGAAGGAGCGGCTTCTTGTCGGCCTCGTCAACGAAACCCAGCGAGCGGACCTTACCCTCGCAACCCGTGGCCCGGATGTGAGCCTCAAGGTCGAACCCCTTGCCTCCCTGACCGCCTGCGAGGACAAGGGTGTGGGCGAGCCCGCGCTCGCGAGCATCCCGGTAGGCCCTGAGCAGTTCGACGACCCCCTTCTTGGGCTCGACGGTCCCGAGGTAGAGGATGAAGGGGCCCTTCAGTCCGAAGTGCGCGCGGACACGCTCGACCTCGCGCTCCGGCGGCAGCTCGAAACACGAGGGAGAGATGCCGTTGTAGACCCGAGTTAGCCTGGCCGGTTCCGTGCCGTAGACGTCCTGGATACGGGCGCGGGCGTGATCGGACACGGTGAGCACGTGGTCCGCGTGGGCCGCGCTGAAGCGCGACCAACGGCTGAGGTAGGACCTCAGACGGGGTTCGACGAAGTCCGGGCGGTCTTCGAAGACGACGTCGTGGACGACGGCCATTTGGACGCGGGTCGTCTTGACGGCAGGCACCGAGAAGGTCGTATTGAGATAGACGTCGGGCGCCAGCTCCGAGAGGACGCCGGGCAACTGGAATTGCTCGAACGGCTCGTCGATCATGGCGGCTTCCACCGGGAGGATGTGAACGCCCTTGACGGAGAGCTCTCCGGCGTGGCGCGCCCCCACGATCATGGTGACGCGGTGACCGCGGGGCCGGCGCCCCAGCTCGCGGACTAGGTCCATCGCCGCCCTTCCTATCCCCCCCATGTGAGAGTGGACGCTCCGACAATCCAACACGATGTGCATGTCCTTCCTCGCTTGTCCACGCCCTATGGGTGACCGGACGCTAGCCGCTGACCTTCCCGCAATTACGATAGTCGGTGAGAAGCAAGAGGGATGCCATGGCTGCTCAGGCGAGAGAAGAGAGCTCAATGGCACTGCGATGCCGCAACGCTGGATGCAGTGTCTATGGCAGAGGCCGAAGCCGGTTTCTGCTCAGGGCGCTACAGGTCCCGTTGGGACGCACGATCAGACTCATGCCAGGCTCACCACGCAGCGGAAGATCCTGGCGGTGCTGTAGGCGATGTGGAAGGGAGGGACCGCGTACAACGACCAGATAGATAAGGGCTAAGTCCGCTAGGACCTCGGGACCGTCGCCGGCTCGGGTCGATCCCGACGCTGTGACCTGTCCTTGTGCTGAGGCATCTAGCGGACCGGGGCGCCGGGAGAGTCTCCTACCCTCGCGTGGCACCGCGGCGTGTCGCCAACACGCGCGAGTTCCTGATTATGGATAGGCCCCTGGGCCCCCCTGCCCGATCTACTGTAGGCCCCCGAGAGAATCGGGAAAGTCTCACACAGCTGTTTGGCTGGGGAAACCAAGTTCGTAGTACCGGATAAGGTTCGGAAGGTCGGCGTCATCGGACCCGGCAAAGGTCAGCGAACAGCGGTCGGTAGAATGGCTTCGACCAGGAGGAGTCGGCGATCGGGAGTGGGCCCTCCTCAGTCAAAACAGGCTGAGGACGGGAGCGGAGGCGTTTTCATTTGACGTCGTCGTTCACAGCCGCGAGGGTGACACCTCGTCTAATCACATTGGGTTGGAGAACGGGATATTAGTTCCTCGTGGGCTCTGCTTTGAATACCACATCGAACTTGGCGGTGTAACTGTAAGTCTTGCCGTCCTTAGACATCGATCCCTGAGTGGTGCCGTAGGTCATATCTAATAAACATTCGTTTCGCTTCAAGCTAAAGTATGCCTGATTCCTCATCCGGACGACCAGGTCCCAGCCTTCCTGTCGATACTTGCTGGACGTGTCGAGCGTGATGTGGGCTATTTCCTGCAGCCCTTTCGTCTTTTCAAGTTCGGGGAAGGCGTATTCGACGGTGACGGGGGGGTCTCCCGCCGATTTCATTTGAGGTGTCTGAAGCTCCGCCTTCCACTTGGCTCCAACGGGAACCTCTTTATCCTCCGGGAGGATGGGTCCCATCAGGGGCCACAACATATTGAGCCGCCCCAAGAGGGGGTGATTGGCGTCGAGCTCGCACTGACCCCTCCGGGTCACGCGAATCTTTCCTGTGACGAGGAGGGATTGCAAGAGCCGCTGGGCTTGGTCGCCCGGCAATCCGGCGGGCCGTTTCAATTCTCCGTCCTCGACGGAGACATCGAGACTCTTATCCTCGAACGATCCCTTCCAGTTCTGGTCGAGAAACTTCAGTTCGCCGATCGCCGACCCGTTCTTGTCTACATCCTGAACTGTAAACTTCGCGCGGAAGGCAAAGGTGAAGTCTGCGCCAGGCGCCTCCCGTCCATCGACCGCCGCGGTCGCCTTCAGGCTTCCTTTCCAGGATAATTCACGGCATTGTCCCGCCTTGAATTCCCATGCAATCGTTCGTTTGACAGTATCTTGTGAAGAGGCCTGTAGGCCACCAAAGAGGAGAAGCATCAATCTAAGTTTAGACATCTTCTGTTCCTATACGTCTATATATCACCCTTGATTGCGTTATGCCAAGGTTTACGCCGCACCGACATTAACAGCGATGGGACGATATGGTCGATAGCCCTGCTATGCCGGTCCTTCTTCAACAATTGATTCCCAACAGAGACCTTTTCTCCCCCGCCATTTGCGTTAAGTTCCCGCTGCGAGTGATCAAGTCTAATTCCGAATATTAGTGCTTATCGTACTGATTCGGATCGATCGGCCAGTACAAGCCGCCTTTGGGGACATTGGGGTAAATCGAATAGGGCGGCGTGCTCGGAGCCGGAAGCCAGGTTCCCGCTTTCCAATACCCCCATACCGATGGAGGAGGAGGCGGCTTATGCAGCGTTACTACCTGACCGACACCAATGAAAAAGTCAAGCCAACCAACCGCCCAGCCAATGACTCCAGGGGTCATGGCCACCCAAGAGAGAGGCAGATTCTCGGGGTGTGAGCTACCGTAGTTCCCATTGTCAACTCTGCCTGTCCCGGGGAAATACTTTTCCCTCAATCCCGGATTTTGGAATACATCATCCTTGAATTTCTCCCTCTCACGCACATTCTCCTCAGAATAGTACTCTCGTATTCTTTGCAAAGTATACTGCCGATCGTCTTCAGCATCCAGGTCATCTCCCCATTTCCTTCCCTGGGCTTCTTCCTCGGCTAACGCCCGTTTCTCCCTAAGGTATTGCTCGTCCCATTCGAGCGTGAAAAGCCCATCGTAGGGTTCGGGATTGGCGCCGGTTGAATTCCATCGCTGATACCCGGGTTTGACTACGTCGAGTTGCTCAAGCTGTTGCCAGTAATTCTGCGCATCCCTGTAATGTTGCTCCTGCAGTTTCTTTAACTTCTCATACTGTTCTTCGAGATCCCTGTACATGCTAGGGACTGACTCGCAACCCTTCTTGATTGCGGCAATGCGGTCCTTTAGGGCCTGCATTTGCGCCCACAGAGTGTCCGACTGCTCGTCGCTGTAGAGGAACTTGTTCATGAGATCCTTGTCTCGATCGCTTAGCCGGTATTTCTTTGGCATGTCCTTAAGGAGCGCGCGCTGCTTTTCATCGAGACCTTCTGGATCAACGAAGGCTACCGGGTTCTGCAGACAGTACAGATACTGTTTTGCCGGACGGTTATCCAATTTGAGATCATTCTGGAGGAAACGGCCTATGGCCGGATCATAGATCCGAGTCGGCGACAGGAGCAGGCGCTGGGTGGCGTCAGACGAGGTAAGCTCTAGCCATGTTTGGCCCTGGTACCCGAAGCGCCCGGGCCAGGTCCCGGAGCTGCTGTTGGGAATGAGGTTCCCGAACGCATCGTACTCACGCGAGGCCAAGACCGTCGTCCCGTCGGACTTGAGCCACTTCGTGATCGTGCCCCGGGCGTCCATCACCGGATAGTTCTTCTGGTCCGAGGCAGGCTGCGACGGCCGATAGGTTTCGACGAGTTGCCCGATTCCGCTGATGACGGACTTGGCGTTCGTATGCTCTTCCTTGACGCTGCCGTCGGCGTTGAGCTCCTGGAGCAGGTTGGGGCCGTCCCAGAGGAAGTAGGTCATGGCCCCCAGGGCGTTCATCCCGTAACGCTGGAGATTCCCGTCGTAGAAGAAGTACGTGCTCGAGGAGTCCCCCCAGCGGATGCGCGCCACCAAGCCTGCGGCGTTGAAGGCGAAGTACGTGGCCTTGCTCGGCTCCTTGATCGCCGTCACAGACCCGTTCTTGTCATAGAAGTAGTAGGTCGGGCTAGCGAAGGCCGAAGTCGTTCCCCGTACGGTGAGCTGGTTGGCCTTGTCGTAGAAGTAATACGTATTCGAGCCGTTCGCGCGGGCGATCGTCCGATTCCCTGCCAGGTCGTAGGCGTAGCGGTAGCCATAGACCTCGGTCGAGCCCGTGGTCCACACTTCGCTCGAGAGGCGGTCGCAAGCGTCGTAGGTGTAGTAGACCGTATATGTCACCTCCCGGACGGCCTTAGTGACCAGGCCCTTGGCGTCGCGGGTGTAGTCGAAGGACGTGAGGGCCCCGGCGTTCTTGTCCGAGTGCCTCCAGCTCGAGATGCGCTCGGCCGGGTCATAGGTGGCGCTCAGCTGCGCGGAGTTCCCCAAGACCTTCGCGGTCAGATTGCCAGCCGCGTCGAATTTGAAGTACGTGGCCGCACCCGAAGGCGAAACCGCCTGGGTCGGCCGCTGGAGGAGGTCGTACTCGATCGTCGCCGTTCCCGAAGCGCCAGGATACGTGATTCGAGTCGGCCGAGACTGCGGAGTGTACTCGAAATAGACGGCCTGCCCCCGGGGGAACACGTGCCTGATCATGCGGCCCAGACCGTCATAGCCCATCATGTGCAGGCCCCAGAGGTCCCCCATCTGAACGCGATTCCCGGTCTGGTCGTAGGCGAAGTATGGGTCACTCCGGAGACCGGCGGACACGACCGAACCGGCCACGGCGTAGACGCACTGGGTCCGCCGGTTGACCGCGTCATAAGTGCAGGTGTTCGAAGCTCCCTCAGCGTCGATGGACTTGGACAGATTGGAGGCGGGGTCATATTCGAAATAAAGGGTTCGCGCGAGCGCGTCCTGGATCCGGACGAGACGGTTGACGGCGTCGTAACCGTAGTAGGTCGCGTACCCCCGCGGACTCAGTTCCCGGCTCCGATTGCTGGATTTGTCGTAGAAGAAGTACGTCGATCCGCCATCGGCGGAGCGCAGGGAGTCCGGTCGGTCGACGCTGTCGTAACGGGTCATCCCTGCGTGCACGTTCGCGTCGATCACCTTCGCCGGATTCCCGACGGCGTCGTACTCGAAGTACGTGGTGCCGCCCGCTGCGTCTTGGCTCCGCGCCAGCCGGCTGAGGGCGTCGTATCCGAAAGACGAAGAGTGCGAGAGTGGATTGGTGACGACCGTTACATTGCCAAGCGGGTCGTACGTGAAATAGGCGGTATTCGTCAGCGCGTCGCTCCAGGAGCTGACGCGGTTGAGCGCGTCATAGAAGAAGTACGTCGCTGCGCCGAAGCTCGAAGATACTCCCGCGGCGTCGAGCCGGGCGACGACATTGCCACCTGCGTCGTATCCGAAGTAGGTGAAGACCGTTTCGGGTGCCAGCAAGGCCACGGCACGGTCGAGCGCGTCGTAGTCCAAGGTGGTCTGGAATCCTCTGGCATCCAGGAGTGACGTGACGTTTCCGGAGCGGTCGTAGGAGAAGTAGCTGACGTTGCCCAGGGCATCCTGGCGGACGCTGAGGCGGTTCAGTGCATCGTAAAAGAAGTAGGTGGAGTTCCCGCGCGCATCCCGCGTCAGGATTCGGTTCCCGACGGCGTCGTAGAAGAAGTACGTGGACTCTGCCAAGGCGCTCCGCGTTACGGACAGCCTGTCCAGGGCGTCGTAGAAGTAGTAGGTGGGATTTCCTCTCGGGTCGACGGCGCGCGTGCGGTTGCTGGCGGCGTCGTAGAAATAGTAAACGGCGTTGGCTTGTGCATCCCGGGTTACGGTCGTCCTGTTCAGCCCGTCGAAGAAGTAGTAGGTGGTGTTCCCTCGAGCGTCGCGCACGTGGGTGGTGTTGCCGACCCCGTCGTAGAAGTAGTAGGTGCAGTTCAGGAGCGCATCCCGGCCAACCTGCAGCCGATCGAGTGCGTCATAGATGAAGTACGTGGCGTTCGAACGCGCGTCGAGCGAACGCGTCAGGTTACCCGCGGCGTCGTACGCGAAATACGAATGAGATCCGGCGGCGTCCCGGACCGCCGTCCGACGGTCGAGGGCATCGTAGAAGTAGTAGCTCGTGCTCTGCCGGGCATCTCTTCGGACCGACGCGTTCCCGACCTCGTCGTAGAAGAAGTAAGTCGGGTTGCCCAGGGGGTCGCGTTCGCCCTGGAGGCGGTCGAGGGCGTCATAGAAGTAGTAGGTTGCATTCCCCTGGAAATCCACCACCCCCGTGCGGTTATCCGCAAGGTCGTAGAAGAAGTAGGCCGGGCTTCCAAGGGCGTCCAGGGTGGCGCTGCGGCGCGACAGGGGATCGTAGAAATCCGTCGTGGTACGGCCAAGCGAATCGACGGTCGTGGTCAGATTCCCGACCTGATCGTACGCGAAATACGTCGTCCCCAAGAGAGCATCCTGCCGCCGAACGAGCCGATCGATCGCGTCGTATCCGAAGTACGTCGTTCGCCCAAGTCCGTCGAGCGTCTTCAGGCGGTTCTTGTAGAGGTCGTACCCGTGCTTCACTTGCGTTAGCACGGTCCCCGCGCGATCGGTGACGGTCTCTTGGGTTAGGAGCCGGAAGGCATTGTAGGTATAGGCGGTAACGGTCTTCCTGGGGTCGACGATGTCGAGAGGGTCTCCCCGGCTCGTCCAATCATAGTAGGTAACATTGGCCAGCGGGTCGATCTTCTTGGTGCGACGATCCAGGGAATCGTATTCGTAGTAGGTTGCAAACGTCCTGAAACTGTTTTGCTCCGGCCAGCGGGCTCCGACCGAGGCGGTGACATTCGCGAAGGAATCATAGCCAAAGTAGGACATGTTCCCGGCCGCGTCGACCTGGGAATCCAAGGTCCCTGAAATGGTGCCGTAATTGAAGTAGGTGACGGCCGTGCGGGCATTCTGAAGCCGGACGAGCCGGCCCAGGGTGTCCCGCCCGTAGAGAGTGGCATTCCCCAGAGCGTCCGTCATGCGGGTTCGGTTGCGACGACCGTCGTACGCGTAGTAGGTTGCGACGCCAAAGGTGCCGTCGACATGCCTCGGACCAAGTTCCAGGGCCAGATCATAGTCGGTCGCGCTGTAGCCGTAGTAAGTCTGGGCCCCGTTGAAGAGGGAGACTTTCCTGGAGAGCGCGTAGGGTGTCGCCGAGGAGAGGGGATATTCGAACGTCGTGACGTTCCCGTTGGCGTCGGTCTGCGTTGTGGTCCGATAGATGGTGAAGTCCTGGTCGTAATACGTCGTATTCCCCAGGACGTCCACGGTCTTTCTGATGGCGGTCATCTCACCGCCGCCGCCGGCCAGCAGGTAGCCCATGTAGATCCAGTCTCGTCCCACCACGCTGATGCGAGTATCCCCTGGGTTCACGTAGCGCCAGTAGGTGGTGCGGCCCTCAGGCTCGAGGGTGTCGCCCAGATAGACGATCCCCGCCCCCGTGTCGTACCGGAAGTACGTCTGGTATCCATCGGGATCCACTTCTCTCTTGAGCGCATAGGTTCCGAACGTCGGAATCGGGGTCAGGGGGTCGTACTTGCGAACACAGCCGTTGGGCGAAATGATCCGGCTCAAATACGGGTTGGATGAATACGTCGTGTACTCAAAATAGGTGGTGCGGCTTTTCGAGGGCGACGTCAGATCTCTGAGATAGATCTTGGTGATCGGGGCGGGAGATGCTTCACTGGCGTATTCGAAGTACGGTACGACGTTTCCGACGAAGCTCCCGGTAATCTTGCGCAGCAGGTAGAGGCTCCCGGAGACCGTGTAGTGGTACTGGAGCTGGTTGCCGTTGAGGTCATAGAACCGGTTTAGCGTACCGAAGGCGGGGCTGAGGGTCATGTCCGTGCCCGCCCAGTATTCGTAGTAGGTCCCCGAGAGGGGTTCGGTAACCGTGAAGTACGTCGGCCCCAGATTCCCAAAGGTCGGAAGCTTGGACTGCGGTACCCCGGCAGAACTGAAATCGAGGCTGCCATTCTCGCTGTATTGCCGGCGCGACAAGGAATCGGTCGTGTTCACCCGGGGGAGGAATGCGAACAGTGCTCCTGCGCCTGCGGGATTCCAGCCGTTGGTATAGGTTCCTTCGGTCGCACCTTGACCGCTCATTCGAATCCATCCGAGGTTCAGCACCCCTCCTCCCTTAAGGGGCAGCGTCATGCAGCCTGAACGTGTAACGTCCGCGGTGTAGGCGGAGTCCAGCTTCACCAGGATGTCGGTACTGCTGGAACCGACCTTGCCGATGCGTGAACTGACGCACGGCGCGGTGGGAGCATTCAGCGGCTTACCCTTGGCGCAAGTCGTGCACTTGGGAGTCTCGGTATGAGTACTCGGATACATGGCTGAGATTCCTTTAACTCGAGGAACTAACGACCCGTCACCATGCCGGAGCCCGCGGGAGGAAGGACCAGGTCATCACGCCCGACTTGCGAGAGGGATGCCAGAAGACGCCAAAGGCCGCCGGGTGCGGGCGCGTACCCCTGTACAGCACCTTCGGCGGCGTTCATGACCCATGCGGTGCCGTCGGGGCCGAAGGTCATTGCGGACACGCCCATGACGGGCTGCTCGGGAGAGCGCCGCGCTTGGACCACCTTCCGCAACGTCCCTCTCTCGAGGTCCACCCGAAGGATGCATCCGTGGGTCGCTTCCGTCACGTACAGGGCATCCTCCTTGTCCAGGGCCAGGGCACTCGGAAAGGCAGGATGATAAGCACCGAGCGGGGACTCTTCCGGAGCTTCCTTTCGGCGCATGTGCTCCAAGAGCGAGGAATACGGAAAAACACAGCTCAGCCCGCCGCCAGGAACGTACGATCGGACCGTCTGGTACAGCCGCTCGATGAAGAGGATCGTTCCATCCCTTCGGCAGACGATGCCGGTCGGGACGGCCAACGGGTAGTCCGCCACCTGTGCAGGAAGGACGGTTTCTTGAGGCGGCCCGATGAAAGAATTTCGGTTGGGGGGGATGCCCAGGACCAGTTCGATGCGGTTATCTTCAAGAATGCGATAGATCGTATGGTCATCCGCAAAGGTGCATAAGATCGATCCGTCCGGCTGACGGAACAGAGCAGTTGGACAAAGGAGGATCGGGTCATAATGGCGAGGGCTATCCGGTCGTCTGGCCCTACTGTTCTTGAAGTCGTTGAGGAGCAATGGGTGAAGGCGTCCATGGACGACTCGACAAATCCGGTGGTTCAGCTTGTCGGCGATGAGCAAAGACCCCCCGCTATCGAAGGCTAGGCCGTAGGGCCGCTTGAGCCTTTGATCCGGCTCGCCGCTAGACTCGCCTGCCACGACGTCGATGTCTCCGGAGTCGGGATCCCAGCGCACGACGCGGTTCTTGGCGCGCTCCGTGAAGTAAACGGCGTATCCGAAAGTCACGACGACTTCCTTTCTCCGAGGCCCTACAGTCGGCCCGGTAACATCCCAAACGGGCGTAACGAACGAGGATGCTGACCCGACACTGATCGAAAAGGTCCGATCAAGATCAATGCTTGCCGAGCTCCGACATACGAACTGCTGGACTTATCACCGGCGGATGAGCGGAGCAAGTACCTTGCCAGTTCATCGCACTTGATGCGAAGGCGTTGATGGCACCGGAGTGCCGATGATGGACTAGAGCGAGGCACCGAGGACCCCATATGGAAGCGCAGTCGGCACTGACCGTCCCACGGCGGTGTGTTCGATAGCCTGGAACGCCGCAAGGTGCTTGCTGTTCTCACACGGCTCCATTGTCTCAGGCGGGTGCGCCGAAGCGGAGCGGCTCGGACACCTCGGTCGGGGCGGGGCTCCAGACGGACGGGTCGTGGGTGACGATCGCGTAGGCGCGCGAAGCGATGTGCGCGGCGTCAGACGCTTCGTGGACCTGCCCCCGGAGCGCTCCGGAACTCGCGCCGCGAAACCCGATCCGCCGGAGCGCCACGGCCTCCCTCCCCTCGAAGCGCTCCCGCATCCGCGCTAGGAGTTCGGCGCCTGCCCCGCAGTCCGTGCGACCATCGTCGACCACGAGGAGGCGTCCGGTCTTCTCCACCGAAGCGGCGATCGTTTCGGCGTCGAGGGGGTGCAGCGAGAGGGCGTCGACCACCTCGCAGGAGATGCCCGCCTCGGCCAGCAGGTCCCGGGCGCGCAGGCAGGCCACCGTCATGGGCGAGATCCCCACCAGGGTGACTTCCGCCCCCTCTGCCAGGACGCGCGCGTTGCCGAGCGGGATCGTATACACCGCCTTCGGCACGACCCCCGTTTGGGCGTAGAGTTCGCGGTGTTCGAGGAAGAGGACGGGTTCCCCCGAGCGGAGCGCGGCGATGAGCGCGCCCTTCGCGTCGTACGGAGTCGTCGGGGCGACAATCTTGATTCCAGGAATGTGGGCGAAGGATGCCGGCAGTGCGCGCGAGAAGCCCGTACCCTCATCCCGAGAACGGTCGATGACGGCCCGGACGACGAAGGGGAAGGACGTGCGGCCCGCGAAGACGGTACGGACCTTTGCTGCTGCGACGGCAAGCTGGTCCATCGCCCGGATCAAATGATCCGTCCGGCGGTACACGTGGAGAGGACGAACGCCCGCGAGCGCCATCCCAACGGACAGGCCCGTCAGCATCCCGTCGTCGGTGAATGGGATGTCGAAGACGCGATCGGGGTCGGGCTTCCCCGCAAGCCCCGGTGCCGGGACGGGACTGGGGTCCGAGTCTTCCCCTAGGATCCCGAAGAGGAGCACGGAGCGCTCCCGCGCCATTTCCTGTTCGGTCGCTTCGCGGATCGCTTCGGCGTACGTCAGCGTGCGGTTAGCCCCGGACGCAGGTCCGTCATTTCCAATCGGTGAGGTAGGAGTGGCTGCGTCTGTGGTTGTCATGATTGCTAAGGAGCAAATCCCTTGCCATTCTCCCGAAGGGCCGTCGTCATCGGCGGATGGCATGCTAGTGTCGGCCCGCCCTTCCCCAAGGCAGCCTAAGGTGGGAGGGTCGGCATCGAAGCGCCAGGCATGGCATATCCTCTGGCGGGGCGCTTAGAGCTCTCCCAGAGGATCCGAGGGTGCGCGAGGCAGGTCACAGCGGCTCATCTGCTCGGAATCCCCGAAGGAGTCTTCGTGCTCGTCGTCACGGCCGGCCCATTCAAATCTGGCGATCGGGCTGGTTCTCACCTTCCGCCTTTCGCGAGTGAGCCAGGCGACGAGGGCGATCGCGGAGCCCAACGTAAACGCCATCAGGCGAATCTCATGAATGGGACACATCCCCGCGACAAGGTACGTACCGACCACCGTTGTCACGGACGCGAGCAGCCCGGCCCAGAGGCGCGGACTGCTCGAAGCGGCAAGGCCGTTGGAACCGATCGCGTGCTGCGCCATGGTCAGACTCCCTTGATCATGAGGGTAAAGGCGGCCACTAAAGCGAGCCCGATGAAGTTGCAGAAGACGACCAGAACCAGGAATTGGGACCTGCCGCGCCGCTCGGCGGGTTCCCAGTCCTGATGGAAGGAAAGGACGACGAGGAGCAGGACGAAGGTGAGGCTCGAAAACACTCCCGCAGACACGCACTTCGTGAAATCCGCGGAGGGCGCCGTCGGGTAGTTCGAGCCCAGCTCAACGACGTACAGGAGCGAGGAGGAAAGCGCCGCCAGCGTGAACTCGACGCCCAGATAGAAGTCCTCCCGCCTCCATCCGGGCCCCCGCGTCAGTTTCTTCGCGAGCGATCCCGCCGACAGGAGGAGCATGGGCACGACGATTGAAACGACGTAGCGATTGCTCAGCATGCGAGTTGTCACTTCAATGCAGCATCGATCCGGTTCCCATTCGATGATCACGCCTTGTGGCGCCCGGGGACGAAGGGTCCTTCGGCGCGTACCCGGGCTCCCGGCACGGGCGACGCCCTTCCCCTCCTTGCGATGACGCGGCGGTCCCAGGCCTGACCGCATTCTCCGCTCGGGCCTGTCCCAGTGCGACGCAAGTTGTTTTCGTGAAGGAGGTGGCAGCCGAGGGGTTCGGGATGAACCCCGAACTTCCCTCGACCGAAGCGTTCGCGGATCCGATCCCAGAAGTCCCAATCCCCGGAGGCCACCATGGCAGGGTCGAAGAGGCCGACCGCGTCGTGCGCTGCCGATCTCCACATCGGAAAGTGTCCCAAGCTGGCTCTCGTGTCCACCACGAGATGAGTTCCCGTTGCGGTCGGGGGCCAATCCTGGCCCTTGGCGTCCGTCAGCAGCCACGGGCAGGTGGCAATCAGAAATTCGGGATGTTCGTCCAGGAAAGACGTCATTTTCTGGAAATAGAGTGGATCCTGGAGGTCGTCCACATTGATTGGCGTAAAGAACTCCGTGCACTCACGGGTCTTCTCGATGATGTGGTTCCACGTCCAGTAGAGGGTGGTTCGCTCGGGGAGATGCTCCAGTCGGTAGCCGAAGCGGCACTTATCCTCGACGATCCGCCGGACCTCCTCGAACACCGCCGGCGGGCTGCAATCCACCCAGTAAATGAGCACGTCCCGCAGCACGCTGTCGTTCAACGTGCGGATGCGGTCCTCAAGGAATGGGAGCGGTTCGTACAACGATCCCAGACCAACCACTTTCACGGCCGATCCCTCCGATGGACGTCCTTCCGTCCGCTCAATCCGGGCAACCTGTAGAGTTCGTCGGAAGAGAGCACCCGAAGACGTGAGGATGGCGGCGGCGGGCTCGCCTCCGGAATCATCGGCTCACCCCCGCAGGTTCGCTTGGGCGCGCGGCAGATCCCCCTCCTCCCGCAGACCGGGAGAATCGCCGGAGCGAAACGATGCACTCGCGGGCGGTCCAATCGATTCCCGAATTCGCCGGGAGGGGAAAGCGGCGGTTCCGGCGCCGGGACCAGTAGAGGTTGTGGTTGCGCGCCAAGGCTTCTTCCCAGCCCGTGGGCTTCCGCCGTGGGCGGGTTGTCCCACGAGCGGGATGTTGAAGGAGGCCCTGCAGATCTGGGATCCTTCGGGCGCGGCAGCCCGACCGAAGCACGCGTTCCCGGAAATCATGATCGTCGCCCCCGACGCCGGGGAGGTACGCCAGGTCTACTCCCCCCACGGAGACCGCGACCCCCCTGGGAAGATACGTGGTGTACCAGTAGGGTTCCGTCCCCCGCTGCGTGCGGAGCGATGCTGCCTCCACGTCCCCGAGGAAGTCCCTCCACTCCAGGGCCGGCCATTCCGGATGCGCGTCGAGGTAGTCGTTGGTGGCTGGATTGCCGAGGTAGGACGTCCCGAACAAGTATTCCGGGTCCTCCTCAAGGAGCCGGCTTGAGAGTGCGAGGTTGGTCGGGGCATGGATCATTTCGGGACGGCTCAGGCAGAGCGTGCGACCCTGTGCAAGAAAGATGCCGACGTTGAGTGCCACGGCGGGGACGGAGTACCGGTTGTCGAGCGGTCCGCGCCCGACTGCGGCCGCAAGGCGCCAAGGGTCCACCTTCACATGTGTCAGGTTGATGCCCCCGAGAAGGTGGGCGTAGGCCTTGCGGAGATCCTCCGTCGACATGTCATCGACGAGGACGATTTCCCACTCGTCGGGATCGAGACTTTGCCTGGCCAGACTGTCCAGAGTCCGCCGCAGCAACTTCGCCCGGTTTCGGGCCGCCAGGATGACCGAGACCTTCATGACTGTTCCGCCAATCTGAGATGCGGCCGTCGGAGAGGGCCACGCGCTCGCCCTTCCCCACTAGCGATTGCAACTTGCATGCCACGGCGACCCGGAGGGACGTCCCTGGCCGGGAGCCCTTGACGGTGCGACGCGCTGGCACTCGCGTGCCTCGGTGATTGGAGGTGCGTGCCGGTGAGCGCGAGCCTGCGATCTGGCGCGCGGCTCGAAGCTGCCTCGTCGAGAGGGGATCCCGTTTCGGTGAGCCGGGTCGCTAGAGCCGGCTGACGTGGGCTGCTCTCGGAAGTAGGGGGAGGATGCTTGCCGGGAGCCGCCAGCTTCGAAGGCTCTGCAGGTACCCGCGATCGAAGACGTAGTCAACCTTGGCGGTGGTTCCGTCCCAAGTCCACGCAACCCGGTCCAGCACGCGCGCCCGAACAACAATCGGACCGCGGCGTACCGGGATCCCCTGCAGGGCGTCATGCACGACGTCGAGGGCTCGGAAGGAGTCCGTCAGGCGATCCTTCCGGCGCAACGAGAGGCGATCACACAGATCCCCATAGTCGTAGCACAGCCGGGACGGATAGGGCGGCTTCGTGAGAGCGGTCTGGAAGAGCTCGTAGAGTCTTTGCGCCCGGGGCCGCGCCTTGAGCGCCAACCAGAGGTCCCAGTCCAGCGGCCACAGATGGAGCGCGTTTACGCGGTCCAGGTACTCGGATGAGAAATAGAGAGCCGTTTTCCTCATCCACTGCCCGGACCGGGGGTCCCGCTGACCCGCCCAGATGCACTCCGTCAAGGGGGACGAAGGCAAGCGGCCCAGCAGGTGGGGCGGGAGGAACGCGTCACCAGGGGCACTTTTGAGACGCTCCAAGGCCCTCTTCACGGACCGATAATTGTTCGTCTGGACGGTCAGGCGCAGCGTTTCCAGGATGGCCTTGACGCTGATCTCCTGAGGGTTGGCGAGCGGTTCCGACCGACCGATTGTCCGCCCCAGAACGAGGTGTTCGACCGCCCTGAAGACCTTTTGCTCGAAGGGTGCAGCCGCGCCGGCTCGGGGGCCTCGGGTGAAAGCGCAAGGAAGCTCTCCGGCACTCAGTGCCCACGTGACGCCCGGCACCGGCGGGCGTGTTGTAAGGCTACGGGGCCGTCCCGCTGCCGCGGGATCTGGGGCGTCGGGCGTCGGCTTGTTGCCTTTCGGGAGCGGATGTGCTTCTGATGTGGTCATCGGGGCCTCCGCGGAGGTCGCCTCCTCCGCCCCCCTTCGGTCGTCTTCCGCAGCGGCGGTCACGACTCGGACTCGTTGCAGGATTCCGGAGTCACGTAGAGCGTCGCACAGATTGATCGGTCTGTAGGAGGAGTCGCTGCGGAGCGGAGTGGCGGTCTTGATCATGGAACGCCGGAAAGAATTGCAAAACGGATGCCACTCGTAGCAGCAGCCCGGCAGCCCTGGATTCCAGGAGAAGCCGCCGATCCCTCGGCTCCAGGGCGTCGTGGGGCTGACACTGGAGTGCTCCTTCCCCGGCGCGGGAGGGCCTTCCCGGGCGGCCGCTAATGAGGCGGGGGGGTCTTACGGACGAGCGCGGTATTGGCGAACTGTTCCATGACCTGAGCGACCCCTTCCGGAGGGTCGCCCGCGACGAAGCGCATCGTGATGTCGACCGAGTTCTGCTCCCGGCCCCGCACGCCGCCGGCGAAAGAGACCTGAAAGGAGGTCCTCGTCAGGTGGTCCGACGCGTCTTCGGAGTCCGCGCGCTTTACTTTCGTCTCGTCGATCCGGACGGACATCCGGACGACCATTTCCTTGAGAAGCAGAGAAGCGGCCGGCACGAGGGCGATGATCGGGACAGTGATGCGCGACCCGTCGGGTAGCGAGAAGGGACGGGTGATCGGCGTCCCGTCGTCGTTGAAGTACCGCGAGAGCATCTGGGCGTAATGTCGCTCGAGGAGTTCCTGCGTGCTATTGACCGCATGCTGCATTCCCCGGGCGATGTCCGCGAGGGTATGCGCGTCCTTCTCGGGCGGCTTCGAGCGCCGCTTGAACGTCCAGAAACCCATAGAGGCTATTTCGCCGAGGCGTCCGGGAGTGCCGGCGCCTTGTCCTTCGGCAAGGGGCGCGTCACGGCCTGGGTTATCGCGTCGATGACCCGCATGAGACCCTCGGGCGGGTCCTGGCGATCCACCTCGAGGTGGACCGAGTACTTGGCCCGGGTGTCGGTCTTCCGGGTCTGCTCGCTCTTGTGGGTGACGGAGCCTTTGAATTCGACCTTGAACCAGGCGATCCCGGCCGAACCGGAGAGGGAGGCGCCCACTTCCGTGGAGGACATCTGCGTGTCTGAGGTGTCCACCTGCAGGTCGAAGTCGACACCTACAGTCTTCACGCCCAGAGAAGGGAGCGGGACCATCGCCAGGAACGGCACGTCCGCCACCCGGTCCACGACGTTCGGCTGCCCCTGCCCGTCGAGCACGGTTTCCTTGTAGGCGAAGCGCACCATGCGCACGGTCTTGTCGGCGGGATTGAAGCCGACGCGGTCGATGAAGTCCGCGACCTTCACGCACGCGGCGGTGTGGCAATCGATCGCGGCCATCACGGGCGCCGCGAACATCGTACCGATCGGGAGAGAATTGAGGATGCCCCCGAACGGGTTGGCCACGTCGTCAGCCATAACGCCTCCTCAGGATGATCTTCGAGACCCCGGCGCGAAGGAACGACGCCACGCGCGCGTCCGGAGGGTGCTTGAGCAATCGCTTTGCCACGCCTCGCTAGGAGGTCTGGCCGCAAGAAGGAGACACCGAAGGGCCAACCGAGTGCCAGGATGGGCTAGCCGTCTAGCACCGTCGAGTCGCCGGAAATGGGGCGGGCTAGAAGCTCCTCGGCCGATTCCGAAGACCAGAACTTGATCAAGTCGGCGGCCTGCCGTCCCGGGGAGAAGCGCTTGGCCGTCCCAAGGGCCGCTTCGGTGAGATCCCCGACCCTGCCTTCCTCGAAGAGTCGGGCGGCGAGTTCCACCGTGTGCGCGGCTCGCTCGCAATCCCCTGGAGGTACCAGGAGACAGTTTGACCCGTCCTCCATGAAGTCCTTCCCCCCCTCGGTGGCGTAGCCTACGACGACGCAGCCGCTCGACATCGCCTCCAGCGCCGCTAGGCCGAAGTCTTCGGGCGGACACGTGGTGAGGTAGATCGCCGATCGCGAGAGGATCTCTCCAGCGCGGGCCTGGGGAAGGCCGCTGACGCTGCGCCACTCGAAGTCGGGGAGCCGACACAGATCGCGAATGCGATAATCGTCCGGGGAATCCCGTTTGGGCATGTAGGCGATCGTGCGAAATTTAGGACCCGGGCGGAAGACGGTCCGGTTGACGGAGGGCGAGACGATCGTCGTCGGAACGTCATAGCCCAGCTGAATGCTGGCCTTGACGTACGGACCTACCGCGATGATCGCTTCCTCCCCATTGCCTCTCCAGGTGGAGTCCTCGGACTCCGGGTCATCGATGCGCGGGCTCCGGGCCAGGATGACCTTGCGTCCGGCCCGGCGCAGGTTCTCCGGATCGGAGCCCGACACGACTCGAATGCAGCGGCCGGGGGGCTCCGTGCGGATCGAGGAGGCATCCAATCCGGTCCAGCGCGAGAGCGCCCGGGCTGACGGGGACACGACGTAACTCTCCCAGCCGTTCGCCGTGAGCGCGTCGTGATGCTGGAGCATCAGGCGGACGACTTCGGACGCCTCCGAGCCGCCGGGGCAGCAGAACGCGATGGGAAGCCTGGTTTTCATAGACGACGAGAGTCAGTCGCGCGGCCGAAGGTCTCGCTCAAACATGGTTGCGGCGGAGCAAAGCCCGTGCCAGGGTCGTCCCCGCGCCCGTGCGTCCGCGGCACCCTGGAGACGGCGGGAGGATGAGGGAGCCTCGTGGCCACGTTGCGCCGCGGCGTGGCACCGAGATGCCGTCAGGAAGATCCGACCGGAGTATTCTGTGCAGCCGCGAGCGGACGAGCGCTGGCACGGTGCTTGCTCCGTCCACGGCGAGGCTTGGTCCCCTCCTGCAGATGCGGGGATGCAAGTTGGCACTACGTGCGACGCGCTAGCACGAAGGAAGAGATGCAACATTTCGTAAATTCTTGACTTGGCTTATTCGTCTGAGATCATGGCTGGTTCTTGCGTCGTCCATGACACCAGGCGGTAAGGCGTGGTGAATCGCTCGTGCGACCGGGAGCAGTAAGGGTGCGAGCAATCGTTGGACGAGGGGTGCTTTCACGCTGGCCTAGAGCTTAGGGAGCGGTCCAGTCTGAGACTTTGACCGGATCCTGAGAGCTTCCCTGTTTAGGCCGTTTCGTGACGGGATCCCTCGGCCGACTGTCCCGGTTACGCCGAGAGGAATTCGCGGCCGTGAGCAACGGATCTGCCGGGCGGGGCAAGCCACACGCCACTGCTGTGGCGCTTCACGTCCCGAGGGGGGATCGCCGAAGCGCCCCGACGCCGCCGCCCTTCCTCCGCGGAGGGCGCGCATGATCCCGCGGACCCCTAGCGGGGAGAGCAGGAATCCGCAGATGCTGCGGATCCTCGAGACGATCCGCAAGGTCGCCCCCACGGACGCGAACGTCGTTCTCTTAGGAGAGACCGGCACCGGAAAGGATGTCCTCGCGTACTATATCCACACCCTCTCGCGCCGGCGCGAGGGCCCCTTCTCCGTCGTGGATTCCGGCGCCTTGTCGGATGCGCTCCTGGAGAGCGAACTCTTTGGGCACGTGAAGGGCGCCTTCACCGGGGCAGTGACAGATCGGCGCGGGCTGGTGGAGGCAGCGATCGGGGGCACGCTGTTTCTCAACGAGATCAGCGAGGCGAGCCACGCCTTGCAATTACGCCTCCTGCATCTGCTCCAGTACAAATCCTTTCGGAAGGTGGGCAGCCTTGACTGGGCCACCGCTGACGTTCGCTTCGTCGCGGCGTCCAACAAGGAACTGGCCGTGCTCGCCAAGCAAGGGAAGTTCCGAGAAGACCTCTACCACCGCCTGAAGGTCGTCGAGCTCCGGGTCCCACCGCTCCGCGAACGTCTCGAGGACCTTCCCGCCTTGGCCCGCGCGTTCATCAGTCGTTTCTCCAAGGATCACGGGAAGTCGGAACTGGAGATCCGTCCCTGCGCCCTTCAGGGCCTCCTCTCCTACGCCTGGCCCGGAAACGTCCGTCAACTTGAACACTGCGTCGAGTACCTCGTGGTCACCAGCGAGGGTCCGGCGATTACCTATGAGGACGTGAAGCAGTACCTCTTGGGAGCGACCTGCTCGGAACAAGGGTACGGCAAGCAGCTGACCTTCTTCGACACCGTCAAAGACGTCCTTGAGCGGGCCCTCCGCGAGCACAACTGGAACAAGTCGCAGGTCGCCGCGCACCTGAACATCGATCGCTCGACCCTCTACCGCCGGATGAAGAAGTATGGCATCGACCCGGTGCGGCCCAGCGGGCACCGGCCCGCCTGAAGGCTCCTTCCCTACCCCGAACGACCTATGTGCCCTATTAAGGCGCATCAAGTCTGTACTTTAAGTTGGGTATATAGGGAGGATCACCATGGACTTCGACGCCCTAGAAGGCTTCGGCGTGGAGAGGGGGGTGATCGATGTCTGGAAGTCGGGATTCGGCAAAGCCCTGCTGCCCGTTCAGGAACGGGCCGTCAAGGGAGGGCTACTCGCGGGAAAGAACCTGATCGTCTTCGCCCCAACGTCGAGCGGCAAGACCGCCATCGGGGAGATGGCGGCGGTGAAGGCAGCGCGGGAGGGGCGGCGGGTGTTCTACCTCGTGCCCCTCAAGGCCCTGGCGGAGGAGAAGTTCGTCGAGTTCCGGGAACGCTACCGGTCGCTCGGCCTGGAGGTCGTGGTGTCCAGCCGCGACCACGCCGAGTTCGACGAGCGGATCCTGGAGGGGCGATACCGGTTGGCGGTCTGCACGTTTGAGAAGCTCTGGACGCTTCTGGTCGCCCGACCCGTGCTCGCGGACTCCATCGGGCTCGTCGTGGTCGACGAGCTCCAGATGATCTCCGACCCCGAGCGCGGAGGGACCCTCGAGCTCCTGCTCACCCAGATGAGGCTGGCTAAGCGGCCGCCGCAGATCGTGGGACTCTCGGCGGTCCTCGAGCAGGCCGACGGCTTGGCCCAATGGCTCGGCGCGCAGAAGATCGCCGAAACGCTGCGCCCGGTCGAACTGCGCAAGGGCGTACTCCTCAACGGGACCTTCCACTACGTGGAACACAATTCCGGCGCCGACGGGACGGAGCGTTTCTTCGACTGGAGGGCGGACTCGGGGCCGGACGAGGACGAGCGCCTAGAACTAGCACTGCTCGGGGTGCGCCATCTGGGCGAGGTGCTGGGCGAACCCACGATCGTCTTCGTCTCGGACCGCAAGAGCGCGGTCACCATGGCTCGGAAGTGTCTTCCCCTCATCACGCTGCCGGCCGCGACTCGGGCGCTCGAGGAGATGCGGGACTTCGAGGACTGCGAGGCCAAGGAGGCACTGTCGGAGCTCCTGGCCGGAGGGATCGGCTTCCACCATGCGGACCTCTCCCAAAGTTACCGCACGCTTGTCGAGAATCACTTCCGCGACGGCGAAATCCGGGTCCTCTTCTCCACCCCGACCCTCGCGATGGGGGTCAACCTACCGGCCCGGAACGTGGTGATCCTCCCCCACCGGTGGCGTCGGGACCCCCGGCACGGCTGGGTCACCGAGCCGCTATCGAGGATGGAGTTCGAGAATTTCGCCGGACGGGCGGCGCGGCTCGGGTACGGCGACGGCTTCGGAAGGGCGATCGTTCCGGAGAGTTCGCTCTTCGAGAAGGAACTCCTCTTCGACCGCTACCTCCGCTCGCCGTTTGAAGTCCTGTCCCCCGCCCTGAAGGCCGCGAGTCTTGACGAGGCGCTCCTCTCGCTGGCGGCCTCGGGGGTCGCGCGGACGGGGGAGGAGTTCTCCGCGTTCCTGTCGGCGACGTTCTCGGGGGCGGGCCTCCTGCCGGGGGCCCGGGGCGCGCTGGACCGGCTCTCCGAAGGCGGCCTCCTCGAGGCGCGAAGCGGACGGGTCCACGTCACGGAGCTCGGGACGGCGGTCGCGTCACGCGGTCTGCGATCGGAGACGGGAATCCTGCTCTCGAAGTGGGCGAAGGACCGGCCGGGGGCCGACGATTTCGAGGTCCTGCTAGCGATCGCCCGCAGCCGCGACGGTCAGGACTGCGCCGTCCCGCTTTCGCGCCGCGCGCACCTCGAGCAGAAGTACGAGGGGATGCTGCGCGAGCGGCTGCATTCCCACGAGCTCCTCGCCTCCGAACACGCGCTCGGTTACGACGAAAGCGTCGCCGTCAAGAAGGCGTTCGTCGCGTTCGACTGGATCCAGGAGCGGCCGCTTTCGGAGATCGAACGGGCCCACCAGATCTGGGGCGGGTCCGTGGAGCGCCTGGGCGAGGACCTGGCCTGGCTGGTCGAGGCCTTCGCAGGCATTGCGGCCTATCAGAAGTGGGACGGCGCCGCGCAGAAGAGGCTTCGCACCTTATCGGGCCGGCTTCGCGCGGGCGTCCGCGAAGACCTCCTGCCGCTCGCGCCCGCGAGGACCCAGTGGGTGGGACGGAGGCTTCTCCGGCGCCTCTTCGACAAGGGGATCCACTCCATGGAAGCGCTCCGCTCTACGTCCCCCGAAGACCTTTCCGGCAGCGTGGGTCCCCTCGCCGCGGCCATGCTCCGCGACCGACTCGAGGGAACGGTCCGGGTCGAACAGCCCCTCCGCAAGCGGGAGACGGTCGGGCCGCGCATCGTTCTCGTCGGGGAGGCCCGGTCCCACGGCCGCGTAACCATCCTCGTCGACGGCATCGAGCGACTCGTCTCCCGCCGCCATTTCGAACTCCTCCACGCCCTATCGCTCAAGGAGTGGCTGCCGCTGTCGGAAGTGGGAGGGGATATGGACACGGCCCGCAAGGAGCTCCTGCGACTTCGCAAGAAACTTGCGACGTTCCTGCGAACCCCCGTGACGGAGGTACTGCGGACCGACGGGAGCAAGCGGTACCGGCTCGTCGTCCCGTCGCGCGTCGACCAGAAGTCCCTTCGCAAGCACCAGCCCGAACTTGCGACGTCGCCGCGCTGATGCGGCGACGTGCGGCGACGCCCCGCCCGCTGTTTACTGTGGCGGAGGTGACGCATGGACGAACTCGGCAGGTTCTCGGACCCCTGGGACTGGTACGGCCTGCGAAGCTACCGGAGACCCCGGAGTAGTCGTTTGATCGCACGGCTGAAGAAGATTCGGCCCAGAGACACCATCCCCTTCCGGCGCGGGTTCCTGATTTTGCGCGAACTGCTCGGAGAGGCGCTTGATCACGTCGAGCCGCTGGAGTTGAGCTATGCCTACCAGCGCCTCCTCGTCATCGACTGGTCGACGGGGTTCGGATCGCTCGGGTTCTTCTCGGAACCCGAGGTCCGTTCGTACGCGCTCCTCTACGGCCCGCCCCAGGATAGTGCATTGGGACATTTCTGGTACGGGCTCCTGGGAGGAGAAGACCCTCGCCAAATCGAGCTGATCTACCGGCGGCGGCTCTCCGCGCAAAGGCGCCTCTCGGTCTTTCGGTACTCCGGGAGCTTCGTCTAGGACCACGCTCCGGTCGGCGGATGGGAAGGAGGCATCATGTGGCGGCGCGACACCCCTGTGGCACTACATTGTGGCTTTTGCGCCACACCAGCGTTCCAAAAACCTTTGGAACGCTGTCCTACCCGCGGTACGGCGTTTGCTGAACCCTGGGTCTCTGAGAGGGGGGCCTCTCCGTACCGGGATAGTCGTCGGAGTGTCCGGCAGACACACTCCGCCCGCAGGGCGGGTCCGCGGGCGACGGTCCTGGTCCAGGCATTCGGGAAAGGAGGGGTGGGTTGTATGAAGGCACGCCGCTGGGCCACATTCGGTCGGGGGCTCCCCGCTCCCGACGTCGCGGGCCACCGATGTAACCCGGACCGCTACGATCCCTCGGGCGTCCGGACCCTTGACGCTTCTCATAGGACCAATTCGGTGACTACCGCGGGAGACAAACGATGAACGCAACCATTACGGGCTCGGAGCCGCGCTTTCGCAGAGGGCCGGAGGCTCTGGGCGTTGGGAAAGGGGTGCAGGGCGGTATGAACCAAGGACCCGGCTTCTCCAAACCCGTCAGGCGCAAGAGCATCCTTCATGACGCGCCGCTGCTCTTCCGCAGCTCCGTCTTCGCGAGAGTCGTGGCGGAAGCACAGCGCGCGGCGCGCGCCTCGTCCATGATCCTTCTGGAGGGCGAGAGCGGGTCGGGCAAGGGCCGAATTGCGAGACTCATTCACGAGCATAGCGGGCGCACCGGCTCGTTCTCCGTCTGGAGTGCGCCCGAGTTTCAGGGAAGCATCGCGATCAGCGAGATCTTCGGGCACCGCAAGGGGGCCTTCACGGGGGCCGACTCCGAACGTGCGGGGATGTTCCTCTCCGCTTCTGGCGGGACCGTGCTGGCCGACGACATCGACAAGCTCGAGAAGCCCCTCCAGGGGGTCGTGCTGCGCTTCCTGGACGACTTCTGCGTCCGCCCGGTGGGGTCCGTGGAGATGACGCCCGTCGACCTTCTCTTCGTGGCCTCCACCAACCGCAATCTGCAGCAGTTGGGATCGGACGGGGACTTCCTCCCCGACCTAGCAAACCGGCTCACCAGCCTGGTGATCTCCATCCCCCCGCTGCGGGAACGGCGCGAGGACATTGCGCCGATGGCGGAGTACTTCATGACCGAGTACGCCCGCGCGCACGCGGTCGAGATCAAAGGCATTACGCCCGAAGCGATGGGCATTCTTGAGGCGGAGTCTTGGCCGAGCAATGTTCGTGGGCTCGCCAGTGTCATGGAGAACGCGGTCTTCAGATCGACCACGGAGATCCTCGACACGGAGCTGATCCTTCAGGCGCTGGGACGACAGACTCAGCGCAAAGCCCCCACCGTCGAGCGGACGGAGATTGCAAACCTCCCCGACGACATGCGCCGCTCCGAAGCGATCATCCGACGCGCCCTAGAGATCACCGAATGGAACGGCGCCGCCGCGGCGGCGCTGCTCAAGATCCCGCTTCGGACGTTCCGGAGGTACACCCACAAGTACAACATTCGCAAACGGTTCTGGTAGCAGCGCCAAGCCCTGGAGTGGGGGAAGCGGTCAGGGCACGGGCATTCCGGTGCCTCTCGTCGACACTCGGGTGCCGCGAGTCGGTTGCCCGGCCCTACGGCGCCAGTACTGGCAGGGGACTTGCTCGCTCGAGAGCGTCGTGCGGGAAGCCGCCAACATCAGGCCCTGCGTCCGAAAGATGGACCAGGGGTAACCGGCGTTCCGTCGCCGCCAGAGGAACGAAATGGGCTGCTCCTATGAAGAACCCAGAGGTCTGTTCTCGATGCGGATGCTGCGGTAAACGCTGGGTCGACTGTCGCCAGTGCGCTGGAGAGACTAGTCCCCACCGCTGTGAGGACGAGTTCTGTGACTGCAGCATCGCCGGAGAAGCTGAGATCACGTGCGACACCTGCGGCGGTCGCGGCGGATGGTCGGAGTGCCTCGGCGACTGCGACTCTCGGGGCAGGCACGTCCGGCCGACGCCGTCGTCACCATCCCGCCAAAGCGCCGGCCGTCGCGCTGCTCCTGCTCCTTCATCGAAAGGCCGCCGTCCCCGAACGGGCGCGGCCGGCGCCGGGAGCGCCCGCCGGTGAAGAGCCTCGACGCGACGATCCGACGGGGGGACGCGTTCCCCGCGACGCCGCCCCCGCCCGGGCGGCAGACGGCCCGTCCATCCAGGCCGTCCTGTCGCAGGGCTGGCTCGCAGACGTTCCGCCGGGCGTCCTCTCCGGACCCTTCACCGCAAAGGGTTCCGGAGAGGAGCCCGACGAGGCGCTGAAGGAGATGTCGCTGACCGCGTCCCAGAGGACCGTGATCGACGCGTTGGTCGCGGAGCGCGACGCGCAATTGCAAGACATCCGGCGGGAAATCCAGGGGCACCCCCCCGGCCGTGAGGACGTGGATCGTCTGAGCGCGAAGGCGGCCGCCGCCCAGGAGCGCTGCATGGGCTCCATCCGCGGGACGCTGCTTCCCGACCAGCAGGAGCGCTTCGATGGGCTAGTGAAGTCGGGCCGCTGGGGCGGCTACACGCTCCTCATTCCCCTGGCGCGCTAGACGCGTCAGGACCGTCCGGACCAGGAAGCGCTGCGGCGCTCCGGGACCGGATGCCGCTCCCTCACGAGCATCTCCACCACGGAGTCGACCAGCCCAGTACTGGGCGGAGCGGCTATCTGATCTCGAGAGGGCACTAGGAGATCTGTACTGCCGGATGTGGGACTGGGCTATAGAAACCACCATCGTAAAAGGCGAATTTTCGGACTGACCCTCCTACCACCGATAGGAGGGTCTAACTACGTACAACGGGGGCTTGCGCCTCGTGTGCGCCTTATTCACTCACAGGCAGTGCTAAGGTCCGAAAACCAAGAATGTTCGGACCCAAGCAAATCACTGTTACCCAGATGATGTGCGTGTTGTGACCCAGTTGTCGCACTTAGAGAGGGCCAATCTTCCGAGGAATACAAGAGACTATGTCTTGTCCCAGGTGAAGTCATCAAAGTAGTCTTCAATGAACCTCTCGACTAGTTCTAGAGAACTGGCTCTCGTGAAGTAGTTGTAGCCGGGGTTGGAGTCGCTCTCGAAGACCGCCGTAAATCCATTTGGTCCTTTGAATAGGGCCATTTGGCGACTGTCGTTTAATCTACCGCGCTTGATGATTGAGTGGCCTTTCACGGGGTCATCGCCGGGCTCAGAACTCACTTGGGGGAGCTGAAATGCATCCTGGAACCCAGTTACTAGCCAAGGGCGAATGGATTGAAGGTTAAGCGGTCGCCGGTCGTCGGCAGCCGCCATTAATTCCCTGCTGACGTGGCTCCTGTCGTAATAGAGGATCGTGTACATTCCGTCTTGAAGCAACGCATCCAGCGCTGGCTTGAAGTCCAAATCACCCGCGATGAGAGCAATTTCTGAAGCGTTTCTCCGATAAGAGTGGGTTAACATATCGACCGAGAGCAGAGTGTCTACCTGCTTCTGGCGGAGTTTATTGCCCTCGCCCTTGACTGTCCCGAGCTGCACGTGCCAACCGCGCTCATTTTTCAAGAGATCAAAGAAGGCTTGCCGCTTGGCAGTCCGATCAGCAAAGTCAGAATCGCTCTCGCCTTCCCTCCTGCCAGGTAGGCAGTCGTAGTAGAAGATCTTCCGGGCTCCATCAGCAAGGCTGTTGTAGTTGATTTCCGGCGGGGTGCGATTGAAGTATCGCTCAGAGATGCGATTCAGAGCGTGAGTAAGATAAGCACCGTCGATGAAGAGATACTTAGTTGGTGGAGGTGTTGAAGATCCGCCGTACATGCGCATTCCCCTCTCCTGTCGCACGAGGAAGTTCTATGAGAAGTATACTCAGGGCACTGCGAGATTCTTACGGAAGCCAACTAGCTATCAGGTCCGGAAACGGAATCTGCGGACCCGAGTAATCTCGAGCCGCGCGCACTTGCCCACAACATGGTCCCGATTCCGCGCCATCAGCGAGTCGCCTCTATTCCGAGATGATGTAACTGCCGGCCTGAAAGGCCCTGGCCGTCACCTCAGGAAAGTTTGCAAGCAGCATCGTCACCGCGTTTCCGAGCCGATCAAGTAACTCGCGAGCGACGACTAGGCAGAACAGGGTGCTCGCCTTTCCCTCCGCGGAATCGTCCGGATATAGGCTCGAGACGAATCCGCAGTGCTCGAGGACCGGCGCCGCGGGGTCATCGTCGAGGGGTACACTCCACCACGGCTGGGAGAGGACTAGGACGGGGACGAAGAGGTTCGAGAAGTATCCCGTGGGAGTCGTCGCTCGCTTCCACCAGTGGGATGCCTTCATGGCGCTGTCCAGGCCTTCGAAGATGGCGCGGTCTCCCAGCGGCTTCAGCTTGCCCTTTTCTTCCTCCACCACGTCGAACCCCACAATGCGGCGCCTCGCGCCAGTCGAACGGCCAACTGGGTGGCCCATTTGGGTGAGGAGCCGCTGCGCTGCCCAAGCGCCCAGCTGGCTCCGGCTGACGCTCGATTCGATAGAGTGGAGGACCGACGGCATACGATATTCCGCGATTTCGTCGCTACTCACGGTGTAGGCGATCGGGGCCCGGTTCTTCGGGAATCCCTTGCAGGACAGGAGGACGTGGAGCTTGCACTTGACCTCGGAATCCCCGAACTTCCCCGTGTTCCGACCGACGTAGAGCACGTCGAGTTCGCGCATTTTCTCCGAGAGGAAATCCTGATAGTAGCTCCCTAGGTGGACCTCGCCGAGCTTCGGCAGGTGCGCCATAGGGCGAAGCAGTGCCTTGGCCGTCTCCACCTCGAGGGATCGTCCGGTTGTCTCGACGGCCTGCCCGATTTGCTCCGGGGTTGCGTCCATCTTGCCTCCAGGGATCCCGGGCTAAGCGATCTGGAAGTGGTAGTCGTACTCGACGCGGATTCCGCCAGCGCCGGGCCTGAATGCCTGCACCTGGCCGTTCCTAATGAGGCTCGTCGAGCGGCCGCGGAGCCGCACCGATGCGCCCAGCCCCTCGCGCAGGGAGGCCTTCAGGTCCCACTCAGTCGTCTCGTTCTCCAGCCGCTTCCCGCCGATCCGGACGACCAAGTGGGCGCCGTCCTTCAAGAGCGGCCCGATCCCCTTCCATGCCTCGCGAAGGAACGCCCAGTAGTCCTCGGCGCGCCGATGCCGGTCGTCGGTGTTTTCCCTGCGCTCCGGCTGTGACGCGCCGCCCAAGAACCACAGCCGGAGCCACTGGTCCTCCCGGTAGTTAGTCGTGTCGAGGTACGGTGGAGATGTGATGACGAGGGACACCTTGCGCTTACAGTCCGCGAATGCGCCAGCGATGCGGCGGACATCGACAGCGGCAACCCTACCCCTCCGGACCGGCAGCTCCGACTCGTATCGGTAGCCGGCCACCGATCGAAGGATCGAAAACACGTCGCGCTTCGGCGGATAGCAGCGGCGCTCCTGCCACCAGCGCACGGAGTAGGCGGGTTTCGTGCTGATCGTACGCGGCATCCGGTTGCTGAACACCCACGGCGACCGGTGGCTCTCTCCGTGCAGACAGCCGAGTGCTAGGGCCGCGATCATCCGGTCGGTGCGCCGGGACCTCCAATCGAGCCTGTCCCTCAGGTAAAGAACCTGGGTCAGCGTGTCCTGCGCGAAGCAGAGATCGAAGAATTCGCGCTCTTCCGGGCCGAATGAGGCTTTCGGCCCGCCGCGGAATCCGCGCTCCAGCTCCGTCAGGCGATCGAGGACCGCGTCAAGCTTCGGCGGATCGGCCTTGGCGCGCGAGATGCAGACCGCGACCTGGTTAGTGTCCCCGCCGAGCGCCTGGCGGTCGGACAGGAGCGACTGGAAGACCGTCGTCCCGCGGCCCGAGAATGGGTCGAGGACGAGGTCGCCGGGCTTTGACCAGATCAGGTGCTTTTCCACGAAGGATTCGGGGAACATGGCGAAGTACGGGCAGATCGAATGGAACCGGTGTCTCATTTCTTGCCCATCGCTGTCGCCAGCTGCGCCTGAAATCCCTTCACGAACCCCTCAATCTGGTCTAGGTGATCGAGGCGCTCGATCGGCTGTATGCCTTGCGCGGCGAGCTTGTTCCCCTCGTCGACGAACCTGGCGACCCGGTGGCGAAAAAGAAGCTTACCGAAGTCCAGGGACCGTCTCCGCAGCTCGCCCTCGATTTCTTCCTGATCCTCATGGTCGTTCCGGGGCTCATCCATCGCGTCCGCCTCCGTCGGGAGGATGTATGGGATGATGATGCCGAAGTCCGCCTTGGACGCCGGCTGCTGGGAGAACCAGGTTCCGTGGAACGTATCGATGCTCCCCTTGAGACTCTTGCCGTCCCAGTTGGCGCCCGACGCCGCCTGCCCGAGAAAGTAGCCTAGGGGAGGCTTTGTACCGAACGCATGCGTCCAGGAAATGACGTCGATCTCGTCGTCCTTCACCTGGTCGGGCGCTCCGGGCGGGACCTCGTCGTAGACCTTCCCGTCCCCGAAGAGATCGTACACCCCCTTGAGCTTCGCGATGAAATCGCTTGAATCCGGCCGCGGCCAGCCGACGGAGAACGATGGGCCCCGGGCGTGTCCGGCCGCCGAGACCGTCGCACAGATCTGGAAGAGCTTTCGTGCCTCGTCCATATCCGGGACGCACCCCCCATCGCCTGCGAGGAAGCCCCCCTTGGATGAATTCGAAACGACTAAGCAGAAGAGATAGGCGAACCCGCCGGGCGTCAGCTCGGGCTTCAAGGTGATCCGGATCCCCTCAGGATCCCGGGCGAACGGGTAGGTCTCGCCCATGACCTTCGCCCGCTCGTCCAGGGCGGTCACCAGCATCTGAAGGCGCCGCTCAAGCTCCACGTTCTCCTTGTCGAGCTCGTCCGGCTCGACGTCCTCCTCGATCTCGTAGGCTTCGTTGATGTCCGCCAGCGGTGCCGTCCCGCCTGGAGAGCCGAAGGCCTGCAACTCAAGCCAGTCCGCGAAATCGTTCGAGGTGCCCTTGTCAGGAGGAGCGCAGATCATTTCTTCTCGGCCTTCTTGCCGGCGTCGCCGTCGAAGGCCTTCATAGTTCTGACGAGATTGTTCCCGATCTTCTCTAGCCTTCCGCCGTACTCGACGAGCGCCTCATCGCCCTCGTAGGCGTCCACGAGCTTCTGCGCGTCCTCGCCGTAGCGTACAGACCTGATGAGTGCCTCTTCGAACTGCTTTCCCCGGCTGTCCACCTCGGCGAACGCCTTCGAGAGGCCCTCGTTGGCCTCAAGTCGTTTGAGGGCCATGGGGCTTGCGAGGACCTCGCCAAGCTGCTTCACATGCGGATTCTGCGATTTGACCAGCGGCTCGATCTCGTCCTCGGCCGAGCCGAAGAGCCAAGTGAGCAGTTTTACCAGGCGCGGGAGGTTCTTTTCTGGAATGGGGTCCGGCTCAGGCTCGAGGTTGCGCCATTCGTGAGGGAGTCCAAGGTAATCCCGGAACTGGGGGCGGGTCAGCGCGGTGTAGAGGTGGGAGAAGAAAAACGGACGGCCGGGGAACCGGTCCTCCAGGGCGAACAGCTTGTTCTTCTTGGCTTGGTCGAGCACGTAGATCCCGTTGACTAGGCGGAGGATTGTATCGTGGCGGTCGCCGAGCCTGCTCGCGATGTCCCGGATGGTTAGTCCGTTCGCCCGCTCCTTCCGGTACCACTCCGCAGCAAACTGCCCCTTGGCAAATGAGTCCCACTTGTGAGGCCCGTTGATGTGCTTGAACCCGATATACTGCCGCGCCTGGTCCCGGCTCTCGACCTTGAGGATGCTCGCTCGTTTGAGCGATTCCTTCTGCTGGTCGTTCATCGTGGGCAGCGTGACGCCGAGCTCCGCTGCCAGCTCCGGATTGCGGAGTAGCTTGATCGCCGCGGCGCGCCGGTTCCCCTCAATCACGGTCAGCTTCCCGTCCTTGTCCTCGTCCAGGACGACGAGGGGTTCGATGTTGACGTAGCCGTTCGCTGCGATCGACTCGACGAGCTCCCGCAGGTCGGCGCTTTCGAGAAGGTAACGGATAATGTCCTTCTCGCTACGCTTGCTGCCGCTATAAGCGGCGAAGCGCGGATTCTTCATGTCGAGCTTGAGTTCGGTCGCGTCCGCGGAGTCCTTGCCCTCGAGGCCCACCGGCCCCTTCGGTTTCTTCGTGTCAGCCATTGTCGTCCCGTCACAGAGCAGGTTTCGAACGTTCCAAACCGGGATTCTAACAGGCGAGCTTGGTTCTCGAAAGAGAACTCCCGATAATACATCGACCGGAGCCTCCGGATCTGCGCAGTTCCGGACCGAGCCCAACGACACATTTTCGAGGCGCTGTACGGTCCGGCTTCGCCGGGAATAGCTCGAGCGGTGCCTGTCCCTACTCGAAGGGTCTAAACGCCCCTGCGGCGGCGCAAGTGCTGCATTTCGCCGCACGCGCGAGAGCAGAACCGCATCCGCGGATTGCCGGCCCGGAGGGCGATCCTATGGAGCTCCTTGACAAAAGTGTGGGCGCTTACCCGGCTCTGACGCTCATTCTTTCTTGCAAGTCCTTCTTTCCAGTGGACCCCTCGTCCCACGTCCTTACCAACTCGACTGCCAGCTGCGGGTCCTAGTCGCGCAGCGACCGCGTGCCTCCATGCCCTGCGCCAGGCTAGAGATCCGAAAACGGGGACATTCAGAGCGCCCCTCCTATTACCGATAGGACGGTCTCCGGCATAACTGACTTACTTGTGCCTGCCCTGCGCCCGAAGCTGAAGTCCAACTCCTAGGAATCGCCTGCGATCAAGTTCAAATTCGATATAATATTGTTGTGCGGCCTCTGCTTCGAATGAACGGACTCTGGATTGCCGGTGTCCTTCTCTTCGCAATGTTGTCCGGGGGAGGGAACTCCAGCATCTCGCAGCAGGTGACGGGGCAAGATCTGGATGTCCTCCTGGAGCGCGCCGACAAGCTGCTGGAGGAGGCGAAATCCTTCTACGAAGAGGCACGGGCGAAGAGCTCCGTGAACGCGTTTGTCGAAGCCGGATTCAAGCTGGAGGAGGCTCGGATCAAGTATCTCGTCCTCCAGGAAATCGGCTCGACCGAAAAGCAGAAGACTTCCGCCGACCGGCTCCGGTCGGTAAATCAGTTGAGCAAGCTGATCCACGACGGAAAGGTCGCCATTACCGGAAAGCCGGCGGAGCCTCCGAAGGCCAAGCCGGCCGAGGCGGGTGAGGAAGCCCCTCCCGCGAACCCGGCGCCCGTCAAACCCGTGGCCGAAGTCATGAAGCGGTCGCCGGTCCCCGACGCCTCCCGACAGCGGGAGGCAGAGAAGCAGGTGAAGGAGCTTTTCAGGGAGGAGTACTCCAAGAAGACGCCGGCGGATCGCAAGAAACTGGCCCGGCTCCTCCTCGAACAGACGGGAAAGTCTTATGAGGATCCGGCCGCGGTCTGGGTGCTGTGCCGGGAATCGCAGGATCTGGCCGTTCAGACCTGCGACATCCCTACCCTGACCGGGTGTCTCGACCTGGTCGCCCGCTATTTTGACGTCGATCCGGCGACAACCAAGGCCGCGGCACTGACGGCTGCGGCCAGGAGTGCGAAGGCCCCGGAGGAATCCGCCTTGCTCGCGGACGCCCTTCTCGCCGTCGTCGACGACCTCGCGGCTGCCGACTTGTACGACGCCGCGGACAAGGCAGCCGCCACCGCATTGCAACACGCCCGAAAAGCCTCGGACTCCATGCTCGTCGCCCGCGCCTCTACGCGCTCGAAGGAAGTCGCGGAGGCGAAGAT